>WBZO01000020.1_pt1:0-340000 | contig 404875 bp, 366 predicted proteins | sample 5204261 | NCBI WGS metagenome assembly WBZO01 (sample SAMN12412400, study PRJNA552823) | activated sludge metagenome | isolation source: activated sludge from anammox sidestream of wastewater treatment plant... | place: USA: North Carolina | collected 2017-09 | reverse complement strand
CGGGAAATGTTACGCTTTGCAGTTACACAAATCAGATCGCCGTTACCGAGGTCAGCTCGGCTCCGAGGCTGAGCGCCTTTGCTCGGCATCAGATAGAAAATGATTCACGTGCTGTCATGACACTCTATAATTTGAATATCGACCCGGAACCGGAAACGATAAAGGTGTTGCTTTCGCTGCTTGACGGCAAGCGTACGGAAAATGATCTCTGTACCGCGATCAAAGAGATCTTTGAGGTCCCGGAAGATGAAAAAGACGCATTCGAGAGAGAGTTGCCGCAAATGATCCGTGCGAATCTTGAAAAGTTTGCCGCGCTGGGCCTTCTCGTCGGCTAGGCCTCGGCCTTGCAGCGAAAGATAAGGTCGATCACTTCCCGAACAGCTCCCTTCCCGCCTTTCTTTTGCGTTATGAAGTGAGCTCGTTCCTTCACAGGATCGACGGCATCATTAACGGCAACGGCAAAGCCGACCTTTTCGAAGACACAAAGGTCCGGCGTGTCATCGCCGATATATGCGGCATCTGCCGCATCGACAGCGGCGGCGGAAAGGATCCTAATAAGAGCTTCTGCTTTGTCGGATTGGCCTTGCTCGACAAAAGTGATGCCAAGCTGCTTTGCGCGAAGCTCAACGATCGGCGAGTTCCGGCCTGAAATAATACCCGAACGTGATCCGGTACGATGCCAATCGACGATCCCCTGCCCGTCGTGGACGTTAAATACCTTCAACGCCTCGCCGGCCGTATCAAAGTAAAGCCGGCCGTCGGTAAGGACGCCGTCGCAATCCATCAGCAGCAATTTGATACGTCGAGCACGCTGCTTGACCTTCTCATCAAGTGCCATTGATGATCGCCCTCATACGCCTAATTTTCGCATTCGGAAACTTGCCGGTCGCCTTAACTTGCTTGAGAAATGTGTTGGCGGCCGCTCGCGTCTTTCCCGCATATACACCGATGAAGGCAACGTGGTCGGGCATTCCGGCGTAATAATTCATGACCGGCTGAACGCAGCTCAGCGTAAAGACCTTGTTCTTCGGGAATAACGCCTGTGTCTCCAACCGTTCTGATGATCCGAAGATCGGATGCTCGCAATCGCCCCAATCGGCAGCCATCTTCTCCGTCTTTAGGATGATGCCGTAGAACCATGCAGATTCGAAAAATATGGGCCTCTTGCCTGTCTCGAACGGAAGCTCGAACGGCTCAAAATTCCCGCGCGACGCACATCGCGCCGTCGGATCGCCGCACACACGCTGAGCGAAAGCCTGAACGGACAGCATACCGAGGGCGGCAATTATTACAGTAACCGTTATGATCATTGATCTCTTCATATACGCGTCTCCGCCGTTACTATCTGGATTCGTACATATCGACCGACACGATCTTCCATGATGAGCCGATACGTTTTAGCCGATATACGATGAATTTACTTTCAGGGTCGCGAGTGAGCAGTTGAAGATCGACCAGAGTTTCGGCCAAAATCTCGCCATTCCCAAGCTCATCGACCTGCTTCAATTGGGTTGCCCATTTAACCGTTGAGCCGGCCATGCCGTTTGCGAATTTCACAGCATCGCCGGGAGCAAAAAGGGCGTCAAGATCGGCCTTCCGATTGCTGACGGCAACTCGGTCAAATTCGGTAAAGAATGCCTTGACCGCCGGATCGACAGGCGTATTAACACCAAGCTTATTGCGAAGATTTCTTGCCGCAAGCGATGCTCCATAATCCGCATCATCCATTATAGCGGCGGTCGCATAGGCTGCGGCTTGATCCTTCCTGCCTGCGGCAGCGGCAACCTCGCCCAGCCCGACGCTAGCCCAAGCAAGGCTTCTCGCCGTTGGAAGCTTTTCGTCCAAGATCATTTGAAATGTCTTCTCGGCATCAGCCATGCGGCCCATTGCGAGCTGCGCGCGACCGAGCAATGTACGCACGTCATCATTTTGGGGAAACTCGCGCAGGGCCGCAACGGCCGCGGCTTCCGCTCCGGGGTTATCTTTTTTATCGAACGCCCTCTTTACGGCAGCGATCGGATCACTGTCGCCGGATTCGCGCGGAGCAATATCATCAGAATAGTCGGTCTGCGGATAGATCTTTTCCGTATCGACCTCAACACGCTCTATCTTGCCCGCGGTCTTGAAGACGACCTGTCCGAAGTTTCCCGCCGGTATCGCAGCCTTTTCATCGAGCGTCTGTCCGTTCGCGAGCGTCGCCCGGACATTGACATTGACATCGAACGGCCCCGTATTACGCAATGCGCTCCGCACTTCGCCTCCCGATGCCTGCGGAAGTCCGATCAAAAGATTTGTTGTCGTAACGTCGTCGAGCAGAGCGTCCAATATTGCCTTATCGCTGCTGAACGCAAGCCTGAGATCGGCAAGGTCAAGCGTGCCGTTCTGCGAATTCGCCTTTAGCTGTCGTTCAAATTCCGCTTTTCCAATCTTGTTCGCGATCAAACGCCAGATAATCGCACCTTTATTCGCGACCGCCGAATAATAGAAATCGTCGAGCGGCGAGATACGCGTAAGAGGCCCGTCGCGTTTGGATATTGCCGCATAGGCGACACGCTGACGCAACCGCTCAACATCGGCCACATCCTTCCCGAACTTACTCTCCAAGAATTCATTCGCGAGATAGCGCGTCAAGCCTTCCTTAACAACACCGTAACCGTCGCCGCTCGTTGTCAGCGAGCCGCCGATCCATGTCCGCACTGCGGACTCGATGATGTTCATCGCCGTCAGCGCATCGACCTTCGGCCGCCGAAATACGGATTCATCGACCAAAACGACGCCTCCGCCCTGATAGCCGGCACCGCGTCTTACCGAAACGATCTTCAGCGGCACATCTGCGGGCTTGCCCAGATAGCCGGAGGCGAATGTCAACGCCTCACGATAAAGCGCCGCAAGTTCGGCCGCTCGCTTTTGAGAATTAGGATAGCCTTTGGGGGCGTAAACCGTTACGCCGCTGCTTTCGGATACGTCCCAGCTTCCGACCGTGAAGAACGGCTGGCCGCTGATGTTGAGCGAGTAAGCTCCGTTTGCGTATGCTCCGGCGGCAACCGCTGTGTAGCCGCCGATGCCGTTGACCTTGACCGTGATCGGAGCCGTATCCGGCCCGCGCCCAAGAAACCAACTGTTCGGCGTCGGATACCAATAACCCGTCGGCAGGAACTGCACGGTGCCGGGCGAGAGCGTTGATGAGGCAGTATTTTCCTTTACCGTAAGCTTATAGTTGACGACCACCGTTACGATCCCGCCTGCGGGAACAGACGGCAGCCTTGTCAGATCGCGGTTCAGGCTGAAGCCCGGGCCGATCTTCTCTTCACTGCGTGTTGATTCGACCGTCGAACCGTTGATCGACATCGACGTGACCTCGACATTCGCGCCGCTGCGGAGCGTGAGCTGCGAGGCCTGCCTGCCCGAAATATTCTTCAAAGTAAGCGTCGCTTTGACATTCATCGTCCTGTCGCGTTCGCCGGACGGCAGAGTCGGTTCGATCTCGTATTTTTGCACCTGCCATGTGATAAGCGTGCGCACTTCATTCTGTGCGTAAATAGACAATGGCACCGTCAAAATCAGCGTAGCCGCGGCCGCGTAGAACAATGATCTAATCTGCATTTATTAACTCGTTGATCGCCTTTAATTTTGTAAGCAGCTTTTCGAGCCGTTCGAGCGGCAACTGGTTCGGTCCGTCGCTCGGCGCGCGTGCAGGGTCATCGTGTACTTCCATAAAGACCGCATCAACACCGCATGCTACGCCCGCACGTGCGAAGTATTCGATGTATTCTGATTGCCCGCCGGTTGCTTTGCCGAGACCGCCGGGAAGCTGCAGGCTGTGCGTTACATCAAAGCACACGGGTACGCTGAAGGAACGCATTACGGGAAATGAGCGCATATCGACGACGAGGTTATTATAGCCGAAGCTCGCACCGCGCTCGGTCATCATACTTCGCTGACAGCCCGCCGACCTGAGTTTTTCAACGATATTCCCCGCGTCCCAGGGCGACAAGAACTGTCCCTTCTTGACGTTGACCGCCTTTCCGGTATTTGCGGCGGCGACCAGGAGATCGGTCTGGCGGCACAGGAACGCCGGTATTTGAAGAATATCTGCAACCTCGGCGACCGTCTCTGCCTGCCAAGGCTCGTGTATATCAGTAACGATCGGCACGCCGAACTCATTCTTTACACTTTTTAGGACCGAAAGCCCCGCCTGCATACCGCCGCCGCGAAAACTCTCGATCGAACTGCGGTTTGCCTTATCGAACGACGATTTATAAACGAACTTAACGCCGGCATTATCGCACGCCTTTTTGATCCCGCGAGCCATAAGGAACGCGTGATCCTCCGATTCGACCACGCAGGGGCCGAGCAGGAAAACAAGTTCGCCGGTGCCGAACGGCACATTACCGACTTTGAATGAATTTTCAGCCATCAAAACGATCCTTAGGGCCTTCGAACTCTTCTTCGACCGCTGCCCTCTCGGGTATTTCTATCCGGTTATCAGCCGCAACATCGTGTTCGAGGTTCTCACTTCGAAGCTTGTTCCGCCAAGCTGCCTTTACGAACGCATCAAAGAGCCGATGCGGGGCAAGCGGCTTTGATCTGTATTCGGGATGAAATTGGCACGCAATAAAGAAAGGATGAGCGTCACGCGAAAGTTCGACGATCTCGACGAACCTTCCGTCGGGCGAAATGCCGCTGAAGATCATCCCTTCGCTTTCAAGCACACCGCGATATTCGGGGTTGAATTCGTACCGATGGCGGTGCCGTTCGTTGATCTCAGCCTCACCTCCATAGACCTCTCGAGCGAGTGAGCCTTCCTTCAAAGAGCAAGGCCAGCTTCCAAGCCGCATCGTGCCGCCAAGCTCATCGACGTCCACGAGATCTCGCAGCTTGAAGATGATGGGGAACGGCGTTTCTTCGTTGAACTCGGTCGAGTCAGCATCCTTCAAACCGCAGATGTTTCGTGCGAACTCGATGCACGCGGTCTGCATTCCGAGGCAGATACCGAAATACGGTGTACCCGAGCGCCGCGCATACTTGATGGCACGGAGCATTCCCGCAATGCCGCGTTTGCCAAAGCCGCCCGGCACAAGGATCGCATCAAAATCCTGAAGCTCGTTCTCATAGCCGTCCTTCATAAGCTCTTCAGATTCGATCCAACGCACATTCACCCGAAGATCGTTTGCTACGCCGGCATGCGTCAGGGCCTCGCGTAGCGACTTGTAGCTGTCCTCAAGCTCGACGTACTTGCCGACGATCGCGATCCGTACGCTTCCGCTGCTCGGGTCTTTTATGGTTGAAACAAGTTCACGCCATCGCGTGAGGTCAACATGCGGGAACCGCTCTTCCAAGTGCAGTGTGCTGACGATGAGGTCATCAAGGCCCTGCTCGTGAAATGCCAGCGGAACTTCATAGATCGTACCGACATCAAGTGCCGAGATCACCGCGTTCTCGTGAACATTGCAGAAAAGTGCGATCTTCTTCCGCAGATCGACCGAGAGCGGACGGTCGCTTCGGCAAAGCAGAATGTCGGGCGCAATACCGATCTCACGCAGTTCACGTACACTGTGCTGTGTCGGCTTCGTCTTCAGTTCGCCCGCCGCCGCGATGTATGGCACGAGGGTTACATGCACGAATATCGCATTATTCCTGCCTTCCTCGTTGCCCATTTGCCTGATCGCTTCCATGAACGGCAGCGATTCGATATCGCCGACAGTTCCGCCGATCTCGACGATCAGGACATCGGGTTCGTGTTTGTCGGCAATGGTGCGAACCGCCGATTTGATCTCATCGGTAATATGCGGGATCACTTGGATGGTCTTGCCGAGATAATCGCCGCGGCGTTCCTTTTCGATCACCGAGAGGTAGATGCGGCCGCTTGTCCAGTTGTTGGCCTGCGAGAGCTTCGCATTGGTGAATCTTTCGTAGTGCCCGAGATCAAGATCGGTCTCCGCACCGTCGTCCGTAACATAAACTTCGCCGTGTTGGAACGGCGACATCGTCCCCGGATCGACGTTTATGTACGGGTCGAGTTTCATCATCTGCACGTGCAGTCCGCGCGACTCAAGCAGGCAGCCAATGGAACTTGCCGCCAGCCCTTTCCCCAAACTCGACACGACACCGCCGGTTACAAAGATGTATTTTGTCTTTTTTTCGATCATAACGGCTCCTTTGCTTCGTCGCCTTCGTCCTTCTTTTTCTGATAGCGGCCGTCCTTCATTTCCATGACCGCCTCCTTTGCTCTCGCGGCTGCCGGATCGACCGCATCTTGAAGCGCATTCACAAACACGCCTATCGTTCCCGGCCCGTCGGCTGCCCGACGCTCGAATTCATCAGCCGTGCTGACCCTCGGCTTTGACAAGACGCGCAAGCCGATAACAAGGCCGATAATTAGCAACCCGATAAAAACAGCACCAAACCACTCACCCATACTCGATCCCCGCGATCAGTCCATCAATTGACCGCATATCCGACAACGTAAGGCCTCGATGCGGCAAACAATATCCCGCGGTCGTCAAACGCCATACCGAACGCCTGCTGCGCGTCGAACGATCCCATCAATTCGCCGTTCGTTTGATACGCCCATATCTTGCTCGTTTCGCTGAGGAATACTCTGCCTTTCGGGTCAACCGCGATCGAATTGACCGATGTCGGCTTGACCTTGAAACGATCAACGAACTTACCGTCGGCGGAAAATTTTGCCACATCGCCGCCGCTGCGCCCGACGGCGTATATCTCTTCGATACCGTTTACGGCAATAAAATCGAATCCGCTCTTTATACCGGCTTTATCGGAAATACCTTTGAAAATCGCAAGGCGTTTAAGATCTTGGTCATAGATCGAGATGGTGTCGCTATCGACTGTTACGACCTTGCCATTCGGCATAACGGCGATATCCGAAACATTGCCCGAGCCGGCCTGCTTAAGTGCCTTGCCGGTCATTCCGTCAAATGATGCCAGGCCTCCGGCCAACGCGAGATAGACTCTGCCGTTCCTGCTCACGCCGAGCGCTCCGATGTAAGGGCTCTTATTGCCCGCCATCCATTGCGTAAGGAATTTTCCGGAACGGTCAAAGACCTGAACCCTGCCGCCTGAGTAGTCTGCCGAGTAAAGCTTGCCGTCGGCATCGACGCCGACTACACGATTATCATCAAAATATCCGGGCCCGACGCCTTGTCCGCCGATCCGCAAGATCTCATTCGCCATCGTCGTGCCGCCTGTGCTGAACGGCCCGCCGGTGACGCCCGAAAACTTTCCGACCGCCTTGTAAACCGCCCAAATAGCAGTGCCGACCCCGCCGATCGCCGCAACGCTGCCGATAAGGAAAGGCAAAAGAGCGAGAATACCGACGAGACGTGCTCCCTTTCGAACGGCACGTTCATGATCACCGTGCTGCACAACGTGAATATCAGAAGTTTGAAACGCGACCGCTTGTCCGGCAGCCAACTTTTCAACGGCATCTTTCGCCGTACCAAGGTCTCCGCCAAAGGCTTCACGATAAAGCTTGATCGCATCCAGCTTCTGCCCGTTCCGTGCTAAACGAAGTATCTCCTTCAGCTTTTGAGCCTGCTCGACAAGGCCGTCAAAGCCGGCCATATCTTCGGTTACCATTCCCGGCGTATCAGAGGAGAGCTTGTTTCCGCAAAACTCGCACTCCTTGATGTGGCTCTCGTCAAACTTCAAGGGAGCTCCGCACGAAGGGCATTTAACTACATGGATCATGATACTTCGGTCTTTCGGATCTACCTCTGCTTATACTAATATCTCACAAACGCGCTGAAGGTCCTGCTCGGTATCAACCGAAATGCTTGTTCCGGCAGCCGCGACAGCCTTGATGAACGCGCCGGTCTCAAGCGCCCTAAGTTGTTCGAGCATCTCGGCCTCTTCGAGCCGTGTCGGCGGCATCTTGGTGAATTCGAGTAAATATTCGCGGCGATAAACGTACAGCCCGCAGTGTTTATAAAGACCGGCGATGCTGCTGCCGCGGTTGCGCCTGAAAGGGATCGGCGAACGCGAAAAATACAAAGCACGGCCGCTCTGATCCATTACGAGCTTGACGACGTTCGGATCGACAAACTCGGCTTCGCTGCTTATAGGTTCAAACGCGGTGACGATATCCGGCCTGTCGTCGCCGAGCATTGCCGCAACTGCCCTATCAATGGTTTCGGGGGAGATCAGCGGTTCATCGCCCTGAATGTTAACCACAACAGCATTCGCCGGCAGCGATTCCGCAACCTCGGCGATCCGATCGCTGCCCGAACGATGCCGTTCGTCGGTCATAACCGCAGTACCGCCTGCCGCTTCAATAACGTCAAATATCTCTCTGCTGTCGGTAGCAACAATGGTTCGGGTAACGCTTTTCGCCTGCAGAGCCCTTTCAAGGGTGCGAATGATCAACGGCTTGCCAAGGACATCGCGCAGCATTTTACCCGAAAGCCTCGTCGAAGCGAGCCGTGCCGGTATCACTGCATATACATTTTTTTGCGGATCGATGCCGTGTTGCTTCACGGGATTCTAGGTTATCGTTACTGACCCGAAAAGACAATTCGAGCAGGCGGAAAACTTGGCACGGGCGCCTCAATTAGCTACACTTTTTGGCGTGGATAATTCACTTCAGGCATCGCCCGATCTCGCGGAGCGGCCGTCGAATACACGTGCGGGGGCATCACCGCCGCACGGGCCGAACGATCCGCCGTGGGGCAGCGGTATCGCTCTGGCGGTTTGGATAGTGAGCGTATTGCTCATCGTCATCGTTCCAAGCATTTTTCTTGCGCCGTACGCGCTTATGCAGAATCCGCCGCTGCTCGACAATGCGCAGCTCGTAGAATTCGCAAAAAGCGACAAAACGGCCATTCTGCTGCAAGTGCTTGCCGTAATTCCGGCCCACGTCATTACACTTTTATTGGGCTGGATCGTAGTTACCCAATTTCGAAAGTATCCGTTTCGCGAGATGCTCGGCTGGAACTCCGGCGGGATGAAGTGGTGGCATCATATCGTCATCCTTGTTTTTTTCGGCGTAGTTGCCGCGGTCGTCAGTTCGTATTTCCCTGAGCAGGAAAACGACTTGACGCGAATGCTGAGAAGCTCGCAAGCGGTCGTCTTTGTCGTTGCATTTTTGGCAACATTTACCGCGCCGCTTGTTGAGGAACTTGTCTATCGCGGAATACTTTTCTCGGCTTTTCAGCGAACCATGGGTGTTTTTGCCGCGTTCATTGCGGTAACGTCGCTCTTCGCCATCATTCACGTACCTCAATATTATCCGAGTTGGTCAACCATCGGGCTGCTCTTTTTATTGAGCTTTATCCTTACGGGAATACGCATATACACCAAAAATCTTTGGCCGTGCATTGTGCTTCACACGCTTTTCAACGGCATCCAGTCGGTCGGGCTTGTCATCGCCGCGATCTACCCGAATGCTGAGAATACGGCCGATCCGGCCTTTCTGCTGCACATTTTCAAATAAAAATAGAGGCGTACGGTAATGCACGCCTCCAGAATAATGCCTTGCTGATGCGATGCCGCTACGGCCGCTGTCGTGCTCCCGTATCATCGCTCTTGATAACAATGATCGGCGGCGGAATAAAGATCGGCGGGGCGCTTTGCCTTGTTCCGTTTCGGTCTTCGACAGGCAGATTGCGTATCGGATTATTCTGCCGTCCCGTCTCCTCAAGCCGAACGTACGGCGGTGCCGCATCATCCATGCCGCCTTGCCTTCCGGTTCGCGATCTTGTCCCGTAAGGATCGGGCGTGGTGCCGGGATTCGGATTCGGTATCGTTGGAGTTGTCGGCGTCGGCTGATAATAGATCGGCGGCAGGTTGTACCACCAAATGCTCGAGCCGTAGCCGTAACCATAAGGCGAATACCAATAGCGCCCGAACGGCAAGAAGCAGTTGCCGCCGAAGAACGGGTCAAATACCCAAACCCCGAACGAGTTCCACATTCCCCACCTGCCGCTGTCAAAAGCACTGATAAGCGAGGCGCGTACCGACTGATTCTTGAGCTTCGAGGTATTCTTCGCTATCAGTTTGCCCCGCTGTTTGCTCCACACCGCCAACTCATCCTTCTGATCGCGGTCAAACTTGGTAACTGATACCAGCGTACGGTCAATCGGGGTCATTCGGCCGCTTTTGACCTCAAGGCCGCTGACCATGGCGAGGCCGTCCCATACCTTCAACGATCCGGAGCCGTTCGCAGCCACATCAATGCGGTAGATGCCTGATTCAATGATCTTCGCTTGCCCCTTGGGCGTAAAGATCGTTACGGTAAAGTCTCTCGTTGCAAAGACCTCAAGCATCGCACTGCCGCGATCGACGTTGAGTTTAAGGTCATCGAGCGACGTGGTTCTGAAACTGAATCTTGAGTCAGCACCGAGCCGCAGATACGATCCGGGATTGAGCAAGACCTCTACACGGCCGTCGGCACCCGTTGCAACGCGGTCACCGACCTGAATACGGTCGCCTTTGAGGAGGCGGCCGCTGGTATGATCCTGCCGAACGATGGTTGCCGCCCCCTCGGCAAAGTTCACTCCGCCGGCCTCGGCCGAGATCAAATAGTTATCACGGGTGCTGCTTTGTCCGAATGCGGCGATCGACAAGGTCGCAACCGCGACTGCCGCGAACAAACCACGAATTGTACTCTCAAACATATTGATCAGCCTCCTTTGCTGCGGTCGGGTTCTACACTCATGTTATGCACTTTACCGCAAAAACACAACCGATTTCCCGCTTTCTCTTTTGACGCAGGAAATGGCCGGACGGTTGGTAAATTTCTCGAACAACCCGAACCGCCCGACCGTACTCTAACAAGTGTCGCGGCAATTGCCGCGGCTGCCGGTGGGAATTATGGCGACGTTTCGCGATCCCGATAAATGTTTTGCTCCGCTCGAGGTGGTCGAGCGGCTGCTTGAGATACGCGTGGAGTCAGGCTATTGCGAATCGCTGTATCTTGACCGAACGGGTGAGTTGACCGATTTCTTTGACGCGTACGGCTTTGATATCTATGCGTTCTCGACGGGGAACAATAAATTTAAGTACGGCGACTACAGGACTCCGGTCGTTCCGGGCGGCGATACCGTCCATTGTTCACACACGGCTCATTAGTTCACTTTTCCTGACAACTGAAGACGCACGGAAGGTGTGGTGCCTATTGCACTGCACCTTTCGGCTTTTTTAGACGGCCTTTACGACGAACAGCGTCGCATCATCGGGCAAAACCAACTGTTCCGAAAAATCTGCCACGCCTTTCCTCACATGATCGATAAGCCGGCGTGACGGCAGGTCGATGCCCTCCAGAATTCGGCTGACCAGCCGATCCCGCCCGTATTCCTCACCGTTCGGGTTCATTGCTTCGGTAATGCCGTCGGTGTAAATGACCATTACCTGCCCGATCTCGAACCGTATGAAATGCTGGTGATATTTTGCATTCGGGAACATCCCGAGCGGCGTATCGCCGTACTCGACAAAGCGATATTCACCGTCAGGCTTTATCAGGAGCGGAGGATTGTGGCCCGCGTTCGAGAATACGAAGGTGCGGTTGGTCGAGTCCAAAAGGCCGTAGATGGCTGTTATGAATTGATTGTCTTCGATCGAGTCCCAAAGAAGTTCGCTGACCTTAGATAACGCGATATGCGGAGCGTAACCGATCTGAACGCACGACCGGAGCGAAGCACGCAGGAACGCTATCAGCAAGGCGGCAGGTATCCCCTTGCCCACTGCATCCGCAACGATGATACCGAACTGATCGGTAAATACCTGTACCCAATCGTAATAATCGCCTGAGACCTCATCGGTAGGAAAGATGTAAGCGCTTACATCAAAGCCCTTTACCACAGGGTCGTTCGCGGGTAGCAGTTCAAGCTGAACCTGGCGTGCGACCTCGAGCTGGGCCTGCAAGCGTTTCTTTTCGACGACCTCGTCATGCAGCCTTACCTTTTCTATGATGATCGCCACCTGCGAACTGAGCATCTGCAAGACTTGAAGGTCGTCATCGTCGTAGGCATTCAACCGATCGCTTTCGAGGTCGAACACACCGATTACCCTGTCATTTGAAATGATCGGTGCGAGCATTTCCGATCGCGTCAATTCCCTCGCGGCGAAATATCGCGTATCTTCGGCAACGTTCGGTGATATCAGCGGTTTGCCCGTTTGCGCAACCGTGCCGAGAAAGCCTTCGCCGAGCCTGAGCCGCGGTTCTATCAGGTCGAAACTGAGCTGATAGCCTCTGAGAGCCTTTGATTTGAAAATGTAAGGGCTTGCCGGGTCGGTGCTGATATCGATCAGATAAATTCCCGCAGCATCGTACGGCAGAAGCGATCCGAGCGTATCCATCACGAGATTCAGCACCTCATCGAGGTCGAGCGAGCGGCTGATCGTCTTTGTGATGTCAAGCAGCATCCGCAGCTTATCAATGGGCGAAAGCCGCTCATCGTCATAGAAATTGTTGTCAGATCCTTCCATCCGCGTAAGGGAAAGCCGCATTATACACCTTGCGGATTGTCGCCGCTGAATACGTTCTCAGAATATTCCTTCCAAAGGCGTGATATCTTAATGCGAAACTCGACGAGAGCGTAGCTTACGCCATAATGCCTTGCGATCTGACGTATCGTTTTGCCCTCAAATACCATGCGTCGAAGCCCGGTATAGGGCACGAGCGCCGCAGCACCGGTGGAATACGCCTCTTCTTCGATCGCGTGATCGTAGTCGCGGGTTTTTGCTGTCGAGCCGTCCGATGCTTTTACTGCGAGTTCATTCGGCTTATGGCCGAGGAACACATGGCTGATCTCTTCCATAAGCGTTGCCGCGTGGCGGTTGGAACCGTGCGTCGGGTTGAGTATTATCAGTTTGCGGCCGTCGGGCAGCACCTTTGACGCGGCTCCGCCCGACCAATCGTCCTTTCCGGCACCCAGAAGCTGCTCTCTCGCTGCTTCACTCAACCCTTTGATCTGATCCAGCGACACAATAAGCAGGTTCGCGTAGCGTGCCAATTCGAACGGATCGAGCCGCTCGGCATCGCTGCGTAGTCCCGCAAATTCACGAAGGCCGCGGGCACGTAATTCGTACCTGCGGCCTTTATCGGTTGGCGGATAGCTGTCGAAATTCACATCCCTCGGCTAAACGACCTTATACTCAGAATCGACCTCTTCATCGGAAAGAGCAACGCGATAACTGTCCTGCTGCTTCTGCTTGGTAATGAGCAGATCATCCTTGGTCTTCAAAAGGTCGGCGCGGCTGTAAACCGAGATCTCGAAATTATAGCCGTGCGTGATCGCATCCTTCGGGCAAGCCTCGACACAGTAGCCGCAAAAAATGCAGCGGCCGTAGTCGATGTTATAGACCTTAGCATAGCGCTCGTCGCGGCCGATCCGCTCCTCGTAAGGACGCGGATCCTCTTCGGCCTCGATGTAAATACAGTTGGAAGGACAGGCCGCCGCGCATAGATAACAGGCAACGCACTTTTCCTTGCCGTTCTCATCGACGTGAAGAAGATGCTGACCGCGATAACGCGGCTGGACAGTAACGGGTACATCCGGATACTGCACCGTCCATTTCTTTCGCGGGATCTCCTCAAGCGTACGTTTCATACCCTTGATGACCGCGATCGTCGAGCCGATAACATCCGAGACTAAAGCCATAACCAAACAACCACCTTCCCTAGAACTTGACGGCGGGAAAACCTGCTATGTATATGTACAGGATAACAATAATGTTGCCGATAAACCCGAGAACGCCTGTTATCATTCCGACAAGCGCAAGCCCGGCACCGCCATAGTTAACCGGATCGTTCTTTGCTTTTCCGCGGGCCATAAAGCCCATTATCACACCGGCCGGCCCGGTCAGTATCGAAACGCAGCAAAGACAACTCAAGATACCGCAGATCATTGAGGCTAAAGCCAGGCCTTTGCTCTGAACCGCACCCGTATCTGACGTCGGCGTCATCATCTGACCGGCATCAGGAACGGAATCCTTTTGCGGATACGGGAAAGGCGGCGGCGGCGCTTCGACATGCGGCTGCGGCTGTTCATTCACGATCATCGGCGGAGCGACATCCTCCACAAAGGGCGGAGCAGGCGGCTCTACGGCCACTGACTGAACCGGCGAAGTACCAAGGCTTTCTGCCGTTTCAAAATTATCGCCGGGAGCCTGTATCGGTGTGCTGCTTTGCGGGGCAAAAGGCGACGGCGGCGGCGGCGGACTGGCCGGAACCGAACTTTCTATGAAAGGAGGCGGAGCCGGAACGGCATCAGGCACCTCCATTTGTACATCATCGTTCGCCGCAGCATCCATACTCTGACGGATCTCGGACTCGGAGATGTACATCGTCCTGAGCGGATCTGCCGCTTCAGGCATTTCAAGCATCTCCTCAGGCTCGGCAATCGGCTTCTCGGCCTCAGGAAAAGGCGCGATCGCAGTTGCGGCCTCAAGCGGATCGATCGCCGGTGTCTCCGGCTCGACCGTATCTTTAGGCTCCACCGGAATGCCCGCAGGGGCGACGATAGTCGCGTACGGATCGAACACCGGCGTATCATCAACAAGCGAAGTGCCGTCAACTTGGCAGAACCGCATCGAGTCTTCGAAGGTCTTATCGCATGTAGGGCATCGTTTCATAGATTTACACGTTCACGGACAAAATTGGTTTGGAAAGTCGAATGTATTCTACACCCATTTGCCCGCCGAAAAAAGGCCGCCGATCCGCCATCGATGCTGTTTCGGAACCGGAACCACGTTCATTCAGCCCTAAACCAACTCAAGTTTACTGAAAAAATACGCGATCTCGATCGCCGCATTCTCATCGGAGTCGGAACCGTGCACGGCATTCTCACCGATCGAGGTCGCAAAATCCTTGCGTATCGTGCCCTCAGCAGCCTCAGCCGGATTTGTCGCACCCATGAGTTCACGCCATGCCGGCACTGCATTATCCTTCTCAAGCGCCATCACGACACACGGACCCGACGACATAAAGTCGCAAAGCTCATCAAAAAAGCCCTTGCCCGCGTGCACGGCGTAGAAACCCTCGGCCTGCTTTCGCGTCTGATGTATCAATTTCATTCCGCGGATACCAAAACCCGCACCGAGAATGCGTGAAATTATCTGCCCTTGTTTCCCGGCCCGAACGGCATCGGGCTTAATTATTCCAAATGTTAAGTTGTTCATTTAATCTTCTAGTCTTCCAAATTTATGTGATCGGATGCGGCGGGATCGCCGACCTTAATTTAACTTCGATACACTGTTGTGAAGCAAACGGCACCCGTTGATCTTTCAGTATCACCTTTTTGTAACTATCAGCCTTGATCCTTATCTTATAGACCCCGTTCACCATCTCGGTATCAACCCTGCCTTCGTCATTTGCAATAAGTTCGACCATACCTTGCGATGCAGACCTTGAAATAGGAATAAAGGCAACCTTAGACTTTGGGATCGAGGCTCCGTATTCGTCTAGTACAACCACACAGATCTGCGATCGTTCTTGAGCAGACGCCACCAGAGCGAATAAAAAAAACATCGCAGCCAAAAGAATACCCTTTACGATGTTATGGACCCCGCCCAAATCAAATCCAGCTCCCTAAACAATTGTTCGCAAACTAGCACTCTCCAGCCCGTTACGTCCCGGCGGTGATACAAGTTTTTTATTTCCGTCGCCAGGTTTCCTCACCTCAACAGTTATGTCTGGTATTACAGCCCCATTAGAATCATAAATCGTCCCTGTCAATTTCGATGTATTGACCGACTATGCATTCACACAAAAAGCAAGGACAATCAAACAACCGATCGATACAATAATTTCATAGCTCACCTCGACTAAACAATCCGTCGAAATCTATGCCTTCCGGCTTCGATGACAACAAACGCGTTTCGCAGTTCGTCCTCGGTATAGCTATTTAGAACTCGGTCAAGTTCACTATGTACTTCATTACGGTTCGACGGAAGCATCCGTAGATAAACAACCCCAACACGAATTCTACGAATATATACCAAATTACCGTAATCTCTATCTCAGGTTACAAAAATACGCCCCAATTCTGCGGCTTTGCGAAGGTTTTCTTCATCTTCGGCGGTGGCCATTCCCAGTTCTGAGACCTTTAGAACATCATGACCAAACTCACTGAGGAAGCAAATAGTCACATCATAAACATCCTGGTCGAGAAGAAGTTTCATGCACTGACTCTGATGTCCTCTGCTGAAATAAGCGAGATCGCATAATCAACGCAAGCCCGTATATCGTCATCGGTCAGGTCAGGATAAAAATCTCGCTTGATCTCATCGAACGAAAGCCCTTCGTTGATGAGTTCCAACACATTCTGGACTGTTATTCTTGTGCCAGCAACCGTTGGTTTTGCAAAATGTATTTTGGCATCAACTGTTATTCGCTCGTTCATAGATCAAACCTCACTATGCTGCTGCCCCCGAGCCTAAAACCTCGACAATCGCCCGGCCGATATCTGCAGGCGAATTCACTACACGAATGCCGGCGGCGGTCAATGCATTCATCTTTTCGGCTGCGGTTCCTTTGCCGCCCGAAATGATCGCACCGGCGTGGCCCATGCGGCGGCCGGGCGGGGCGGTTTGGCCTGCAATAAATGCAACGATCGGCTTTGTAACGTTGTCTTTTGCGTACGCCGCCGCATCTTCCTCAGCGGTTCCGCCGATCTCGCCGATCATAACGATAGCATCGGTCTCGTCATCTGCCTGAAACAGTTTCAGTGCGTCTGTATGCGTCGTGCCGATTATAGGATCACCGCCGATGCCGATCGCACTCGATTGTCCGAGGCCGAGGGCGGTCAATTGGCCGACAGCTTCGTAAGTGAGCGTGCCGGAACGCGAAACGACGCCGATGTTGCCTTCCTTATGGATGTGCCCGGGCATAATGCCGATCTTGCATTTTCCCGGCGAGATGATGCCGGGGCAGTTCGGGCCGATAAGCCGCGTCGAACGCGAGCCGAGATATTCTTTAGCCTTTACCATATCCGCGACGGGTATGCCTTCCGTGATACACACAACGAGCGGCAGCCCCGCGTCGGCGGCCTCCATGATAGCGTCGGCGGCAAATGCCGGCGGCACATAGATGACCGATGCGTTCGCTCCGGTCTCTTTTACCGCGTCAGCGACCGTATTGAATACCGGCACGCCTTCATGCGTCGTTCCGCCCTTTGCCGGCGTGACACCGCCGACGACGTTCGTCCCATAATCCCGCATCTGCAGCATATGGAATGTGCCTTCCTTGCCGGTGATGCCCTGTACTATCAAGCGCGTATCTTTATTGACCAGAATTGCCAAGCTATCCTCTCCTAAAAACCGAGATCGTTAAAACAAGCAAGAGTATAACAGAGAGCTATTCGGTGTCGAAGACGCGCGCGAAATTTCTGGCCACGGCCGCATCATCAAAAGTGCGTCTCTATGAAATGCTGAATTGCGGTTCCGCAGCTAGAATTTAACGAATTCGTCCTCGGCGTGATCGCCCGACGAAGCGTCGGTTTGACCGTGTTCTTCGGGTTCTTTCGCTTCGATGATGGGGACAGGGGCCTTTCTTTTGATCTCAGGACTATCTTCTTTAGGCATTGAGTTAGGCACATCGAACTTAGTAACCGGAAACTCATAACCGTCAAATTGCAAATGTATCAACGGCGGGTCGCCTTCCCTGCGTCCTTCACTGCGCCCCTTTACAACAGCCATTGAGTAGAAATCATGATCCTTACTGCTGATCTTCACGCGGTCTCCGACCGCTACGTCAAGCGGCCCCCAGACGGCCAGACCTCCGCGGCTGATGTCACGCGTGAAAAGCTCCGCCTTATGGGATGTCCGTGTTGCCTCATCACGGACCGCAATCGTAACCGGGACACGCCGCCAAAATCTCGCGTGCTTCCTGGCGTGAAAGGCATTCTCCGATTCTTTGATCCGCCACAGGCCGGTCTCATCAAGACCCGTTATGTAATAACACTGCGTCGGGTCCGCCTTAAAACTCTCCGGCTGTATCTTGCCGATGAACGCGACACCGGTGTGGAAGACAGGAGTGCCGTCGAGATCGGACTCGATGCAGTTCTGCACGATCGCCATAACGGGATAGACATCCGCTCCGTGATCGTAAACACGGAGCTCGTCCGGCATCTGCATTACAAGCGAAAGGAGTCTTCCAATGGGCCATCGCCTTGACAGGATCAGTGAAGCTCCGTTCTTTGAGACAATGGAAACATCCGTCATTTCACGGGTTATTTCCGTATCGTTTTCGCGATACATCACTATGGTTGCCACCTGTTTGGAGGAACGCTCGCGCTGTCTCGCTTCAACACCGGATGGCGTCATACGAATCGGGGCCTTCGGCCCGTCGAAGTCCCGGTGTGTAGAAGTTGACGCATCAATCATATTTTCTTTGTTATCAACCGCATCCGAGCCGGCAGAACGTGGGGTATTCTTCTTATTTTTCATCAATTATAAGTTATGGTTTTATATATCGGCTCCGCCGGACGCAAAGCATGATACACAGCGAAACACCCGAACGATGATCACTGTCGGCTCCGGTGCGGAGAAATCTCTTTACTACAAGAAACGAGGCTGATTACGGGAAAGCCACCATTCAAATTAGATAATGATTGAGAGCGGAAAGTCAAGCTTGTTTGGCGCCCGGTCCGGACCAGATCGGGCAGCGTTATCAAGACTATGATCGTTTTGCCGCTTACGCCAACTGTATTGTCTGCTCATATTGAGGAACGACCACCGTCCAACCGAATGTATCGCGTATGTGCTGCGCCATTGCTTCCGCGGCTTCCGGCTCGCCATGCGTCGTAAAGATCGTTTTCGGTGCAGTTTTCAGTCCGCTTAGCCAACGCAGCACGCCCTTCCAGTCGGCATGAGCCGAAAAGCCGTCGATACGCTCGACGTGACAGTTCACCGGAACCCAATTCTTCATTATCTTGACCTCACGCTCGCCGTTAACGACACGACGCCCCGTTGTGCCGGCAGCTTGATAGCCGACAAAAATGATCGTCGCATTTTCATTCGGCAGGATCCGCATTGCATGGTGCAGAACGCGGCCGCCGGTAAGCATGCCCGAGGCTGAAATGATAATGCGCGCGCCCTTCATATCATTGAGATGCTTTGACTCCTCTCTGGTCGAGGCGGTTGACATCGCAGCGGTCCTAAGCGGATGCTTCTTCCGCGCGAGGATCGACGCGTATTCCAGATCGTGTTCCTCGTGCCAGCGGTTATAAACCTGCGTTGCTTGCGAGGCCATCGGCGAGTCCACGATCACCGGAAGGATCGGGATGGCACCCTTTTCTTCCAATTCGCGGATCATATAAAGCACCTCTTGTGTACGCCCAACGGCAAATGCCGGGATCAAGATCGGGGCTTGCCGCCTTGCGGCCTCGCGTATTATCTCCGCAAATCTTGTCTCGCTGTTCGTATCGTCGTGCAGGCGGTCCCCATAGGTTGACTCGCACATCATATAGTCGCAAACCGGCGGCGGCGCGGGGTCTTTAATGATCGGCTGATCGTAGTGGCCGAGATCGCCCGAGAAGAGAAATCGTATGGGTGACCCGTCGGGCCGTGCGTTCGCCATCTCGACAAGCACTTCGCTTGCACCCATTATGTGCCCGGCAACGCTGAAACTTGCCGTAAAGCCTTCGCAAAGGTCCCGGGCGATACCGTCATTCGGCACCGTATCAAGCAATTCCAACGCAGCCCGCGCATCTGCTTCATCGTATAGCGGCAGCGCCGGATCGTGCCGAGTCAATGCGTGACGGTTACGATAGTCTGCCTCTTCCTCTTGAAGCCGTGCAGAATCGGGAAGAAGTATCTTCAGGAGGTCGCCCGTCGCTCTTGAGGTCACAACGCGCCCTTTGTAGCCTAGTTTCACAAGCCGCGGCAGCCATCCCGTATGATCGATGTGAGCGTGCGTGAGTACGACGGCGTCGATCTCGCTCGCGGCGAACGGAGGATCATTCCAATTCCTTTCGCGCAGTTCTCTTTCGCCCTGAAAGAGTCCGCAGTCGATAAGAACCTTCTTACCGTTGCATTCAAGCAGATATTTTGACCCCGTAACCGAACCCGCCGCTCCGTAGAATGTAACACTCGCCATACATCACGAATGTACCACAGAGCCGGCCGCTTCGCTGCTGTCAACGAATAGAATCTCTCGGGAACCAAATGACCTTTGATGTCAGGTCCGCCTTTGAACCGTCCTTTCGACTCCGCGCGACCGCAAGGAGCTTCGAGGCATCTTCGCCGTCGATGCCAAAGGTCGCCTGTCCGAAATTCAACGGAACCGTGATGCTTTGCTCACTATCTATATCAAATCTAAGTCCGGCAAAGGCCGCTTTTAATCGTTCGACGACCTCGCTTACAACCGACTCGGTCGCCGTCGGCAGCGTAACCAAGAACTCATCATCGACCGACCTGGTCAGAAGATCCATCTGTCGCAATTGACGTTTCAATTCTCCGGCAACGAAGCTAAGCAAACGATCACCGGAAGTATGGCCGAAGCGTTCGTTCACATCGCTGAAATACTTGATGTCGATAGCGAGGATCGATACGGTTCGTTCATTTCGATTCCTGTGTGCCTCGGCGACCTGTGTCTCAAGCACTGTGTAGAATGCCCGCTCGTTTGGCAGATTCGTAAGGCGGTCAGTCAAAGCCGCCGCCGTATTGAGCTCAGCGGCTTTTGATCTTCCGGCGATGGGAGCCACGCGAGCAGCGATCGCTTCAAGCATTGGTACTGACCATTGGCCTAAATGGTTCGGATCCGTTGAGAAGAGCTGTACGACCGCGACGACCTCGCCTGCCTGCTTCAGCGGAAAGGCCGCGGTCGAGCAGAAGCGAGATCCTGAACCGCCAATCCCTGTCTCGGCATTTGACCCCGATGAACTCGACTGACGAACCGCACCGCTCGCGGCGCAAGCCGCTGCCAGGCTTGCTCCGAACTCAACTTCGAAATTATCCGTTTGTGCAAGCGATTCGCCTTCCCAGCATACGCGGCTCAGGTTATCCGAGCCGGTATCTACGCTGAGTAGCAAAGCCGCATCGAACGGTACAAGGTCTTTCATCCGAGCGGCAACGAGGCGAAATATCTCCGACACTTCCAGCGAACTGCCGAAATATGCGACAGCATCCTCGAGAACAGACAATCTTTCTTCTGTTTCATCGGGCGACAGATCGTCAGGCTGCAGCGACGGATGTACTCGCTGGTTTATCGTCAGGAAGACGATGTAGCCGGCGAGCACTGCAAAGAACAACAGCCCTTTGATCGTCGTATCGACAGTCGCGTTACCGAGGGCAAATACTCCAACGACAACTATCGCCGAAACGGCAATTGAAAGTCGGTGCTTACATTGATCTTGGGCCGCACTGCGCGGTATCGGGAAGTTGCTCATTTGAACGTGACTGCGGGCAGGAAGGAAGCGAAGGGGGGAAGCAACACCTTCAACTTCGATGATAGCTTTTTGCCGTGCAATGGGTCAACGATTTTCTCTTGTCTCGTGCACACATTAGGAGATATCGCAAGGGCTCAAAACCGGCCATTTTAGCCCCGAAAAATAGTTTGAAAATTTTGCATTTTTTGGTGCATTTTAGGTTGACAAATGGTTTCGTAATACCTATTCTCCAATTTGCCCTGAAAAAGAAAGAGTTCAGGGCAAAACGGCTGTGTTCGATCAGCCGGGCGGCCTGGAAACAGGTTACCGAAATTCTTTGAGAAAATAGGAGTCTTAAATAAAATGACAAAGGTTATTGTTCTTGCAACTGTTTTGGGCGTAAGCGCCCTTGGATTGGCCTGTGGCGAAGCACCCGCGAACAACGCAAATGCGAAGCCCGCGAATGCTAAACCGGCAACCCCCGCGACGACAACTCCGGCAACCCCGACGACGACGTCACCTGCCTCGCCTGCAACGGCTGCTCCTGCGAGCAACGCTACCGGCAGCAAGGCTGACGACGCGAAGAAGGAAGAGTCGAAGGCCGGTGAGACCAAGAAAGAGGAAGCGAATAAGACCGCTCCGGAAAAGAAATAGTCGATCTTTCGATATTTCGATAGGAAAGGCACCTTGTCGAAAGGCAAGGTGCCTTTTTTCCTGTATCTGAATCTGTCGGAAATATCAAATTTTTGCACCGTGCGGGGTTGACTTGTACCGTGAAGATAAATATATTGTCGAATGTTCCCAAAAATACTTAGGAACGCCGGAATGATGCTTGCATATTTCCGGTTGAGGAAGAGTCAGAAAGAATTCTTTGAGAAGGACAGGAGAACTAATTGTTATGAAAAAGATCATTGCTCTGTCAGCCTTGTTGGCTGTTGGTGCTCTCGGAATGGCCTGCGGTGAATCACCCGCCAATACGGCTGCGAACAAGGCTGCTAACGCGGCGAATGCTGCTGCAAATGCTGCTGCAACGGCTGCAAACGCTGCTGCCAACGCCGCTTCGACGGCTGCAAACGCTGCTGCTAACGCTGCTAACGCTGTGACACACCCCGTGAACGCCGCGCCTGCAAGCAACGCTGCTGCAACCAAGACCGATGACAAGAAGGACGAAAAGAAGGAAGAGAAGAAGTAGCCTCTCCTTCGTCTTTACCACATGACCAGCAGGCCCGGGCATTTCAAAATGTTCGGGCCTCTTTGCATTTCGGTTACCTTCCAAGCAGGCTCTTGAATTCATCAATATCCGTTACCGGCCTCTCGCAAACGAAATTCTCGCAAACATAGGCTGTCGCTTTACCGTCGATCATTTTGCGATCGCTCAGTAGCGGTATCTCATCAACAGAAGCTTCAGCAAAAATGCGTACGCTGTTCGGCAGGTAGAGGCTCATTGCGGCAGTTCGAAGTTCATTCGCCGGCGGGCCGATCACAACGACCTCCTTAGTGCCGGCCAAGCGGAACTCGATAGCGGAGAGAAAGCGGCCGAATGCCTGCGGATATTTTTGGATCTGCGGCGAGGCGATCCGCAGCGTTGTTACGGCATAACGATCGTAACGCTCATCACCGGTGAGTTTTGCAAGCCGCAGCATCACATCAGCGGCAGCAGAATTCCCGGAAGGCGTCGCGTTGTCATAAAGGTCTTTGTTCCGAACGATCAGCTCTTCATGATCGTCCGATGTGAAAAAGAAGCCGCCCGAGTCCCTGTCCCAAAATTCCGTCAGCATCACCTCTGCCAACTCCTTTGCCGCATTCACTTTGCTTAGGTCGCCCGTCGCTTCGGATAGTGCGAGCAAGCCGTCAGCAACATTCGCATAGTCCTCGATATAGCCGTTAAGCTTCGCCTTTCCGCCCTTCCATGTGCGGAGCAATCTGCCGTCACGTTTCAATCGGCCAAGTATGAACTCCGCATTGCGCTCTGCGACCTGAAGGTAATCACTTCTTCCCAACACACCGCCCGCATCCGCAAAGGCGGCCAATGCAAGGCCGTTCCACGCGGTCAGCACCTTTTCATCACGGCCCGGCTTGATACGCTTTTCGCGCAGATCAAAAAGTCTGAGCCGCGCTGTACCGAGTTCCGACAACTCACGTTCACTGCTTTCTTCGCTGGGCAAGTTCAAAATATTCTTGCCTTCGAAGTTACCTTCCGCCGAAACGCCGTACACTCGGCAAAATCTTTCTGCTTCAGCGCCGAGTTCATATTCGATCTCTTCTTTAGTCCAGACAAAGAATTTCCCTTCTTCACCCTCGCTGTCCGCATCCTGCGATGAATAAAAGCCGCCGCTCTCATCCAGCATCTCACGGACCAGATAATCGAGCGTCTCGACCGCAACACGCTTGTAAAGGCCCTTGCCCGTAACCTGAAAAGCATGCAGATAGAGACGTGCAAGCAAGGCGTTATCGTAAAGCATCTTTTCAAAATGCGGCACCAGCCAAAGCGCATCGACCGAATAGCGATGAAATCCGCCGCCGAGCTGATCATAAATGCCGCCGCGTGCCATCTTGTCGAGTGTTCGCGTAACCATCTCAAGCGCGTGCCTGTCGCCCGTGCGGTGATGATAACGCAGCAAGAACTCGAGCGACATTGCCTGCGGAAATTTCGGTGCGCCGCCAAAACCGCCGTTCTTTTGATCAAAACTCTTCGAGAAAGATGCGAATGCCCGTTCGAGCAGTTCGTTCGACACGCTGCCGCTTGGCCCGGTAGCGGCAAGAGCTTGCAGCTCGCTTACGATCCGTTCGACCGACTCGTCAAGTTCGCCGCGTTTTTCGTGCCAGGCATCAGCAATGCTCAGCAGTATCTGCTTCCATGACGGCATTCCGTATTGCGGGCTTGGCGGAAAATAGGTGCCGCCAAAGAAAGGCTTCTTGTCGGGCCGCACAAATACATTCATAGGCCAGCCGCCTCGTCCCGTTGTCAGTTGGACGAAGTTCATATAGATCTGATCGATATCCGGCCGCTCTTCCATATCGACCTTGATGTTGACGAAATGCTCGTTCATTATTGCGGCGGTCGCCTTATCCTCGAACGACTCATGCTCCATCACATGACACCAATGGCACGCCGAGTAACCGATAGATACGAGCACCGGCTTATCTTCGGCGCGCGCCTTCTCGAACGCCTCCTCGCCCCACGGATACCAGTCAACCGGATTGTGCGCGTGTTGAAGCAGATAAGGCGACGTTTCGCCCGCCAGATGATTGCTGAAGGTCTGTTCATTTGACATAAAGCTATTGTTTCACGGCGGGCCGGATCTTTGAAACACTGCTGAGGTCTGCTAAACTTGGCATACCATTATGACACCGCGTTGCCTCTCAAAGTTGCGCCCCATCAAACAACGCGCGGATCTTTTCGCGGGTGATTAACTCCTCCGAGTCTGCGATCGGGACGCTGATCGCGGCATCCGAGCCTTTTTGACACGCGGCGCACGTCCGCCATTGACCATTTTAGGAGATATCACAATGACACCATCAACAGAACGTCGGCGTCCGGTCATAAAGACCGCACTGCCGGGCCCGAAAGCCCTTGAGATCGTAAATGCGGATGAACAATATGTTACACCGAGTTACCCTCGGCCTGATTATAAACTCGTTGCCGACCATGGCTCCGGCGTTTGGATAACGGACGCCGACGGCAATACGTTCCTCGACTGCAACGCCGGCGTGGCCGTCTGCTCGACAGGACACTGCCATCCGGAGATCGTCGCAGCAATAACAAAACAGGCGAATGAACTGCTGCATTTTTGCGGCACCGACTTTTATTACCGCCATATGCCCGCTCTCGGAAAAAAGCTTGATGAGATCGTACCGATCGACGGGCCTACAAAAACCCATTTTGCGAACTCGGGTGCCGAGGCGATCGAGACGGCTCTAAAGCTTGCGATGTACCATACACGCAGGCAGAAGTTCATCGCGTTCCAACGTTCGTTCCACGGCAGAACGCTCGGAGCGCTCTCACTTACGTCTTCGAAGAAGGCGCAGAGGCTCGGCTTTATGCGTCAGGCCCTCGATGTGGTGCACATTCCGTATCCAAACAAGTTTCGCCACTTCGTCACCGATCGCCCCGCCGATGAAGCAGCCGTTACACGAGACGTCCTTAATTGGCTCAACAAGGTCTTCGAAACAACAACGCCGGCCGCCGAGGTCGCGGGCATCGTCCTCGAGGTGGTCCAGGGCGAAGGCGGATATGTGCCGGCACCTAAGGAATTCGTAAAGGAACTTCGCCGCATCTGCACCGAGAACGGCATCATGCTGATCGTTGACGAAGTACAGTCAGGAATGGGCCGCACAGGCAAGATGTTCGCTCTCGATCATCACGAAGGCGTCAAGGCCGACATAATCTGCATCGCGAAAGCACTAGGCTCGGGCCTGCCGGTTGCGGCGTGTACCGCTCGTGCGGATATTATGGACTGGCACAAAGGTGCTCACGCATCAACATTCGGAGGCAACCCTGTCGCAATAGCGTCCGCGTTAAAGACCATCGAACTGCTCGAAGACGGGCTTATCGATAATGCCCGCGAGGTCGGGGCGTATCTCGAAGCAGGGCTCAATAAAATAAAGGAGAAATACAGCGTTGTCGGCGATGTTCGCGGCCTGGGTATGATGCTCGGTGTCGAGTTTGTCAGTGGTTCCGGTGATGATCCGCTGGCTGCGGATGCAGCGCTTCGCGACCGTGTCGAAATGGCATGTTTCGAGCGCGGGCTGATAATACTTGGCTGCGGAACCAACACGATCCGCTTCTCGCCACCGCTTATCCTTACAAAAGAGAACGCCGACGTCGCGCTTGAGATCTTTGATGAGGCCATCGCCGCCTCGATCTGAAAAGGCCGCAGATGCAAAAGAGGCATGGGAGACGCTCAGTTTCCCATGCCTTTTAATTTCTTCGGGGCCGAACAGCGATCCCTACGCTTTTGCCTTCTTGATCTCCTCGATCATTACCGGAACCGCCTCGAACAGGTCGCCGACGATGCCGTAATCAGCAATATCGAAGATCGGTGCCTCCGAGTCCTTATTGATGGCTACTATCGTGCCGGAATTCTTCATTCCGACGATATGCTGGATGGCACCGGAAATACCGAGAGCGATATAGACCTTCGGCGAGACGGTCTGTCCGCTCGATCCGATCTGACGGTCGATCGGGAGCCAATCGCTGTCGCATATCGGGCGTGATGCCGCAAGGTCGGCACCGAGGACATCGGCGAGTTCCTGTGCCAGTGCGATGTTCTCTTGCGATTTGATACCGCGGCCTATCGCAACGATCGCCTCGCTCTTTGTAAGATCGACAGCGGCTTTAGCCTCTTGGAACGGTGCTTCAGGCGTCATCCGAACATCGCCAACGGCAACGTCCATTTCCTCGACAGCGGCATTCCCCTTTTCCGCAGCGTCACCACGGAACGCTCCCGATTGGAAGGTTATGAAGTAAGGAGCGTCGCCGCCGATCATAACATCTGCATCAAGTTTGCCCAAAAAGATCCGTCGGGTGAGAACTAGCTTACCGCCGTCGTTGCGATAGCGGATGCAATCGCCCACCAGTTCTCTGCCAAAGCGCGTTGCGACCATCGGAGCGAAATCACGCACTTGATATGTGTGCGCCATAACGACGAATTGCGGCGATTCGGCCTTGATCACGGCTTCCCACGCATCCGCGTAAGCATCAGGCGTGTAGGTCGCAAGCTTGTCGTTCTTTGCAACAATGACCTTTTCCAGTGCGTACTGAGCGATGTCCTGCGTCAGTGCATCGCCGCCGCCGGGGATCACCGCCGCAATGCTAAGCCCGAGATCGCGGCCGATCGCCTGAGCAGCAGTGATGGCCTCAAGCGATGTCTTGTTAAGAACTCCGTTGCTATGCTCGATAAAAACTAATATCCGGCTCATAAATGTAAGTAAGCATTATCGCAAAAAGGCCGGTTATTGCCAACTGCGAACGCCCGGCCTAAGCAGCACCTCATGCCCAGGGAATATCCGCGCAAATTCAGTTGTAAAAGCCCGCAAATAGGAGTATTTTGAGACTGATATTGCGCGTTTTGAACAAGCTGATGTCAGAGGCTGTACGCCTGCTGAACAACGGAATTTTAACTACTATACCCATCAGGAGACGATCCTGAGTCATTTGGAGGAGAGATCATGAACTCTAGAGATCTTGCCAAACGAGCGACGGCTCTGCTTGGCTTTGTAACGATGCTTTTCGGCGGCAGCCAGGCGGCATTAGGTCAATATGTCTGCCAGCCGAACGGATCGCCGGTCGTTGTTACAGGTTCGATCACCGCAGGCGATGCTACGATGTCGGGCCGTATCAACCGCGACGGCGTGCCTTCCAGTTGTACCGGCGGAGCGCCGACGGCAGCTCCCATTTCAGGTACATTCAGTTATGACGCGTACAACTATACGAATCCGACCGGCCAGGATGTATGCGTGACGGTTGAGTACGATATGACCCAGTGCGGCGGTACAACGAACAACTCGACGCAGGTCGATGCATATTCGTCATTTAACCCAGCCAGTACGAACACTAACGTTATCGGTAAGCCGGGTTTCAGTACTGTCGGAACCGGCACCCTCAGCTTTAGGGTCGCGGCAGGAGCGTCGTTCGTGATCGTCGTTCACGGCGTCGCGTCCGCAGGTACGGGGGTATGCAGTTCGTACACATATAAGCTCACATATCGAACGGGATGCCGTGAGGCAGGTTACGATCACACGAACGACGGAAAGGCCGACCCGACGTTCTTCCGCTCGTCCGATACGACATGGAACGTTTTGAATTCCGCAGGCGGCACGAATTCGCTGCTTTTCGGCCTCAGCAATGACATCATCACTGCGGGCGATTACACGGGCGACGGCCGTACCGATGTCAGTACGTACCGCCCGACAACAGGCCAATGGTTCTACTCGACAAGCCAGACCTCACCGCAGACGAATGTTACCTATCAGCCGTGGGGAATGAACGGCGATATTGCGATCCCGGGCGACTACGATAAGGACGGCAAAAGCGATGTTGCTGTCTGGCGTCCGTCGGATGCAACGGTCTATATTCTGCTGAGTTCGACGAATACGATGCTCTACGGACAATGGGGTGCGAACGGCGACGTTCCCGTAACGGGCGATTTCGACGGCGACCTGTCATCAGACCTTGCTGTCGTCCGCAATGTCGGCGGAACGTATCGCTGGTTCATCCGTAACAGCAATTTCGGGTATGGCTTTGAATACGGCTGCGGAACTTCCACGCCGATCTGTGCGATGGGCGTTCCGTTCGGCAGTTCGACCGACAGGATCGTGTCAGGCGACTTTGACGGTGATGCAAGAAGCGACATCGCCGTTTATCGCCCGTCAACAGGCTTCTGGTATTACCTTGCAAGCTCACTGAATGTTCAAAATGCACCGGGAGCAACTGCCGTACGTTCATTCCAGTGGGGACTCAACGGCGATATTCCGCAGCCTGCTGATTATGACGGTGACAAGATGACTGATTTTGCGGTCTTCCGCCCGTCAACCGGCGTTTGGTATCTCAGCAACAGCGGCGGCGGAGCGTATTCGACGTACAGTTCGCCGACCTGGGGTACGGCGACAGATCAGCCCGCAACCGCTGCGTATCGGCAAACAAATCCGTAAACGCGGCAGCGGCAATGAAACAGGGGCCGTCTGAAAAGGCGGCCTCTTTTTTTGAACGGCATAATAGGGCGGATAACTCAGGCCGCGATCGGCTTACAGACCCTCGACTAAGTAGCTCACGCCGAAGATCACAAGAAAAAGGCTGCCGGAATGACACTTTCCGACAGCCTCTTCTCATTTTAGAGCAAGGTCCGCGGTCAGATGACGCGAGCTTCATTTCGAAGCTTTTCGATCAGCTCGACGGCGCCTGCTTTTGCGTCGCCGTTGCCGAGGATCTGCGTTTGCTTGGTTTTGAGCGGCATATAAACCCTATTTACCGCCGCAGCCGACGCGAACGCCTCGATCTGCGGTGTTACCTCGCGAACTTCTTTACTTTTTGCCGCCATGATGCCCTTTAGCGATGCATAACGGATCTGCGAGATGCCGGATTGAATGGTCAGAAGTGCGGGCAGCTTGTAGGTGAACCACTGATACCAGCCGCTTTCGAGTTCACGCTTCAGCCTGAGCGTGTCGCCGAGGCTTGTGCGGTCAAGCTCAATGACGATCGTCGCGTGCGGAATGCCGAGCAGTTCCGCAAGGATCACGCCCGTCTGGCCGTGACTCGCATCATCGGATTGAAGACCCGAAAAGATCAGATCGGCATTCTCATCACGGATCGCATCCGCGATGGCCTTTGCGATCTGATAGGACGACAGCTCGCGGCTGTTCTCAGCAACGATATGTATCGCGCGGTTCGCACCGCGTGCAAGAGCATCTTTGATAACTGTTTTTGCACTCTGCGGGCCGAGCGTGCATACGACGACCTCGCCTTCGCCCTTCGCCTCGATCGTTCGCAAGGCTTCTTCGAGTGCATAGCCGTCAGACTCATTTGTCTGCATGGCAATGTCCGTCTCGTTTATCCACTTTTCGTCGCCCGAGATGCGAAGGACCGCATCCTTATTGGCGACCTGCTTCATTAGAACGATGATCTTCATAGAACTTAATTGCTCAGCCGCTAACGCTACTCGTCAAACCGCTTGAATATCAAACAAGCATTGGTACCGCCGAACCCGAAATTATTCGAGAGCACATACTCGACCTCGGCTTCGCGGGCCGTATTCGGCACATAATCGAGATCGCAGTCAGGATCGGGGAATTCGTAATTGATCGTCGGCGGAAGTTTCTTTTCGATGATCGACTTGACGGAAAACACCGCCTCAAGGCCGCCGGCCGCTCCGAGTGCATGCCCCGTCATTGACTTTGTCGAACTGACCGGTATCTTGTATGCGTGTTCGCCGAAGACCTTTTTGATAGCAAGCGTCTCGAACTTATCGTTGTAAGGCGTTGATGTCCCGTGTGCGTTAATGTAGCCGATCTGCTGCGGCTCGATACCCGCATCGCTCAAGGCACGCTGCATCACGCGAACGGCTCCCGAGCCCGTCTCGTCAGGCATCGTAACGTGAAACGCATCGCCGCTCATACCATAACCGACGATCTCGGCAAGGATGTTCGCCCCACGCCGTTTTGCGAATTCCAGTTCCTCGAGCACCATCAAGCCGGCGCCTTCGCCGATGACGAAGCCGTCACGCTCGAGGTCAAACGGCCTTGATGCGTGCTGCGGATCCTCGTTCCGCGTCGAGAGAGCCCGCATTGACGCAAAGCCCGCAACCGACATCGGAGTGATCGCACTCTCCGTCCCGCCGCAGATCATCGCATCAGCATCACCGCGCTCAATGAGGCGAAAACTGTCGCCGATAGCGTGTGCTCCCGCAGAACACGCGGTTGCCGTCGCCGAATTCGGACCCTTTGCGCCATGCCTGATCGAAACATTTCCGGAAGCAAGATTTACGATCGCAGAAACAATAAAGAACGGCGAAACTCGATCAGGCCCCGAAGTAAGCAGCTTCTCGTGCTCACGCTCGATCGCCCAGAAATCGCCGATACCGGAACTGATATAGGTTCCGACCATCCCGGCATTCGTCTCGTCGATCTTTAAGCCGCTGCACTTTACTGCCTCATCTGAGGCGGCAAGTGCGAAATGCGTAAAGGCCCCCATCCGGCGTGCCTCTTTCTTGTCGAGAAAATCCAACGCGTCAAAGCCCTTCACTTCGCACGCAAAGCGCACGGGAAAGTTCGATGCGTCAAATTTAGTAATGTAATCGGCTCCGCTGGCACCGCGCATTAAGCCATCCCACGCCTGTCCGACGCTGTTGCCGATCGCGGTAACCAACCCGAGCCCTGTTACGACCACCCGACGTTTCATAGTAAATGCAGACCTTAGCGGAGACAATAATTGATGAATTAAGGCCCGCTGTGGTCAGAGGCGGATCACGCCTTATGCTGCTCGACGTACGCGTAAGCGTCCCGTACGCTCTGGATCTTCTCAGACTCTTCGTCCGGTATCTCGATATCGAACTCCTCTTCGAAACGCATCACAAGTTCCACAAGATCAAGCGAGTCTGCCCCAAGGTCTTCAATGAACCGAGCATTTTCGGTAACTTCGGCTTCATCTACACCCAATTCATCAACGATGATCTCTTTGATCTTATCTTGTATTTCCGACATAATTTCTCCTCTTTCTAATTATTATCCAACGCAGAATTCAACCCTTCGGTATTTTCGATATTTGCGTATCTTACTTCGCGGTCGATCTGTCGTACAAGCCCGGTAAGCACCTTTCCCGGCCCGATCTCGACAAAATTATCAACGCCGGAAGCTATCAACCCTTTGACCGACTCGAGCCATCTGACCGGCGACGACACCTGCCGAATCAGTTTATCGGCTGCCGCCGCCCCTCGCGAATTCGGCCCGGCATCGACATTGTGGACGACCGGATACGCTCCGTCCCTAAAATTCACTTTTGCGAGATCTGCCGCAAGCCTCTCTTGTGCAGACATCATCAGCGCACAGTGGAACGGTGCGGAAACATTCAGCATAATGACCCTTTTCGCACCTTTTTCCTTTAATATCACGCACGCGCGTTCTACGGCTTCGGCATTTCCCGCGATAACGATCTGCGACGGCGAATTGATATTTGCAGCACTGCAAACCATGCCTTCAGCCGCCTCGCTGCATCCGGCATCAACCTCCTCAATGCCGAGTCCGAGAATGGCGGCCATTGCGCCGACGCCGACAGGCACCGCTTCCTGCATATACGTGCCTCGGAGCCGTACAGTACGGACCGCATCCGAAAATTCCATCATACCGGCGGCAACAAGCGCCGAATATTCGCCGAGGCTGTGTCCTGCCGCAACTGCCGGTACGGCCAAACCTTCAGCGATCGCCGCACGATACGCGGCAACCGACACTGTCAATATCGCCGGCTGGGTATTCGCCGTTAGCTGAAGTTCCGACTCATCACCTGAAAAGCACAGGTCGGACAAGCTGAAGCCTAACGCATCATCAGCTTCCTCAAAAACACTTCGTGCTGCGGGGAATGTGTCGTAAAGGTCTTTCCCCATTCCGACCGACTGGCTGCCTTGGCCGGGAAAAATATACGCGGTCTTGGACATTCGGTCTAAAATCTGATCACGGTACCGCCCCAAGTGACACCGCCGCCAAAGGCTGTGAGAAGCACGATCGTGCCCTCTTTGATCCTTCCGGCCTCGATGCACTCATCCATCGCGATCGGTATGGATGCCGATGAAGTGTTGCCGTGCTCCGCAATATTCGAATATACCTTTTCATCAGGAACACCCAAACGCGAAGCAACCGCGTCGGTGATGCGCTGATTGGCCTGATGCGGTATCACAAGGTCGATATCATCGATGGTCAACCCTGCCTTTTCTATCATTTCGGCCGAAATGTCTGCCATTGAACGAACCGCGACCTTGAACAGCTCATTTCCCTTCATTTTGAAGAAATGATCGTGATTATCGATCGTCTCATGGGTCGTCCCCAGCTTCGTTCCGCCGCCGGGCGAGTAAAGCTGCTCTTCGTAGCGGCCGTCCGACTTGATCTTTGTTGCCAGAATACCCTTACCGCCCGTCACAGGCCCAAGGACAGCGGCACCCGCGCCATCGCCGAAGATGACGCACGTTGTGCGGTCGGTGTAATCGACGTACTTCGTCAAGACCTCAGCACCGATGACCAACGCATACTTGATCGCACCGGTACGGATCATCGATTCAACCATCGTTATACCGTACAAAAACCCGGAACACGCCGCAAAAACGTCCATGCCGGCCGCATTGACAGCCCCGATCTTTGCTTGAATGAGAGCTCCCGTCGAAGGCAATATCTGATCCGGCGTTGTCGTCGCACAAACTATAACGTCGATATCCTCGGGCTTAAGGCCTGAACGCTCGATCGCCTGAAGCGCCGCTTTGACGCCGAACTGCGACGTATATTCGTCCGGAGCAGCCTTATGGCGCTGCTTGATCCCGGTACGCGTAGTTATCCATTCATCGTTGGTATCGACAAGCTTTTCCAGATCGGCATTGGTAAGAATGCCGTCGGGATAAGAATGTCCCATGCCGATGATGCCCGCACGTAGGTCAGTCATGAACTAAATATTATTCGCTTTCTTTGACGTTGATGATCTTGCGGCCCTTATAGGTACCCGTCTTTGTGTCAATGCGATGCGGCACCTTTGCCTCACCCGAGTCCTTATCAATATAGAACTGGGGCGTGCTCAGAGCATCGTGCGCTCGGCGCGTACGGGTGCGTGCATGTGAATGTCGTCGTTTCGGATTTGGCATCTTTACCTCAAAAAAACTGCCGCGGGGCCTATTATCGCTCTGTTTAATGCACTGCTTTCATTCCGTCAGCGGATCTGCTTAAGAGCGGCCCAGCGAGGGTCTGTATCAGATGTAATACAATTACATTTTATCAAATTAAGGTTCGTTCCACACTTCGGACACAAACCTTTACAATCTTCGCCGCACAGCGGCCGGTCGGGCAAAGCGAGAATGATCTGCTCACGTACGGCCTCGCCAATGTCAATTCTGCCATCAAGCGCGTAGCTTTCATCAAGTTCTTCCGCTTCGAGCGAAACATCCGTTTCGCCTTCGGCATCCGGCTCGATAAAAACATCATCGAACTCCGCATCTATCTTAAACAATGTCGTCTGCAAGCAGCGCACACAGGCGAATTCAACATTCGCGGTCAATCGGCCCGAAATGTGAGCTTTCCCTTCGATGCGTTGAGCAACGCCGTGAAGATCGGTTCGGCCCACCGCCTTTGCATCCTCGAGGTCAAGGTCGATCTCGCCTTCGGTAAAGGCCCGCTCGATCACCTTCGGCCTTTCGGTAACGCTTGCAAGTTCAATGATCATCTTCTTGCGATCTCACGGGACCGCCCGCTAAAAGCAAAAGTTTAATTATAGCGGCTCAGCAATTCGTGTCAAACAAATGCTTAGCGTTTAACGGCGGCTCCGACCGCGTCAGTGAGACGTGCATATCCGTGCTCCTTCAGCAATTCCGCAAGCCCGCCCGCGACGTGCCGCGCAAAGCTCGGTCCGTTATAGACAAAGCCCGTGTACGCCTGAATCAGCGAAGCGCCGGACGTTATCTTCTCGAGCGCGTCTGCCGCATTAAAGATGCCGCCGACGCCGACGATCGGCAACTTCCCATCGGTGTACCGAAAAATCTCCGCGATCACAGCGTTCGACCGTTCACGCAGCGGCCGCCCCGAAAGCCCGCCCTCACCGAGCTGTGCAGGATCGCGTGTCCTCAGCCCTTCACGCGAAATGGTCGTGTTCGTTGCGATAATGGCGTCGATCTCGTGCTTGAGACAGGCGGCGGCGGCGGCTCGTATCTGGTCACCTGTCAGGTCAGGAGCGATCTTCACTAACAGAGGCTTGCGGCCAAGCTCCGCGTTCCTGCGCTGCAAAGCCGCAAGCAGTTCATCAAGGCTCTCTGCCTGCTGAAGTTCACGTAATTTCGGCGTATTCGGCGACGAGATATTCACGGCAATATAGTCGGCGGCAGGATGAACCATCTCAAAGGCGGCAAGATAGTTCTCGGCGGCCTCTTCGTTCGGCACATCGCGGTTTTTGCCGATATTTACGCCGATAACGCAATTGCGGGCCGATCTTTTGATATTTGCGGCAACCGCTTCGGCTCCCGCATTGTTAAAACCAAGGCGATTGATAAGTGCTTCGTCATCCGGCAAGCGAAACAGCCGCGGCTTGGCGTTGCCGTCCTGCGGACGGAACGTCACGGTTCCGGCCTCGACAAAGCCAAAGCCGAGAGCGGCGAGTGCATCGATCAGCACGCCGTTCTTATCGAAGCCCGCGGCGATGCCGAGCGGCGTTTTGAACGACAGCCCGAACGCGTCTGTCCGCAAGACCTCGTCCGGCTCGAACGCACCTGCGAGAGCGCCGGCGACACCGCTGCGCAATGCCAACGCACCAAGTTCGTGTGCCCGTTCCGCATCGAGCGCGAACATTGCACGACGCATTATTTTCTCCCAGATCGATCCCACCGTTTGTCGATTCTAGTAGGCTTTGTTACGATTTGCATCGAATGGGAGACGAATTTACTCTGGTCGAAAAGACCCGCATCATGGATTCTACGGCGATCAAGCGAGCTCTTCGGCGTCTTGCGACAGAGATCGTCGAGAAAACTAACGGTGCTCCCGACCTTTATCTTGTCGGGATCCGCCGCCGCGGAGTGCCGCTCGCCGAGCGTTTACGCGACAACATCGAAGCTCTCGAAGGCCATCGCCCCGCATACGGCATACTCGACATAACATTGTACCGCGACGACCTTTCGACGGTCGGGGCCAATCCGGTCGTGAACCGGACCGAGCTTGCCGAGGATATCGAAGGCAAGAATATAATCCTCGTCGATGACGTACTTTATACGGGCCGGACGATCCGCGCCGCGCTCGATCAGCTTATGGATTTCGGCAGGCCGCGCAAAGTACAGCTTGCCGTGCTTGTTGATCGCGGCCGCGAACATCGCGAGCTGCCGATCCAAGCTGATTTTGTCGGCAAGCATGTCTCGACAAAGCAAAGTGAGATCATAAAGGTGATGCTCAAGGAGTTCGACGAGGTCGAGGCAGTTGGTATCTTCGAAAGGCCGGCTTGAATACGAAGCAAGGTTAAATGCCTTGCTTTTTTTCTTGTGCGATGAGTGCTGATTTTCACACAAAGGACGAAAAACCATTCCGCAGACGCGATCTGCTTGGCATACGCAGCCTAACGCCCGAGGCGATCGTGGGCATTCTCGACACAGCGGAAACATTCAGCGAAATTTCCGAACGCGAGGTCAAGAAGGTGCCGGCGCTTCGCGGCAAGACGGTGATAAACCTTTTCTTTGAGAATTCCACGCGAACACGCACCTCGTTCGAGCTTGCGGCGAAGCGGCTCTCGGCGGATGCAGTGAACATCAGCGTCGCCTCATCCAGCGTAACGAAAGGCGAAACGCTGCTCGACACGGCGTTGAACCTCGACGCAATGGCGCCTGACTGCATCGTCGTACGTCATTCTTCGGCGGGCGTGCCGCATCAGCTTGCAAAGGTGAGCCGCGCGGCGATAGTCAACGCGGGCGACGGTGCCAACGAACATCCGACGCAGGCGTTGCTCGATGCGATGACGATCCGCGAACGCAAAGGCGGTTTCGGCGGGCTTGAGGTCGCGATCATCGGCGACATTCTTCACAGCCGCGTCGCGCGATCAAACATCCATTTGCTTACAAAGCTCGGCTCGCGTGTGCGTGTCGCAGGCCCGGGCACGCTGGTCCCGAAGAACTTCGCTTCACTCACGGACAACCGGATGCATGACGCGGAAGGTCGAGGCGCGGAGCCGCCGCTCACGGTTTGCGGCAGTATCGAGCAGGCGATAGAAGGGGCCGACGTCGTTATGATCCTTCGCATACAGCGCGAACGCCAGGACGCCGCGTTCTTCCCGAGCCTGAGCGAGTATTCGATCCATTACGGCTTGACGAATGAGCGTTTGAGCCTTGCAAAGCGTGACGCGATCGTCCTGCATCCCGGGCCGATGAACCGCGGCATCGAGATAGCATCGGAGGTTGCCGACAGTTCCCGTTCGCTGATCCTCGACCAAGTAAAATACGGCGTCGCGGTACGCATGGCGGTGCTTTACCTTGCGACAGGAGGCAGCCCGACCGCACCTTAGCCGCGTTCAACGGCAGCACGACACGATGAAACTACTGATAACGAACGGCCATGTCATTGATCCTTCGGCACAACTGAACGGCGGCCGCAGCCTGCTGATCGAGGACGGACGCATCGCGGCGCTGCTCTCGCCCGGCGAAGCAGCGCCCGAGGGCTGCGAAGTTTTTGATGCAAGCGGCCTTGTCGTTGCTCCGGGTTTTATAGATATGCATGTACATTTGCGTGAGCCGGGCCACGAGCATAAGGAGACGATCGCGTCGGGCTGCGCCGCGGCCGTCGCCGGCGGATGGACAAGCGTCTGCCCGATGCCGAATACCGATCCCGTCAACGACAACGCCGCGATCACGCGTTATATGATCGAGCAGGCCGAGCGTGCGGGCCTCGCCAACGTCTTCCCTATCGGCGCCGTTACAAAGGATTCCGCGGGCAGTGAACTTGCAGAGATGGGCGAGATGAAGGCGGCCGGAGCCGTTGCGGTTTCGGATGACGGCCGGCCTGTGGCGAGCGCGGGCATTATGCGGCGGGCTATGCAATACGCGGCGGATTTCTCGCTGCCGGTGATAGATCATTGCGAGGACAAGTCGCTCTCCGCGGGCGGCGTTATGCACGAAGGCCGCATCTCGCTGCTGCTCGGGCTAAAAGGAATGCCCGCCTTGGCGGAGGAAGTCGATGTCGTACGCGACCTTTTGCTTGCGAAGGAAACAGGTGCGCATATTCACATCGCACACGTTTCGACAAAAGGTGCGGTCGAAGCGGTCAGACGTGCGAAGCAGGAAGGCATTCGCGTTACGTGCGAGGTAACGCCGCATCACTTTACGCTGACCGACGAGGCTGTCGCGGGCCTGGGCGACGGGCATTCGCCTGATTCGGCGTACGATACGAACACAAAAATGGCGCCGCCGCTTCGCAGCGAACAGCACCGTCAAGCCATCGTCGAAGCGATAGCCGACGGCACCATCGACGCGATCGCGACCGACCACGCACCGCACCACGCCGACGAAAAGGCGCTCGAATACGATCGTGCGCCGTTCGGCATCACGGGGCTTGAGACCGCGCTCGGCCTTGCGTTCGAAAGGCTCGTCCACACCGGCATCATCGGCATTGAAAGGCTTGTCGAACTCTGCTCAACGAATCCCGCACGCATCTTCGGCCTCGAAGGCCGCGGCACGCTGCGGCCCGGTTCCATCGCCGATATAACCGTGATCGACCCGACGCTGGAATGGCGTTACGATGCGGCGGCTACACGCTCGCGTTCGCGGAACACGCCGTTCGACGGCCGTGCCTTCACCGGCAAAGCCGTCGCGACGATCATCTCCGGCCGGATCGCGTTCAGACTGCCTTGAAGCGGCAGCAAGATAAACCAAAGACTCGCGCCCTGACTTGCCGGCAGCTTTTTGCTTTTAGATTTGCCGCTGGCTTTAGCTTTTTGCTTTTAGATGTGCCGCTGGCTTTAGCTAGTGGAGAGCAAAGGCAGGAAAGGGCTTGGGCTTAAGCCCAACAGACTGTTTGGATCATTGGGCTAAAGCCGGAAATATTGAAGGCAGCTTATCCACTAGCTAAAGCTAGTGGAAATTCAAACCGCTTTATGCCGCGATCGCCCTCAACCGAGTGAAAATGCGAGTCAACTAACTGAAAATCGCTCTCAACCGAGTGAAAGTGCCGATCAACCAACTGAAAATCGCTCTCAACCGAGTGAAAGTGCCGTTCAACCAACTGAAAATCGCTCTCAACCGAGTGAAAGTGCCGTACAACTAACCGTAAATTCCTCTCAACCGATACAAAATTCCATTCAACCGACCTCTCGTCCGATCCAACCGTGCTGCAACGCGAAAAAACCTGAACATTTTCGGTTGCAAGCGGCCAAAATGGGTGTAAAATCGTTCGAAAGTTCACCAAAATCTAATGCAAACCAAGAAAAACGTACTTTGGAGGCTACTCAACTATGAACGACAACGACAGACGACGCCTTGAGATGTTCGAACGCGTCAATAAATTCGGCGTGGACAACGCCACAGACTTTCCGAACGGCACGATCGCGAACACGCTTTTTAAATCGCTCGTTACGATCACCGCGCAGGTTCACACCGACAGCGGCGGCCAGCAGTCCGGCTTTAGCGAGGCCGCCCAGCAGTACGAGATAAAGGAAACGGCCCGCGAAGACCTTCGCGACGCGATGTCGCAGATCACGCGGACCGCACGCTCGATGGAATACGCCTTCGACGGCATCTGGAATAAGTTCAAGTGGGATCGCAGTATGAACGACGAGAACCTTCTCGCAAAGGCTCGTGCGTTCGTGATCGAGGCGACGCCCTACCAGGCGGACTTCATCGCTTACGGAATGCCCGCGACATTCATCACAGACCTGACCGCCCTCGCCGACGCTCTCGAAGCCTCGTTCACATCCGCAGCCGGTGCCGTCGCGGAACACGTCGCCGCCACCGCAGCCGCCGCCGCGAACGTCAGCGCCGGTATGGATATCGTCCGACAACTCACCGGCATCGTTAAGAATAAATACGTCAACAACCCCGGCCTCCTCGCTGCCTGGGTCTCCGCCTCACACGTCGAAAAACCACCCAAGAAAAAACCCGAACCGCCGGTCGTGTAACCAACACTTCCTTCGCGCAAAGCGGCGTCAGCTGATGCCGCTTTGCATTTGACAGTACGCATCGCAGAAAATACCTGAAATGGCAAAACGATCCCTCAACAAGAATCTGCACGCGGCAAAGGCTTCGAAGAAGGACGAGTTTTACACACAGCTTCCCGACATCGAACGCGAGCTGATGCATTACAAAGCGCATTTCAAAGGCAAAACGGTGCTCTGCAACTGCGACGATCCCCGCGTCAGCAATTTCTTCAAATATTTTTCGCTGAATTTTGAGGAGCTTGGACTCAAAAAACTCATCACGACCTGTTACAAGAATCAGAACCGCGATCTGTTCAGCAAGAACGATTCGGGGACGGCGATCTATCTCGAGTACTACGGCGACAAGAACGGCGACCGCGTGCCAAACCCCGAAGAGATCGGCATCAAACACCTTAAAGGCGACGGCGACTTCCGCAGCGACGAATGCATCGAACTCCTAAAAGAAGCCGACATCGTCGTAACAAACCCGCCGTTCTCACTATTTAGGGAGTATGTCGAGCAGCTAGTAGCGTTTGAGAAGGATTTTTTGATAATTGGAAGTCGAAACGGAATCTCTTACAAGTCAATTTTTAACTTGATTAAGCAAAATCAGCTTTGGCTTGGTCATCCTTTCGCCGGTGGTAATGCGTTCTTTAGAACTCCATACGAGAACAACTACGCGGAAGGTGTCTTCGACGAGTCAACTGGACTTGTTAAGTTCCGCAATGTTGGCTGGTTTACGAATATTGAGTATGCAGGGCGGCATGAACCGCTTATTTTATTTAAGTCTTTCGATCCGGCGGAGTATCCGAAATATGACAACTACAACGCTGTCGAAGTCTCAAAGGTCGCAAATATACCCTTAGACTATTTCGAACCGATGGGTGTACCAGTGACTTTCTTAGACAAATACAATCCCGAACAATTCGAAATTCTTGGAATTACGGACCGCGACAACAATTCCGGACTGAAGACGAAAGAATATACGCAAGCCGACGTTCCGAATCCGGGTGATTTGAATCGTCGTGCCGTTATTAAGCAGGGCGACGCATACCGATCAACCTATGCAAGACTGCTGATTCGTAGATTGGATAACAATGGTAAGAGACGAAAGTAAAAAAAGGTGTTCAGTCCAATTTGTTATTGGTAAGCGCCCGTTCTGCTTTTGGGACGCCGAGATATTAGACATCAATCGTCAGTTTCTCTTAGACCTCGATCCGAATTATTTTTCGTTTCTAGCGGATCTTTATTGGGGCATTCTGTCGGCCGACGAGGATGGTTCTGACCCAAAGTCTCGGCAGTATGCGGCGGTTGGGCTTCGAACGGCCTACTCGCAGGGATTAGAAGTTTTTTTCTCGTTGCTTTTCGCGAGTATACAAGCGCCGAACTGCGTCTTCGGATGGCTTTCGAATTATACAAACAAAGACCTGTTCGAGTGCGTCGAATCAATTCGAAATTATAAGAAAATTCTTTCGCGATATCAGGGCACGGTTATACGGACTTGGGCAGACATCGCAGAACTAATTCATTACCCACTTACGGAGACGCATCCCGAAGAGGCAGCGCAAATGATCAAGAACTTTGAATTGCTATGCTCGAACTTTGCATGCGATTTTGTCGACCCTCTCTTTACACGCGAATACAACTGTATCAAACATGCGCTGCGAGTTAAGATGGGCGGTTACTATGTAGCAATCGGAGCACAACCGGACCTCGGCACGCCCGCACCGCCGGAGTCCATGGTGCCAGTGACATCAAGTGAGTTTGGTACAACGTTTTTCGGTCCCGAACAGATCCGTCGCACACCGAATTATGTAATTAATCGAACCTCGCGAAACTGGTTTCCAGAAAACTATTTCCGCGCGCTTAAGTTGGTTTCGCAATCTATATCCAACGTTCTTCAATTTGCATTGCTTGGAGCGGACGCACCGCAAAGCGAGTTTATTTACATCTGCGAGGACATATCGTCCGATGAGGAAAGCCTACAGTTAGGCTCTGGACCAACGATGACGAGGTCGTCTCAAATTATTAAAGATCGTGTGCCTGTACGTACGGCCGATGACATCATCAAAAGTTACGAAATGGAGGCGTAAATGAAGATCGAACTCAAAGAAATTCCTGTCCGCGACCTTGTAAAGGGTTACTCGGATGATAAAGACGGCGGCGTTGTCGGGTTTGGCGGTAAGCTCGACATACGCCCGCCATATCAACGCGAGTTTGTTTACAAAGATAAACAACGCGATGCGGTCATCAACTCCATCCAACACGATTTCCCGCTGAACGTGATGTATTGGTCGGTGCTGCCCGAGGACAAGTTCGAGATGATCGACGGACAGCAACGCACGATCTCGATCTGCCAATATGTGAACGGCGACTTTTCATTCAAGGATCTATACTTTCACAATCTGCAGGACGACCGGCAGGCACAGATCCTCGATTACAAACTGATGGTCTATCAGTGCACAGGAACCGACAGCGAGAAGCTCGAGTGGTTCAAGATCATCAACATCGCAGGCGAGAAACTCTTCGATCAAGAACTCCGCAACGCCGTCTATTCAGGCCCGTGGGTAACGGACGCGAAACGATACTTCAGCCGACAGAACGGTGCAGCCCACGGACTCGCAAGCGATTATTTGACGGGCAGTGCCATCCGCCAAGATTACCTCGAAACCGCCATAGATTGGATCAGCGACGGCAAGATCGAAGACTATATGTCCAAGCACAGCCACGACCCGAACGCTGTTGCTCTGTGGAACTACTTTCAGTCTGTCATCAGCTGGACAAAGGCGACATTCCCGAACTATCGCAAAGAAATGAAGGGGATCGAATGGGGCGAACTTTATAACAAATTCAAAGACAAGCTATACGACGCGAAAGCCCTTGAAGCGCGAATCGTCGAACTGATCGACGATGACGAGGTCCAAAGCCACAAAGGCATCTACTCCTACGTTCTCACAGGCGACGAGAAATACCTGAACCTTCGCCAGTTCGACGATAAGACAAAACGGCGTGTCTATGAGAAACAAAAAGGCCTCTGCAAGATGTGCAAGAAGCCGTTCGACATTGGCGAAATGGAAGCCGACCACATCGACCCATGGCATTCAGGCGGAAAGACTACCGATGCGAACTGCCAGATGCTGTGCAAAGAAGATAACCGAAGAAAAGGCGGGAAATAGAACGGCCGTGGCCGAGATTCGTGCAGATCGTGCGAATCATCGCAAGTACACCGCGGCCGATACAGCTTTTGCGGCAATTTTGCTAACATCTACCAAGCCACAGAGGCGATCGTATGAAACAAATAACCATTGCGGCATTCATATTCCTGCTTGCCGGGCTTGCCTCGGCACAGGTTCGGAGCATTTACACGAGCACATCTGAAAAGGCCTGCAAGGAGCGCGATGCGGGCGACAGCGACGGCGGTGAGTACATCGGAACGTGTCCCGGCGTCAGCGGCTACAAGCTCGAACTTATCGAAGGCGACCTGCGGCAGACATTGAACGTCATAACACCGGCAAAAAAGACGCTCCGCTTGAGGTTGAACGAGTTTTTCAGCGCATTTTCGGCGATCGGTGAAAAGATAGAATGGCGCGTCAGGCGCGGTGTTCCGTTCGCCTTGATCGCACGCTTTAACGTCGCGGGCGATGTCGATGATACGAAACGAATTTCTTACCTTATGGTCGCAAAGGTCGGGCCGAAAGAGTCGTGCATTACCGACATCGTAAAGCCTGCGGCAAAGCAGAACGAAACGGCACGAAAGCTTGCAGATGAAGCTCCGTCAAAACCCTGCAAAGCGGTCGGCACTGAAGATTGAACTCTATGGAGTGGATAACTGATCCCCAGATCTGGCTCGCGTTCATCACGCTTTCGGTGCTCGAACTCGTCCTCGGCATCGACAATATCATCTTTATCTCGATACTTTCGGGCAAACTGCCCGAAGCGGATCAGCCGCGAGCTCGCTTTATAGGCCTTGCGCTCGCACTCGTGATGCGCGTCCTGCTGCTGCTCTCGCTTACGTGGATGATGGGCCTCGTCGCGCCGCTTTTCACGGTCGCGGGTGTTGAATTCTCGGGCCGCAGCATAATACTTCTCGTCGGCGGCCTTTTCCTTATCTTTAAGAGTACGCACGAGATACACGGTTCGCTCGAGGCCTCGGAAGGCGAACAGCGGCGCTCGTTCTATTCGGGTTTTGCCGCGGTCATCATTCAAATAATGCTGCTCGACATCGTATTCTCGCTCGATTCGGTCATTACGGCCATCGGTATGTCGAACAACATTTGGGTAATGATCGCAGCGGTCGTTGTCGCGATCATCGCGATGATGCTCTTTGCAGGGCCGATCGGCGCCTTTGTTCTGCGCCATCCGTCCGTCAAGATGCTTGCCCTCGCCTTTCTGCTGATGATCGGCCTTACGCTAATCGCTGACGGCCTCGGCTTTCATATTCCAAAAGGCTACGTCTATTTCGCGATGGCTTTCTCGGTCTTTGTCGAGATGCTGAACCTTCGCATCAGAAAGACGACCGATGCCGTACAGCTCCATACGTCCTACACGCCGGATCGCGAACCCTCGGCATAGGATGTGCGGCCGCGGGCTTCAGAACTCGGCCGCGCGTTCGAATTCCATCATCTCGCCGGTTGCCGGATGCTTGAAGCAAAGACGAAAAGCATGCAGGAAAAGGCGTTCGGCACGCCGGCCGCCGCGTTCAATGTCGCCTACGATCGGATGGCCGATCAATTCGCAGTGGATACGCAGCTGATTGGTGCGGCCCGTAACGGGTTCAAGCTCAAGAAGCGTCGTGTCATAGCGGCGTTCACGCACAAGAAAGCGCGATTCCGAATGTTTGCCGTCGTCCTTTACGCTCCAATGTTTCGATTCCGCGTACCTGCCGATCGGAGCAAAGATCGTGTCCGAATCAGCCGTGACGATGCCTTCCACAACCGCGAGGTAACGCTTCTCAACCAGCTTGTGCATAAAGCCGGCCGACAGCGTGCGGTGGGCTTTCGGCGTTTTTGCGATCACAACAAGCCCTGAGGTCTGTTTATCAAGGCGATGCGGCAGTCCCGGACGAATGATCCGTTCACGGCCGTCATTAAGATGGTGGACGACGCCGTTGAGCAGCGTCCGTGTGTTCTCGCGGTGCGACGGATGCATCAGCATACCCGCAGGTTTGTTCACGACAAGTATGTGCGCGTCCTCGAACACGATGTCCAGCGCCATCACCTCGGGCCGCATCGCCGTACCGCGAGCCGCATCAACATCGATCTCGATAAGATCACCCGCCCGAAGCCGCCGGCCGATGTTCTCTTCGCGTCCGTTCACCTCGCAACGGCCGCCGCGTACAAGCTCGCGTATGTACATCTTGCTCACGCGCGGAAAAAGAGTGAGAAGCGCGTCCTCAAGCCGCATCTTTCGCAGTTCGTCGGGCACAACTATCAAATGACGCTCTTCCATCGCTCGCCATTATAGCAAGTGGCCGCACATACACCGCCGCATCGCGTGCGAACAGGTGAAAAAGCCGTACGATGAAACCGGATGCGGAAACAATTCTGGTCGGACAAAAGGCTTTTCGGTACAATATTTAACCGACACGCCGCAGCGTATGACGAATGAACAGCATCTGATCGACGGCCTTCCCGATAAGGAAGCCGCGCAAAGCTTTATCAAACGCCTCGAAGAGCGTCATCCCTCCGCGCTCGCGAAGCTGCGGCGAAAGGAAGCGTTGCTCGCGGACGTGCTTACGATCGTTTCTTACAGCCCGCTTCTGGCAACAACGCTGCTCCGGCATCCCGAATACTTCTGGTGGCTCGAACGCCGCCGCCTCGACAGCGGCGTGCGCGGCAGACAGGAAATGTCCGAGTCGCTCGCACGTTTCGCTCTCACGAATTCGCAGCTTGATACGCCGGCGATGTATGCGCGGTTCCGCCGCCGCGAACTTCTGCGCATTTATCTGCGCGACATCCGCTCGCTCGCTACGATCGCCGAGATCACCGAAGAGATATCTAACCTTGCCGATGCGATCCTCGGTTCGGCACTTGAACAAGCCCGCCGCGAGGCCGATAACCGTTACGGAGCACCGCAGGAAACGAACGAAAAAGGCCGCGCCGCGCGCTCCGATATCTGCATCGTTGCCTTGGGCAAGCTCGGTTCGCGCGAGCTTAACTATTCTTCTGACATCGACCTGCTTTTCATTTACTCGAACGAGGGCAAGACGGCAGGCAACGGCACAAAGGGGCAGATCACCAATCGCGAATACTTCATAAAGCTCGCCGAGATCGTCATTAAACTCGTCGGACGCGACACGACCGAAGCGGCTTACCGGGTCGATATGCGGCTGCGGCCCTACGGCACGCTCGGTTCGCTTGCAATGTCGCTGACCGACACCATCGCGTATTACAAGAACGAAGCACGTCCGTGGGAGCGGCAAGTGCTTGTGCGTTCGCGTCCCGCCGCAGGTGATGCGAAGGTGTTTTCGCGGTTCTACGCGGCTGCCGAGCCGCTCATCTATCCGCTGGATGAAGATGTCGCCGCTGCACTCGATAATGTGCGGCGTTCAAAGGAAAAGATAGATATATCACGGCTTGATCGCCGCGGATTCGACGTAAAACTCGGCCGCGGAGGCATACGGGAGATCGAATTCATCGCACAGGCCCTCCAGCGTGCACACGGCGGACGCGACGCTTGGCTTCGTATGCCCCACACGCTCATTAGCCTCGATCGCCTTGCCGACCGCCGCTTGATCTCAAGCGAAGAGCTTACCGGCCTTGCTGCGGCGTACGCATTCCTGCGAAAGACCGAACACGTCCTTCAGATGGAGAACGGCCTGCAAACTCACGAACTCCCGACCGATAACGAAAAGCTTGACCTTCTTGCACGGCGTCTCGGCTTTGCCGCAAGCAGCGAGTTCGACGCTGCGTTGACGCGCCACTGCGGCCGTGTGTCGGCTGTATTCATACGGATCTTCGGCACAGAGGACGCGCCTGCCGTGCCGCTGATGCCGACACGCGGCGAAGGCCGCTTGGATCGCACACAAGACCGTCGAACACCGATCCGAGAGGCGATCGACGCCGCCCAACTCGACCTTGATGACGAACAGGCCGCTGTTATTGCAAAGATCGAGGCGTCTTCGCTGTTCCTCTCCGAAATGATCGCGGCCTTACCCGCACTGGCCGAAGCCATACCGAGCCGTACCGAGATGGCGGAAACACCTGACTTCGAGGCCGAACTGCTGGACGCGGTCGAGGAAGCCCGCGATTTCGGCACTCGGCTGACGGCCCTTCGCACACGTTGGCCGCAGCTGCTCATCGGCATCGCAGCCGCTGATCTTTTGGGCGAGATCGATATAAAGGAAGCCAAACGCCGACAGACCCTGCTTGCGGAAGCAAGCATCAAAGCCGCACTTTTTGCCGTCGAACGCGAACTTGCACACCGTTCGATGCCCGTGCCGATCGAGTTCGAACTCGCCGTACTCGCACTCGGCAAACTCGGCGGCGGCGGCCTCGATTACGGCTCCGACCTCGATCTGGTGCTCGTCTATTTCGACCCGAGCCGGCAAATCGGTGAGCTGTCGCCGCCCGAATTCTATTCACGCGCGGTCGAACTTTTTACGAACGCACTCTCGTCGATGACAAGAAACGGCAATCTTTATCGCGTCGATCTGCGGCTGCGGCCATTCGGCACGAATGGGCCGAGCGCCATCTCGATCGATGCGTTTCTCGATTATATGAGAGAAACTGCCGCTGTCTGGGAAATGCTTGCCTTCGTCAAGCTCCGAAGTGTCGGCGGCGACCCAAGCCTGAGCGACAACGTCGAACGCGAGATGCGCGGCATTCTGCACGAGCGCGCACGCAGTATCGACGCAGATGCGTTCCGCACCGAATCACGCCGTATGCGGATCGCTCTCGAAGAACGAAAGCAGTTCGGCCGCCGCTCCTCTGATATTGATATCAAATACGCAGCAGGCGGAATGCTGGACGTCTATTTCGCGATGCGATACCTTCAGCTTCGCGACAACGTTCCGGACGAGGCACTCGACCGCTCGACGATCGCTATGCTTGAGCGTCTGAGATCGGCAGGCTCACTTTCAGCTCAGCAGTATTCGGACCTGAGTTCGGGATACAGTTTCCTTTCCGAGCTTGACCACGCCTTGAGGCTGACGCTTGGACGTCGAACGGTTTTGCCGTCCGCCGATGCGGCGACACTCGGCTTGATATGTGCCGGAATGCGGATCGCTTCGCCGCCCGAGCTTCTCGAACAGCTTACGCTTCATCGATTGGCCATCAGAAGTGCTTTTGACGAGATACTTCCGGCCGAAGCGGTTACTTCACTTCCGAATGAGCCTGCGTAACGAACAGTTCTTCGAGCGACTGCTTTACAGGATGTATGGAGATCAGCCTGCCGCCTGCTTCTCGGGTAATGGCGAGCACGGCGTCGATATCCGATTCGTCGAGGATGGTGATCGTAACACCTTTCGGCTTCGAGACAAGCACGGCTCCGGCAACGAACTCTATACGCTCACGGATCGCATCAGCCGTAACTCCTTTAACAATGATCTCAAGCCCGCGCTCATCGCCCGCTCCGATCAGCAGCTCGTTTAGGTCGCCGAACGCCGCAAGCCTACCGCCGCGAAGGATCGCAACTTCGTCGCAAAGGGCCTCGATGTCTGTAAGAATGTGCGTTGACATAAAGACCGTCTTGCCCTTGTCACGCAGGCCTGCGATAAGTTCCCGGATCTCACGGCGTCCCACAGGGTCGAGGCCGCTCATCGGCTCATCCATAAAGATGACCTCAGGATCGTTGATCAACGCCTGCGCAAGCCCTACGCGCTGGAGCATTCCCTTCGAGAATTTTCGAAGCTGGCGGTGCCAATCCTTTTCCTGCAGGCCTACTGCGTGCAGCAGTTCCTCTGCTCTCGCCCGCCGCTGCTGTTTTGTAGATCCGAATAGTTCTGCAAAGTAATTCAGTAGCTCGAACGCGGTCAAATAGTCGTAAAAATACGGATTCTCGGGACAATAGCCGATGCGGCGATGCATAGCGACATCACTGATATCGCGGCCGAGTATCTTTGCAGAACCGGCCGTCGGGAACTGCAGCCGCATCAATGTCTTGATCGTCGTAGTCTTGCCTGCACCGTTTCCGCCAAGAAATCCGAAGATCTGCCCGGCGCGGACGTTCAACGTGAGGCCATCGAGGGCAAGCACACGCTTTTTCCGCCAAAAGCCCGTCTCATACTGCTTCGAAAGTCCGTTTATCTCGACTGCGTATTCCATATCATAGTAACTATTCCGATCACTGACCGCCATTTGAAGCTGTTCCCGAACGCCGATCATCGACTGCCGCCGCGCATTTTTCGCGGTCAAGCACATATGGGGTGCCGGCGGGCGAGACGATCCGGTTCTGTGCATCAACTTGAAAGTCGCGGCGGCCGGGAAGCTGCACATTCATCAGGCTCGCATTTATTTCGCGAAGATCGGTGACACAATGGCCGGTCCGCTGTTTGTATTCGGCAAGGGCGTTGTTCATAGCGTCGGTGTCATCAAGCGCGTCCAACTGGTCGAGCCGCCTCTGTGCCGTGATGCGTGTCTGTTCATCAGCAGCATCGGCGAGCATTTGGGTGTATATCACGCGAGCTGTCGCACGGCTCGCGCCCTCGGTCTTCATCGATGCGGCCATCAGTTTCATGAACGGAGCGGCCCCTGCGACCTCAGAACCTTTTTCATAGGTCGCGGCGGCATCATCGTAACGTTTGAGTCGCCAATAGATGTAGCCCAGATGTTGATAGAGCCTCCACTGATCGGGATTGTTCGCAATGCCCTTCTCGGCTATCGCAATTGCCTTGTCGGGATCGATCGCCGGCAGAACGATCGCGCCGTAGGCGTACGGAGCGATGAAATGCGGATCGAGCGTTGTCGCGGCATCAAGATACGGATAAAGAAGCCTCGGGTTCAGCGACCGCAGATCACCGAGGTCGATATCCTCATCCTGTTTTTCGACGAGTTTGCCGCCAATATATTGAAGCGCCCGCATCCAATACCAATCAGCGATCAAGCCTTCAAAGCCTAATGCAAAACCCTTCAGATGCGAGACGTCGAACATCAGATCGGAATCCTCATAACCCGCAGGAAGCGTCGGACGTCTGACATCAAGGAACGGCCGTGCCCATGCCACCGCCGCTACGCCCGCAATAGCAATGACGGCCGTGATCGCAGCCGAACGTATGCGACCCGCAGTGTTCATTTGAAATTCCGCCTTCTAAAAACCAACACGGTTATTACGAGAACGACCGCGTCGTAGCCGACCGCATAAACAGTCGCTCCGCCGAGGAATGCGGCCGTCGGCACTTGGCCGTTCGCCGCGTTCACGATGAAGCTGAAATTCGATAGATTCGGCAGGATGTAATAGAGCGCCGAAAAGAACCATACGGCTGCGTTCGAGCCGAGGCTTGTCGCAAGATCGAGCAGAGAGGCAGAGAAATGCCCAATAATGAATACAAAGAATGTCAGCAGAGCCGACAACGCCGGCGTCGAGAATGACGAGAACATTATCGCAACGGCCGTCAATATCGTAAGTTCCAGGAAAATAAGCACTACGGCTCCCCAAACCGAAGGTATGAGCGACGAGCCGCCTACATATAACAGGGCGAGCGATACGCCGACTCCCATGACGGCGATGTTGAGCAGGAGCGTCAGGCAAAGACCGAGATATTTTCCGACGATGAATTCAGCACGCGTTACGGGCTTTGCAAATACGGAATAGACCGTGCGCTTTTCGATCTCTTTCCAAACAAGTCCGACGCCGACAAAGATCGCGATGAAAGATCCGAAAAGCAGCACGGCGCTCAGCCCGAGATCGACTATTACGCGCTCGTCCTGGCCCGCGGTCAGTTCGCCGAGGAATATCGCACTCGCCGTTATCAACAGCACAAAAACGATCAAATTGTATAAGATCCGATCGCGTATCGCCTCGCGAAAAGCATTTTTCGCGATGGCCATGATCCGGGGCAGGGATCGTGTTCCTTCGTTCTGCATTATCTGAGGTAAAGGTGCGTGCACGTCACGCAACGCGGTATTTTATCATATTAAGGGGTTGCTTCGGGCGTATCGCCGGGGCCGTTATCCGAATACTGTATGGTCGCATTCGTTGGCGGGAGTTCAGCCGGCGGCATGATGGACGGGTCAGCCTGCGAGAGTTGAAACGCCTTAAGCCCGCCGTCCTTTATCAAATGATACCAGCCCTTTGCCTGCCGCGGCTCGATCGATCTGGCGATGTCGAGATGTTCTGCGGCCGCATCCGTCTTCCCTATCGACTCCAAAAAGAGTGCGAACTCGGTCTGCATATAGACCGAACGCGGATAAACAAGCACGCCTTCGCGGTACGCATCTTCGGCTCCTGCGGCATCGCCGGCGGCCATTCGCTGCTTTGCAAGCTCTGAATACGTAAGCGACATCGCGATGCCGTGCTCAATACCCTTTTGCGTCATCTTGGCGGCATCCGCAAAGTCTCCCATCGAACGGAAACGAGCGGCGTATGAGAGATACGCTCCCGAATATTCCGGGTCGATCGCAAGTGCCTTTTTGTAATCGGCGATCGCGCGTTCGTTATCAACGGTACTCTCGGCATCACGGACGAAATACTCCGCCGCGGCTTTTGACGCTCCGTAGCCGAGCATAAGGATGGTCGATAATATGCCGAACGCGAAAAGCGCCTTTTTGAGCCGCCCGTTGCCGGCGTCGTTCGGTGCCGGTCGAAGTACCGAAACAGCCGCCGCAAAAACGAAGAAAAATGCTGCACCGTTCTGCGCCGATCGGAACGAAAATGAGCTGACCATCGAACTCACCGCGAACGCCGCCATTCCGCCTATCGCCGCCCATAAGATCAGCTTGTCTGCGTCAGTTTCGGCACCACGCATAAAAACAGCCCAACCGAAGATCACGAACGGCGCAAAGAATAACGCCAGCCCGACAACACCAAGTTCGCTTAACACCTGCAGCGGCTCCGAATGTGCCCTTTCGACCAAAATATCCTCGGCGACCTCCGGCTGTTGAAAAAACGTGTCATGCCGGCGGAACGCAATTCTTGTATTATTGAACTCACGTCCGAAATTGTCGGCGCCGACGCCTAATAGCCAGTGATCTTCAAACATTTGCGATCCAACGGCCCAGATAAATACTCGAAGCTTTGTTGAACTTCGCTCCGGATCGCTCGTGCCGGAGAGGTAATTTGATGTTGACGGAACATCTGATAAATAACTGAAATAACCTTGAAAGGCCAAAGTGAATGCCACGGCCAGTACGGCCGCCACTGCCAACTGACGCCAGAGCCTCCTGCCTGTCGATAGGACACATCCAACAAAAAATACAGCAAAACCAATAAGCCCCGCCAGAAATGCCCCCTTACTGAGTGCGAACATGGACGCCTGCCAGGACAGAATCGCCGAGGCGACAATTGCGTATCGCCAAACGCCCTTTGACACAATGGCGGCTCCCAGCAACAAGGGTGAGATCGTGGAGAGCAACTCTCCAAATTTCCCATAGCGAACGCGAAGAAACGCCTCACTGTCCGAAAAATTCGTGATCGAAAGATAATCCAACAGACACAGGATTCCAATGATGCCGCCTGCAATGCTGAGTATTCCAAAAATGAGGCCGAGATCGTTCTGCAGCCGGACTATCGCAAGAACGGTTAAGAACACGGCAAGGTAAAGGCCCCAAAGCAAAGTATGGTGTAGGATCGATTCGACGGAGTTTGCCCATACCGATGACAGACAGCTCCAGACGGCGAAAGCGGCAATAGCACAAAGGATCTGGGTATCGTTTCTCCTTAGAACGGCGATCAGCAACCGTACCCTGACCCCTGAAATTCGAACGAGCAGTAAAACCAACAGCTCTGCGATCGCGACCGCTGATTCCGCGCGATACGGATGAGCTACCGGAATGACCGGGGTAGGCAGATAAAACAGCACCAACAACAATGACGCTGCGAATAGTACCGACGCCACAACGATTGGCGTTCGGCCGAGTCGAGCGGTGTTGGTTTGATCAGGGACTGCGACAGTCATTCGGTAGGCCGGCATAGCCGCTAAATCATTACTCAAAATTCTAACATCGCAACCGGCGGAAACAATATCTCGAGCGCGGTATATGGCGCAAAGAACAAAAAAGGCGCATTAAAGGCGCCGGTCAGTAAACATCCGGAATGTCGGCAACTTATAACGGCGGAGCTGACCGCACGGCAGCAATGGTCGTAAAATGTGTGAGCGTCGTGTCTGTCCGTACCACTCCGTCGGTCGAAACACCAAAGCGGCGAGCTCCTGTCTGGGTTAAGCCCGAAGTATTTGTCGGAACGGCCGAAAAGGCGAATTGCGGAAGATCGGTAGGTGTCTGGCTGGTCTTCGCCCCGACAAAGGAGTACCCGTCCTTTTGACCGGAGGCCAGAATGCCGTCGATGATCGCATCAGCCGCGAGTGCGGGAAAGACCGCGGTATCAAAGGCAGTGTTCCCTGCAAAGTTGCCATTGCCGCGCGTTGCGGCGTAAACATTCTGTGCACCGTGGAGCACACGCATCGTGGCGATCGCACTTGCCTCGTTGGCACTTCGCCGTGCCGCCAAGAAATTTGGAACTGCGATGGCGGCCAATCCGCCAATTATCACGACCACGATCAATAGTTCGATGAGCGAGAATCCTGTTTGGTGTGTTCGCATGGCGCTGCCTTCCGTAAGTACCATTACCAATCAAAATGACGGCGGAAAACACTCTCGTGTCTCCCGCCGTGCAAAGTTTAGGTCGAGTTAGCTGTTAGTTGCTCATCGGCGATGCGCCTTCAACTGCTGCAACGGTCGCATACTGTGAAGCGACGGTCGTGTCAGCCTTGAGCACACCATCGGTCGAGACACCGAAGCGGCGGGCACCCGTAGCGGTCACACCGCTTGTGGTTGACGGGATCGCACTGAACGCGAATGTTGCAGGAGCCGTTGCCGACGAAGCGACACGCGCGCCGACGAAGTTATAGCCGCTCTTCGTACCCGTTGCGAGAACGCTGTCGATAAGGCCCGGCGTTCCGAGAGCCGAAAGAGCCGTACCGTCAAATGACGTTGCACCGGCGTAGTTGCCGCTGCCATACGTCGAAGCGTAGGTCATCTGAGCACCATGAAGTGTGCGCATTGCTGAAACTGCTGAACCTTCGTTCGCGCTGCGGCGTGCAGCAAGCAGGTTAGGGATGGCGATCGCGGCGATGATGCCGATGATCACGACGACGATCAAGAGTTCGATAAGCGAGAAGCCCTTTTGGTTTTTCATTTGTAGTTCACAATCTCCTAAAGATTTTTGAGTCGGTTTTATACCTTTCCCAGGCACCCTTTCGTTAACAAGCAGCGTGCCAAAGACGCGCGGAGAGTTTGGAGAGTCCGTAGAGTGTTGAGTTTATTGAGTTTAGAAGATCGTGTTCGTTCATGCTTGATCAGAGATCACTTGTAAATACAGTTGGGCGCGGCTCCAATTAACGGAAAATGGCATCTGATCGGTGACAAAATATGTAAGTTTGGAGAGTTTGAGAGGAAAAAGAAGATCGGGTTATGCCGTATCCCGCAGATGTTTGCAAAGGCCCATGGTCATTTTAGAAACTTCGTCTAGCGAATTGTAGATGTAATCAAATACGGCTTGATCGATATAGCCTAGATCGAGTGCAATGTATAGGTGCGACTGCGTCTCGGCGGCGGAACCATGAGCGATAACTAAAAAATTGGCAAATTCACGGTTCGTGCGGCGGCCGAAGCCCTCGGCAATATTCGCCATTATCGAGACGGTCGAACGCCGGATCTGATCTCTCAAGCCAAAATCTTTGGAAAATGCAGGATCGGCGGTTGATTCGTAGATCTTCGCAGTGACCTCGCGGGCTTTCTGCCACGCTTTGATGTCTTCGAATCGGACGAACGTCGCCATAATTCCCTTCTCTTAAAATCCCAACTCTTTCAACTCTTTCAACTCTATGAACTCTATTAACTCGATGAACTCTATTAACTCTATGAACTCTTTAAACTCTCCAAACTCTATCAACCCTCCGAACTCCGCATACGTGCTGACAGTTCGCGGATGTCGTGTTTATCGAGCAGGTGGCGGAGCGAGCGGACGGGCATTTCGAGGAGCTCGGCGGCTTTGGTCTGGTTGCCGCCGGTCTTTCGCAGAGCCTCGACGACGTAGGTGCGTTCCAGATTATCGAGATGCTTTGAGAGGTTGATCCCGTCCTCGGGAAGTTCGAATTCTGACTTGATCCGGGAAGGATTGTAGTTGGTTATGTGGTCGGGCAGGCGCTCGGGCTGTATCTCGTCGCCGCGTTCCAAGGCAACGGCTCGCTCGATCGTATGCTCAAGCTCGCGGACGTTGCCGTGCCACGCGTAATTTTCGAGCATTTGCATCGCCTTTGGCGAGATCGTTACGCTGCGGCCGCTTTGGTCGCAGAATTTGCGTACAAAATGTTCGACGAGATCGGGAATGTCCTCAGAACGGTCGCGCAGCGGCGGCAGGTCGATCGGTATCACCGAAATGCGGTAGAAAAGGTCCTCACGGAACGTGCCGTCGTCGGCCATCTGCCGCAGGTCGCGGTTCGTCGCCGCGATCACGCGGGCATCGACCGCCATCTCATTATGAGCGCCGACAGGGCGAACGCGCCGCTCCTGCAGCACACGCAGCAGTTTGACCTGCATCGACGGCGACATCTCACCGATCTCGTCCAGAAAGATCGTTCCTTTGTCCGCAGCTTCAAAAAGGCCCTTTCGGTTGGCATTGGCACCCGTGAACGCGCCTTTCACATAGCCGAAAAGCTCCGATTCAAGCAGCGTCTCGGTAAATGCGCCGCAGTTTATCGATATGAACGGCCGGTCGCCGCGCGGGCCGCGGTCATGTATAGCACGCGCGACAAGTTCCTTTCCGGTGCCGCTCTCGCCGCTTATAAGTACGGTGGACTGGACCTCGGCGACGGTCTCGATCATTTGAAAGACGGCATCCATCTTTGCTGAATGCCCTACAATGTTCTTTACGCTGCCCCGCTCGCGCTGTGCGCGTTTGAACGCGCGGTTCTCGCTAATGAGTTCCTGTTTTTCAAGCGTCTTGCGGACGACGAGTTTTAGCTCTTCGACATCGAACGGCTTTGAAACGAAATCATCCGCGCCGAGCTTGAAAGCCTCGCGTGCCGTATCGACCGAGGCAAATGCCGTCATAAAAATGATGCCGATATCGGGAAACGTCCCGCGGAGTTCGCGCAGCATCTCAATGCCGCCCATATCCGGCATTTTCACATCCGAGACGATGACGTCGGCAGGCGCATCGCGAAGAGCCTCGATGCCCTGCCGGCCGTTCATTGCCGTCCGAACCGTGTGCCCCTCGCCCTCAAAGACAAGAGTAAGGATCTGCCTGTAACTTTGTTCGTCATCGACGACGAGGATATTTGCCATTTCAGCAGGAAGCTCGGCATCGAACGCTCCGATCAGCGGATGGCCCGGCCGGTCTAGCTATTTTCACAGAAATGCAGTAAGCACTTCAAGTAATATTCTGTTCATTCCCGATTCAGCCTTCAATATTCAGGAGCTTTTGAAGCCCGCTTGCCGGCGGCTGCTCCTCGGGTTTTGACGGCAATGAACGATTCTCGCCGGGCAGCTCGACGGTTATTGTCGTACCCGAACCTTCCCGGCTGCGCACGTTTATCGTTCCGTTATGGTCTCTTACTATTTGATAAACGATAGAAAGTCCCAGCCCTGTGCCGCCCGTTGTCGAGTTAGCGAACGGCTCAAAGAGCTGTTCGACCTGTTCCTGAGACATACCGCAGCCCGTGTCTGCAAATGTGATACGTACACGCTTGCTCGGGATCGTTTCCAGCGCGATCGACAGCGTACCGCCGTCAGGCATCGCCTGGATCGCATTGCGTGCAAGGTTCCAAAATATCTGTTTAAGTTGTGCCGCATCGGCCGCAACGATGACAGGTTCCGTCCCTGCGTTCTCGATCAGAGTGTGTTCGGGCTTGATATCGGGGCTGTGGCGAAGCAGTTTTACGGTCTCACGTATCGCCTCGGCTATATCGACCTCGACGAACTCGCTCGCCGCCGGCCTCGCGTAGCTCAAAAAGTTGGTAATGATGCGGTTCAGCCTGTCGGATTCTTTCAGGATGATATCCATAAGGCTTGCCTGCGTCGAGCCTTCCGGCATTGACGATTCCAAAACCTGGATCGCGCCGCGCATCGCACCCAGCGGATTTCGTATCTCGTGTGCCAGGCCGGCCGCGACACGCCCGACGGCGGCCAAACGATCCTTTCGCCTGATGCTGTCCTCCATCGAGCGGATCTCGGTAAGGTCTTGGAATGTAAGGATCAGCCCCGTCGATTCGCCCGATTCGGAAAAAAGCGGTGAGATCGAATAGCCCACACGCACTGCAAAGCCCTCAGGCGTCAAAAGGTCTGTCTCAAAACGCGGAGCCTGTCCGCCGTCCTCCGCTGCATCCATCGAGAGCCTAATGGGTTCGTAAATATCGCCGAACAGTTTGTAAACCGATGCGCCCTGCATCACTTCCGCACGAAATCCCGTTATCTCGGTCGCGGCAGCATTGAACGTGTAAATATTCCCTTCAAGATCGGTCGTGATCAACCCTGAACGTATCGACTCGATAGTGCGCTCATGCAGGAGGCGAAGATTTGCAAGCGTTTTGGTCGTTTCCTGGAGCTGCTCACTCGCAACACGCCTGTCGGAAAGCCGCGAGGCAAGAAGCCCGACGACCAAACACGCAACCACATTGAAGCTGACGATCTGGAGGAACTTTCCTGCGGCAAGCCCGGAACTTCCCAACTCAAGCACCCCAAGCGACGCCATCATTGAGATCGCGATCAACTGAAGCGAGCAGAACGAGGCGAGCAGCAGCGTCGGCAGCGGCCGCAGGAACGCGCTTCCTACGCTTATCAGGACGATATATAGCGTGAGGTACGGCGACGAAAGGTCGCCTGAGCGCCACATCAGCCACGTTATAAGCAGTGAATCAAGGACGAATTGGACGCCGATCTGGAACGAGAAGTTCTTCCAGAGCCGAAGTAGAAAGAAGTAAACGATCGTCAGTCCGACACTTATCAAAAAGACGATGAACAGGACCTGCGGAAACTGATCCCATGCAAGCCGCAAGTGCCCGCTGTTCCATATCCAGATCGTAATCAGCAGGACAAAGATCGTCATCAAACGCCCGATTATGAGCGTCTGGATGCGCTGCATCATTTTTGAACTTGCGGGTTCGGCGTTTTCGTTTAAACTGAACATGTCCCTTGTCTCAAAATATGGCGAACGACAGCACTCTCAGTAACTCGCCGACCTACGATGAACGACCGTGGGGCAGTTTCACCGTTCTCGACGACAGCGAACATTTTAAGGTCAAAAGGATCGAGGTTCTGCCGGGAAAACGCCTCAGCTACCAGCACCACTCAAAGCGCTCTGAGCATTGGTTCATCATCCGCGGCACGGCTAAGGTAACATTAAATGGCGAGGAATTGTTAGTCAATGCAGGCGGATCGGTAGATATTCCGGCCGGAACCGCACACCGTGTCGAAAACCCTTCCGAAATTGAACTGCTCGTCTTTATCGAAACACAGACCGGCACATACTTCGGTGAGGATGATATCGTACGGCTCGAAGATGATTTTGGAAGGCTATGACCGCCCGATAAGCCGCAAAACGGCTTCCGCGGCGTCGCCGAGACCGTCTGCGGTAACCGTCGGCTCAGCATCCAGCCGCTTCCGGTCTTCCGCACCATAACCTGTTAAAACCAATGCGGTCCGAATATTCGCGGCAAATCCGGTCTCGATGTCGGAACGTTTGTCGCCGATCATCCACGAGAGTTCAAGGTCGATCGCAAGATCCTCACAAGCCGCTTCTATCATGCCAAGCCCGGGCTTGCGGCAACGGCAGCCGGCATCCGGCAGATGCGGACAGAAATAAAAGCCGTCGATCATGCCGCTCAACGCGTCCTGCATTGCTCTGTGCACGGCGTGCATATCTTCAACAGAATATCGCCCTCTGCCGATGCCGGACTGATTTGTGAGCACAACAATCAGAAATCCCGCATCGCGCAGATCGCCGAGTGCCTTTGGCGTTTGCTCAAAGATGCGCAGATCCTCGACACGGTGGAGAAAATTCACCTCTTCGATCAGGGTCCCGTCGCGGTCAAGAAAGATGGCCGGCTTTTTCATATCTATTCAGTGGCAGCAGTTCCATCGCGCTCAAGAATGCTGACAGATCGGTCAAATACCATTTGAGGCGTTATGCGCGTCATACAGCGATGATCGATGGGGCAATCGCGCAAATGACACGGCGAGCAGTCAGCACCCGCAGTAATAATATGAGCATAACTTGAGAACGGCCTTGTGATGTTCGGGTCGGTCGGGCCGAAGATCACGAGGGTATTTGTTTGAACGGCCGCCGCCAGGTGCGCCAACCCCATGTCGTTCGACACCGTAAGATCAACAACGCTCAGTATCGCAACGCCCTCCGCAAGGCTCGTCCTGCCCGCGATATTGAAGATCGGCGACCTTGTCGCCTTTTCCACATCGGCCGCGATCTGAGTCTCATCTTTCGAACCCATTAAAACTACGTTCGCATCGCGCCGCCCGGAAAACATATCGGCAATTGCCGCGTAGCTTGCCGCAGGCCAGCGTTTCGCCGCCGAATTGGCCGAGCCGACGCCCAACACAATGGTTTCCTTTGTCGGATCGCATCCGAGATCCGCCAGATATTTGCGTGCGATCGATCTACGCTTGTCCGAGACCTCGAGCAATGCGTCCGGCACTTCGCCCCCGACCGTTTCACTGCCTAGGATAAGCCGTTCGATCTGACGCACAAGTTCGATGTAGTAGAAAGCCTCGTGCCGCCGGCCCTTCCACTCGGGCACCGCGATCGGGTCGGTCAACAGAAGGCCGCGCACATCCTTGTTGTAGCCGATCCGCCGAGGGATCTTTGATAAGAACGCGGTAAGCGCCGCCTCGAACGAGTTCGGCAGCAGGATCGCCAGGTCATAACGGTCCTCACGCAGGAACTGCGAATTGTCGAGCACATCTTTTACACGCCAACGGTGCTTTTCGTAGGTAACGATATCGTCAATAAAACTTGCTTCTTCGAAAAGCCCGTCGGCCCACGAGCGTGTATGCAGCGTAATGCGATCTTCGGGAAATATCCGCCGAAGCTCACGTAATGCCGGGATCGACATCACTGCATCACCGATCCAATTTGTACCGCGTACAAGTATCTTCATCAGGCATCGTGGGCAGAGAACAATGTCCGCAGGCCGTCCTCGACCGTGACCTGCGGTTCCCAGTCGAGTTCGAGCGTTATGAGCGATGTGTCGGTAACATAATTGAGCGGCACAGGCGCGGGCAGGGGATGATCAGTATCAATGACAGCCGAAAGGCCCGAGACCTCTTCCATCTTTGTGATAAGGTCGGTCAGACTCATTGCATTCGCACGGCCGCCGCCGATGTTATAAAGTCCGTGCCGTATCACAGACTCAAAGAACGCCGAACACGCGCGTGCAAGGTCATCAACGTGCAGGATATCGCGGATAGGCGTTCCGCCGGCAGGCAGCCGGATCGCCTCGCCAAGATTGATCGCATTTGCATAGTGGCCCGCAAAACTCGGCCTGTTGCCTTCGCTCATTGGTGCGTAGGCGGATGAAAGACGAAAAATACACGAGCGAAAGCCGCGAGCGTTCGCATAATATTCGACGTATTTCTCAGCAATGAACTTCGACCATTCGAAAGATGATTGCCCCGAATATGAAACCGGCACGGTCTCGGGCACATCAAAGTAATTATCCGCAAAGCGTCCGTATATATCCTTTGTTGACAAATAAATGAAGGCGGCTCCTTCACGCATCGACCGAAGGATATTGATAGTTCCCGCAACCTGCGTCTCAAAATTCTTTTCTTCACCGGCGGATGATCGATCGAGGTTCGCCGCCATGTGGATGACCAAGTCGTATTCACTCGCGATCGCAGCATCTTGGCGGATCAAAACATCCTTGCCCGAACGTCTCGACAGGTCGTCAGCACCGAAAAAACGCCTCACATGCGTGCCGAGATAACCGCTTCCGCCCGTAACGAGTACCTTCATAGGTCAATTAGAAGTCATTATTTGCTGGACATCAAGCCACGCAAATATAGTAAGATTTTTAATAGCAAGAGTGCCTCTCCTGCCCGCCGCGAGGCGTTGTTCAGCGTGCCGCAATGCCCGAACCGACAGAAAATAGAACAACAAGATCAAAGATGCCGCCAAAAGGATGGGTGAAGGCACGGCGTCAGGTCTCATTTAAGGCTCCGCCAAAGTCGCGCGTAAGGCGGCTCATCGACCTTGTGTTCAACCGTTGGACGCTCATCATTAGCCTAATCGTGCTTCTGATCACGTTCCTCTCGTTGACGTACTTCTGGTTCGAATTCTCTGACCGTATCGACCGGCGTCTGCTCAGCGGCGAGGTTTTTACGCCGACCGCGGGCATATATTCGGCCCCAAAAACGCTCCGCGTCGATGAGTCGATATCGATGCAGGAGCTGACCGATTATCTTCGCTCTGCCGGCTATATCGAAAAGAATAATAAGGCCGATCAGTCGCGAAGCCGGTATTCGGCCGAGGGCGACGTACTTGCCATCGAGCCCGGTGCCGGTGCGGTGATCGACGGTAAAAAGGCATTTCCGTCAATATCCGTTAAGTTCGGCAAGGATCTTAAGACGGTGGCCGCGATCGGTGACCGCGACACGGGCGAACAAGTCAAAGAGGCACGGCTTGAACCCAAGATGCTGAGTTCGGTTGCGGCTGAGGGCGACGGCCGACGAAAGACCATCACCTATAATGACCTGCCGCCGCACCTTATACGGGCGATCGTGGCGACCGAGGATAGAGCCTTTTTTGACCATTACGGCGTCAACTTTCGCGGTATCGCACGCGCGCTTTGGCGGCGATATGACAGCGATGAGAATTCACCGCTTCAAAATCAGGGCGGCTCCTCCATAACGCAGCAGCTTGTCAAGAACACGCTCCTGAGCAACGAGCAGACACTCGAGCGCAAAGCGACCGAGGCCTTTATGTCGATCATTCTCGAAACGCGGCTCAGCAAGCAGGATATCTTTACGCTATATGCCAATCAGATATATCTTGGGCAGCGTTCGGGTGTGTCGATCTACGGCGTCGGCGAGGCGGCAAATGCTTATTTCGGCAAAGATGTATCACAGCTTACGCTGCCCGAATCCGCTTTTATCGCAGGAATAATTCGCAGTCCGAACCGCTACAATCCGTACAAGAATCTCGAAAAGGTAACGGAGCGGCGCAATCAGGTCCTTGAATCGATGGTTGAAACAGGCGATATCGACCCCGCAAAGCTTGCGGAATACAAGCAGGAACCTATCGAGCTCCGGCAATTCGACGCTAAACATGACCTGCAGGGTATGCCGTATTTTTCACAATACGCCATCGACGAGCTGCCGAAACTCGTCTCGGACCCCGAAGCGATACAGCACTTGCGTGTTTACACCTCGATCGACCCCGATCTTCAGCGGATCGCTTATGAGACCGTAAGCAAACGGCTGAATTCGCTGGATAAATACTTTCCAAAGAAAGAGAAAGGATCGCTGAACGCAGCTCTTGTAGCCGTCCGACCGAGGACCGGCGAGATCGTGGCAATGGTCGGCGGGCGCGATTATCTGCAAAATCAGTTCAACCGAGCAACAAGTGCGAAAAGGCAGCCCGGCTCCGTATTCAAGCCCTTTGTTTATACGGCCGCGATAAATTCCGCTTACGACTCGGGCACACGGCAATTTACCGCAGCCAGCATATTCAAAGACGAAAAGAAGGTGTTCACCTTCGGCACCGAGACCTATTCGCCGAATAATTTCGGCGACACTTTCTCGAACAAGGAGTTGACGCTGCGGGACGCGCTGGTTAAGAGCAAAAATGTTATAACCGTCGATCTTGCCATGCAGCTGAATATCGGCAAAGTGATGAATTTCGCGGCAAAGGCCGGCTTGCCAAAGGTCGATAAGGCATATCCTTCGATGGCTCTCGGAACTGCCGAAGCTACTCCGTTGGAGGTTGCCACAGCGTACACAATGTTCGCCAATCTCGGCGACCGTGCCGCGCCAATGCCGATCACGCAAATAACATCCGGCGACGGTCGCACGGTTACGGCCCCGCTGCCCGAACGTAAGAATATCGTACGACCCGATGTCGCCTACATAATGGACGACATTATGAAAGACGTCATCAATCGCGGCACCGCAGCACAGGCCCAAGGTTGGGGCTTTCGCAACGTCGCCGGCAAGACGGCCTTTGCCGGAAAGACCGGAACCTCACGCGACGGATGGTTCGCGGGCTTTACGCCCGAGATCGTTTGCGTCGTCTATGTAGGTTTTGACAATGGCGACGACCTTGGGATGAAAGGATCGGATTCGGCAATGCCGGTGTGGGCCGACTTTATGAAGGCCGCTCTTGCCCTGCATCCTGAATGGAATGGCGACTGGACGATGCCCGGCGGCATCCGCAAGGGCGAGATAGACATTCGCAACGGCAAGCTTATCCGCGAACTGGATGCCGTTGAACAGCAGCTGCCCGATGCCTCGCCCACGGCAACACCGACGCCGATGAAGCTGGTTGACAGCGAAGGAAATGAGATACCGGTTGACACGCCCTCGGTACCTGAACCGGAGATCTATGTAACGAATGTTCCCGCTGAGTTTCGCCGTATTGAGCTGTTCATTTCGGGGACAATGCCGAGCCGCGCGATCGCAGGAACCGAAGATATCAACGTCGAGACCGAAAGCAAGCATCCGTCGCCGACGCCCGTCGATTCGACCTGGCAGGATTCCGCTCAACCGCCTAACGGTGAGCCGCCGGGACGTCCGCCGAATGCTCCGCGCTCCGAATCAGGCACTGTTTCCGTGGCTGTGTGTCCGTTGACAGGGTTGCGTGCAACATCGAAATGCCCGGAGCGTGAAATGCGAACCTTTGCCGCCGGCTCAGAACCGAAGGAATTTTGTACGTTTCATCGTTGACGTCGCGCTATCGATCGCAATTTCCGCCGATATCGCAGGACGATCCGGCACTTACCGCTTTGATCTCGGGAGCCTCCGACCGCTTCCAATCGTTATAAGCGGCGTTCAGCGCTTCGAGAAAGACTTCAGGCGGCTGAGCGCCTGAGACGGCATATTTCTTGTTGAATAAGAAGAACGGGACTCCTGAAATACCTATCGAGGCGGCCTCGCGGAGATCCTGATCGACCATTGCGGCATAGGTTTCGTCGTTAAGCGCCGCTTCGAGATCAGCATCGCACAGCCCGACACTTGCTGCGACTTGCCTCAGCTTTTCCGCGCTGCCAAGGTCAATGCCGTTGGTAAAATATGCCGCAAAAAGAGCTTCCTCGAACTCATTGCCGAGTCCTTTTTCTTTCGCTATCTGAGCGATGCGATGTGCTTGATAGGTATTGAAGCGAACTGCGGTATCGAAATTGAACGTAAGTCCCGCATTCTTCGCCGTTCCGGCCATCTGTTGAAGCATTGCATCGGCCTCGGGCAAACTGCGTCCGTACTTATGTGCGAGATGTTCGCGAAGATCGGTCTTTTTGTTCGGGTCCTGCGTCATATTCGGGTCAAGCTGAAATGCTCTGAATTCCAACACGACCTCTTCAGGATGTTCAAACTTAGCAAGAGCCGCCTCGTAATTCCGTTTTCCGATATAGCAGAATGGGCAGACAACATCGCTCCAAACTTCGACGCGTAGTTTTTCGGTAAGATCACTCATAACAATTATTGTATTCCCGTGCGGCTCGCTCTGTAAGCGGAGGCATTTCCGATTACTGCTGCTTGGCCGATGTTTTCTTTATTAACGATGTGATCCATGTAGCCAGGACGAACGGGAACGTAAAGGCGCCGCCGACCGCATCGAAGATCTCGGTGTTCGCGAAAGCGAGATTCACACCGATCGTAATTATTACGCCAATGATGCAGAACAGAAGGTCACGCTTCGTCGGCCCGGAAAGAGCAATGGCAGTCAGAACCGGATTGAACCCGAACAGGCCGAGCGTTACCGCATCAGCAGCCTGCCCGCTTGCTTGTGCGATCAATGCACCAGCAAGCGAAGCTGTAAAGCCATACAGAGCCGCCCGTATGTCGGCAGCAAGCACACCTATAAAGATGCAAATTCCGGAGAAAACATTTTTCTGAAAGGTTACCTCACCAAAGCCGTTGGTTACCGCGAACGCATTGCCGAGCGCCAGTGCATCGTGTTTTCCAAGAAATAGATTCGGGCCCGGAACTTGAGCAAAATTCCTCAATACGAAGACGGTCGCCCAAGTTACCAGAATGAACGGAAAAGTGTAGCCCGGAAGCTCCTTTCGCAGAAAAATGTGCTGAACGAGGGCGGCCGCCGCGCCGCCCAGAATGACGGCAATCCAGGTGGTCGGCGTCAGATCAAAAAGAAGGCCAATGGCTGCCCCGACCAGTGCCGCACTGAATCCGTAAAGTCCGGAGTCGATCTTTTTGCGGTCGAAGCCGAATAAACGCGCGGTCAATGTTCCTGCAGCCGCTGCCGCGAGCGTGGCGAGGAACGTCCGCCATCCGCCGACAAAAACCCCGATCGTAACAAGCACGCCAGTCAAAATACTCTCTTTGAGCATTATCTGGCCCATGCCTTTGATCACCTGGTCGAAGAAAGAAAATATCGCCTTATACATTTCAACTAATTGTGATAAATAGGGTCGCGTGTCAACGAGCATTAGGCCGCAAATGAATAGGCCTTCTTGATCGCCGGCAATATTTACATTACCGCGCCATGGGCACGGCACGCAATTTGTTGAGAAACGGCATCAAATACGATAGATTTAAGCTGGTGTAGAACGCGCATCGGATGGGCGTCTGCCAAGGAAGGATAATGGACTTTACTACAAGAGAGATCTTTAAGCGTTACGCGAGCATGGTGATCGGGAAGACCATCTCACCTGTATTTCTTAACATTCTCGTTACCAGCGTGTGTGATATGCGCTGTACGCACTGTTTCTTTACCGAAGAACTCGATGATCGCCCGCGCAAAAAGCTCCAGATGAAGACCGATGAGATCGCACGGATATCAGAGACGCTTGGCGGCAATCTAGGCGTGCTTGTGCTCGCCGGCGGTGAGCCCTTCACACGGAAGGACCTCCCGGAGATCGTCAAGGCATTTTATGAGAACAACAATCTCGAATCGGTCTATTTGATGTCCAACGGACAGATCCATCAGCGAATTTTCCCGGATGTTACAAGGATCCTGGATGAGTGCCCAAAGCTTAATGTCTCCGTCGCTCTGGGCATTGACGGTTTGAAGGAAGCGCATGAAAAGATCAGGAGAAAGGAAGGCAGCTGGGATAAGGCGATCCATACTGCAAGAACGCTTCAACAGATGAAGCGCGAGCAATATCCGCAGCTTGATATCCAAACCTGCACCTGTGTTATGCACTCGAATGAGGATACGATCTTCGATTGGTATGACTTTCTAAAATACGACCTTAAGCCCGACAAGGTGAATATTAACTACATTCGCCCGCCGTCGGCCGATCCGAGTGAGTTGAATTTTGACCACAAGCGATATCAGGAACTTTCGCAGATGATCCTTGACGACACAAAGAGCGCTGCGATCAAGAATAATTACGGCGGCAAGTCCGGCTTCTTCAAAGCAGCGGTAGATATCTATATGCACGGCCTCATCGCAAAGACAAAAGAGGAAGACAAACCGCAGTTAAAGTGCTATGCAGGTTCGGCCGGAGCAGTGATCTACGACAACGGAGCTCTTTCCTCGTGCGAGAACAAGCCTGACGTGCTTAACCTCCGTGATTTTGACTGGAATTTCCAGGCAGCGTGGACATCTGACCAGATGAAAGCTCGACGCAAAGACATAGCTGCCGGATGCCATTGCACGCACGAATCGAATTGCTTCTATCCGTCGCTGCCGTTTAATCCGGGCCATCTCATCAAGATCAAAAAGCTTGAATCTGAGATGCGAAAAGCGGCGGCATCCGCAGGGTTCGAGACCGCCCGCGAGGCCGTTCTAAAGAAAGCATAGATCGCACAGCTTTGACTGGCAGATGCAGCCGAATACGCCAAAGATCCTGATAATCTCTTCCGACACCGGCGGCGGGCACCGGAGCGCCGCGGCGGCCATAGCTGCCGGCGTGCAAAAGTTCTGGCAGGGCGACTCGGCGGCGGTCCGTATAATCAAGGCGGTCGAGGAGTCGCATCGCGTTACCGAAAAGCTCGTCAACATCTACAATTGGATACTTCGTAATAAACAGCACTGGATGAAGTATCTCTATTGGGTGGTCAATAAGATACGCCCGGAGACCCGCGAATTCTTTCATAAACGCTGCATCGGATTTTGCCGTGATGTTTTCGAAAAATGGTGTCCTCACATGGTCGTAAGTGTACACCCGCTGACCCAACATATATTCGGAAGGATACTCCGAGAGTTGAATTTGGTCGGACAAGTGCCATTGGTCACGGTTGTTACCGATCCGTGCTACGGATTTTGGAAGGGCTGGGCCTGTGATGACGTCTCGCTCTATCTTGTCGCAAATGACGAAGCAAGGCGGCAGCTGGTCGATTACGGTGTTTCGCCCGAAAAGATAAAGGTTTCCGGAATGCCTGTCGATCCGAAATTCCACGAGGTTTGCGAGGCGGACGCCCAAAACGCGCGGAAAGTGTTCGGGCTTGATCCGGATAAATTTACGGTATTCATAAATGCGGGCTGGATCGGCGGCGGGAATATCCCGCAGATCTTCCGCGAATTCATCCGCGGCGACCTCGATGTGCAGGCGATCTTCCTTGCAGGTAAGAACGACCAGCTTCGGCTTGAGGCCGAGCGGCTGGCGCGAACCGCAAAATTCCCTGTCAAGGTCATCGGCTATTCTGATGAGATCGAAAAGCTTATGCAATCGGCAAACGTTATGGTCTCAAAACTCGGCGGCCTGACCACTTTTGAGGCTCTTGCATGCCGCTTGCCGATCATTGCCGATGCTACAACGCCGCCCATGCCGCAGGAGGCAGGCACTGTTCAGCTTATCCACGATAAAGGTGCCGGAATACTCTTGAAGAACTGCACGGACATCGTTCAGACGATCGACGGCCTCGTTCACGACCGCGACAGGTATTCCCGTATGAAGGCGGCGACCGCAGGGCTTTCCGCCCCGAATTCCACCGAATATATCATCCGCGAACTGAACGCTTTATGGCAGCGCGAGCAGGTGCCGATCAGGGCCGCCGCATAACATTCGGCTGTTGAGACTTGTCATAAATCACTGATTTAATTAACCTCTTCTTTTACTTTTCATCACGGGGAACTCTGATTTGAGCTTATTGTTAGAAGGAAAACGCGCGTTTGTGTCCGGCGGAACTCGAGGTATCGGGGCCGCGATCTGTGAGGTTTTTGCCCGAGAAGGGGCAGATGTTGCGTTCAATTATTTTTCGAGCGATGAACTCGCCGAAAAGATGAAGGCGAAGATCGAGTCGTACGGCCGCCGGGCCTTCGCATTCAAGGTGTCTGCAACCGATCGTTTCGGGATGAAGCATATCGCACGCGAGATAAAAGAGTCTTGGGGTGCGATAAATGTCCTCGTCAACAACGCTGCGGTCAACAAAGCGGATAACTTTGCTACGACGACGGACAAGAGTTGGGATTGGGTGATAGATACCAATGTGAACAGCCTCTTTGCCGTTACAAAGCCTTTCTATAAGCAGATGATCCGTGAACGCATCGGTTCGATCTTGAACATCACCTCGGTCGGCGCCATCCGTTCGCTCCCGACATCGGTCCATTACGCGACCGCTAAGGCAGCAATGATCGGCTTCACCAAGTGCCTTTCACGCGAAGCGGCTAACTTCGGCATTTCGGTCAACGCCATTGCGGCGGGAATTTTTGATACCGATCTCGGGCAGACATTGCCGGATCGGCTAATGGAGATACACGAGCATTGGGTCTCAAAGGGACGCCTCGGGCGGCCCGCAGAGCTTGCCGAATTTGCAGCGTTCATGTGCAGCGACCGCAACAGTTTCATGAACGGCGAGGTCGTCATCGTGGACGGCGGCGCCGTAACCTAAAGTTTCAGCATTTGCCGTCTTAAATAGTCGAGCGCGGCCTGGCTTGAATGCCGGCGGATCAGGTATCGGTCTCCGGGAAAGACTAACTTGCGGCTTCGCGTGCCGGCAGGCCCCGAATAACCGATATAGACCGTACCGACCGGCTTTACCTCCGTGCCGCCGTCAGGCCCGGCAATGCCCGTGATCGAGATCGCGTGTGCGGCCCCGGAACGCTCGCGGATACCCCGTGCCATCGCCTCTGCACAATCCGCGCTTACCGCGCCATGATCCTCGATGATCTTCGGATCGACGCCTAAAGCTCGAACCTTTGCCTCGTTCGAATACGTTACGGCACCCTCGATAAAATAGCGCGACGAACCCGCGATCTCCGTGATCCGCCGCGAGACAAGCCCGCCGGTGCAGCTTTCGGCGAGAGCAAGTGTCTCGCCGCGATCGACAAGCATTTTGCCTATCACCTGCTCCATCGAGTCGCCGTTCGTGGAAAACACAGCGATCCCGATAGCAGCGGTGATCTTTTCTGCAACCTCATCAGCGGCCGCCTGCGCCGACCTCGGATCGGACTCACGGGCGGCAATGCGAATCTCGATCTCGCTTTTACCGATCAAAATGGAGGTTTGTACATTGTCATACGCGGTGTAGATCGGGGCCGCGATCTCGTCCACTGCCGATTCACCCATGCCGGAAATACGAAGGAGCCGCCGCGACACATAGGTCTCCCCGGCGATGCTTCTCAGCCTTTCATAGACGTGATCGACAAACATCGGCTGATTCTCGCGCGGCGGCCCGGGCAGAATGACCAGCATCTTGGTTCCTAATTCAAGAAGCATCCCAACCGCAGACCCGTTGGGATTTGGCAGAATGTCAGAGCCTTCGATCACATAAGCTTGCCGCTTATTTATCTCCGGCATCACACGCGTCCAGCGCTTGAAACGCTCACGAAGCTGCTGTTCGATATCGTCTCGATAGATCAACTCGCGGCTGACTGCTTTTGCTGCGACGGCCCTCGTAATATCATCTTCGGTCGGCCCTAAGCCGCCCGTCGTTATCACGATATCCGAGCGTGTGAGAGCATCGCGGATCGCGGCTTCAAGACGTACGGCATCATCACCGACGATCGTCTTGAGCATCACGCCTATGCCGATCTCGTCTAACTTTTCGGTGAACCAAAGGCTGTTCGTATCGATCTTTGTCGGCGTCAGCAGCTCCGAACCGATAGCAATTATCTCTGCGGTTCTCATCAGTGATGTGCTCACTTATAGACCTCGACAACGGGCTTGCCGTTCGCGTCGATATAAGCACGGTACATTCCCTCGCTGTTGAACGAGATCGCCATGTTCCCGAATTTGTCCATCGCGATCACGCCGCCGTCACCGCCCAGGATTCCGACCTTTTTCATTACGGCATCGGCGGCCTCCTGTATTGGCAGGCCTCGGTATTCCATCATTGCAGAGATATCACGCGCGACGCCGAGGCGTATAAAGAATTCGCCCCAGCCTGTCGCCGAAACGCCGCAAGTATTGTTATTGGCATAAGTACCTGCGCCGATTATCGGCGCATCGCCGACGCGACCGTAACGCTTGTTCGTCATCCCGCCGGTCGAGGTGCCGGCGGCGATATTACCGTTCCTATCGAGAGCAACGGCGCCGACGGTGCCGAAACGATTGGCGGGTTCGCGTGAAGCCGGCGCTGCGTCGGAAACACTCGGCTTTGCCGGCTTCTCATCGGCCTTCTTTTGCTCCTTCTCTTTTTCCTCTTTCAGAACCCGCTGCAGGCCGTTCCAGCGCTCCTGCGTCCGGAAGTACTTCTCGTCAACAAGCTCGATCTTCCTCCCCTTTGCAAATTGCTCAGCACCATCGCCGACCATCATCACATGAGGCGAACGCTCCATAACGGCACGGGCGAGCGTTATCGGATTCTTTACATGATGAAGGCCCGCGACCGAACCTGCCGTAAGCGTCCTGCCGTCCATTATCGAGGCATCAAGCTCATTCTTGCCGTCGTGCGTAAAGACAGCTCCTTTACCTGCATTGAAAAGCGGCGAATCTTCCATCATCCTGATCGCGATCTCGACCGCGTCAACACCGGACTTCCCTTCCTGGAGAGCCTTGTATCCGGCCATTACGACCTCAGCAAGCTTATCGCGGTATTCTTTCTCACGCTCGGGGCTCATCGAGCCTTTTAAGATGACGCCCGCACCGCCGTGGATAATAAAACCGATCCGCGGGTTCTGCGGCGACTGAAGCTGCGGGTGCTCGCCAAAACTGCCTTTCTGCGCAAATATTCCAAGCGGTAAGCACGCAATGGCGACGATCAACACTATCGACGAAAGGATTCTCATAGAATATCTCCTGATCGGCAAACGAATCTCAACTAGGCCTGTGACCCCGACGCTCGACCCTGCAGGCAGTCTCGGACCAGCTTCATATCTTCCCAAACCTCACGCTTCTTGTTCGGATCGCGAAGCAAATAAGCCGGGTGAAATGTCGGCATTACCTTTGCTCCCATAAGATCGTGAAAGCGGCCGCGAAGCTTTCCGATCGGCACCTTGGTCTCAAGCAGATTCTGAGCCGCGTGAGCTCCAAGCACGACAATTACTTTGGGCCGAATTACCGCGATCTCGCGCAAAAGGAAAGGCTTGCACGCGGCGGATTCATCCGGCTCCGGCATTCGATTTTCCGGCGGACGGCACCGATTAATGTTGCCGATAAAGACGTTTTCGCGTTTGAAGCCGATGCTCTCGATTATGCGCGTCAGCAGTTGGCCCGCACGCCCGACGAACGGCTCGCCCAACCTATCCTCATCTGCTCCGGGCGCTTCACCGACGAACATAAGATCGGCGTTGAAATTTCCGACGCTGTTCACGACCTGTGTGCGCCCGAGCCGACAAAGCTTGCATCGCGTACAATCCGGGCCGATATCACCTCGTATCTGCTCGATCGTCTCGACCGGTTCCGGCCAAACAAATGCGGCTTCTGCCGGGATCGCAACTGTACGCTCGATCACTTTCGGTTCAGATTCGATCTTGAGCGGTTCGGCATCCTTCGGTTCGATCACTTTTCGCGGTTCGAGCCTGCCTCTTAAGGTTGGCAGCGACGTGAGCGTCGGATCGGCGACCTTTTGCTCTGACGGACGTGTGAGCGGTTCTCGCAGCTCGGTCGTTCGCGGTCGAAATTCAACCTCCGGCGCCGATCTCACTTGCTTTGCCGGTATCGGGCTGACTGCCGTCAAATTCACCGCAAGGCCCGAAATTCCAAGTTCCTTTAGAAATAAGGCCTGCTCACGAATATCCTCACTCAGTTCTTTAAGCTCGTTCCGTTCGGTCATTTCCGTTTGCCCGATCGTTTCTCATCGCTGCGATGCGATCGAGTATCTTGTCTGCGAGTTCCCTCTTTGACATAAGCGGATATTCTGTTTCATCCGTTCGCGTGATAACCGTCGCGACATTTGTATCGGTATTAAAGCCGGCTCCGTCCTTTGTAATATCATTCGCCACAACGATATCGAGTCCTTTCTTTTCGAGCTTCGAACGCGCATATCCGACAACATCGTTCGTTTCAGCGGCAAACCCGACAACGATAAGCCCGTCGTGCCTCGCCTTTGACACCGCCGCGAGGATATCGGGGGTCTTTCGGAGTTCGAGTGTCATCTCGTCGCGGCCTTCCTTTTTTATCTTTGCGTCCGCCGCATTCGCGGGAGCGTAATCAGCCACCGCCGCCGCTCCGATAAAAATGCTGGCATTCGGCAATTCGCTCATCACAGCCTCATACATAGCTGCGGCTGACGTGCCGCGGAGAATTTTTATGTTCGCCGGCGGCTCGACCGTCGTAACGCCCGCGACGACCGTCACTTGCGCACCTCTCGCCGCGGCGGCCTCCGCCATCGCGAATCCCATCTTTCCCGACGAATGATTTGAAATAAAACGCACCGGATCGATCGGCTCGCGCGTACCGCCAACCGTGATCAAGAATCTCTCTGCCGAAAGATCGCGGGCGTCTCCCGTCTCCGGTCTCTCGTCTCTTGTCTCAAGCAGAGCGAGAGCCTGTGCGACGATATTCTCGACGTCCCCGAGCTTCCCCGTGCCGACGGTCTTGCACGCCAATTCACCTGCGACCGGCTCGACGAACTTCACGCCGTCGGCCTTCAGCCTCGCGATGTTCCGCTGCGTCGCAGGCTGCTCCCACATCGTGGTGTTCATCGCCGGAGCGATCAGCACCGGAGCCGTCGAGGCGAGATATGTCGAGGTGAGAAAGTCGTCGGCAACGCCGTTCGCAAACTTTGCGATGATGTTCGCGGTCGCGGGCACGATGAGCAAAAGGTCGATGTTCTGCGAGAAGTTTACGTGAGCGATCGGGTCTGCGTTCTCGGGATCGTAATCGTCAACGACGACCTCTGCGTCCGAAAGCGCGCGAAAAGTGAGCGGTGCAACGAACTCCGTCGCATGCCGCGTCATCGCGACACGCACCTCGCAGCCCGCCTTTTGCAGCAGCCGCATCACTTCGACCGCCTTGTAAGCGGCGATGCCTCCCGTAACCCCTAAACCGATGCGAAATTTGGACATATTATCGCTCAATAAATACTCGGCCTTTTACTGCGAACGCAATAATTGAATACAACCAATTAATGCAATTCTACAACAATAGAACAGCAGTAGATAGCGATTATGCGGCTGTGTGTTGCGACACGTTGCGGTGCCTTGTTAATCTGTTGCCGATAAAGAATATTTTCCATCACTGAGTTACAAAATGAGATCATCCTTAAAAGCAGTTTTACTCGTCGCCCTTTGTCTTACACCGGCTTTTATTTTCGCACAAGCCGTCTCGCCCGCGGGCCAAAATTATCTTGCTGAGGTTCGGCAGGCCGAGCAGGCGATCGCGGCGGACCAGTGGAACGTGAAGGCCTACACCTCGCTGCGTGTCGCCCTCCTGTCGATGGCTCAGGACCGTGCAAAGGGTGTTGCCGGCATACCCGATCCGATGCCGCACTGGGAAAGTCTGCTGAAGGCCTATCCCAACAATATCTGCGCGCAGTTCCATTACGGTTATTGGAAGCCGTTCACAAATATCGGGGCATGGCGTGACCAGATCGAACCGATCCTTGCCGCTCACAGCGAGCCTCGCGGAAATCCCTGCGCCTCTATGGCGGCGAGGAATCTCGCGATGGCCTTTGCGAATGAAGGCGATTACAGGAACGCAAAGGCATATTACGAGCGGCAGAAGAAGTTCGACCCCAAGGACCCTTTTATCGACGGCTACATCAAGGAGATGGCCGACAAGGCCTACAGCAAGACGCTGCAGGACGCGGTCGTCGAAGGGTCAAAGCTCGCCGTTGCCACGAAGCGGATCGAGATGCCGAACGGCGATATTTACACCGGCCAGGTCGATAAGCTCGACCGGCCGACGGGCAAGGGCAAACTCGAAAAGAAGAACGGCGATGTGTACGAAGGCAGTTTCTTCGACGGCGAGATGACCGGAACGTGCGTGTACCGTTTCGCTGGCGGCAAGGTCTATGAGGGCGAAGTTTTCAAGGGCATCTTCCACGGGAAGGGCCGGTTCAATATGATCGTGTCGATCTACACCGGCGATTTCCTTCGCGGAAATATGACCGGAAAAGGCAAACTCGTCATGCTCGACGGTGATACAAAAGGCGACGAATACGAGGGCGACTTCGTCAAAGGACAGCCTCACGGGTGGGGCACGTACAGGTTCAGGAATGACGGCAAGACACCGAACAGCGGCCGGGTCATCTGGGGCACGTGGGAGAACGGTAAGCTGATCAAAGAGGCGAAGTATTGACCGCGACACGGCGGGCCGCACGCTCAAGTATGAAAACTCAAACCATCTCGTCTTGTGACCGTTTTCACGGCCGCATCTTCGATGTCCGAACAGACGTTATTCGTGAGGGTGACATTGAATATGAACGTGATATTGTTGTGCATCGCGGAAGTGCGGTCATTGTGCCGGTCTTTGAGGATGGAACGGTCGCTCTTGTAAGGCAATATCGTCATGCGGTCGGCGGCATCACCCTCGAACTTCCGGCCGGCGGCATCGAACCCGGCGAAACCTTTGTGCAGGCAGCGAGACGTGAGTTGGAAGAAGAGGTCGGCTTTCGGGCGGAGACTGTCAGGAAATTGAGCGAATTCTACGTCTCGCCGGGCTTTCTGACCGAGAAGATGCATCTTTTTCTTGCCGCGAAGCTTGCCAGAACCGCACAAAGCCTCGACGAAGACGAAATTGTCGAGATCCTGCGTTTACCTCTTGCAGACGCGGTCAAAATGGTCTCGACCGGCGAGATCCAAGACGCAAAGACCATCGTCGGGCTTTTGCTGTATGCTCATCGCAGCGTTGTTGACGTATGAGTTGCCGTTTTTGCAGCCGATCAACGCGCCGCCGCTTCTGTCGAACGCACGGTAAAGACGTAATCGGTATTTGACGCAGAACTCACATTTCGATATCCTGTCAGTTCGCATTTTTGCGGAAAGATCGATTTGTGTGTGTGAGTTATGAGTACTTATTTCCCCAGCGGTAAGGGTTTGGCAGATAACCGCAAATGGCTTGTGGTCGATGCAAAGGGCAAGACCGTCGGGCGCTTGGCGACCGAGGTTGCCCGCATCCTTTCGGGCAAGAATAATCCTGCATGGACGCCGTTCCTTGATATGGGCGACCATTGCGTAGTGATAAATGCACGCCACGCGATCTTTACGGGAGCAAAGAATGAGCAGAAGCTTTACCGCCGCCATACGCTGTATCCGGGCGGCCTGCGCGAAGTTTCGGTAAAGGAAATGTTCGAGAAAAAGCCTGAGAAGGTGATCGAGCTTGCCGTTAAGGGCATGCTGCCGAAGACCAAGCTGGGCAAAGCAATGGCAAAGAAATTAAAGGTTTATGCAGATGCCGAGCATCGCCATGCCGCGCAGAAACCTGAGGCGATCGAGATCTAGTTATGGCAGACATTCAGTATTACGGCACAGGCCGCAGAAAGACATCCACAGCTCGCGTTTACCTTCGTCCGGGTACGGGCAACATCACGGTCAATAAGCGTGATTTTGACACCTATTTCCCGAATGAAGCTCTTCGAATGATCATTCGCCAGCCGCTTCGCTTGACCGAAACTGCTGAGAAATTCGACATTCTTGTTACCGTTGACGGCGGCGGCACGGCCGGACAGGCCGGCGCGGTTCGCCACGGTATTACGCGTGCGTTGATGGAATTCAACGCAGACCTGCGTCCTACGCTGAAAAAGGCGGGACTGGTAACGCGTGATCCGCGCCAGAAAGAACGTAAGAAATACGGTCAGAAGGGCGCTCGTGCGAGATTCCAGTTCTCGAAGAGATAATTTTTACACAACTCAGGAATTCGGCGCAGTGCCGAGTTCCTGAGCTGTAAATCCATCGACAAGCAACTTGGTTCATAGCCGTCTTGTCGAGTACATAAACCAAGGAGACAATAGTTTGGCTACAGTTACAATGAAAGAGCTTCTGGAAGCAGGAGTTCATTTTGGTCACCAAGTTCGCCGTTGGAACCCGAAGATGAAGGAATACATCTTTGGTGAGCGCAACGGCATTTATATTATTGACCTTCAAAAGACGCAAAAGCTTTTCCGCGATGCCCTTAATTGGGTTACCGAATCACTTTCACAGCGCCCCAACCAGAAGGTGCTTTTCGTCGGCACGAAACGTCAGGCTCAGGATGCGATCAAGGAAGAAGCGGAGCGCTGCGGCCAGTTCTATGTGAATAACCGCTGGCTCGGCGGCCTTTTGACCAACTACCAGACGGTTCAGCGTTCGATCCAGAAGCTGAAAGATATCGAGGCAATGCGTGAGGATGGCCGCTTTGAGATGCTTACAAAGAAGGAGCGCCTCAAACTCGACCGTGAGCACGAAAGCCTTATGAAGAACCTCGCGGGCATCAAGGATATGAACGGCATGCCCGACCTGATGTTCGTGATCGATGTCAGAAAAGAGGATATCGCGATCAAAGAAGCGAACCGGCTGAATATACCGATCGTCGCTGTCGTCGATACCAACTGTTCGCCGGAGGACATTGACCTCGTTATCCCCGGGAACGATGACGCTTTGCGGGCGATACGCTTGTTTGCTTCACGCATCGCCGACGCGATCATTGAAGGAAGGCAGATCGGCACGGAAGGCGGCGTTCCGGTTACGGAATCGACCGATGATAGTGAAGAACCTTCGGGAACTGAGCCGGAATCGAGCATTGTGATACCGGCCGCGTACCTCAGTGATGATGACCGCGCGGAAATGGAATCGCCTGAGATCGCTGAGGACGAGGAAGAAGATATCGAAGATGATGCCGCAGACGCTCCTGTTGCAGAAACATCGGATGATGCTGCGCCGTCCGCCGAAAAAGACAACGGAGACGACGCCGAAGCGGCCTCAAGTTAACAAGAACTTTTTAGTTTTCTAGCGTGGCTCGTTTTCCGTTGTCGGTAAAATTGGCTACGCTTTTCTTTGAATAGTCATTATTTTGGAGTTATTTATGGCAGAAGTTACGGCAAGTGCGGTAAAAGCACTTAGAGAAAGATCCGGTGCGGGAATGATCGATTGCAAAAACGCTCTCGTTGAGGCTAACGGCGATGAAGGAGCGGCAATGGAGATCCTCCGCAAGAAAGGAATGGCGACCGCGGGCAAGAAAGCGGGCCGCGTTACGGCGGAGGGTGCCGTCGGCTCGTACATTCACATGGGCGGCAAGGTCGGCGTGCTTGTGGAGATCAACTGCGAGAGCGATTTCGTCGCCCGCGGTGACGAGTTCCAGCAGTTAGTAAAGGATGTCGCAATGCACATCGCAGCCTCAGATCCGCGTTACGCGACGCGCGAAGAGGTCCCTGCGGACATACTCGACAAAGAACGCGAGATCCTGATGGAACAGCTAAAGAACGATCCAAAGAACGCGAACAAGCCGGATGATGTCCTCGCAAAGATCATCGACGGCCGATTGAACAAGTTCTACGAGGACAATGTTCTTATCGATCAGCCTTTTGTAAAAGACCCGTCAAAGACCGTCGGCGACCTTGTTACCGAAAAGATCGCATCGATCAAAGAGAACATCTCGATCCGACGTTTTTCACGGTTCAAAATGGGCGAAGGCATCGAAAAGAAACAGGATGACTTTGCCTCGGAAGTGGCATCAATGGTCGGCTGAGTTCGTTCCTTGGTCGGCGGCATGAACGTCCGAGCGGGCTTAGCGGCGGGTAAAATTGCACATTATGGCGACTCCGGTCTTCAAACGCATTCTTCTGAAACTCTCGGGTGAAGCCCTGATGGGCATGCATTCCTACGGCATTGACACGAAGGTTGCAGAATCCGTCGCATCTGAGCTTAAGACGGCACACGACATGGGTGCTGAGATCGCTGTTGTAGTAGGCGGCGGCAATATCTTTCGCGGCGTTTCCGAATCCGCGGGAAATATGGATCGCGCGGCCGCCGACTACATCGGCATGCTTGCGACCGTAATGAATGCGGTCGTCCTGCAAGATGCGCTCGAAAAGCAAGGTGTCTATACGCGGGCAATGTCGGCGATCGATATTCCGCAGCTTGCCGAACCTTTTATCCGAAGGCGTGCGATACGCCATCTTGAAAAGAAGCGGGTCGTCATCTTTGCGGCGGGAACGGGCAATCCGTATTTCACGACCGACTCGGCCGCGGCGCTTCGGGCGTTGGAGATAGGGGCCGATGTGATCCTCAAGGGAACAAAAGTGGACGGCATCTACTCCGCCGATCCTATGAAGGTGCCCGATGCCACACGCTACGACCGCATAACGTATCGAGAAGTGCTTGAGAAAGAACTGAAGGTTATGGATGCATCTGCGATCTCACTTTGTATGGAGCATAACTTGCCTATAATGGTCTTCAATATGCGTAAAGCGGGCAATATAGTAAAGGCCCTCGAGGGCGATACTGCCATTGGAACACTCGTCGGAGGTCATATATGAGCGGACAAGACATCGTAAAACAAACCGATCCGAAAATGAACGCTGTTATCGAGGATTTCAAGCGTAAACTCAGTAATATTCGTACAGGACGCGCAACCGTCGGGCTGTTGGACGGCATCATCGTTGATTATTACGGCACGCCGACGCCGTTAAATCAAATGGCGTCTGTGGCCGTTCCGGAAGCACAACTGATGACCGTTCAACCGTGGGACGCCTCACAGCTCGGAGCGATCGAGAAGGCCATCATAGCGGCGAATCTTGGATTTAATCCGTCCAACGACGGCAAGATAATCCGCCTTGCTGTTCCGGCTCTTAACGAAGAGCGGCGCAAGCAGTTCGCTAAGCAGGTCCACGAGGTTGCCGAAGAACATCGGATCGCCGTTCGCAATCTGCGGCATCAAGCAAATGACAATCTGAAGAAACTTCAGAAGGATAAGGCAATATCTGAGGATGAGGAACGCAGCAGCCTCGACGACGTACAAAAACTTACGAACAGCTATATAAGTAAGCTGGACGAACTCGCCAAGAATAAGGAACAGGAAATAATGAGCGTCTGAAACTGTCGGATCTAATAGCTCGGCCCGGGATGCTTCCGGCATCACGGGCCTTTTTCATTACGTCTGATACTTTCAAACGCCCGCATCTCGGGTTATATTGGTAACGCTCAGGGGTGTGATAAATGAAAGATCGACCAAGTTTCTTGACGCTGCTTCTCCTTATCGGATTTTTGCTTTCAGCCGTGTTCCCATGCGGGCCGGGCTACATTTCGCCGGTTTTCAACAGCAAGAATTCGCCGGAATATCCGTACACCAACTACGCGGCGGGACAGCTTGGCATCGTCAAGCCCGGTTTTGGCCGCGCTTTGCTTCTCACCGCATATCGATATGTCAATGGCGGCAGTTTTTCGCCCGATGAACAAAAGGCTCTCACCGAAATATGGAAAGCCCAGATCGACCGCGACTTTGAAGAAGGCGATAACAACACTGCTGCGATCAAAGCTTGGGTCGAAAAGCGTAAAGAAGTGATGCCGAAGGACGAAAAACTGCCAGACATCTACACCGAGCGCTCCTACGGAGGCTATAACTTCTTTCCGAACTGTGCCGTAAATGCCTTCGAGACGGCGACGGCAACACTTGCCTCACGCATTGCCGAGCACGGTGCCGCGGATACGAGCGTTAAGGATTGGGTCATGGCTCAGGATGATGTTTTTCGTAATTGTGCGAGCGGCCGGAGCATTCCCGGTGAGGCTCCCGTTGGTTCGCCGACATGGCTTCAAAAAGATCGCGCCTATCAGCAAGCCGCGGCGGAGTTCTATTCGTTGGACTATAACTCGGCCAAGAAACGCTTTCAGGATATCGCTCTTGATACGGAATCGCCTTGGGCAGAGACCGCTGATTATCTCGTTGCCCGAACGCTGATCCGTCAAGCGAGCCTGGCAGGCAATCCGGCTGCGGCACTTCCCTATTATGAAGAAGCAGAGGCAAAGCTCGACCATTTCATTTCGCCTACAGGAAAGTTCGCGCCGTCGGCGAACCGCCTTCTCAATTTGGTCAAGTACCGCCTTCATCCCGAACAGCGAGTGCTCGAATTGGCACAGACACTCGCCTATCGACCCAACAATGATAACTTCAAACAAGATGTGATCGATTACACATGGCTCCTTGATAAATACGAGAACGAGACGTTCGAGAAGGTCCGCAAGCGTACGGAGGCAGAGGAGGCCGCAAAGAAAGGTGAACCCGTTCCGACGCCTTGGCCGACGAATAACTCTGAGTCAGCAGTGCCTCCGGGCAAACTGGCGCTAAATTGGTGGGACGACGCCAACAGCAGATCGGTCCAGATAATTATTGATGAGAATGCAACCGATGCGGACGCGATCGCCGCGGCCGAGCGAGAACTCGGGAAACCGCTCACGGATGCCCAGAAAAAGAGCGTACGAGAAGAGCGCGCTTCGGCATACTCGAACAGATATTCTTCCGGAATAGCGAACGAATACGAAGGCGGTTGGTACACGGATGAGCAGCTGAGCCTTGGGGACCTTCCGGCGTTCCTTCGAGGCGATGATCTGACCGATTGGCTTTATACGTTCCAAACGAGCACGCCCGAAGCGTACCTTCATTCGCTAAAGAAATTCTCCGATACCGGTTCGGAGATATGGCTTATGTCGGCACTTTCGCAGGCTCGAACCAACTACTCAGGCCTGCCGCGCCTTTTCGAGGCCGCTCAGAATGTAAGTACATCATCGCCCGCCTATCAGACGATCGCATTTCACCACACGCGACTCCTGCTCGACCTCGGCAAAACGGCGGAAGCACGTAAGATCATAGACGACGTTACGCAATTTGAGGACAACTTGCCGATCTCAACGCGAAACAGCTTCAGCGATCTGAAACGACGACTTGCCGGCAGTATGGATGAGTTCATTCGAACGTCTCTTCGTAAACCATACGCATGGGACTTCAGCGGAAGCGTCAACACACTCGACAACCTGATAGCGGATCAGAAATCGTATTATGATCCTGAATACGAAAAAGGAACCCGCGAGGAATTTGAACAAAAGATCGAGGAATCATATAAGCTCCAGCGCGAATTCAACGAGCAGCCGATGCTCGATCGCGCGTCGGTTGATCTGATAAATACGAACTTCTCTCTCCGGGCACTCAAACAGGCACTCGATTCAGATGCTCTGCCAGAGAATCTGAAAGCGAATTTCGCGATCGCCGTATGGACACGCGCATGGCTTCTCGATGATAAGGCAACGGTACTCGCGGTAACGCCGATCCTTGCACACGGCCATCCTGAAATGGCTCAGCAGCTCGATGCGATCACATCTGCCACTACTCAACCCTCACAGGACAGAGCGATCCTATATTTCGTCTTAAAAAATCCGATCCTGAGTCCGTTCGTCGAGGACGGCACCGGAAAGACGGACAACGACTTCGGTATGTGGGACGATAACGACTGGTGGTGTACATACTCGCTTGAGAATGAGGACGCCGACGGCAGCAGCGGATCCGAAAGCGACACCGACGAGCGTCTGACGCCGCCGCCGTTCATAACCGCCGAAATGAAGCGACAGGCCGGCCTTGAACGGAAAAAAATGCTGGATCTCGGCAATGCTCCGCAAATGCTTGCCGAACGTGTCCTCGCGTGGGCAAAGGCCGCTCCTGCGGACAAAAGGGTGCCGGAGGCACTGTATATCGCTCACCAGGCCAATGGCTGGACAAAATACGGTTGCGGCAGTAACGAAGACCTTCAAAACAAGATCGCGGCCGTGATGAAGAAGAGCTATGCGTCGAGCGAATGGACAAGGAAACTCGATCAGCCGGACGAGGATCAGTAGCATTTCTTGTTTCGACCGGCATTTGAAGTACAACTAATGCCCTATGAAAGCCTTGACCGAAACGATCGTCCCGACGCCTTGAATCGCTGCGGTGTCGATTTATAAGCGCCGCCCACTAGAGGGCTGACGACGTGACAAATTCTAGATGGCCTGTTGTGCTTGAGGCTCAAGAGCAACAGACAGATACATTGGACCAAATGCTTGGAAGCACAAGGAGTTGGACGGATCGGCCTGTTGCGAACCCTTCCTGAGTCTTGCGGCAGAAGAGTTTTCCACAGGACGCCTGTTTCTGTGGAAAACAATTCAGCATCTTAGATACGCTCTTTGCTTTCAACGATCTGCAGCAAATAAATTCATTTACAACCTTAAGTTTTCATTGTATCATCGTCGTTAGTGTTTATCGTCTGCGCGTAAATGCTGCAACCGAGATCCGAAAAGATTCATCAACATAACGTCTGAACCGCGGCCGCCATGGCTTTGCCCGCTGCATGAACGTTTTTGCCTCAGGAGGAAAGTATGTCAAAAGGCAACCTGATTATCCGAACAACATTTCTCGCACTGCTCATTCTTTGCATCAGTGCTGCGGCGTTCGCCGACACGATACGCCTGAAGGACGGCAGTATCTTCAAGGGTATAATAACCTCTTTCGCAAATGGGAAATTCACTATCGTGATCGGTGAAGGGCAGCGCAGCCGCCAACTGTCATTCAGCGCCGCCGAGATCGATTCGATAATTTTTGATCAGAACCTTAGGCCCGCCGCTGCTGATCCGTCAAATCGAAACGCCTCATACACGCCGAGTGAGCCTCCGCGTGTCGTGATCGCCAATGATAACTCAGTACCGGCGTCGCAGCCTGCCAAAAAGACATCTTCGGCTCCCGTCCAACCGATCGAGTGGAATGTAAAGGTCTTGGCCGACAATACGTCGAACGGCTGGACGAATACGGGTTGGGTCGTCAAAAAAGGACAACGCATACACATCTCCGGCGACGGCACCGTTTCGCTGGGAAAGGGCCGTAAGACGACCGCCTCGGGCCTTTCTGATCTCGATGATCCGAACAAACTCTTGAAGAATGTACCAACCGGCGCGCTGATAGCGGTCATCGGCGACGATAATAATGACTTCATATATATCGGCGCTGACCGCGAGATCACCGCGACGCGTGACGGCTCGCTATTCCTCGGCATTAACGAAGGCAACTTGGATGATAATTCGGGCTCATTTGCCGTGAAGGTACAGATCATCCCTGACGGTCAATAGTCCGACTCTCAAAAGCAGCAAATGGCCGGCCGCCAAGAGCGAGTCCGGCCTTTTTATTTGCCTTTAACCAACGAAAATCGCACAATCTGTATCTAACCTTTATGCTGCGGCACCGGGAGTATTTAATGAAGTACCGTTCTCTTCGCTCATTTTTCGCCATAAGTTTGGCCATTTTTATTGTTGCCGGCTCCGGCGTACCGGCGGCCGCGCAGTCGCGTCCTCAGCGGCCCGATGCATCGGTGGGTGACGGCAAAAAGAACGATCGTCCGCGGCCTTTGACCGACGAAGAAAAGCGTGCCGCTGAAGAAGCCAAGAAACGAGCCGAAGAGGAAAAGAACGCCATTATCGACCCTGATGTCGAGAAGGTGGATACCAACATTGTTACGATCGAGGCCGTAGTCGTCAACAAGAAGAACGGCAATATTCTGACTGGATTGAGGAAGGAGAATTTTGCGGTCTTTGAGAACGGCGTGAAGCAGCAGATCTCCGAATTCTCAACCCCTGAATCACCTATCACCGTCTCGCTTGTTGTTGAATACAGCCGGTGGACCGAGATCCTCGGCCGTGCCGGCAGCGGCTATTGGGAACCGGGAACTTACGAGGTGATTCGCCCTGTCGCATATTTCCTCTCGAATTTTATTAAGCCGCCGAATGACAATGCATCTGTGATAGCATTCGACATACGCCCGACACCGATCACCGATTTTACGAACGATCCGCAAAGGCTGCGGCAGGCCGTCGAGATATTGCTCCGTAACAGGCCGGCGTACCGCGAGAACAACCTTTGGGATGCTCTTAAATTTACGCTCATCGGCGGCGTCGGCGACACCGTCGTGCTTGAAGATTCAAAAGACCGGACCGCGCAGTACGAAGGTATGGCACGCCTGAATGCAAAGCGAAAGGCGATAATACTCGTCGCAAGCGGGATCGACACGTTCAGCAAATCGAACTATGACGAGGTTCGACGTGTGATCCGAGAGGCAGGCATTCCGATCTACGTGATCAGCACCGGAAATCTTTTTTACAAACGCTACGAGCCGTACCTGCCTGCCCTTGACGGTATCGATGGATCGCCCGGCCGAATGACGTTCCAAATGGCGAGAGTTGCCATGGACACCATCGCGAAGGAATCGGGCGGGCTGCATTATGCCATGACCTTTGAAGGCGAAGTTCCGGCATATCTTGCCGAGATCAATGCAAGATTGCGGAATCAATACAGCCTTTCGTATGATGTGATCGAGCCGCGCGCTCCGGGATCTAAGAATAAACTGCAGGTAAAGGTCGATGTTGACGGCGACGGAGTTTACGACGATAAAACGTATGTCGTACAGCACAGGCCGTATTACATTGCTCCGGGTGACGCAAAGGACAAGAAGAAAAAGTGATCATTGCGTCGCTCGACTGTGAGCAGCGAGCGAGCGCAAAATTACGCACGGCACATCGCTAATGCCGTGCGATCATGAAGCCTTCGCTTTCGGACAGCTTCCGGCCTTACGCCGAGCATAGATACCCGGCATTTTCCTTCGCTATTTTTCGAGAAAACCCGTCGGTGTCGCGGTGTGATCAAAGACGTATTTGTAGTTGTATATGCCAAAGGGAACGATCGGAACGTCTTTGGTATATGTGACCCGTGCCGTCAGCATGTTCCCATTCTGAGTAACATTCAGCGTGGCATCGGCCGGTGCTCCCTGGGTCACCATCGCCTTTTGGATGCGAGCTTTGACATTATCGACCGGATTCATCTTTCCGGGCATTGCAAGCCCCTGAAGTACCGCCGTTGACATCTCCGTACGGAGAGCCTCGGCATCGTAAGCCACAGGCACATAGTTATAACCGGCGTTACCCAAAAGTGCGATCACGGCTAACGCGATCAAGAGCTTCACACCGGCACTGCCTCGTTCCGTGGAACGTTCTCTGTTTGTTTTGTTCATTCTTGGTCAACCTCCTCAAAGGACTTCGAGAGGGCCTTTCTTGTGCTCAGCGAGCAAGAAGGTGTTCAAATGCAGACCTTTGCGTACGTCTTGAAATGTCCTTGCCGTCAACAATGCACGGATCGCCGATGCCTTTCAGCAAAATCAGCCTCAACCCGCCGGCCACATTCTTTTTATCAAGAACGAAGGCCCGAATGACCTCGTCTGCATCGATGTTCGCCAGTGTCGGGAGTTTTCCGACACGATGCACAACACCGTACAACAAGTTTACTTCAGCATTTGATAACAAATCAAGACTTTTTGACAGCTCGGCAGCGTATAAAATGCCGTAGCCGACAGCCTCGCCGTGGCGAAAATAGCGATAATTCGTAACCTTTTCGAGTGCGTGGGCGAGCGTGTGGCCAAAATTAAGCACCATACGCGAACGACCGTCACGGCGTTCGGGCGCCTCGCGTTCGTCACCTCGCACGATCTTCGCTTTGAACGCGATGTTGCCTGCGATCAGTTCTTCGAGCAGCAAGTCATCGTGCGTTTCAAGGTAAAGTTCGGTCTTATCCATCAGCTCGGTACCACTGATAGCGGCGTGTTTGACCATTTCGCAAAGGCCTGCGGTCATCTCTCGGCGCGGAAGCGTTGAAAGCACTGCCGGTACAATTAGAACGCCCGAAGGTTGGTGAAAGGCTCCGATGGTATTCTTGCCGAATTTGCTGTTTACGCCTGTCTTGCCGCCGACAGACGAATCGACCATCGCAAGAAGCGACGTCGGCACCTGCAGAAAGCGGATGCCGCGTTGATAAATGCTCGCGGCAAAGCCCGCGAGGTCACCTACCACGCCGCCGCCGAGAGCGACAACGGCATCACTCCGGGTAAGTTCGGCAGTTCCGAGCGCGTCGAGCGTCTTTGTCAGCGAAGATATGCTTTTTGCTCTTTCGCCCGGCCTCACGATGTGCTGCGACACCGAAAAACCTTGCGCCTGCAATGCCGATTCAACCGTCCGGGCGTACAGCTTGCTTACGTTAGCATCAGAAACGAGACAGATCTTTGAAGAACTCTTACCAAGGCATTTGCGTGCCCAATGCCCGCACGCGTCAAGGCCTTTACCGAAGGCCGCGTCGTACGAACTTTCGTTTCCGGACGTGTTGATACGGATCGACAAAGACATCTAACCAAGCACCGATTCGATCACCTCTACGAGCCGCGCGGCCTGCTCCTCGATCAAAGACTGGTCTTCGCCCTCGATCATAACGCGAGCGACATTCTCTGTCCCCGAGTAGCGCAGCAGCAAGCGGCCGCTGCCTGCCGCCTTGATCTCGCTCTCGATCTGCTTTGCTAAAGATGCGATCTCGGTCACATTCTCAAAAGGTATCTTCTCGCGCACGGCAGCTTTCTTAAGCGTCTGCGGATACCGCGTAAAGCCCTTTGCTGCCTCAGCCAGCGAGCCTCCGAAGCTTTCTGCCGCCTTCAGCAGCAGAAGTGCGGTCGCCATACCGTCGCCGACAAGGCTTAGCTGCGGGAATATCACATGACCGGACTGTTCGCCGCCGATCTCCGAGCCGCCGGTCAAAAGTTCCTCAAGGACGAATTTGTCGCCCACGGAAGTGCGTTCGAGCACTATTCCCTCACCGGAAAGGGCCAGTTCGAGGCCGACATTGCTCATCACGGTTGCCACGACCTTGCCGTTCTTAAGGTCGCCGCGTTGTTTCAACTGACGTCCAATGATCCAAAGGGTCGAATCACCATCGATCAGTTCGCCGTTCTCATCGACAAATAACGCTCGGTCGGCATCACCATCAAAGGCGATGCCGAGATCTGCATTACGCGAAGCAACTTCCCGCCGGAGTTCGTGGATATGTGTCGAACCGCAGTCTTCATTGATGTTGCGGCCCGTCGGTTCGCAATGAAGATCGATCGTTTCTGCACCAAGTCCGGCAAACAATTCCGGTGCCAGTGTTGAGGCCGCTCCGTTCGCACAATCAAGCACGATCCGCCTGCCCTTGAGCGACAATCCGTCGGCGATCTTAACCAAGTGATCGAGATAGGCATCTCGAAACTCCGACCAGCGTTCGGACGGAAGGGCCTGAGTTACCATGAACTCTTCTTCGCCCGTCGCCTCAAAGACCTCCGCTTCGATCATGCGTTCGGTCATTTCATCAAGCTTCCTGCCCGACGGCTGAAAGATCTTGATACCGTTGTCGCGAAACGGGTTGTGCGACGCACTGATGACGATGCCCGCATCATAACCGAATCTCTGCGTCAAGAATGCCACTCCGGGCGTCGTGATAACGGCCGCCGATTCGCAGACCGCACCTTCACTTTCCGCACCCGAATGAAACGCCGCCTCGAGCCTCGCTCCCGATTCGCGCGTATCACGGCCCGTAACAAACTTCGGGGCGCGGCCTAAATTTTCGCGAAATTGCCTCGCCACGGCCGCTCCGATAAGGCAAACCGTATGATCATCAAGCGGGAATTCACCCGCTATGCCGCGTATTCCGTCCGTTCCAAATAGTTGATCCATAAGGATATACTGCACCACACGCTCGATGCGAAAGCCTAGTTATACATTATCCTGGCAGTGACTTCCAATTAAATTAAACATAAGCATTGTAAATATATCCGATAAATAATTCGAAATCTATTGACAACCGCATACACAATGGGCGAATCTTATAACTGCGGCCGCAAGCTTTCAGAGAAGTTACTATCACGCGGCACCTCTCTCCAAATGACAGTTATGAAAATTTTAGCGGTCTTTGGCCTTTTGCTCCTTACTGCATCGTCAGCTTTTGCTCAACTTGGCAACGAGTCGCCTCGAGTGGTCGTAACATCGACGCTGCCGCAAGCCATACCGCAATCTAAACCGATCGCCACGCCGACGCCGATCGTAGTCTCTCAACAAAAGCAGAGCATTTATCCGCAGACTGTCGCGGGGAGTAACCTGAATCAAAAAGGCCTGAGCTTTGCACAGATCAAGTCAAAGATCGCTGAAGCCAAGCGTTTTATGCAGACGCGGCCGATCGCTACCGCTTCGGTCGAGTCGGAAACGCCCAACAGTCTTGTCCGCATTGCATTTTACGATGAGCGCGAACGGACCATCGACTATCTTGTATTAAGCAAGAACGATTTCCTGACGCCGTTGACCCCGGTCGTGGGCATCACTTTGAACGGAAAACAGGTAACCAAGCAAACCATCAGGGCGAACGGCGTTAATACGCCCATCACGATCACAGATTCTAACGGCATCCGCCATTTGCCGCTGATGATCCAGTATCCCGTCGAAAAGAACGGAAGGTTTATCGAAACTGCATATTATATGTCAACTCATCCGGGTATCATCACCTCGGAAGTGGTCAACGCCGGGCGTTTTTATGTCCGCAATACCATCGACATCGCTCGCGAACAGCTTCGCAGCAAAGGCTACTCGATAGAACCTAAGGTTGCCGATTTTGCCGAGCGGCTGTCAACGGTCGAGCACGTCGATCATTTGAGGTTCCGCACTGAGCCGCACGCGAATATCTTTAACGACATCTTTACGCTTTACGCTCTAAATGAGGGTCAGACATACCGTTATTCGGTAAGTTCGGCGGGTGCCGGCGGAATGGTGCAAATGATACCGGCGACGTATCGTATGATCCGCGCCAGATTTCCGAATGCCGCATTGATGCCGGACTTCGTCGAGGGAATGCGCAACCACGTCAATGCTACGCAAGCGATGCTGCTTTATATGCAGATGACGTGGAACGACCTGTCATCGAACGCAACGGTGCAAAACGCCCTTGCAACCGGCATCGCGCGCCAAGAACATCTGATGGCGGCGGGTTATAACTCAAATCCGGCTCGTCTGCCCGGCTATATTAACCGCGGCGGTGCTGATTGGGAAACACTGATCCCGCGTGAGACAAAGATCTATCTGCAGATATGGGATTCATTGGAGAGCCTTGTGCCGCTGAGTCCGCGCAAGAAATAATTCATTCGTCGGCAACGTGAGCCTGTATCGGGTCACTCGCTCCCAAATTCGATACTTCGGCAGCGATATCGGCCGCAGTTCGATCGACGAGGCTCGCACCTTCAAAAAACTCATTGTTCGTGATCTCGAACAAGGCGAATGGCGGCGGCTCTATCGCCGCGGCATCGGCCTCGGATAACGAATCAACGATCGCAATGCACAGGCCGTGCGGTTCGCCGAGGTAAATGTCGAAGTACCAGTTGCGTCCGTCAACCTCGTGAAAATAGCGGTTCTTGCGTATCTCTCGCCCGCCGAACCTATCAAATAAAGCAAACTCCGGTTCATTCAGATGCAGTTCGGCAGTATTGATGATCCGGCAGCCGGTGTCCGCATTCGATGATACGAGCTGCAGGACGTGCGCTATCGAATTCGCCTGCGGGTCGCGTATTCGACGTGAACGAAGGCGCGTGTTGATAAAATAATTGTCAAAGATCTGTAAATGGCTGCTTGCCCTTGTCAACGGATCGGGCAGCCCTTCGGCCAAGAAACTTCTTCTGAATGTTGTGACGCTTGTCTTACTCATTTTTTGAAGTTTATTATACTCATTGAACACATTTTCTGAGAGAAATATTATGAAAGCAGTTACTTTTTGTTCGGTCATTTTCCTGACGGTTACTTTTGTCGCATCCTGCGGAGGCGGGCCTGCGGGCAACGTGCCGGCAAACAACTCCAACTCCGGCGTCTCATCAACAAGTCAAAACGCCAATGCAGTAACCGTCATAACGCCGACACCCGATCCGTCCAATAACGATGCGCCGACGCTTACACCGGTGTACAAAGCATTTTGCGAAGCTCTGAAAAAGAAGGATGAAGCGGCGGTCCGCAAGGTTTACAGCTCCGATACACTCAAGAACTTTGACGAGCAGATGAAAGCCGAGAATATCAAGAGCCTGCTAAAGTTCCTTGAGGATGATATTCCGACCGGCGAATGCACCGTAAAGAACGAGGTAATCAACGGTGATTCGGCGGTCGCAAAGCTTGTAAGTTCGCTCTATCCGAACGGTTTTGCGATCGTCTTTGTAAAAGAAGGCGGCGAGTGGAAGATGACGAATCGCAGCCCGACGCTCGATACCGTAAAGAGCGATAAGACCGCACCGGCCAACGCCGCAAAATAGCGTTTCAGGCAACCTATCGTTACGAGGTCAAGAGCTGCCTGCACCGGCCGCAGGCAGCCTTTTACGTTCATATTTGCGTTGAGCCGATCTAAGAATACTGCAGGACTTTATAGTTTCGAGCTAATCCTATATCCTTATTCCGATGTCCTATCAGGTGATAGCCCGCAAGTGGAGGCCGCAGACCTTTGAAGAGGTAACGGGCCAGGAGGTCGTTACGCAAACGCTGCGTAACGCACTCGAACACGATCGGCTCCACCATGCCTATGTGTTCTCGGGTTCGCGCGGTGTCGGGAAGACGACGACAGCCCGCATCCTTGCAAAGGCTGTCAACTGCCATAAGACCGACAAGCCGAACCTTACGCCCTGCTCGACGCTTGCAGACGATGCGTGTGCGTCGTGCATCGAGATCTCAGAAGGCCGTTCGCTCGACGTGCTTGAGATCGATGCGGCTTCGCATACCGGCATCGGCGAGGTTCGCGAGACGATACTCGAAAGCATCAACTTCAAACCGGCACGCGACCGCTACAAGGTCTTTATCATCGACGAGGTGCATCAGCTATCGAAGCCCGCGTTCAACGCGCTTTTGAAAACGCTGGAAGAACCGCCGGACACGGTCATCTTCGTGCTTGCGACGACCGAACTGCACAAAGTGCCCGAAACGATCCTTTCGCGGTGTCAGGAGTTCGATTTTCGAACGATCGCCTCGTCAAAGATATTCGACCGGCTGCGGCTGATAGCTGATTCTGAAAATATCGATGTTACCGACGATGCACTTCGCGAGATCGCCCGTTCAGGCGAAGGTTCGATGCGCGATGCGCAGAGCAACTTCGATCAAGTTATCAGCTTTTCGGGCGAAAAGATCACTTCGGACGATGTAACCAGGGCTTTGGGCCTCGCAAGCTCCGATACCTTGGCGACGGTGATCCGTGCGATCGCGGATAAAGATTCCGGAGCAATTCTCGACGTGGTGGACGATCTGATGACACGCGGCCACGACCTGCGCAACTTCTGCCGCGACCTGCTCGGCACACTACGTGACCTTCTCGTCTTTAAGGTCGCCGGAGCTTCTGAAAAGCTGATGGAAGGCTCAGTTGCCGACAGCTCTATATTGGAAGCCTTGAGTTCCCCGTTCACAGAGGCTGACCTTTTACGTTTCTTCAATTCCCTTGCCGAAACCGAGACCAAACTCCGCGAGGCCGCTCACGCGCGGCACACACTCGAGATCGGCCTCGTAAAGCTGATCGAGATGCGGCGCGTAAAGCCGCTGGAAGAGATAATCGAACGCCTTACGCGACTCGAAGGCTCGGCTCCGGCGGCTTCGGCGGAAAAAAAAACTTTAATTGAGAACGAACCGGCCGTTATTGGGGCTGCGAACCCGTCAAAAGCGGGCGCATCGAAAGGCCGCGGCGATCGCGAGGATGCTAAACCCGAACGGCCTCAGCCCGTAATCGAGCCGCCTGCACCGATCGAACCTGACACCCGACCGGCCGCATCGTACGCACCGATCCGCTCGCCTCGGTTAGCGCGCCTTTCAAGCGAAGAATTGGCTCATACACCGGATGACAAACTCGATGATGCGTACGACGAAGCACTCGCCGCCGAAGGCGAATCGCTGAAACCGATCAACGGAGCTTCGGCGATGATAAGCGAATGGTTCAAAGATATCGTACAAGCACGGCCGATGACCGTTGCAGGAGGTGCTGCGGCCGCTCCCGCACGCGACCTGTCCCATTTGCTGCCCGATAGGCCAAAAGATGAACCTGTTGAACTGCCGACGCTTGGCCCTGACGCGACGACGGAGGAATTGATCGCGTACGCCGACGCACATCCGACGGTAAGGATGATCAAACGAACCTTTCGCGCACGCATCATTGACGCAAAGCGGGTTTGACCGCATCTAAGGCTTTGCGTCGTACACTTTGCGGCAGATATTGGATGCGGCGGCGAGTCGTTATCAGCATTGGACCTATGAGATATGAACTGCGTATTGTTGCGATCGTTGCCGTGTTATTGGCGGCCATTGCGTCAATTCCGGCGCAGCAAAGCACCGGCTGGTCTCAGAATGTCTCGCCGCTGCCTTCGCCGACCGGCTTTGTAAATGACTACGTCGGAGTCATGGATCAAGCGGCCAAACAGCAGTTAGAAACCAAACTCCGTAATTTCCGTGACACGACGAACCCGTCGGTCGAGATCGCGGTCGCCGTCATAAAAACGACGGGCGACAGAGATATTTTTGATTATTCGCTCGCCGTTGCGCGCGGCTGGAAGATCGGCTCAAAGGCAGACGACAACCCGAGTGCGCTGCTTTTTATAGCGATCGACGACCGCAAATACTTTACACAGGTCAGCAAAGACCTCGAAGACGAACTGCCGGACGGCGTTGTCGGAAGCCTTCAGCGGCAATATCTGGTACCGCAGTTCAAACAAGGGAACTATTCAAAAGGCATCAGCGAAACGGTCGATGCCTATATTAGAACGATTCAAGCAAAACAGTCGGGTGAACCCGCGCCGTCGGGCACTTCCGGCAGTTCTGAGAATGACGGTGCATGTATCGTCGGCTGCTGTATCGCAGCGTTCATTTTTGGCCTGTTGATGCTGATCCTCTTTCTGTCGCGACGACAAACACCCCCCGGCGGAGGATCAAGCGGAGGCTGGCGAAGCGGCGGATTCGGCGATGCCGCAGCGGCCTCGATCCCGTGGATAATTGACGCCATCGCGAACAGCAGCAGTTCGGGCAGCTCGTCGTCAGATTGGGGCGGCTCTTCCGGCGGTTCAGATTGGGGCGGCTTTGGCGGCGGCGGAGACTTCGGCGGAGGCGGTGCCGGCGGAGACTGGTAAGGCAAGCAGAAATGGAGTGATCCAATGGAAATGAATCATCACTTTGACGCATTTATTGACGATCTGCGTTCGACCCATGGAACGAACCTGGTTTCGGTGATCCTTTTCGGATCGACCGCCGCCGGCGATTACGTGCCGAAAATGTCCGATCATAACATCCTGATCGCTCTCGACCATATCGGGCCGGAAGATCTTCGTAATGCATACGCCTGCGTGCGGGAATGGACGAGGCTCGGGCACCCTGCACCGGTTTATTTTACAGTTTCTGAGCTTAAGAACGCTGCGGATGTATTTCCGATCGAGTTTCACCAGATGAGCGCTTCGCGCGCGGTCTTGTACGGCCCCGACCTGCTCGATGATCTAAAGATCTCCGATACCTTTCTGCGGCTTCAGACAGAGTATGAGCTTCGCAGCAAACTGCTGAAGCTTCGCCAGCAATACATTCCGGCGTCGCACACGGTTGACGGTTTGAAACGCCTCATGGCGGAGAGCTTATCCAGCTTTGCGGCATTGTTCGGAGCGGCCCTATTGATCAGCGGAAAGACGCCGCCCGCAAAAAAACGCGATATAGTTGCAATGGCCGCTAAAGAATTCACTCTTGACATTGAGCCATTTGAAAAAATTTTCAGCATCCGTAAGAATGTTGATGAACCGAAACTTGACGAGAGCTCGGCAAACGGCCTGTTTGGCGAGTATTTGAAACAGATCGAGCGGGTTATCGCCGCCGTGGATGCTTTAGAAAAATAGTTTAAGGAGAAGTCTATGAAAAGAATACTGATATTGTCGGCACTGCTGATCGCTGCTTTTTCGATGAGCGGATGCAGCTATAACGACCTGACCGCAAAACAGCAGGCAGTAAAGGCCAAATGGTCAAATGTCGAAAGCGCGATGCAGCGTCGCGCCGATCTGATACCGAATCTTATCGAAACCGCAAAAATGTCCGCTGTGAATGAACAAGAGGTTTTCGGGCAGATCTCCGATGCACGTTCGCGGCTTCTGAACGCGCAGCAGGCAGCTCCGCAAGGCCCCGACGGTGATAAGTCGCCGGAACAGAAGCAGGCGATCATCGAGGCGAACAACTCGTTCGGCGGCACGATCGGCAGGCTGCTCAGCTTACAGGAGAATTATCCGCAGCTTCGTTCGAGTGAGGCATTTATGAAGGTTCAGGACGAGCTTTCAGGTACGGAAAACCGCATAAACACCGCACGCATCGATTACAACGATGTGGTGCAGGCGTACAACACGACGCGGAACTCGTTCCCTGCGGTTATCACGGCATGGATCATGGGCTTTAAGGAAGAGCCGTATTTCCAAGCTGACGATAAGGGCAAGACCGTGCCGACCGTCGGCGATGCGAATTCGCTTCGAAAGCCCGAGGGCAATAAGTAGCATTGCCCTCGCGAACGAACGCCGGATGACAAAAGGCTTACCGGTTCGATGCCGGTAAGCCTTTTCCCTTTGAAACTTCGATCTGTCCTAAATCCGGCGCGGATGCGGGGCGTTCAGATCAGGTCGATCCGATCGATAACGCCGACTATCGCCGAGTCGATCGCCGCTCCGGGCTTTCCCGTCGAAGCGGTCGATGCCGACCAGCCTTCTTGCGCGATCAAAACTATGTCGCCCTCACCGGAATCGACCGAGTCAAGAGCGATACACGTGTAATCCATATCCTCACCTTCGGGCGTGATCTGGCGGCAGAGCATCGCGCGCGTACCCTCATAACGCTGATTTTTGTGCGTTGCAACGATGTTTCCGATGACACGGGCTAGAAGCATTTGAAAGATATCTGCACGTCGCAGAACGGTGCTAGCGGTGTTCGCCGTTCCGTACATGCTTGTCGGAGTCAATAATGCCGACGATGGTGCAATCGGTCGGGATCTCATCACGCTTGAACGGGAATGAGGCTTCTTTGCCGCGGCACCAAAAGACGAGTTCGCCGACGCCCGCACCGACCGCATCGAGTGCGATAGTTGGCTTACCCTTTGGCTTCAAGTCGGCGTCAAGCGTTTCGACGATCAAGAGCTTTCGGCCGCTAAGCGCCTCGTTCTTCACTGTCGAAACCAAAGTTCCGATAACTCGTGCTATCTGCATACGAAAAAACTAACGAACGCGCGCGGCCGCCTAGCCGCTGTGGTCGATCTCGTCGATGACGCCGATAATGGCGGAATCGACCGGACAGTCCTTGTTCCCTTCGGCCATACGTGCAGACGAACCGCCGACCACGAGCACCTTTTCATCAAAGCCCGCACCGACCGTATCCACAGAAACGATATAGCCGCTTTGGTCGCTGCCGTCCAGGTTGATCGGCTTTACGATAAGCAGCTTTTTGCCTTGAAGGCGTTCATCCTTTTGAGTGGACACAACCGTGCCCAATATCCGCGCGATTATCATCTGAATGCCTGATGACTACTTTTTGACCACCGGCAGCGTTTCGTCAACGCTCGCGTGCGGACGCGGTATCACGTGCACGCTCACAAGCTCGCCGACACGGCGTGCCGCAGCCGCACCGGCATCTGTCGCCGCCTTGACCGCAGCGACATCGCCGCGGACGATCGCGGTAACAAATCCCGCTCCGATCTTCTCATAGCCGACAAGCTGCACGTTCGCCGCCTTGACCATTGCATCCGAGGCCTCGATCATTGCGACGAGGCCCTTTGTTTCAACCATTCCCAATGCTTCCTGCATCTAGTTAACTCCTAATGTTAGGTTACCGATCCGAACCGTAAGTTTAACTCAAATTGGCCGCCCTGCTCAAAAGCTCGATCAATTGTTCGCGAGTTAGCGATACTCGCTGCCCGTCGTGATCGCTGGCAGGGCGTTCTGCGACATCGCGTTCACAGACGATGCCTTGCTCATGAAGGTAGCCGCACGATTGGCAGCGTGCCTTTTCCGTAAGATAACCGGCCTTTTCCCTGATATTTACAAGTTTCTTTATGGCATCGGCCGGCAGGTCGTTCGCCCCGCCGAGCGTACGTGCCAATATTGCGATCTTTGCCGTGTGTTCGAGGGTTTCAAGCCGATCGAACGCCTGCCATGCGTCAGAGCCGTAGGCTACCGCCCCGTGATTCGCCATGAGCAATGCGTTGTGATTTTCGATAAAAGGCTTCATCTTCTCGGTCAGTTCCCTTGTCGAGGGCGTACCGTAACCGGCCAACGGAACGCAGCCCAGCGTCAGTATGACTTCAGAAAGGATCGGCTGATCGATCGGAAGTCCCGCGACGGCAAAGGCCGTTCCGTACGGCGGATGGGCATGGCATACGGACATAATATCGGGCCGCATCTTGTAAATGAGCAGGTGCATTGCAAGTTCGCTTGATGCACGGCCCTCCGACAAAGCACGGCCCTCCAGATCCGTGAGAACAAGGTCGCTTTCGGTCATGCGGCCCTTACATGTCATCGTCGGTGTAGCAAGCACGGTATTCTCATCGAGGCGGATGCTTACGTTGCCGTCAGATGCAACCACGTAGCTGCGATCATACAGCAGTTTGCCGATCTCAATGATGAGTTTTCTGGCTTGTAACTCGTCCATAAACAAAGAAACCACAGATTAACACAGCCCGCAGGCGCGGTGTTAATCGGCGGCTTCTTTAATGCCGATAACGGCGTTTCTAGTTGCCGGTGTGTCCCCGCATTCGCATTTTCGGTGCAGCCGGCGGATCGTGCGGCATTGCCGGCGGCGGCGGAACCGGAGCGATGAATTGAGGATCGTTCAACTGTTCACGCAATGCCTCATTCTCCTGCCGAAGCTGCTCATTCTCCATTCTCAGATCCTTCATCCGATGTCCGCGGCAGCTACGGCCTTCCCAGCGATTTGGTGAAGATGCCGGTGCAGCGCTCATGAACAGCCCGCTCACCGCCATACCGATCGTGAAAGTTATGATGAACGGAATAAAACGCTTTAGAAAACCCATAAAACCCCTCGATGTCTCATTATATCAAATAATGTACTACGTTTGATGCGGAAATTTTGATCCGAGTTTCTTACCGTTCATTTTTTCTTTGATATTTGTATTTTCGCCCTTGCCGCAAGCGGCAGCCTATCCGATTTGCCGACTGACATAAATTACCGTACAATCACGTTTCAAGTATGAAACAATGATCGCACACCTCAGCGGAAAAATTATCGAGAAAACGACCGATGCCATCGTTGTTGATGTCGCGGGCGTAGGCTATGAGGTGTCGGTGCCGCTTTCGACCTTCTATGAACTTGGCGAGGCAGGCAGCCGTGTTTCGCTTCGCATCCATACTCATGTTCGCGAAGATGCGATAGTGCTGTTCGGCTTTAGTACGGCAAGCGAACGCGATCTTTTCCTGCGGCTCATTTCTGTGCAGGGAGTCGGCCCGAAGCTTGCGATCACGATCCTTTCCGGCGTCAGTGCCGAGGATCTGGCTCATGCTATCAGAACCGACAATTTCGCTCGGCTTACATCGATCCCGGGTGTCGGAAAAAAGACGGCGGAGCGGCTCGTCCTCGAACTTCGCGACAAACTTGCTGAGATTGGCCGCGACGCACGTCCGGCGGCAGGGATTTCGGATACGGAAGGCGGCAAGGCCTTTGACGATGCTCTGTCGGCCCTCGTTAATCTCGGCTATCAACGCACGGCTGCCGAAAAGGCCTTGCAGCAGGCCGTAAAGGGCGGTACGGAGATATCTGTCCAAAAGCTGCTCCGTGCGGCACTTCAACTCCTCGCAAAATAGGCTCTTTATGCTTGAAGTTCTGAGGCATATAAAGGCCGACCTGAGTTCACTCGACAAGCGGGCGAGTTTTGCGCTCGTTTATGCGGCGGTCGGCCTTACTTGTATCACCTATCTCAAAGATCCCGCGTACCTGCGTGCAATTCTCGCGCACACGCCTTTCTCAAATATCGGCGACGCGGCGTTTTATTCGAGAGACAACAATCTTTACGCGCTTATTTGGTGGGTAACTGTCTCTGTAACATTCTATTTCATAGTTCCGGCCTTGTTCGTGCGCTTCATTCAAAAACGAAAGCTCAGTGAGGTCGGTATCGCCGCAAGGGTCGAACCCGGATTCCTCAAGCTGCTCGCAGTGTGTATCGCAATAATGCTGCCACTGATCTTCCTTATGTCGCTGACGGGAGCATTTGCCGCAAAGTATCCGTTTCTGAAGATATACAATGACGCGCCTTATACCGGCACGATCTTGATCGTCTGGGAGGCCGTCTATTTCCTGCAATTCTTCGGCCTCGAATTCTTTTTTCGCGGCTTTCTCGTTCACAGCCTCAAACCGTCTCTAGGGCTTTATTCGATACTTGCAATGACAGTTCCCTACACGATGATCCACTTTCAAAAACCGATGGCCGAGACGTTCGCGGCGGTCTTTGCCGGCCTGTTCCTCGGCTGGATATCGTACAGGAACGGCACAATATGGCTCGGCCTCGTGCTGCATTGCACCGTAGCCTTTTCAATGGATATTTTGGCTCTGTACAACAAAGGGCTATTATTTTAAGGAATATCGATGAACAACATTGCCGCCATCGACATAAGGACCGACGAGCTGTCGGCAGAAGAGTGCCGCTTTGAGGCGAGCCTGCGGCCGGCAAAATTGACCGAATACATCGGCCAGCCGAAGATCAAAGAGAATCTTCGCGTCTTTATGAAGGCTGCATTGAAGCGGCGCGAGGCTCTCGATCATATTCTGCTAACAGGGCCTCCGGGAGTAGGCAAAACAACACTTTCGAATATCGTCGCGAACGAAATGGGTGCATCGCTCAAATCAACATCGGGGCCTGTCATAGAAAAGGCCGGCGACCTTGCCGCGATACTGACGAACCTCGAGGAAGGCGATGTCCTGTTCATCGACGAGATACATCGCTTGAATCCTGCGATCGAAGAGATCCTCTATCCGGCAATGGAGGATTACAGCCTCGACATCTTGATCGGCCAAGGCCCCGCGGCGCGTTCGGTAAAGCTTGAGCTGCCAAAGTTCACGCTTATCGGGGCAACGACGCGGCCGGGAATGATCACCGCACCGCTTCGCGGGCGTTTCGGCATTGTTTTCCACCTCGATTTCTACGAGGTCGCCGAACTTCAAACGATCTGTGAGCGTTCGGCGGCAATACTGAATGTAAGCGTTGATCGCGAAGGTTCTCACGAGATCGCACGACGCGGCCGCGGCACGCCGCGTATCGTCAACCGATTGCTCCGCCGTGTGCGCGACTTTGCAGAGGTCGATCACGAAGGCCATATCAGCGGTGAAGTTGCCGGACGATCGCTCGACCGAATGGAAGTTGACTCATACGGGCTGGACGAACGCGACGCAAAGTTCCTTCGAATGATAATCGAGAAATTCGACGGCGGCCCCGTCGGCCTCGGCACGCTGTCGGCGGCGCTGCACGAGGAAAAGGATTCGATCGAAGAGATCATCGAGCCGTATCTGCTCCAGATCGGTTTCATCGACCGAACGCCCCGCGGACGCATTGCTACGCGCCTTGCCTGCGAACACTTCGACATTGTGCTTCCCGAAAAAGCACCTTCGCTCTTCAATTAGCGTCGCCGGACGGCTCTTCGACGTTTGCACGCCCTTTGCGCGATAATCTTGCATTATGTTGAAAACGCTATTGTTTACCGCCGCTTGTCTTCTTTTCTTACAGCTTGCCGTATCAGCTCAATATCGGTTCGAAGGCTATAACGTCATTGTTGATGCTCCGCGTAACCATACATCTGCAACCTGTGCATTGCGTTATCCGGCGCAATCGACCGCTGTAACGATAACCGACCTTGATCCTTCGACACAGATGAAGATACGGCCGTGCGGCGGCAGCGCCGGTTCGCTTCGGCAAACGAGCGCGTCAACTGCGTTACTGAGCAATGCCGGCGATAAGAAGTGGTGCTTTGAGGGCGAGGACAAGCAGTACAAAGTTTCCTTTCAGGGCGACAGATATTCGGGCCAGATATCGTACACGATACTTGCTTTGTCGGATGAACGGACGCGGGGCTTTTTTAATATACGCGACTTCGGCGCGGCGGGCGACGGTATGACCGATGACACTGCTGCGTTCAAGAGCGCAATGGCGGCCATTGGATCGAACAACGGCGGCACGCTTACCATACCGGACGGCGATTACGTCATAACTTCCGCGGTAACGGTACCTTCCGGCATCATTATCCAAGGCACGAACGGCCTTCATTCGCTCGCGGCAACAAGCAACATTACGCGCAAGAATCCCGCGAGGCTTAGGCTCACACGCTCCGGCACCGCTCTTCTGCGTGTGGGCGAGTGTACCGAGCATGTTACGCTTCGCGACCTCGAACTGTACTCCGACAGCAGCGACGGCACGAGCGGCATCGAGATGATGGGTGCATGGAACACGTCGCAAGGCTTTAATTTCGACCGCGTGTCGTTCTCGAACTTCAATCGCGGCATCCACGCTTACGGATTGCCGCAAACGAACCTCAATTGGCAGATCGACTACATAAAGGTCAATGCCTGTCGTTTTGTGATGAATCGTGATGCCGGCATCTGGGTCAACGCCCGCAATACCGACTGGAAGATCACCGGCTCATTCTTTACTAATCCGAAGAGAGGCCCCGGACAAGCCGCGAACTCGATGCACTTCGAACGCGTCGGCCTTGTGCTGATCGAGGACACTTTTGGCGGCGGCTTCCCCGGTGCACTCGGCGGCACGTTCATCGACATTCTCGACAGCGGGCCGACCACGATCATCGGCTCGCAGACCGAGGCGATGACCAATTCGATCGTTTTTAACGAGGTGAACAATCCGCTGGCAGGCGATTACACGTTCCCGATCACCATCGTCAACTCGATCTTCGGCGACCCGATCGTATTCAAAGGCCGCCGTACGCTTGTTTCAACGGGAAGTTATTATCTTGGCAATACCTTTCGCACCGATGACAGACTGCGGGTATATTCAACGGGTGATCGTTTTTGCTACGACGGCTACATCGTGGGATGTCAAAATTACGGAAAGAATAATTTTGATAAGGCTTCGGTGATCTTTATGACCGGCCAGCCGTCCGAAGGTTCGGTAACAGGCCATCCGACCTATTTCGGCTATGACACGAAGATGGGTGCGCCGCTTCAGCTCGCACCCATGCCGGTAAATACGCTCCCGCAAGGCAAGGCGAACGGTTCGCTGGTCTATTGCAGCGACTGCCGCCGCAACACAACGCCTTGCCAAGGCGGCGGAAGCGGAGCTCCCGCAATGGTCATCGGCAATCAATGGAGCTGCTTCTGAGGCAAGCCGCTACTCCTCATCCGCGGCGAGCAGCGACGCGCTTGTAACAAGGTCGTCCTCGCCGCACTTGATAAGCGTAACGCCCTGTGCGCTGCGGCCCGTTTCGCGTATCTTGTCAACGCCGAGCCGGATCAGCTTTGCCTGCTGCGTGATTATCATTATCTCGCTGTCGTCGGCTACGGGGAATGCGGCAACGACCTTGCCGGTCTTGTCCGTCGTCTTCATATTGATGACGCCGATGCCGCCACGCTTGGTCAGCCGATAACTGTCAACGGTCGTTTGCTTGCCAAAGCCTTTTTCTGACACCGAAAGAACCTTCTCGGAGCCGTCCGGCAGGACGGCACAAACAGATACGACATAATCACCGCCGCGCAAGTTCACTCCGCGGACACCGCGTGCCGCGCGTCCCATCGGCCGCACATCGGTTTCCTTGAAGCGGACAGCCATTCCGTCGTGCGTTGCGACAAAGATGTGCTGCTTGCCGTCGGTGCGAATTACCTCGATCAGCTCGTCGCCCTCATCGATATTGATGGCATTGATGCCGTTCGCACGAATATTCTGGAACTCGCGAAGTGCCGTCTTCTTGATAACGCCGTTCCGCGTGACCATCGTCAGATATATCTCTTCCGTAAAGTCCCGAACCGCCATTGTCGCGACCATCTTACGCTCCTGAGAGAGCTGTACAAGGTTGACAACTGCCTTGCCGCGGGCGGCGGCCGCCGCTTCCGGGATCTCGTGCACCTTGATCTTGAAGACCTGGCCGTCATCGGTAAAGATCATCAGAGCATCGTGCGTTGACGCGGTAAAAAGATGCTCGACAAAGTCATCATTCTTCGCGGTCGCACCAAGCCTTCCCTTGCCGCCGCGGCCCTGCCGCGAATAGGTCGATACAGGCGTGCGTTTGATATAGCCGGCCTTCGTGACCGTTATGGCGACCTCTTCGTCAGCAATAAGGTCCTCGATCTTGAGATCGACGCCCGCATCGACGATGGTCGTCCGGCGTGCATCACCGTAGGCCTTTTTGATCTCGCTCAATTCGTCGATTATCACTTGCCGCAGGACGCTCTCATTGGCAAGGATATTCTCAAGCTCGGCAATGTAGCGGATGATCTCTTCGTACTCGTCGAGGATCTTTTGCCGCTCAAGGGCCGACAGCCTGCGAAGCTGCAGGTCGAGGATCGCCTGGGCTTGTATCTCGCTGAATTCAAGGCTCGCAATGATCTTGCGCAGCTCTTTTCTGAACTGTTCGTCGGTTTTGCTTCCGGCGATGCCGCGCCATTTCTGAACCTCATCGAGTGTCGAAAAATCGGCGGTAAGCCAACGGCGGGCCTCGTCCACGCTGCGCGAATTCCTAATGAGCGGAATTATGTGGTCGAGAGCGTCGATGGCCTTATTGAGGCCTTCTAATATATGCGCTCGAGCCTGCGCCTTCTTGAGGTCGAATTCCGTCCGCCGCCTGACGACTTCGCGGCGAAACTCGATGAACGCCGCAAGCATATCCTTGAGCGTCAATAATTTCGGCTGGCCGTCAACGATCGCGATGTTAATAATGCCGAATGACGACTGCATCGGCGTTAGTTTGTAGAGCTTGTTCAGGATGACTTGCGGGATCGCGTCACGCTTCAACTCGATGACAAGGCGCATCCCTTCGCGGCTCGATTCATCGCGGACCTCAGAAACGCCGTCAAGTTTGCGCTCGTGGACAAGCTCGGCAATACGTTCGTGGAGCTTTGCCTTATTGATCTGATAGGGTATCTCGGTTACGACGATGGCGTTTCGGGTACGTTCGCCGCGTCCGATCTCGTCAACAACAGCCTTCGCACGCATCTGTATGATGCCTCGGCCGGTCTTGTATGCGCTGACTATGCCCTCGCGGCCATATATGAAGCCTGCGGTCGGAAAGTCAGGGCCCGGAATGAACTTGATGAGGTCATCGACGGTAAGCGTGTGGTCATTCAACAAGGCGATGGTTCCGTCCAATATCTCGGTGAGGTTATGCGGCGGTATCTTTGTCGCCATTCCCACGGCAATGCCTTCTGAACCATTTACAAGAAGGAGCGGGATCCTGGTCGGAAGCACTTTCGGCTCAGACAAGGAATCGTCATAGTTCGGCTGAAAATCAACCGTTTCCTTCTCAATATCCGCAAGCACTTCATTCGCGATCTTCTGGAGGCGAACCTCGGTATATCGCATCGCCGCGGGATTGTCACCGTCTATCGAGCCGAAATTTCCCTGCCCGTCAACCAGCGGATAGCGAAGCGAAAAGTCCTGAGCCAGCCTCACGACCGTGTCGTAAACTGCGGTGTCGCCGTGCGGATGATATTTACCGATCGTATCGCCCACCACACGCGCCGATTTCTTATACGGCTTGCCGTGCGTGTTCCCGAGTTCACTCATCGCCCACAAAACACGGCGGTGAACCGGTTTGAGGCCGTCACGCACATCAGGCAAGGCCCGGCCGATGATGACCGACATTGCGTAATCGAGATACGAACGGCGCATCTCGTCTTCGATATTTATTTGATTACGTTCTAGTAATGAATCCATCGTATTTGGAATAGGAAAGGCTGCGGCTTACGGTCAGGAAAAATTTACGGCGGCCCCGAAAAAATCTGGAAAAGACAGTGCCTTAATTATTTCTAAATTATACAGGCGAAAAGCCTGTGTCGCAACCAACGCGAACATCCCCGAAACGACCCGATCTCTGAGGCCGAACAACCGATCCCAAGTTGTCTAAACCTATGCAAAACATACTTTCTAACGAAGTGCTTGGCGATCATCCGAAAGCGCCCGCAACGCCCACTCAAAAAGAGAATCGACGCATTCAGCGCATCGCTCTTCCGCTGCCCGCACGAGTTGAAGTAAAGCTCGACACAAAGGTCAATTGGACCGAGGTAACACGGCTTACGGACGTGTCGGCATTCGGCGCCGGCTTTACGTTAAAACGGCCCGTAAAACGCGGCCGCCTGATCGCTCTGACAATTCCGATGCCTCGGCAGTTGAGATGCTACGACTATGCCGAAGCCCAATATCGCATTTGGGGCCTTATAAGACGCTGCATCGCGATCACGTCAGGCCCGAACCAAACGTTTGCGGTCGGCGTCGCCTTTATCGGCCGCACTCCGCCGAGCGATTATCTTGACCATCCGTCGCGCCTTTACGATATTAGTCACAAGGACGAGACCGCAGAAGGCTTTTGGAAGATGAAACTTGCGGACCTTATGGCTGATGACAGCGACCTGCCAAAGGATCTCCGCAAGCAATCACGCCTTTTCATACCCGAGCCTCTGGTCCTCGAATTGATCGACGAACAGGGGAACGTTACCAATAGCGAAGCCACGGTCACTGAGAACATAAGCCTCAGCGGTGCGGCTGTTTTCAGCCAATTCGACCTTTCTCCCGGCACTTTCGTACGTGTTACGAGCGAAAGGTTCGGTGTTACTATAATCTCTGTCGTTCGCGGCAGAAGGGTCGGTCAGGACGGCATCCCTCGTCTTCATTTGGAGTTCATCGATCGTCATTTTCCGCTTGATGGTATCGAATAGTTTCAGCAGGTAATACGCGATAAATGAGCAGCAACGACAATTTGATCGCTGATGACGGACGTCACCTTTCTCGTCAGGCCGCTGACATTCAGAGCATTGTTCAGGTTAAGGAAGGCGACGGCACGAGCTGGAAAGAAGTAACGGTTCTTTCAACCGTCTCACTCAACGGCGCAGGCTTTACTCTGACACGGCCCGTAACGTTGGGGCGTCTTGTGTCGATGGTTCTGCCAATGCCCAGGAACCTCCGCGCGTACGACCATGACAAGGAGTTGTATCCGGCACTCGGCCTTGTGCAGCACTGTACAAAGACCCGGATCGACGGCGAGACGAAGTACCGCGTAGGCGTCGGCTTTATCGGCAAAGAGGTGCCCGAAAGTTTCAAAAAAGATCCGACGCAGAGCTATCTCTTTACCGGCATACGCCCCGACGGTCTTTGGATGGTCCTTGAGGCGAACAGCCAGTTCAAACAACGCGGCAACCCTCGATTTTGGAAACATATCGAATTCACTGTTACCAAAATGAGGCGCGAGCGTTCAAACCTCGAAAAGGTCACTGCGATGACGAACGACATCAGTGCCGGCGGCTTTTCGATAACCGGCGACCTCAACGTCGAGATCGGCGAGCGCGTAAAGGCTGCGTGCCCGATATTCGGATTCTACACATTTGCCGAGATCCGCAACATTAGCGTCTCAAAAAAGGACAATCGGACGACGCTTCACCTCAAATTCCTTGATTACGAATTTCCGATGGAAAGGCTGCTCGCACGCCCGAGAGCAGCATCGAACGGACATCATCGGTAGGTCGAAACTTACATTTTCGGCGAAAAGTATTTACTCTTTATAGGTCGCAGCCTTCTGCCGCGACCTGTATTTGTGCCGCAAGAGTTCCGCTACCCGTCACGAACGATCATACGTCTGCTGAAGCTGACCGCGCTCATCATCAGCAAGGTTTTCTGGTTCATACGCTACGAAGGTCTCGACAATATTCCGCGTTCCGGCGATCGCGGGCTGATCATCGCGTCAAATCATCAAACATACATCGACCCGGTCTGGATCAGCATTCCGATACGGCAGAAGCAGAGATTTATGGCGTTCGACGGTGCGTTCAGTTGGCGGCTCGTCGGCCCGCTGATCACTTATCTTGGTGCGTTTCCGGTAAAAACGCCGGTCGATACCGGCACGGCGTTCATAAAAACATCACTTCGGGCCCTTTCTGAAGGTGCTGCACTCGTGATCTTTCCCGAAGGCTCGCGCGAGTCAGCCGACGGCAAAATGATGCCGTTCAAGGAAGGTACGATGCGCATCGCATTACGCACCGGTTTACCGGTTCTGCCCGTAACGATCGTCGGCGGCGAACGCATCTGGCCCTACGGCCGTCGATACCCGCGGATCTTTAGGCGCGTTAACGTGATCTTCCATCCCGCGTACACTCCCGAGAACGCAATTTCTGACCAAGCGGCAACCGAAGAGTTGGCGAGAGCCATCGCTTCGGCGTATGACGACAAGCGTCCCGCAGCGAACATCTGAATTTGCCGGTTGCAGCGGCTGTTTTTGTTTGACAATCGGCAGCGAATCTTGTGTAATCGCTTCACGATAAATTAGCTCATCAGGTGTGCCTATGTCTCGAAATGTAATAAATCTCCTCGGGGTCGCAGCGATCTTAACAGTTATCACTGCATGTGTTTGCAATCCGGGAAAGAACACGAACAACTCGGGCGGCGCAAGTCCTTCGCCAAGTGCATCACCGAGTGCGTCGCCTGAGAGCACAAAGTCCCGCAATGCCTCTGAGAACGAGGACAAAGGCAACTTCGTCGTAGAACACGTCGATGTACAAGATCCCGCGTACGAAAAGATCGATGCGGCGATCCGCAAAAATCGTATCCTCGAAGACGCGGCCGACGATCTTAACTCCGCATTGTCGCTGCCCCGTGATATCACGCTGCGTTCGAAGGACTGCGGCGAGCCGAATGCATTTTACAATCCTGACGACGTATCCGTAACAATGTGTTACGAATTGATGGATCACTTTTTCGAGACCTTCCTTAAATCGGGACTGTCCGAGGATGAGGCTTTCCAGCAGATGTTCGCTGCAACAAAGTTCGTCTTTTTGCATGAACTCGGCCACGCTCTGATCGATCAATACCAATTGCCCATAACCGCTAACCAAGAAGATGCGGCCGATCGCTGTTCCGCTTTTATCAATATCGAGGAACTCGGTGATGACGGCGTCAAATCGGTGCTTGCGGCGGCTGATGCGTTCCGGCTTGAATCAAAGGACGGCGGAAAGATCAGCGGCGGCGAGCTTGCGGATGAGCACCTGCTCTCAGAGCAACGCTTTTTCAACGCTCTTTGTATGCTTTATGGCTCGAACCCTGACAAGTTCTCAAATATCGTTACAAAGGGCTATCTGCCGAAGGCTCGTGCCGTGCGTTGCCCAAATGAATATCAGCTGAATGCGGATGCATGGTCAAAACTCCTCAAGCCCTGGCGCAAAAAGTAATACCTTTGGGGCAGTTTCGTTTGATTCCGCACGGCATCGCCGATAAACTGTCCCTTTATGAAGATCCACGAATATCAAGGCAAAGCCATCCTTAAAAAATATGGCGTCCCGACACCGCGCGGCATCGTTGCCCGCTCACCCGAAGAGGCCGAAGCCGCCGCAAAGGAGCTCGGTACCGACATAGTCGTCGTAAAAGCTCAGATACATGCCGGCGGACGCGGCAAAGGAGGCGGCGTAAAGCTTGCAAAGTCGCCTGCCGAAGCAAAAGAGATCGCATCGCAGATGCTCGGGATGATGCTCGTTACGCATCAGACCGGCCCCGAAGGCCGCGAGGTCCGCACACTGCTGATCGAGGAAGGCCTGCCGATCGATAAGGAATTCTATCTCGGCATTACGCTCGACCGTGTTACGGGCCGCAACGTCTTCATGGCGTCATCGGCCGGCGGAATGGATATCGAGAAGGTCGCCGAAGAAACACCCGAACTCATCCTCAAGGAGACGATCGACCCGGCGGTCGGGCTGCAGGCATTTCAGGCACGCAAGCTCGCATTCGGCCTCGGCATACCGAACGAACTCGTCAACCAAGCAGTCAAATTCATGCTTTCGCTCTACAAGGCGTATGAGAGCACGGATGCGTCCCTTGTCGAGATCAATCCCTTCCTGCTCACAAAGGACGGGCGGCTGATCGCACTCGATGCAAAGCTGAACTTTGATGACAACGCAATGTTTCGGCACAAGGATTACGCCGAGCTTCGCGACCTCAACGAAGAAGAACCGCTAGAGATCGAAGCGTCAAAGTACGACCTCAACTACATAAAGCTAGACGGCAACATCGGCTGCATGGTCAACGGCGCGGGCCTTGCGATGGCGACGATGGACATAATAAAGCTCGCGGGCGGCGAACCCGCGAACTTTCTCGATGTCGGCGGCGGTGCTTCGCAGGAGCGTGTTGAACAGGCGTTCAAGATACTGCTTGCCGATAAGAACGTAAAGGCCGTACTCATTAACATCTTTGGCGGCATCGTCCGCTGCGATATGGTGGCGAACGGCGTTGTCGCTGCGGCAAAGAATCTCGGTGTCTCAATCCCGATCGTTGCACGGCTCGAAGGCACGAACGTCGAAGAAGGCCGCCGCGTCCTCGAATCGTCAGGCATCGGCATCATCCCCGCGACCGGTATGAACGACGCCGCCGAAAAGGTCGTCGCCGCCGCCGCCTAAGTCAGAACCGCCTGCGTAAGCGGGCGGCCAGTTCGCAAGATAACCAAAGGCCTCGGACATCACCGAGGCCTTTTTGCTCTATTCAACTTAACTGCCAAACTGCTCCGCACCAACAAAGCGGAGTTACAAGCGGTATTATTGGAAATTCGAAAGGCTTTGTTGAACTATTACGACATTCAATATGAGTTGCCGTGCTCTTTATGAGTTGCCACGCTCTTTAGAGCGTGGAAAAGGTGAACAAATAGAATACCAGCCCGCTTTAGCGGGCTTTATCCGACCGGCTTCAGCCAAATAGACAAAGGACGTTAAAACGCCCTCCCGAATTCGCACCGCAGCCTCACCACGGGCTAAAGCCCGTGGCTATACGTAAGAACCAAAAAAGATGGGGGCTGCGGTTTCGGACGGCAAAAGCAACCGCTCGAGACCGCGTAACATCTATTCTGACAGTCTATTTTTGGTCGAGGAAAAAAGAGGAGATCTTATGAAGCGAATTCTCACTGTCGTCATGTTCTTAGTGTGCCCGGCCGCGGGCATCGCTCAGTCGCCGCGTGTTCATCGGGCCGCGGCCGTGCCGCCTGCTGTCAAGACCATCAATGTTGCATCAGTGCTGCCGATCCGGCGCGTCATCCTGTATTCGAACGGCGTCGCCTATATCGAGCGTCGCGGTATCGTCAACGGCAATGCAAAGGTCGATCTTTCATTCAAGCAGTCGCAGGTCGATGATGTGCTGAAATCAATGGTCGTGCTCGACCTCGGGCAAGGAAAGATCGGTGCCGTCAGCTACAATTCATCGCAGCCGGCGGCCGCGCGTATGACCGAGATACCTTTTTCGGTCGCGGCCGTTGCGGGCGACGGCTCGGGTCTCTCTTCTGTGCTCTCGCAGCTTCAAGGTTCAAAGATCGCGGTCGTATCGTCAAAAGGCAACGCCGCAGGCTCGATACTGAACATCGAACGAAAGCAGGTCAAGACCGATAAGGACACGCGGATAACGAGTGTTCTTACCATCGTATCCGAGAACGGCGAGCTGTCGAGCTTTGACCTCGCTGATGTGCGCAGCGTCAAACTGATCGACGATAACGCTAGAAAGGATATACATGATTTCGCCGATGCCGCGGCCTCAGCCCGCAGGCTCGATGCAAAGACCATCACCGTTACGTCGCAAGGTGCGGGTCAGCGAGAAATGGTCGTAAGCTATACGATCGCCGCGCCGATATGGAAAACGACATATCGAGTCGTACTCGACAAGGAAGGCAAGCCGTTCTTTCAGGGTTGGGCCATCGTTGATAATGTGAGCGATGAGGATTGGCAGAACGTCGAGATGTCGCTCGTTTCGGGCTCGCCGATATCCTTTATCCAGCCGCTGCAGCAGCCGCTTTACCGCTATCGCCCCATAGCACGCCCGCCGCAAGACCTGCAGATCTCGCCTCAGGTCTATGAACCCGAAGGCCCCGCTAAAGACGGATCGGGCTCCGGCACGATCGATTCGTCAGAGAGTAAAATACAGACAAATCTTAAACAGAAATTAGCCGACAGCCTTCCGAAAGGCACGACGTTCACCTCGCCGCTAAAAGGCTCCGCGAAAGTTCGCGGTGAAGCTTTAGCAGGCGGCTTCCAGACTGACGGTGCGTCAGGCTCGGAGAATGTTTGGATCATAGACGGTAAAGAAGTGTCGAACGTTAGAACGGGTATTCTTAACTCGAACAACAGTATTGCCGCTGCGGATGGGCCGAGGACAAGCGTAAGCGATGCGCTGGTCAACACACGTTCAGGTGTCGATACGGCAGCGAAGGGGGCCGACATTGGGGATATGTTCGAGTATCGTATATCTCAAGCCGTTACCGTCGAAAAGGATCGTTCCGCCCTGATCCCCATAATTCAGACAAAGATGGACGGCGAACGCGTAGCGATCTATAACGAAGCCGTGCGCGCCGACCGCCCGTTGAGCGGCGTCCGGTTGACGAACGGCACGGGCCTCACGCTCGAAAGCGGAAGCATTACAGTGATCGACGGTGACGCATACGCCGGCGAGTCGCTTATGGAACGCCTCAAGCCGCAGGAACAACGGCTGATATCATTCGCAACCGATCTCGGCACGCACGTTCGCGTCCGCACTGAGGCCGACAGCGAGCCTGCAAAGCTTATAAAAGCCGTTGACGGTGTCTTTCAGGTGCATTATTTCCGCGGAGAACGAAAGAAGTACGAGATATCGAACCAAACTGACAAACCGAAAACGCTTTACATCGAATATCCCGTGCGTGACGGCTGGGAACTCGATAAGGACGGCCCGCAGCCCGACTATACGACGCAAAGATACTACCGCTTTCGCGTTTCACTCGGCCCGCTTGAGGAAAAAGCCGTAACTATCTCGCTCCGAAGGCCGCTGATGGATTCGTATGATCTCACAAGGGTCACAAAGAATGACCTCGCGATCTTTTTACGCGGCGGCTACCTTAATGACGCCGTCAAGGCAAAGCTCCAACGTCTCGTCGAGATCGGCGCAGAGCTGGCAGAGATCGACAGTAAAAGCGGAGCACTCGATGATGAGATCGAAAAGGTCGAGGACGATCAAAAGCGGCTTCGCGAGAATATCGAGGCACTTTCAAAAACACCCGAGGCTAAGGTTCTCATCACACGCTACGTCGCCAAAGCCGGCGAACAGGAAACACGCCTCGAAGCGATCGAAAAAGAACAAAAAGAACTCTCGGAACGCAGGATACAGCTCCTAAAGGAACAGGCCTCAGAGATACGGAACTTTAATGTGAATTAGACGGCCGAACCACACGGTTGATGACGGCAACATGACGCGGCGGGCTTTCGCGTCCGTTGATTCGCGCGGCTTTTTGGCGTAGAATTTCCGCATCGGGCAAATTCATGTCGAGGAGGTCAGCGTTATGACAAAGTTATCGCGTTTCGCGTGCGTTTTCTTGGGGCTTGGCGTAATTATCCTTGCGGCGTCGGCAGTTTCGGCGCAGAAGGCAAATGACGACGCCGTACCCGTAATGACGGAATTCCGGGGCATCAAGATCGGAATGCCGGCCAAAGACGTCGAGAACACGATCAAAAAAGATGCCGCCGCAAAGGATGACAAAGGCTTTTACTTTACCTTTTCGGAGGACGAAGCCGCGCAGGTTGCTCTTGATGCCGACAACAATGTCAGCGCGATCTCGGCTATGTATTTTAAGGTTGATGCCGCAACGCCAAAGATCGGCGACGTTTTTGGCAAGGCAGCAACCGCAAAACCCGAAGCGGACGGCCATATATATCAAATGATCCGCTACCCGAAAGCCGGCTACTGGATCTCATACAACCGAACGGGGGGCGATTCGCCAATGGTAACGATCACAATGCAAAAGATACCGGCGGATGAGCAGTGAACCGCCGAATCTGAACGCGATCAGATCAGCAATACGGCAACGCGGTCCCGCAACTCGAAGGTCACGGATCGCATTGCCGCTTCGCGAAAATGAAGCCCGCTAAAGCTTTATGTAGATCCGCCGCCGATAAAGCAGCCACATAAGGAAAAGCCAAAAAAGAATGAAGGTGACGGCGTACATCCACGACGCATCTATCGGCGACGCAAGCGGAAGATAGACGTTCTGCATCACCCAACCGAGCAGCGAGACAGGCTTGCCTTCGGCACCGTCAACACGATACGAGATCAGGATGCGGGCCATTATCCCCGAAAAGACGAACAGCGCGAGCGCGTTCGCACCAAATACCTCGAACGGCCAAGCCCAACGCCGATAGCCCTTAAGATCGATCGCCCAATAGCAAACACCGAGGACAAGCAGCGAAAGCCCGCTCGTCGCAACCACATACGAGCTTGTCCAAAGCGATTTGTTCATCGGGAACCAGCTGTTCCAAACGAAGCCGAGCGCCAACAGCAGCACGCCGAACGCAAACAGAACGTTGGCTTTCTCCGAGGACGCCGAAGCCGCGGCGGATGCGTCGCCTCCCTTCATCAGCCACTTGCCGGCCAGAACGCCCGAGATCGCGGTAACGATCGCAGGCAGCGTCGATAAAATGCCTTCGGGGTCGTAAACCTTGCCGCCGCGCCAGATATGGTTTTCGGTAAGAATAAGCCTGTCGATGTACGCCGCTAGGTTGCAGGCCTTGTCGTTCATTGTCGTAACCTCGCAGCCGGGCACGGGCACGAGCGTCAGCAATGCCCAATATCCGAGCAGGATAGCAACGGAAATGCCGAGAAGCTGTTTCCCGCTGAAATGCAGGAACAGTATCGACGTGACGAGATAAACAGCGGCGATCCGCTGAAGTACGCCCATGATCCGCAGCGTCGAGTAGTTGTACGCGACGATGTTCCAGCTTGCGAGGTTCATTAACGCGATGCCTGCGAGGGCAGCGGCCGCAAGCACCGCTGCCGTTTTGAACCTCCGCAACAGCAGGAAAAACAACGCGGCCGCGAACAGAAGCCACACGATGAGCTTTACGGCGTCGGGAGCGTCGGACGCTTGGAACTGAAAGAACGGAATGGTCGAGATGGCCGCACCGCAAAGATATATCGACACCGCACGGATGACAATTTTCGTATAAACGCCGCGGCCCGGCCTTTCGCTGACACGTTTACCGAGCGAGAATGAGATCGCAACGCCGACAATGAACAGAAAGAACGGAAAGATCCAATCGGTAGGCGTCAGGCCGTTCCATTCGGCGTGTTCGAGCGGCCAATAGACCGGCGGACCGCCGGGGTTATTCACGAGTACCATCCCCGCGATCGTCATGCCGCGGAATACATCCAGCGAGATCAGCCTGCCTTGACCGGTCGAACCCATAATTGAAGCAAGATCACGAAAAAGGGTATTACAAACGGCTCGAATAACGAAACGCCGAAACGTATGAACCCGGCAAGCAGCAACTTCGCCTCACCAACCCATTCGGTCACGCAAACGAGTGATGTGTGCCGTGTGATGTTTCGAGTGCCAAGCGTACAAAGCAAGTGCGCCTTCCAATGTCCATTTACCGGTGTGCGGATGAATGTACTGCTTGGCAAAGTCGGCATCTGTCATTGCTTCGAGCAGCGTTACCCACCGCGTGTGGATCGCCTCGAGCATTCTGAGCGAGATGTCGGGCGGCAGAACCGTGTCAGCAAGCTCAGCCCAACGCTCTTGAAAATAAGGCTTTATCGTCGGCGGCTCATCTTCGGTCAATGCCAGCTTAAAACGAATGAGCGAGTTCGCATGACTGTCCGCAAGGTGATGAACCGTCTGCCGAACCGTCCAACCGTCAGGGCGATATCGCGTATCGAGCTGCGTTTCACTTAATGACGCGATCGCACGGCTGAGCAGCAGCGGAAGCTCGCGAATAACCTGTATCCGGCCTGCACGCGCGGCGGCCGATACTTCGAAATTCATATCGAACTCGCCGATCGGAAAGCACAGGTCTTCTGTCATTGCAGATCAATAGTTCGAATCTTCATATAGATTCTCGAATCGCGTGGAAGGCCCGAGAAATGACAGCTTGACGGAGCCCGTAGGGCCGTTGCGCTGTTTGGCGATTATTACCTCGGCCGTGTATTTGTTCTCGTCGGTCGCGTCGTAATATGCCTCGCGGTAAATGAACGCCACAATGTCCGCATCCTGCTCGATAGAACCCGAATCGCGCAGGTCGCTGAGCAAGGGCTTCGGCGGCTTTCGTGCTTCCGGAGCACGCGAAAGCTGTGACAATGCGATGACCGGCACATTCAGTTCCTTGGCAAGCGCCTTGAGTTCGCGCGAGATCAAAGAAACCTCCTGCTGACGCGATTCACTGCGTGTGCCGCCGGACATCAGCTGCAGGTAATCTACAATTATCAGGTCGAGACGCTTTTGTTCCGCAGCAAGCCGACGCGCCTTCGCACGCATTTGAATGACCGACAGTCCGGCGGTGTCGTCAATGTGGATCTTCGCTCCCAAGAGCCTCGCAAGTGCATCTTTGATCTTCGATATCTCACCCTCTGAAGAGGAACCGGAGCGAAAGCGGTTGAGATCGACATTCGCCTCCGACGCAAGCATACGCATAGCGAGCTGCTCAGTGGACATTTCGAGCGAGAAAAAGGCAACTACCGCATCCGAATGGATCGCGCAATTCTGTGCAAGCGTAAGGCAAAACGCCGTTTTTCCCATCGACGGACGTGCCGCAACGATTATCAGGTCGGACCTTTGCAGCCCCGAGGTCATATCGTCGATCCCGTAGAAACCGGTCGCAAGGCCCGTGATCCGCCGCGGATCGTCGCGCTCGCGAAGTTCATTAAAACGATGGAGAAAGCGCTCGGTCGCGTCGCTGATGCTCACGAATCCCTGCGTAGTTCTCGACTCGCTAAGGTCGAAGATCGCCTGCTCGGCATGATCGAGAATGACCTCGGCGTCGTCCGATTCGGCGGCCGCATCACCGATTATCGAATTGCAGGTCCTTATCAGTTCGCGAAGCAGCGATTTATCGCGAACGATCTTGATGTGGTCTAGGATGTTCGAATAATGCGGAAGCCCGAAACTGAGGTTCGTGATGCTTGTAACGCCGCCGGTCGCCTCATACGGATCATCTTTTTTCAGTTCTTCGGCAATGGCGATCGGGTCGATCTTCGCCCCCTTTTGAAAGAGAGCTATCATCGCCTTAAAGACATTGCGATGCCGCGGTACATAGAAATCGTCGGGCTTCAGCTGCTCGATGGCCTGCGAGATCAAGTCGCCGTCGAGCAGGATCGCACCCAGAACCGCACGTTCCGCTTCGTCATTTGACGGTAATGGCTTTTCGAGAAATTGTCCTCCGAAATTACTTGCAGCTGGCTTCATTGATCCGTTCCGTGAATGTAATTCTAGCCCTAAGGAATATAGTTGTCGAAACCGAAATTTCGAAAGTCCATAAATATCGGCAGCCGTGATATTTATCAAAGTAAATGCCTGCTCGGCAATGAAAAACGGCACGGATGAACCGTGCCGTTAAACATATGTCCCGCCGAGAAAGAACCTATTCTGCGGCTGCTTCTTCCGCGGTTTCCGCCTCTGACGCTCCGCTTTCCGCCGCGGCCGGGGCCGCTTCCTCAAAAGTGGTTGCCGGTGCCGCCTCGACAACCTTCTCTTCGACAGGTTTCTCGATTATCTCTCCGCCTTCCGTGGTAACCTTTACCGGAATATCAAGTGTAACCTCGCGATGAAGCTTGACCGAAACCGTAAAGTGTCCCGTTTCCTTGATCGGCTCACGCAGAATGATTCGCTTACGGTCGATCTCGTAGCCCTTTGCCTTCAAAGCCGACGCAATATCCATCGATGTTACCGAGCCGAAAAGCTGGCCGTGATCGCCCGCCTTTCGCGCGAACTCGAGTGCGATCGAGGCCATCTGGTCACGCTGTGCCTCAGCGGTCGCCTTCTCGACAGCAGCCTTCTTAAGCAGTGCGGCACGCTCTTGCTCGATCTGTTTGACGTTGCCCTTTGTTGCCAGGGTCGCAAGTCCCTGCGGCAGCAGATAGTTGCGGGCATAACCCGCACGCACCCTGACGATCTCGCCGCGGCCTCCGAGCGAGTCAATATCCTCGCGCAGTAAAATAGTAGTATTCGCCATTGTAATCTCTCCAATAATCAGCCCTGCACGGAAGCGCCGCGGCCGAATGCCTCGCGCTCCGATGCAAATTTCGGCTCTTAATCCGCAACGAAAGGCAAGATCGCCATCGAACGCGCCCTCTTGATGGCGGTCGCGATCCTACGCTGATCTTTTGCAGTGATGCCGGATATGCGGCGCGGCATGATCTTGCCCCGCTCCGGTATGAACTGCCTTAAGAGATCGGCATCCTTCCAATCAACATAATCCGGTACGATCAAACGCGGGCGGCGGCGATGATAACGCCGGGGCCGATCGCCGATAACGTCTTCACCGACCCCAAGGTCGCGATCGTCCATCATTTCCATTTCTTTTTCTGTCATAACTTTTCTGATGCCGCCGAATTATGCTTCTGCAGCAGGAGCCTCCGTTGTCGTCTCGGTCGGCGGAGCGAACTTCGCCCTCTTGGCCTGGCGTGCCTCGCGTTTTGCGCGGGACGCATCGGCCTTTTTGCGGTCAAGATCGACACGGACGGTTATGTGCCGAATTATCATATCGTTGACGCGCATACGGCGTTCAAGCTCTGCGATCTCTTGACCGGAGCCTTTGATCTCGAACAGGACATAATGTCCCGTTTGCTTCTTCTGGATCGGATATGCAAGCTGTCGGAGTCCGATATCTTCCATATGCACGACCTCACCGCCTTCCTTCTCGACAAGTTTGCCGACCGCCTCGTTCAACTTGGCGATCCTGTCTGCCGGAGTGTCCGGATCGACGATGTACATTACTTCGTAAGTTCTCATTTACTTAATTCTCTCCTTTCGGCCAACCAGCCTCACCATATAGTTGATGAAGCAAGGGAACATCAAAATCTTAATTAAACCTCGCCATCGCGGTATCAATATCGTTCCGGATGATGACCTCGACGGCGTCTGCCGCGCGCCCGATCGTTTCACCAAGTACATCAGCTTCTTTCTTTGAGAATTTCTCCAGAACGAAGCGGCTCAGATCACTTATCGGATGATCCGGCCCGATGCCGATACGCACGCGTGCGAATTCCTGTGTTTTCAACTGCTCGATCATCGACCTAAGGCCGTTCTGCCCGCCGTGGCTGCCGCTGCGTCTTATCCGAAGCGAACCGAACGGAATCGCCGCGTCATCCGAGATCACGATCAGCCTTTCAATGCTTCGAGCCTCTTTTGCCAACAGACACCGTGCCGCCTCTCCGCTCAAATTCATGAATGTCTGCGGCTTTACCAATTCGACAGCAGTTGCGTCAAGCATTCCGCGGCCGATGAATGATCGGCACTCAAGACGTTTGACCGAGGTTTGCATCCTCGCTGCAAGCAGATCAACGGCCATGAAACCGACATTATGCCTTGTCCTTTCATACTCGCTGCCCGGATTACCGAGACCGATGACCAGCCAACCGCTCACGTCGAACGCACTGCCTATTCCGCTGCGTCAGGCTTAGGTTCTTCGCCCGCAACTACGGGTTCAGCACCTTCCTCAAGCTGCGGTTCAAGGCTCGCCTCGCTTACGATCAAGATCGATGCGATAACGGTCTCGGGGTCTTCGAGGATCTCGACACCTTCCTCAACCTTAATACTCGAAACATGGATCGCATGTCCCGCAGCAAGCTCGGTAACGTCGATCTCAAAGAACTCAGGCGTCTTGGTTGGTTCGCAAAGCACCTTCACCTCACGCAAAGCATGCGAAAGTACAGATCCGGCCTCGCTAAGCCCTTCGGCGTGGCCCGTCAGATGAACGGGAACCAGCATCTCGATCTTTTCGCCCTTTGCAAAGCGTCGAAGGTCGGCGTGGATCAGCCTGCCCATGATCGGGTCGATCTGGCGGTCCTGAAAGATCACATCATGAACGCCTTCGCCGGCGATATCCAGCGAAAAGACCGTGTTGACGCCTGTATCGCTGCGCAGAATAGCCGCAAGTTCGGCCAACGGCGCCGCGACGGACATATTCTCAGACCCGCCGCCATAAACCACCGCAGGGATCTTGCCGGCCACACGGAGACGCCGTGCGTCATTCTTGCCGCGTTCATCACGCTTTTCAGCATTTACTACAAATTTGTTTGCCATATCCTTTTTATCGAGCAGCCATCCGGATCTGCTCCGCGATCTAAATGAACAATGACGAAACACTCGTTTCATCATGTATAGAGCGTATTGCCGATGCCAACAGGCCGGCCACGCTCAAAACCTCAAGCCGACCCGAATCGATCAACGCCTGCGCCTTGTCGTCGGTAGGGATAGTATTGGTAACTATCACCTTTGTCAGATGCGAATTTGTGATATTGTCAATCGCATTTCCGCTGAGGACTCCGTGCGTAAAGCAGGCCGAGATCTGATCGGCACCCGAGCGGTGAAGAGCCTCCGCCACCTTGCAGATCGTCCCGCCCGTATCACACATATCGTCTATTATCAGGCAGTTCTTCGACCGAACATCGCCCACGATATTCATTACGTCTGCCTCATTCGCTCGCTCACGACGCTTGTCGCAAAGTGCAAGCCCGGCATCCAGCCGCTTTGCATACGCTCTTGCACGTTCAGCACCGCCGGTATCAGGAGCCACCACGATCAAATTGTCTATCGGATTGCGGTTAAAGTAATCAACCACGACCGGGGCCGCATAAAGATGATCCACCGGAATATCAAAGAACCCTTGGATCTGCGACGCATGCAGGTCGATCGTGAGTACACGGTGCGCACCTGCCTTTGTGATGATATTTGCCGCCATCTTCGCGGCGATCGGCACACGCGGGCGGTCTTTCTTGTCCGAACGCGCATAGCCGAAATACGGAATAACCGCCGTTACACGTTCTGCTGATGCTCTGGTGAAAGCATCGATCATGATCAGCAGTTCCATCAAGTGCCGGTCGCTGGGCGGACAGGTCGGCTGGACGATAAAAACATCGTGTCCGCGGACATTCTCGCCGATCTGAAAATTGAACTCGCCGTCCGAAAAGCGGGCGGTTACGGCACTGCCGATATCACAGCCGAGGTGCGCACAGATCTCCTCGGCCAGCGCCGGGTGTGCCGTGCCTGTGAATATCTTGATCTTTCCTGTAACGCTCATCTGATCAATATCGGGCGTTGCCCGTTAAATCAAACCTCGAACTCCGCAAAAAGAAAACGGACATCTCAGTACCGGAGACGCCCGCTTTCGACAATTCACACTTGGCTGGGGCGGGAGGATTCGAACCTACGAATGCCGGAACCAAAACCCGGTGCCTTACCACTTGGCTACGCCCCAATTAAGATCTGTTGAGAATCGACGCGGAAACAACCTCACTGATCTGTGTATCGCGCTGGTATTCGCCACGCGAAACGGTTGCTACGGCAAACTTTCGCCACGCTCGTTCCGAGTCTAGGGCTTCTAATGCTGTTTGCCGTGTCTCTCTGTTATCAAATATCGCGAAGACCGATGCTCCGCTGCCGCTCATCGCCGCATTAACTGCCCCGAGTTCGATCAAAGTATCCTTTACCCGCTCGATCTCGGGAAAAGCTGCGAACACCGTCGATTCGAGGTCATTTATCAACGCGGCTCGAGACAGAGTCAAATACTCAGCCTCGTTTCGGCAAACAGTAAGGATACGTTCAGCCCCAACAGAAGTCAAGGGCTTAGCATTGAATGCACGGAAAGCTCCTGCCGTCGGGACCGCGACGTCAGGAGTGACGATCAGCATATACGGATAGTCGGCCTGCTCGATCTCGGACGAGATCATGTCTCCGCGTCCTGTTCCCAACGCCGTTCCGCCATACAAGAAGAATGGCACGTCCGCGCCAAGCCGGGAGATCTGCCCGGCAAACGATTCAGGTTTTGACAGAATGATCGAATTGAGCCTGCAAAGGCCCACTATCGCGGAAACGGCATTCGAGGAGCCTCCGCCCAGGCCGCCCGGCGACGGGATGCTCTTCTGCAAATGTATGCGGCCGGTAACTTCTCTGCCGGCAATTTCCCCGAGCAGATGAGCTGCGCGCACGATCAAGTTGCTCCCGTCAACAGGGATTTGCGGATCGTCGCAGGAAAGCTCAAGACCGGCCGCCGGAGAGAAGGTAAGAGTGTCGTGCAGCGATACGGTCTGAAAAACGGTGCAAAGCTCGTGCATACCGTCGCTGCGCTTGCCCAAGATCCGCAGGCCGAGATTAACCTTTGCGTAAGACGACAGAGAGAACGACACGCTATGAGGATAAATTAGAAACTCCGAATTCCCTATTGCAGGAAATTCGGAGCTTTAATATCGAAAGTTGACCCGATCATTTCCTGACCAGAAAGACCTGGGTGAAGTAGTACGAACCGTCCTCGCCGATCGCGATGCCGACGGCCGTTTCTCTCCAATCCGGATTTAAGAGGTTGCGCCGATGTGTTGCGGAGTTGAGCCAAAGTTCGACCGCCTTTGCGACCGGGTCATTAAAACCGCGGTTAAATGCGATGTTCTCACCGATCAGCCGCCACGTTCCGATCTGCGCGTCATCCGCGCGATCGCTTACGTATTTGCCGTCGAGGCCCTTGTGAGAAAAGAAATCGTATTCGGCCATGTTCTGCGAATGCGTACGTGCAACACTCAGAAGCCGGCCGCTCCATTCGAGAGGCTTCAATCCTTGCTCCGCTCTTTTTTGGTTGATCATATCGAACGCGGCCTTTTCGAACGAGGCGGTGTTCGCGATCACGGATGACTTGACGGCTGCGACCTTTTCGACATTCGCAACCCTCGGACGCGAGTCGGGGTCGAGAAATCCGCCGCCGATGCCAACCCGAATTGCCATCGGCTTTGCAGGCCGCGACGCCTGTGCGAATACGGTGATCGAGAGGCCGGAAACAGCTAATAGGAGAGCAAGAAAGGTTCTGCGCATTTATCCTCACTTCGGCAGCCCGAGATCGCCGCAACTGCGGCCTCTTGGCTTTGCTTGCGTCCGCATACCGGACGCGCGCCTTTTCGGTTAAGGTCCGGCGGGATCGGCAAATCCCGCCACTAATTAGAAACGAGCAATCGGCCGTCTATTCCTGAAAATCTCTGAACAAAGTAATATTGACCTATGATGACAGCTTCCGTTATCGCAAAGCGTGCGAACGTGCCGCTTTTCACCGTCCGCCATTACACCCGCATCGGACTTCTAAAACCGTCACGCGACCTTCGTAACGGCTATAAGATGTACAGCCGCGATGATGTTCAGCGGCTGCGGTTCATTGCATCAGCCAAAGAGCTGGGATTCACGCTTGGCGAGATCGAAAAGATACTTTCCGACGCGTCGCATGGCGATTCGCCGTGTCCGATGGTTCGCGAGATCGTACAGCGGCGCATAAAGGAAAATTGCCAGAAGATCCGCGAACTCAAGCGCCTCCAAGATCGTCTCGAAAAGGCTGCCGATCTGTGGGCGTCAATGAAAAACTCGGCTCCCGACGGCCATTCCGTCTGCCGTCTGATCGAATCTTTTTCCGACTCTTCCGACAGTACCGCAGATCGCCCTTGACCTGACACCAACTGTCAGGATGTAAACTGTTGAGTAACGAGAAATGCTATGGAAACCAACGGAAAAACACAACTTACACAACTGAGCCGCAAACGGCCCGAACCCGAACCGGAGATACATACCGATCCGGTCTGCAAAATGCTCGTCACACCCGAAACCGCCGCGGCGAGTTATGTGCTTGACGGCAAAACGTACTATTTCTGTAATTCCGGATGCCGGGACCGCTTTGAAAAAGAACCTGCGAAATATTTGGCCGCTGAAACACCTGATGCGGGTGAATATTGCGGCAAACCCTCGTCGGTGATCGACCCTGTCTGCGGTATGTCGGTCGATCCTGCGGCAGCGGCGGACGAATTCGAACATAACGGCACGCAATATTACTTCTGTATGCCGGGCTGCCGTACAAAATTTGCAGCCGACCCGCAAAGATATCTCGAACCGAAGCAGCCGGCCGATCAACCCGCAAATGTCGAATATACCTGCCCGATGCATCCCGAGATCGTACAGATCGGTCCCGGAACTTGTCCTATCTGCGGAATGGCGCTTGAGCCGAAAGAGATCACGCTGGATGACCTGCCGGACCCGGAATACGACGATATGAAGCGGCGGTTTAGCATAAGCCTTGTCTTCACCGTGCCTGTCTTTGTGATCGCAATGGGTGAGATGTCCGTGCCGGCAGGATTTCTTCATACATGGCAAGGAACTTTGGCGTGGGTTCAGTTCGCTCTTGCAACGCCTGTAGTGCTGTGGGCCGGAGCTCCGTTCTTTGAGCGTGCGGTCGCTTCGATAAGAAATTTAAGCCCGAATATGTTCACGCTGATCGCAATCGGCACGGGCGCCGCTTACCTATTGAGCCTTGTGGGCCTTCTGTTCCCGCAGGTATTCCCGACATCGATGCTCGACCCTCACACAGGCTCGGTACCGCTATATTTTGAATCAGCTGCAGTAATAACGTCGCTCGTGCTCCTCGGCCAAGTGCTCGAATTAAGGGCACGCTCACAAACATCCTCTGCTATCAAAGAACTTCTGCGGCTTGCTCCCGACACGGCAACTATCGTCAAAGCCGACGGCAGCGAAGAGGCCGTCGAGCTTTCACACGTTCACGCGGGGCAACTCCTTCGTGTAAAAGCTAATGAAAAGATCCCGACGGATGGTGAGATCGTGGAAGGATCGTCGGCGATAGACGAATCTATGGTGACAGGCGAGTCGATGCCGGTCGAAAAGCGTTCCGGCGACAAAGTGATCGGCGGCACGATGAACGGCAGCGGCAGTTTTAAGATGCGGGCCGAGAAGGTCGGCGGAGAAACGCTTTTGGCGAATATCGTCCGAATGGTCGGCGAAGCTCAGCGTAGCCGTGCTCCGATACAGCGTCTGGCAGATGTCGTCTCGGCGTATTTTGTTCCGGCGGTGATAGTTGTCGCCGCTGTCTCATTCGTGGTGTGGGTCACATTGGGCAGCCTTGCATCAGCGATCGTTGCGGCAGTTTCCGTGCTCATAATCGCTTGCCCCTGCGCTCTCGGCCTCGCAACGCCTATGTCAATAATGGTCGGAACGGGCAAAGGCGCCAAGAACGGCGTACTCGTCAAAAAGGCTGAGGCCCTTGAAACCCTCGAGAAGATCGACTCGATGATAATTGATAAGACCGGTACGCTCACCGAAGGAAAGCCGGCGGTCGTCGGTGTAAATGCTGTCGATGGTGACAAATACACCGCCGACGAGGTCGTCCGCCTTGCCGCATCACTCGAACGCCACAGCGAACATCCCCTTGCCGCGGCGGTCCTTGCCGAGGCCGAAAAACGCGGCCTTACGATCTCAGAGGCAAATGATTTCCGTTCGACCACGGGCATAGGCATCACAGGCGAAGTTGACGGCAAGAAAGTGTTTGTAGGACGTGCAGAGAAGGGTTCTGTACCTTCAACTAATGACTACGCAGTAGGACAAGGCGAAGCCGGCTCACGGCTTGCGGTCGTTGTGAACGATATGCCGATAGGCGAGATCGCGGTCGCCGATGCGATCAAACCATCTGCAAAAGCAGCCATTGCTGAGCTTCACCGGCAAGGCATCGAAGTTATGATGATGACCGGCGATAACGCATCAACGGCTGAAGCGGTCGCGAGAACGCTGGGGATCGACCGCTTCTTTGCCGAAGTTATGCCGCAGGACAAGGCAGCCGCCGTAAAAGAACTGCAGGCAAATGGCAGGAAGGTCGCGATGGCCGGCGACGGTGTTAACGATGCACCTGCTCTCGCTCAGGCCGATGTAGGCATCGCATTTGCAAGCGGCACCGATGTAGCGATCGAATCTGCCGACATCACGCTGCTTAGGCCCGACCTCACAGGAATTCTTAAGGCCCGCAACCTAAGCCGTGCGACAATGAAGAATATTCGCCAAAATCTATTCTTTGCCTTTGTGTACAACAGCGTCGGAGTTCCCGTTGCGGCAGGAATTTTGTTCCCTGTCTTCGGGCTTCTGCTTTCACCTATGATCGCAAGTGCGGCGATGACTTTCAGCTCGGTCTCGGTCATCGCAAATGCCCTTCGCCTCAGGTCAGCAAAGATCTGAAGTTCAAGATCGAGACTTTGTTCATTCAACATAACCATTTCTACTGTTGAAAATAACTTTCAATTAGTCTAACATCGTTACCTTGTTGGTATATATGAAATTTATGTTGAATTTGAAGAGATATTTCGCTGCTCTTTTTGCTCTCGTTTTAATTGTCTCTGCGTCGCAAGCGCAGCATTCGCATCACGACCCTGCGATGTCGCATTCGAAGGGCGACGTCGGTGTGCTTCTGCTTGCCCACGGCGGACAGGCGAATTGGAATGAAGAGGTTCGGCGCGTCGCCGCAGAGGTCGATAAGAAGTTTCCGACCGAGGTTGCATTCGGTATGGCTACCAAACGCACGATCCAGGACGCGATCAATAAGCTGGAAGAACGCGGAGCATCAACCATTGTTGCCGTTCCTCTTTTCATATCATCAAAGAGCACGGTGATAACATCGACAGAGTATCTTCTCGGTTCCGGAAAGACCGCTCCGGCCGACCTCGCCAAGTTCGCAAAGATGGATCATGGTTCGATGGGGCACGCTGGCCACGCAAGCAGCGATATGTTGTCTGAAAGCCCCGCTTTCGACCCAACAACGCCTGTTACGCATAAAGCGGTAATAAAGATGGCAGCGGCGCTTGATGCCGACCCTGTCGTTGCAAAGATATTGCTCGACCACGCAAGATCGATCAGCAAGGCACCGAAGAAAGAGGTTGTCGTTATCGTCGCGCACGGCCCTGTGGATGATGCCGCGAACGACCTGTGGCTGAAAGATATGTCCCAGATCGCGAATGAGATGAAGGCAGAAAGCTCGTATAAGCGGATCGACTATCTGACCGTTCGCGACGATGCTCCCGAACCGATCCGCAGCCGAGCGACCGAGGAATTCCGTTCCATCGTAAAACGCGCTCTCGATGAAAGATCGAGTGTACTGATCGTTCCGCTGCTGCTCTCGTACGGCGGCATCGAAGAAGGCGTGAAGAAACGGCTCGCCGGACTTGATTACACTATTTCGCCTCAGGGCCTGCTTCCCGATGCAAGAATCGCCCAATGGGTGATCCGCTCTGTCGAAGCAGCTCATTAACGGCAAACAACCGCCTGATCGAACTTTGCATATCTGAGAATGCCGCGCGTCCCGATGGGTCGTGCGGCATCTTTCGCTTTCCCGCCCGCGTAATGTCCATTGAGCATTTTCAGCAAATAAACTGTAACATCGAAATATGACGAAAATTGCTTTAGCTATCCACGGAGGAGCAGGCACGATCCTGCGGTCGCAGATGACGCCGGCACTCGAAGCCGAATACCGCAAAGGACTCGAGGCCGCAATGGACGCCGGTTGGAAGGTTTTATGCCGAAAAGGCTCTGCGCTCGACGCGGTCGAGGCTGCAGTTTGTTCACTCGAAGATTTTCCGCTTTTTAACGCCGGCCGCGGTGCAGTTTTCACACACGAAGGCAAGCAGGAAATGGATGCGGCGATCATGGATGGCTCCGCTCTAAAGGCCGGCGCGGTCGCGGCGGTCAAGAATATCCGCAATCCGATCTCACTTGCCCGGCTCGTTATGGATCGTACGCCGCACGTTCTGCTCGCAGGCGAAGGCGCCGGTCAATTTGCGGAAGAACTCGGTGTCTCAACCGAGCCGGATGAGTATTTCTTTACCGAGCACCGCTGGCGGCAGCTTCAGGATGCACTCGCCGACGGGCGTATCCGACTGGATCACTCGGCACCAAAGGCAATGGGAACCGTTGGAGCGGTAGCATGCGACGGCAGCGGACGGCTTGCGGCCGCGACATCGACCGGCGGGATGACCAATAAGAAGTTCGGCCGCGTCGGCGACACGCCGCTCGTCGGACTCGGAACCTACGCAGATGATATCTGCGCCGTGTCCTGTACCGGCCACGGCGAGTATTTCATGCTGAGCGTAGCGGCCCACGATGTTGCCGCGCGTATGAGATACAAAGGCCTTTCGTTAAACGATGCGGCTGAGGAAACCGTCGCTAGGCTCACCGAGCTCGGGGGCGAAGGCGGACTCATCGCGGTCGATCAATACGGCAACGTAACGCTGCCGTTCAATTCGGAAGGTATGTACAGAGGCTTTATTACCGAAAGCGGCAGTCCGCAGATCGGCATCTATTCAGAATAAGCAGTGCCATCGCAGCGGCCGAATAAGGCTACTTGAACTCGGCCGCCTTCATATCCTTATACTCCTGCACTATCGCCATATCGTCCGGGACGCGGTCGGCAAGTGTAACAACAAGTTCGCCTTTTCGCCCGTATTTGATCGCGTGATGGATCGCATCGCGGCTCTCAGGAATAACGCGGATCGTCGGCTCCTTGCCCGACAGGGCAATACCCTTCTTAAGCAGTGCGTAGGTCTCATTCTCATCACGCCCGCGCAGATAATGTCCGCGGCGGATCACAATACGGTCAAATGTTCCGCCGGCGATCTGCCCTAGTTCGATGATGTCCTGATCGCGACGGTCCCCGGTGCCGTTGATGACGCAGGTACGATATTTGTTCGGCAGCTTGTTGATGAACGCCGTCAAACCTCGCAGCCCCGCCGGATTGTGTGCGTAGTCCATAAGGACAGTAACGTCGCCGATCTCGACAAAATTCAAGCGTCCCGGCGTCTGCGCCGTTCCCGCGTTGAATGTCGTCAGCCCGACGCGAAGGTCTTCAAGCGAAACACCATGCACAAAGCACGCGAGCGTTGCTGCGAGCACGTTCTGGATCATGAATTCAGCACGGCCGTCGTATGTGATCGGAATATTCGACGCCTTTTCTACGCGCACCTTCCACTTACCCTTTAAGATGGTTACGTAACCGTTCTCATAAACACAGGTGATGCGGCCACGCTCGGCACGTTTCTTTATGTTCGGATGATCTTCATCCATCGAAAAGCAAACCACGGTACCGTCGGTCAACTCTTTCATTTCATAAACAAGCGGATCTTCTGCATTGAGCACAGTAAAACCGCGCTTCGAGACAGCACGCGGCACGACAGACTTGACGCGTGCGAGATCCTCTAGTGTATTAACATCCTTCAGGCCGAGATGGTCGGCCGCAATATTAAGCACTACACCGATATCACAATAGTCGAATCCAAGTCCGCTTCGTATGATGCCGCCGCGTGCGGTCTCAAGCACCGCAACATCAACTGTCGGGTCTTTGAGAACCAGCTGAGCCGAAACAGGCCCTGTATTATCACCCTGCACGATCTGCTGGTTACCGATGTACGTACCGTCCGTAGTGGTAAATCCGACGCTGCGTCCGCTATTTTTTAGGATATGCGCGATCAGCCGTGTCGTCGTTGTCTTTCCGTTCGTGCCCGTGATAGCAAAGATAGGTATCCTTGCCTGAGCTCCGGGCGGAAACAGCATCTCGATCACGTGTTCAGCGACATTCCTGCCGATGCCCTCGCTCGGAGCCAGATGCATTCGAAATCCCGGAGCTGCATTCACCTCGATGATGCCGCCGCCGTTCTGCCTCAGCGGCTCGCTGACATTCGGAGCTATAACATCAATGCCTGCAACATCCAGGCCTATTATCTTCGCAATGCGTTCGAACAAAAATACGTTCTCAGGATGCACTTCATCCGTTCGGTCGATCGCCGTGCCGCCGGTCGAGATGTTCGCTGTGGTCTTAAGGTGCAGGATCTCGCCCTTCTTTAGTTTGCTTTCGAGCGTATATCCCGCCTTTGCAATGCAGCGCATGGTCTGATTATCTATGCTGATCTCGGTCAAAACGTTCTCATGGCCATAGCCGCGCCGAGGGTCTTGATTTGTAATATCGATCAGTTCTTTGATCGAATGTTTGCCGTCGCCTTTTACATGTGCCGGAATGCGTTCAGCAACCGCTATCAACCGATTATTAACCACCAAAGCACGAAAATCCGCACCGATCAGCTGCTGCTCGACAATGATCCACCGTGAGTATTCCTTTGCCTTTTCCCAAGCGACCGTTGCTTCATCAAGGTTCTTGATACCGACAGTCGCGCCCTTACCGTGATTGCCGTCAAGTGGTTTGATCACAGCAGGATAGCCGACACGACCTAAGATGTCTTCTAGGTCTTCGATATCACGGATTCGATAGCCTTTCGGCACAGGAACACCCATATCGCCGAGCAGCTTTTTTGTTGCGGCTTTGTCACCGGCGATATCAACCGAGATCATGTTAGTGTTCGCGGTAGTGGTTGCCTGTATCCTCTTCTGGTTAACGCCGTAACCGAGCTGAACAAGCGACTGATCGTTAAGGCGAATGAACGGAATATCTCGATTTTCGGCCTCTTCGACAAGTGAACCCGTAGAAGGCCCGAAGCGAACCTCCTCACGCAGTTCGCGCATCTCCTGTATCTCTTTCGCAAGCTCGGCCTTTATCTCATCGACCGATCGCCCGCCCGCCAGATCGAGCCATAAACGAACTGCCGCGCGGCCTGCATAACGCCCGACCTCCTCCTCGACATAGCTAAAAACAACATTATAAATGCCTTTCTCGGTCGTTTCGCGCGTCCGGCCGTAGCCCGTGTCCATCCCTGCGAGCGTCTGCAGTTCGAGAGCAAAATGCTCGATCGCGTGGCCTGCCCATGTGCCCTCTTCGACCCGCTTGAGAAAGCCGCCTTCCTCGCCATAACTGCACCCGTGCGAGCCTATGGAAGGCAGAGCTTCGACAAGCCGGTCGTAAAAACCTTTGATCTTATTCGTCGGCTTCTTCTCAAAAACGCCGATATCAAGACGCATTATGATCAGCTTTTTCCAATAGCCGCTCCAATAGTTCGGCCCGCGAAGTGTGCGAATTTCCAAGATTTCCATAGTCTTCATCAACCAAGATCCGGCAGGAGGAATTCGTTCGGCGGCTGCATCGGCATACGCTCCAGATAGTCGTATGTAAGCCCGTCACGTAAAACATGAAACCGAACTCCACACACGCTAAACGCTTGTTTATCAGCAACTTCCGCTATCTCATTGAATGTTATCTGTGAGCCGTCAACGATCGTTGCCGTGCCTTGCCCAAAAACCTCAAGTTGTCCTTTACCATCCAGTATGATCGCCGTATTCTCGTCAATACCGATACCTAGATTGTAAGGATTATAGGAAACTGCCGTAATTAGGCGGCTGATGCGTCCGCGTTCGGTAAAGTGCTGATCGATGATTATGTTCTTTAGGAACCCGAGGCCCGGCGAGAGCCTTGCCGCATCCTTGTGCGGATGAGACGCCGGCTCACCTCTTACTATCATCGAGGTGCTCATGGCCGCGGCTCCGGCACTTGTCCCCGCCAGAACGATATCGGTCTCACGAACGGTCTTCCTCAGTTTCTCGGCAAGTTTGGTGCCTCCGAGCAATGAAACAAGGCGCATCTGATCGCCGCCGGTCATTATTACGCCGGTGACACCATCAAGAAGATGCCCGACATCGGCAGAAACGACATCTTGGCGCGAGGTCGCCCGCAGCACGCGCGGATTCGACACACCCAAATTCCTAAATGCCTGCGTATAAACATCGGCCGCGAATTCGGGATAGTCCGAGGCCACAGGCACGATCAGGATCTCAGCCTCATCGCCGCCTGACAGCTCGATAAATCTTCTCAGAATGCGGCGTTCGTTGTACTTGTCCTCAGCGCCGCCGATCACCATCAAATGCCCGCCGATGATCTCGCGCTCGTGCGAATCTGTCATTGTAAATGCTTTAACGTAACGTCAGAATTATCAATTAAAAATATGGCATCTGCCGCCATAAATCAAGAATTGGAATAATTTAGTTGAACTTAGCTGCCGGCGGCGGCATATTCATGCGGTTACAGCGTTTCGCGTTCCGCTGTGAATGTCTTGAAGGCTTCTGACCGCGGTGCTCGAATCAGCGGCTCGAGCGGCAATGGCCGCTATCAGGGCGTCTGCTCCCGTCATTGTGGTTACGCACGGAACGTTGAACTGCAAAGCCGCCTTACGTATTGCCTTTTCGTCGAAATGGGACGCCTTGCCAAGCGGTGTATTGATTATTAGGGCGATCTCGCCCTGCCGTATAAGGTCTGCGATATTTGGGCGGCCCTCGTTTACCTTAAAGATGTCATCGCATTCAAGCCCGACCTCTCTGAGCCGTTTTGCCGTTCCGATGGTCGCGACAAGATCGAAGCCAAGATTCTTTAGCCGCCTGGCAAGAAGGACAGCCTGGCCCTTGTCGGCCTCATTTACGGAGATGAATGCTTTGCCGCCGGCCGGCAGCATCGTCCCGGCGGCTTCCATTGCTTTGCCGTATGCCTCGCCAAAGCTTGCACCGATGCCCATCACTTCGCCCGTCGAATGCATCTCCGGCCCCAGGACAGGATCGACGCCGAGAAACTTTTTGAAAGGAAAGACCGGCGACTTAACGAAGATCAGCGGTACCGGTAAGACCTCCGGCAGATCGAGATCCTTGAGTTTAACTTCGCCTGCCATAACCAGCGATGCGATCTTTGCAATAGGAACGCCCGTAGCTTTTGCGACGAACGGCACCGTACGCGAGGCGCGCGGGTTTACCTCGAGCACATAAACACGGTCGTCCTTAATCGCGAACTGTATGTTCATCAGCCCTTTTACGCGAAGCTTTCGTGCCAAAAGGCCGGTGTAATGGCGGATAGTTTCAAGGTGCTCGGAGGGAACTTTTTGAGGCGGCAGCACGCTCGATGAGTCGCCCGAATGAATTCCGGCCTCCTCAATGTGCTCTTGAATACCGGCGATCACCACCGTTTCCTCGTCTGCAAGTGCATCGACATCAAGTTCGGCGGCGCGTTCAAGGAATTTATCTATCAGAATGGGCTTCTCGGGCGACGCATCGACCGCCGAACGCATATATTCATCAAGAGAATGTTCATCATAAACGATCGCCATTGCTCGGCCGCCCAGTACGAAACTCGGACGTACGATAACAGGATAACCTATTTTATTTGCAACAGCTTTCGCTTCCTCAACTGAGGTTACGCTCGAATTATCAGGACAAGGAATATTCAGCTCGCTTAGGATCGCACCGAAACGTTTCCGGTCCTCAGCAAGATCGATCGAATCAGGCGACGTCCCGATTATCGGCACGCCTGCATCGTGAAGCTCGCCTGCTAAATTGAGCGGCGTTTGCCCGCCGAACTGGACGATAACACCTTCGGGCGCCTCTTTATCGACAACATTCATCACGTCCTCGAACGTGAGCGGTTCGAAATATAGCCTGTCTGAAGTGTCATAGTCGGTTGAAACGGTTTCGGGATTGCAGTTGACCATAATGGTCTCAAATCCCGCCTGCCGAAGAGAAAAACTCGCGTGACAGCAGCAGTAATCAAACTCGATGCCTTGACCGATACGATTCGGCCCCGACCCGAGTATCATGATCTTTCGCCGGTTCGTCGGAGCCGATTCACACTCCTCTTCGTAGGTCGAGTAAAGATATGGCGTGAACGACTCGAACTCCGCAGCACAAGAATCAACTCGCTTATAAACCGGAGCTATCTCTTGTGTCTTTCGATGGTTACGGACCGTTTTTTCATGTGTTTCAGTAAGATATGCAAGCCGCCGATCTGACAGGCCGTATTCCTTCGCTGTCCGCAGTTCGTCGGACGAGTAATCATCGATGTTCTTGGCCAAAAGCGTCGCCTGGAACTGCATAACCTGCAAAAGCTGATCGAGAAACCAAGGGTCTATTCCGGTCAGACGATAGACCTCATCGATCGAGTAGCCGTTCTGGAGGGCATAGGTGATATACGAGAAACGCTGCGAGTTCGGACGCGCAAGCTTTCGTTGAAGCTCGGCATCGCCAATATCTTGTAAACGCAACGGCTTAACTGCTTCGAGTGAACGCAGTCCTTTAAATAAAGATTCCTTGAATGTCCGGCCTATCGCCATCACTTCGCCGACCGAACGCATCTGGGTACCGAGTACATCTTCCGTACCGGGAAACTTCTCGAACGCCCATTTCGGGATCTTTGTTACAACATAGTCGATCGTCGGCTCAAATGAGGCGGGCGTCTGTCGTGTGATGTCGTTCGGTATCTCGTCAAGCGTATAGCCGACCGCAAGTTTCGCAGCGATCTTGGCGATCGGAAATCCCGTAGCTTTCGAGGCAAGAGCTGACGAGCGCGACACGCGAGGATTCATTTCAATGATGCGGATATCGCCATTTTCAGGGTTGACCGCGAACTGAATATTCGAACCGCCGGTCTCCACGCCAACTTTGCGGATGCACGCCTTTGACATATCGCGCAGCCGCTGATACTCGACATCCGTGAGCGTCTGGACAGGAGCGACGGTGATCGAGTCACCCGTATGTACTCCCATTGGGTCGAAATTCTCGATCGAACAGACGATCACGACATTGTCGTTAAGGTCGCGCATCACCTCAAGCTCGATCTCTTTCCACCCGAGTATCGATTCTTCGACAAGTATCTGAGAAACCGGTGATGCGGCAAGGCCGCTGCGGGCGATCTCTTCGAATTCTTCGGGATTGTACGCCGTACCGCCGCCCGTGCCGCCAAGCGTGAAGCTTGGCCTTACTATCGCCGGATAGCCTGTCTGCTCAACTATCGCACGGGCCTCCTCCCATGAGTGAGCGAAGCCGCCTTTCGGTGACGGCACGCCGATCTCGTCCATTGCTTTCTTGAAAAGCTCGCGATCCTCGCCGATCTTTATCGCCTCAACATTGGCTCCGATCATCTTTACGCCGAATCTTTCAAGGACACCTGTTTCGTAGAGTTCGACCGAAAGATTAAGGCCCGTTTGGCCGCCGACAGTCGGAAGCAAAGCATCGGGCCGTTCCTTATCGATTATCGCCGCGACGGACTCGACGGTTAGCGGCTCGATGTACGTTCGGTCGGCGATCTCAGGGTCCGTCATGATCGTTGCCGGGTTCGAGTTGACGAGCACGACCTCAAAGCCTTCGTCGCGAAGCGCACGGCAGGCCTGTGTGCCCGAATAATCGAACTCACAGGCCTGGCCGATGATGATCGGGCCTGAGCCGATGATAAGGATCTTCTGTATGTCGCTGCGTTTTGGCATCGTAAATGGACGATTATACAAAAAAGTGCGGCTCTCTCGAACCGCACAGAACGCCTTTGCTGAAACTCAAGGAAATCGCGGCAGCCGCGGCACCTTCGGCACCCGCGGCACATTTACTCGCGGTGTCAAGGGTATATTGCCCAACGCGGGGATACGGCCTTCGAATACATCGTTCAGCGCGCCGGCAAGTGTGGGGTCGATCTTTCGAAGCCGGTCATTTATTCGTTTTGCTTCTTTCTTATTGCCGCTTGCGAAATACGCCTCTCCGAGATTGTAAAGTCCGAACCGGTCGTTTCCGTTCATATCCACAACGCGCTTGAATGTTGAGATCGCATTATTCAGGTCATTAAGCCCGCGGTAGCCGACACCAAGCTGATTCAAAGCGAGGCCCCAATTGCTATTAAGGCCAAGGCCGCTATTCAGTATATGGACGGCAGCCTGGAATTCGCCCAGTGCGTTGTATGTCGAGCCCATATTCAGGTACGGCGCCGAAAGTTTAGGGTCTTGCTCTTTCGCTTGCTCCGAATACGCCTTGCTTTTTTCGTAATCTGCTTTGGCTCCGTCGTTATCTTTCGCGGCAGCTTTTGCCTGGCCCGAGTTATAGTACGCCCACCCGAGATTCGAATTCTGAACCGCAGACGGGTCGATCCGGCGCGCGGTCTCCAATTTGGCTACCGAGTCGTTCCACTGTCCGGTTTTACCGAGACAGTAGCCCCATTCCGAATAAAGCTCGGCACTGCGTATGCCCTGAGCGGCGATCTCGTACTCGGCAACCGCGTCCGGGTAGCGTTCCATTTGCCTATAGGTTGCGGCAAGGTTCGCGTGAGCCTGATAGTTATTTCCGTCGGCGGCGATCGCGGCCTTATATGCCCTTTCGGCGTCTGCGTATCGGCCTTGATTATAGTAGAGTACGCCGAGGTCGAATGCAGCCGCGGCATAATGCGGATCGATCTCCAATGCCTTGTTATACGAACTTATCGCCTTGTCTTCCTGAGGAATGCGCGCAAAGGCCTGGCCGCGATAAAAGTACACAAGTGCATTCCGCTGATCGAGTTCGAGTACGTTATCGAATGCGGCAATTGCCTCAGCATTCTTGTTTTGCTTGTAGAGTATAAGAGCACGGAGCAGCCTGATATCCTCGCTGTCAGAACCTGCCGTATGCTGCAAAGCATTTTCCGCCTTAGCTATTTCGCCGCTTTCAACGTACGCAAGCCCGAGCGTCGCCTGCAGATCTGAGGCTGCAGGGTCGATCGCGACCGCGTGCTCGTAGTTCGCAACAGCCTTTTCTTTTTGCCCGGCCGCGTCATAGATCGCTCCGAGTTTCGCGTAGGCGACATCGTTATTCTTATCGTATTTGATCGCTTCCTCGAAGTAGCCCGCGGCAGTAATGTCATTCGTCGATCCCGCAGCGATAATTCCTTTCCCGGTAAGAGCATCGCTGAGGCCGGTGGCGGCACGCGAATTTTTCGGGTTCTGCACGAGAGCGGCACGGAAATCCTTTATTGCGGGGTCAAACTCATCCTTCTCAAGGCTGGCTTCGGCCTTTGCCGTAAGCGTATTCGATAACCGCAGTTTGCGGTTAGCGGCGGCCGCCATTGCCTTTTTGCGGGCTGCGATGGAGGCAAGTTTTCGGCGCTTTTCGGCAGCTGCGATCTGTGCATCTGTACGGGTTCGGCGTGCCGAACCCGCTAGCCGAGCTCCTTCGCCTGAACTTGCATACGCAAAGCCCGCTCCCGACTGCGGACTTTTTCTTGACCCTCGAAAAACGAAAGCGCTGCCGCCGCCGGTAAGGCTAGTGCTCTCGACCATGTCTTGAGCATGAACTTCCCTTGCCATCGGAAGTACGGCGAATAAGAGCGCTGCACATATCACATAACTCGTTAACCTTCTGAAAAATCTCATAGCCAGACCCAAACCTTTCGCGTTCCGATCAACTTATTCGTCAAATCCGACAAATATCGGCTCGACAATAAGGTCGATATCAAACTTTGCGAGCACTGCAGCCTGAATGTCGTCCTTCAATCCGATGATATCAGCGGCGCTCGCACCTCCACAATTGACGAGGGCAAGCGTATGTTTTGCCGAAATTCCCGCACTGCCTTTACGAAAACCTTTATGAAAACCGGCCTGCTCTATGAGCCATGCCGCCGGGATCTTTATATCGGAACCTTCGGCAGGATAATGCGGCACGTCGGCATAAGTACCTGCGAGTTCATCGAACTTTGCCCTTGCTATAACAGGATTCTTAAAAAAAGAACCGGCACTGTTCGAGTTAACATCTGAATCGTCGGCTACCATTGACTTTGCCCGTCGAATATCGATCACGGCGTTTCGCACTTCTTCAAGTGTAGGTTCGGCGCTGCCGAAGTACTCTCGGATGTCCTTGTACACGACACTCGGAACACCGCCTCGGCGAAGCCCGTATGTTACAGCCAAAACGACGTAACGGCCGGCATCGGTAGTATTAAAGCGGCTTTTCCGATAGCTGAAACGGCAGTCAGCGTTTGCGAACTCGACGATCGAGTGGTCGCTTCTGTCGAGGCATCGAACACTGCGAATTACCCCGGACACATCTTGCCCGTACGCACCGACATTCTGTATCGGAGTTCCGCCTACACGGCCCGGAATACCGGAAAGGCACTCAATGCCCGCGAGTTGCCGCTTGACGCAGTACTCCACGAAGCTGTCCCAATGCTCGCCGGCCATTGCGGTAACGGCCTCGGCGCTGCCATCGTGCCGCGACACTATTCCCTTCAGATCGATCTGCACGACCAACCCGTTAAACCCACTATCCGAGACCAGGATATTGCTTCCGCCGCCGAGCACGAACACCGGCATGCTGCGTTCATTTGCAAAGTTCAGTGCGGAGAGCAGAGCTTCTTCGGAATCGACCGCACAAAAATAGCGAGCACGCCCGCCTATTTTGAAGGTCGTCAGCGGAGCAAGCTCGATATTTCCCAAAATGTTCAGTTCGGTCACGGCAAAGGCTTTAGCACGGCACCGCTGACGATCAACCGAAGCCTGGCTGCGAGGTCCTTACTACCGAGCTTGGTCAGGATGTCGATCTCCTTCTTAGCGGCTTTTGTATCGCCGCTGCGATATAGGCTTTCGCCCAGATTGAAATGTGCCGCGGCTAACTTATCATCCTTTGCCACAGCCTTTCGAAACCATGAGACTGCTTCCTTGAAGTTGTTCTGATTTCGATACGCAATACCAAGCTCGTTAAGCGGAATGGCCCAATCCGGCTGCTTCTCACTCGCCTTCTTTAGGGCGTCGATCGCACCTGTCTGATCGCCGAGTTCACCGCGAACGATACCGAGATTCAGTAGCGGCCCGGCAACGAACTTTGGGTTCGCAGCGACCGCTTTTTCGAGGTTCGTCAATGCAAGCTGCAACTTTGCCGCGCGATCGGCATCGCGCTTTTGCGCGGCATCGATACGCGATGCGTTGTAGTAGGCCCAACCGAGATTAGCAAAGTCCGCAGGATCGCCGCCGCCGAGTTGGATAGCCTTTTCCAACGCGCTCGTTGCAGTTGACCACGAACAGGCAACGACACGGGCAAAATCGAGCATACATTGCTGCCCGACGACAAAGCCTTTCTTGCTGTAAAGGTCGGCTGCCACCTTCTTGTCGTAACCCTGCTTTCTGGTCAGAAGTGTTATCGCGAGATCGTAAGAGCCTGCAGCATCGTTGAATTTGCCCGCCATCCGCTGAGCATCGGCAAGTGCGGTAACAGCGTCAACATTGTCATTTTTCAGGCGTTTTGCCTGCTGATAAGATGCGATCGCAGATATGTAATCCTGCTTTGCATATTGCGCGTCGCCAAGCGCCAGCCATGCATCAAAATAGTTATTCTTCAGCGTATTCGCGGCCTTGAATTCACTGATCGCATTATCGAGTTGCCCCAAACGCATTAAGATCAAGCCCTTTTGATAGGCGGCCTCGGCCATTGTCGGGTCCAGCGTCCTGGCCTTTGTAAGGGCTGTCAGTGCCTCAGTGTTCCGGTTCTGCGATGCGCGGATCATACCAAGGAAGAGCTGCGTCTCGGCCGTGTCCTCAGACGCCGCAACGGCCTTTGTCAAGAAGCTGTCAGCCTTTGCGATCTCGCCCTTTTGAAAGTACAGGATGCCGAGCGGCACATAGATCTCGGTCAGTGACGGGTCGGCGGCAAGCGCCTTTTCGTAATTCGCGATCGCATCGTCATCGACGTTCAATTCTGAAAATGAATCGCCAAGGCCGAAATATGCCGCGGCATTCTTCGGGTCATATTTTAGGGCTTCAAGGAAGTATGCCTTAGCGGTGGCGGCCTGATCTTTTCGCAGCAGTTCATTGCCTTTTGTCGCCAAGACCTCGCTCAACCCCTGCTTTGCCCTTGTATTGGAGGGATCGATCTCGGTCGCCTCGCGGAAGAAATTGATCGAGTTGTCGAAATCGCTTCGGTTGAGATAATACTCACCGACACCCGCGAACAGGACAGAGGCCTTCGCCGGCGGCACCGACTTGATATTTACGGGAACCTGATCGGGCGTAACGACCTCAAGCCGCGGACGTTTCGGCGTTATTGCGGCACTTCTTTCGTATTGTTTGCGGATCCTCTGCGCGGTTGCCGCCTTTTGTGCCTTTGAACGAGAAGCGATCGCGGATGAACTCTTCGACCGCGAGCTGCTTCGAAGCACAAAAACGCTCGCTCCGGCTGTAAGATCCGAGGTTGAGACAAGGTCTTGCGCCGAAACTTCAATGGCCGAAAATAATAGCGAAAACAACAAAACGGCCGCCGCTGTTTGCTGCCTCAGAGAACCCTTTTTAAGCATTGTCTGCACTCCGAAATAAAGAAATTGGATGCGAATTCCACCTGATAATTCAGATGCTCGACAACTTTAGACGTTGCTTGGCGTAAAAATTGCACCAACAGGCCGGCATCACACGATTTTCAAGCATTTTAGCACGAAGCTGCTGCTCTAGCGGCTGACATTCGAACCGCGAAACTTGATCAGCGTCCGCCTGAGGAAACCGAACGGGAAACGATTGGCGAAGCGTCGGTAATTGTCGTTGTAATTAAGCGACCATAGGTAGCTCAGATGCCCTCTTGTAAAGAGGTCGGCAATGCATGGCTCTCGATGGAGCGGAAAGTCGCCGATCTCGACCACGAATGCGCAGCTTGGCAGCGGATACGCCTTGTACGCGATCTTTTGTTTATCGAGATACGCAGTACAGTCAGCGATGCCGTTATATGTGATCTGCGAATCGTGAAACATCACGGCGCCGCGCTCCGCAAGTACTTCGAGGCAGAATCGGAAGTCGCGAAGGACCGCCTCGTCGGTATGTTCGCCATCGATGAAGCATAGATCGACCTTTTCCGCGATCTGCGTGGGCGAGATCTCCGCCGTATCTCCGTCGATCGTCGTGATCTTGTCGATATCGGGGCTGACGCCGCGAAGAAGCTCCAGCATCCGCTCGGTCGAGTTATTTTGATATACCCAATCGAAGCCGCGTGCGTCGGGCTGAGCCTCCGGACGCTTGTCGATCGAATAGATACGCCCGCAGCGTTCATCCAAAAGATGCGGCTGAATGCTGCCGCCAAGATACGAACCGATCTCAAGATACGTGTAGCTGCTTTTTAGATCGCCCGCCGCCAATTCGACAGCGAGCAGCGAGCGCCGGTCATCATCGGTGGACTGGCTCTGAATGGCGTCAAACAAGGATATATCGAGTGCGGCAAGCCTTTCCTGAAAGTTGCTCATAGGGACAAAACGCAAAGGCAGATAGTACCACAGCCGACGCGACCAACGGAATATTGTAAGTGGCCATGAACCGAGGCGTGCGAACTTCCCGGTCCAACGATGTTCGACAGCTCTTAAAAAGACGACCCCGTGGCGGTTATTACATTGGTACGTTCGTGGCTGCCTTCCTTCTTCTCAATAGAAGACGATTGATCCAGAAAATTAGACTAAGCAAAAAGCAAGGTCAAACAGAATAAATAGCGATAGCGGCTAGCCCCTGCCTTTGCCGAAGAAGAACTGAGCAACGGCCGAATCGGTCAATGCTTATCCCTGGCGCCATTGACAGTATAATCTATGGGCGTTATCCTTTGGTCACATCTAATGTAGTTAGTTTTAGGCAGTTGTACTGCCTATGCGGTGGTAAGTTTCAGAACGGGTCAAATACTTGGTAGGTGCCTGTTACTGAAACGTAACTTCACTGATTTGGAGATGCATTAGGGAGGTGCATTGATTTAAGAAAATTATGAGATACAAGATTCTTTATTTTTTCGTGGTAATTTTTGTTGCGTTTTCATGGGCGTGCAATGGGCAAATGAATGAAAAGCAAAAGTTAGCGGTTGACACGGCAATAAGTTCGCTTGGAAAACTAGCAGCTGCAATCGATGTTGGAATTACCTATGCAGATTATGGTTCTCTTCTGATTGATGCTAAAGCACAGATTGACGCTGCAAACCTAATACTTCCGGAGGGAAATCTTAAATCGGAATTAAATGCGTCGCTCGACGCGTTTGTTGATGCTAGAGAAGTATGGAAGGCTAAGCGTGACCGTGAGACACTTTTTCCCAACTATGAACCGGGAAAAACCTTAGTGTCGAAATACTCACTAGAAACGAAAGTTGATTGGCAAGACGATACCGTAGTAGATCCCGATTACGCCATGCAAGCTATCTGGAAAGTGGCAAAGGATCACTATAATAAGGCAACTGAACTCCGGACCCGATAACTAGTGAGATGTTCACAGCAATTTTGCTGCAGTCACAAAACACAAGATAAAAGGCTCGACAGCCGTGGCCGCACCGTCGCCGCGAGAGGAAAGAGTTCAGTTAAGGCAGAAAGGCGTTGGGTATCGCAATATCCGTTGAAAGCCCCCACTGAAGCCCGATAAAGCCGCCGCCTGAGAGACTAACATACCAGATGCCTGTCGACGGCCGGAATACGGCAATATCAGCTCGCCCGTCGCCGTCATAGTCAGCCGGAACCGGCCTATCGCCATTCAGTCCGAAAGCTTGTATCGCCCACGTATTCGTCGCGGAAAAATAGACATACCAGACGCCCGTCGATGGACGAAATACTGCAAAGTCTGCCCTGCCGTCGCCGTCAAAGTCTGCCGGAGCCGGAATATCGCCGTTAGCTCCCCAATGCATCGCTCGATGCAGCATCGATTGGCTAGTAGCTGCATACCACCAATCGCCGGATGACGGACGGAAAACCGCCGGGTCAACCTTCCCGTCACCGTCAAAATCGCCGATCACGGCAATATCGCCTGGAAGGCCAAAGACATATGGTGCGACAGGCCCGAACGTTGAGCCTAAACGATACCAAGTATTATTTGACGGGCGATAGACGATATAATCGGCCTTGCCGTCATTATCGAAGTCGCCCGGACGCGGCTGATCGCCTGCCATACCATATTGAGCCGCCCGCTGAGCATTGTCTATACTGCTCCTGTACCACCAATAGCCGTCGGACGGGCGAAATATCGCCTCGTCTGTGATCCCGTCGCCGTCATAATCAGCCGGAACCGGTATATCGCCCGGAAGGCCGAAGACCGGAGCCGTATAACCGTTGTTGTTGCTGAATAATTCGTACCAATTTCCGGTTGACGGGCGATAAACCGTAAAGTCGGCCCGGCCGTCACCGTCGAAATCAAAATTCGTCTTGGCACGATATTGCCCGATATTGAGCCGCGCGATCCCGGGCTTTGACACATCAAATATGGTTGAGAAGTCGCCACCAGCGACCAGTTTTTCTGGCTCATCTGCAATAAGAGCTTTTATCTCCTCATCCGCTCCCGAGAGGCTGAACAATGCATCGGCCTTTCCGTTCGGAGCAAGCCTTGCAAAATTCCGCCTTGGTCTGCCGCCAACGGTGTCAAATCTGCCTGCGATCAGAAGGCTGCCGTCAGGCTGAAGGACGATCTCACGGACCTTTACGTTGCCCGACGGTACGTCTATGTAGTCCGGCGTAAAGCTCGGGTCATCAGTACCGTCAGCGTTGCGGCGATCCAGTTGGAAGACCGGAGCTCCGATCCCGATAACGTATTTGCCGTCGCTCTGCCTAACAACCTTCCCGACGGTGCTTCCACTTGCATTGAACGTTTGATCGAGTGAGCCGTCATCGTTAAGCCGCACGAAATTCGAACGGTTAAAGCCGTTCACTCCGCTAAAGCTTCCTGCGACGATGATCTTGTTACCGGGCTCCTGCATTATCTGATAGATACCCCAGTTGCCGATCACGGGGGCGAACGAGGCATCAAGCGAGCCGTTCGACTCGAGCCGTGCTGCTCCTGTACGAGCGGTCGAATTCACCTGCGTAAACTTTCCGCCGATCAATATCCTGCCGTCAGTTTGCAGAGAAATATCCAGTACCTCCTGGTCCGTACCGGCTGAGAAAGTGTTGTCGATCGAGCCATCGCTGTTCAACCTGACGATCCGGGCCACCGCAGTGCCGTTGTATGCGGTAAATGGGCCGACCGCCAAGATCTTGTTGCCCTGCACAACTATCTTGTTCGGTACCGAGCTGAATCCTGTTCCGGGGTTGAATGTGAGATCGAGTGTTCCGTCGGTGTTGACGCGTGCAAAGCCGTTGCGCGCAACGCCGTTCATCTGCGTAAATTCCCCAGCTACAAGCACTTTACCGTCATCCTGCCGTGCAAGAACACTGACAGTTCCGTAATAATTGATAGACGGTGCGAACGATGCGTCGAGCGAACCGTCACCTTGAAGACGCATAAACATTGGGCCGTTCGCGGTCATGCCGACAAAAACAACTCTTTGGCTTATATCTGCCGCCCAAGCATTGCTGATGCTGCTAACTGAAGCGTCCTGTGAATAGGTTCCGTCGATGGTGCCATCCGCATTCAGGCGGAATATCTTGGAAATGCCGGAAATGTCAGTATTGCCTGAGAAGAATACCTTGCCGGTTGGCAATGCCTTTACTTGCGTGCCCCGAAGGACCGCCGGTGAGCCAAAATTCATATCGACGTTACCGGCGCTGAGCAAATGTACCAGGTTGCTCTTCTGCATACCGTTAACCGAATTCCATCGGCCCGCAACGTAAATACTGCCATCATCAACGACAGATATTTCGGATATTGCGACATCAGATGGGGAATTCGCCGAAACGAACGATGGGGCATTCCAGGCCCCATCAATTGTTCCGTCGGCGTTTCGCCGTGTCAGCGTGACAACTGAACCCATTGACCCTGAGGTATTTCCAAGAAAGAAGCGGCCGTCGGGAAGCGTTCCGATACTGACGGAAGCCCACACTGCCCTGCCCGAGGCGATCGAGATTGGTGTAAAACCAGCGTCCTGTGAACCATCTGTGTTGAACCTGTATAGACTGATCTGCGTATATCCAAGATAGGAAGCTCTGATTGTCGCGAGTACCTTGCCATCGGCCTGCACGGTATTCAATGTGATCTGTGAAGAGTTCGACCCTGCCGGCGGATCAAAAGTCGAATCGATGCTGCCGTCTGAATTTAAGCGAACAATTTTTGTCGCTGTCGGCACCACACCGCCAACATAAATCTTGCCGTCAGTACCAAGTTTCACATGAGTGACAGACGTAAGTGCACATGCACAGTAATTGAATGTCGTATCAAGCGAACCGTCCGTATTCAAACGCAGGATGTCGCCGCGCGGGACGCCGCCGATCACCATTTTCGGGGCAAACACTATGACCCTGCCGTCAGGCTGAACAACCTGCTGGATCATGGTCTCAGATGATGTTTTGGCGGGTACCGCCTTAAATGTATTATCAACCGTTGTCTGCCCGCCGGCAGACACAACCGCAAACAACACCGTAACCAAAATGACAAATAGCGAAAGTACTCGTAACATTAGCCCTTACCTCTATACCATTTCGATACGTTGCTGACACCGAAATGACCGTGCTTGATCTTTTTTACTTTATCATAATTTGGGATCGCCTCTGACAGGATATTCACTCCCGCGCGTAAACCGGACAGCCTCGCCACTTTGCCGCCTTACTGGAACAAGCCGGTTCGAACTGAGCGGTGCGGACATTTACAAGCGAAGTGCCTTGATATTGAAGCAGGTTATGTTTACATTTAGACTTGACCAACAGAGTGGCCGGGCTTTGCAAGGTTGTGCGGCGTCGATATTTGATCGGCAATGCGTATTCAGCCAAAGAAAATTCGGCTCGTAATTCGTAATTCTACTTATTCTAGGAGATCTTGCCGACGATGAAAGCATTTACAACTGAGAACCTCAGGAACCTTGCTGTCATCGGACACGGCGACGCGGGTAAAACCCAACTCGTCAGTTCGATGCTGCACGTTTCAGGTGCGCCCGGACGCTGGGGAAAAGTGGACGAGGGCACGACCGTAACCGATTACGAAGAAGATTCAATATCCAGAAAAATCTCGCTTAACAATAACTTCGCTCATTTAGAATCAGGCGACGCAAAGATAAATTTGATCGACACGCCGGGCTACGCGGCATTTGTCGCGCATGCTCGCCCGGCACTTCGTGTTTCGGATTGTGCCCTCGTGGTCGTCGATGCGGTTCACGGCATCGAGGTTCAGACCGAAAAGACCTGGCAGTATGCCAACGAATTCCTGCTGCCGCGGTTCATGGTCATCAACAAGATAGACAAGGAGCACGCCGATTTCGGCCACGCTCTTGAGACGGCTACATCGAGTTTTGCCCGGTCGATCGTTCCCTTTACGCTGCCGATAGGTAAAGAGGCCGACTTCAAGGGCGTCGTCGATGTTGTGCACCAGAAGGCGTATGAGTTCGACTCCGCCGGAAAAGCAAAAGAAATACCGATGCCTGAAGAAGGCCGCGACATCTTTGAGCGCACCCGCGAACGCCTTATCGAGATCGTTGCCGAGAGCGACGATGCGCTTATGGAAGAGTACTTTGAGAACGGCACCCTTCCCGAGGAAAAGATCTATCCGAACCTCGCAAAGGCGATCGCATCAAGCAAACTTTGCCCCGTTTATGCCGTCTCGGCAACAACGCTTGTCGGGCTTTCGATCCTGATCGACCACATTGTGGAATTCGCCCCGAATCCGGCAACGCATGAGGCCGAGTATGGCTTTGTTGACAACGAGATGTCCGGCGATCGGATCTCGCGCAAATACTCGAATGACGAACCGTTCTCGGCTTATGTCTTTCGCACGATCGCCGATCCGTTCGCGGGCCGCATCACTGTAATGAAAGTCGTCAGCGGGAAAATAGCCTCTGATGCGACGGTTCAAAATACGACCCGCGACACGGCAGAACGCCTCGGTGCACTGCACGTCATCTCCGGCAAGACCCTCGATAAGGTAGATTCGGCACAAACCGGCGATATCATTGCATGCGTTAAACTTAAGGAAACTCATACCGGCGACACGCTTTCCGACAAGGCACATCCGATCGTTTATCCCAAGGTCGAATATCCTGAGGCCGCTATCGCATTCGCCATCGAGCCGAAGTCGCGGGCCGACGAGGACAAGATCTCGCAAGCGCTCAACAAGATCCTTGAAGAAGATCCGAGCCTGCACTTTGATCGTGATGCTCAGACCAAGGAATTCATCCTTTCGGGCAGCGGCCAGCTTCATATCGAGACGGTCGTTGACAAGCTGAAGAACCGTTACCACGTCGAGGTAACGCTTCATCCCCCCAAGGTCCCGTACAAAGAGACGATCACGGCGACCGCCGAGGTTCAGGGCCGGCACAAGAAACAGTCCGGCGGCCGCGGACAGTTCGGCGACTGCAAATGCATCTTCGAACCGCTTGAACGCGGTGCCGGCTTCGAGTGGGTCGATAAGATATTCGGCGGTTCGATACCACAGAACTTCCGCCCTGCGGTTGAAAAAGGCATTCTCGAAGCCGCCCAAGGCGGAGCTATTGCCGGCTATCCGCTGGTCGATTTTCGCGTTACGCTGATCGACGGCAGCTATCACACGGTCGATTCGGACGAACATTCATTCAGGGCCGCCGGACGCAAGGCCTTTCGCGCGGCAATGGAAAAAGCGAAGCCGACACTTCTCGAGCCGATAATGGATGTCGAGGTCTTCACGCCGCAGGAAGTATCGGGAGATATCATGGGCGATCTGAACTCACGCCGCGGCCGCGTCAGCGGTATGGAAATGCGCGGCAAACAGCAGGTCATCAAGGCAAAGGTGCCGCTTTCGGAAATGCTTGATTATCAATCGAAGCTGAACAGTGTAACGCAGGCGCGCGGCTCGTATCATATGCAGTTCTCGCACTACGATCCGCTTCCGGCCAATCTTTCGCAGAAGGTCGTTGATGAAGCAGTTGCATCCGGGCGTGTACGTGCTCAGGATGACGACGAATGATCGCACGTTCAGCTAACGCGAGGACACGCAAAGCCCTGCCAAGCGCGGGGCTTTGCACACAACAGGGCCTATCGGGGCCGGATCTGTGACCTTAGGAGTTATTATGAAAAACCACGCTATTTCATTTATTTTTGGATTATCAATTCTAATCGCAGGCGTTTCGCTTGCGAGTGCACAGCGGCTTCAGACACCGCAGGTCAGCCAGAAAGCAGTTGTTATGCAACGGCTCGGCCTAACCGATATTTCGATCACTTACAGCCGGCCGTCGGTCAGAGGACGTCATATCTTCGACAACGCACCTCCGGAAATGGTCGAGCGCGGCCAAGGCGAAAGAACGCTGGACAATCAGATCCTTCGGAAGACCGGCGAGCCTATCGTACCTTATGGCCACGTATGGCGTGCGGGAGCGAACGAGGCGACCGTCTTTGCCGTGAACGATGATGTGCTGATAAACGGCAAGCCCTTGCCGAAAGGCAGCTACAGCCTGCATATGATCCCCGGAACGAAGGAATTCACGGTGATCTTTAACAAGGATGATGGCCAATGGGGCAGCTTCGGATATGATGCGGCAAAGGACGCCCTTCGCGTAACCGTAAAGCCCGAATGGCTTAAGTCGAACACCGAATTTTTAACCTATGCGATCGAGCCGGCCGTCTCGGCCGACGGCAAGGCAACCGCGACGGCAACGATCAGCCTGCAATGGGAAAAACTGCGTGTGCCCTTTACGATCGAGGTCAAAGATCTTAATTCCAAAGCTCTCGGCCACATTCGCGAGGTTGCCGCTGCAGCAAAGCCCGATGATGCTGCAACACCGATGGCCGCAGCGAACTGGGCAAGGACGAACGGCTTTACCGATGCCGGAAAGGAGTTTCTCGAACAGGCTCTGCGTGCCGTCGATAAGCGCATCGCAAAGAAGGCTGCATTCGGCGACCTTCGCCAGAAAGCGACGATCCTTACCGGGCTTGGACGCCACAAAGAAGCTCTCGCAACGGCCGAAAAGGCACTTGCGGAAGGCAAAAGGTCCGGTGCGAAGCCCGATGACCTAAAGAACGTAGAGAAGCAGATCGATGATCTGAAAGCGAAGCAATAGCTTAGGCTGAATGATGAAACAAAGGCCGCGAACCTATCAGTTCGCGGCCTTTTGATCTAGCTCAGGAGTGTGCCCTGCAAGCCGCACGGCACCGAATAGAGGCTGTCGCCGGTAGCGACAAGCATTTCACCGTTCCGAGAAAAGCAGAGGCCGATCACATTGTTCCCCGCAACAAAATGGCTCACCGAGCCTCGATCCGCCGAAATTCGGACTATTCCGTGCCGCCCCTGATAACACGCAGCGGCATAAAGCCTGCCTTCAGTATCGAACGCAAGACCTTGCGGACGGCCGAAACCCATACCGAAAGCGGTCTTTGAGCCATCTTTGTCAATATCGAATATACGATCGTGGCTCGCAAGTCCCGGCGATGTTACGAATAGGTGATCGGACGGACCAAAAGCCAGATGATATGCAGCGATCGACGGCTCAAGCGAGGCGAATACGGTAACGTTGAAAAAGCTGTCCACACGATAGATCGTACCGGTTCGGTCGCCCACATACATCTGATCCTGCGGATCGAATGCGATCCCCGTTGCAACCCCTAAGCCCGTGGCGTGGAGGCTCGATCTGCCTCTGCGATCGATCGAATAGACCTCGCCTTCCGCACGCGCGGTAACGTAAAGGGTCCCGTCACGACCGAACGCAACGCCGGTCGGGTTCAAGATCGCATCCGCCATTTCCTCAACGTCACCATCCCCGCGGACGCGAAAGAGCGTTGCATCGAGCTGCTGACCCCGGCCGCCCGATCGGGTAACGATGATCGAATCATCATCAGGATCGACCGCGGGATTTGCCACGATATGCATATCACTCACGATCAAGCGTCCGACAATGAACCGTACCGGCGCACTTTGCACACCGCCAGATCTTAATATGAGTTCCGTTTCGGAGCGTTCTATGCCCTCGGGGACACGGACAAGGACGTGCGTAGAAGATGCCGATGATATCTCGGCCCGCCTGCCGCCGATGATGACCGAAAAACCGCGATAATGATCAACCGTGAAGCCCTCACAGTTGATCGATATTTCGCCGCCGGGTATAGCAAACTTTGGATATATCGAATTGACCTTTGGAATGATGCTCATTCAGGTTCGATTCTACGTTCTGGAGTTTCGGGTTGTCGAATACGTATGCGGATTCACGTCAAAAACTTGTTGACCATTTTGATCAATTAGGTCTAAACTGTGATTTAGTAATCGTTCCGCGGCCAACCTCAGCATTTTTCGGGCGCATGTTGCCCTTGGCCGCTGAACCTCCTTATCCGTCGCAAGCCGTATGTCCACGCGAATAGACGACCTTCTGAGAATGGCCATGAGCTTTGGTGCCTCTGACCTGCACCTGCGGGCAGGCTCATTTCCTGTCATCCGCGTAACGGGCGAGCTTAAGCCGCTCACAGGCGTTGCCAAAATGTCGCAGGATGAGACGCTCGAAATGGCGTTCTCGATGATGTCGAACAGGCAGAAGCAGCATTTCAAAGAGGCTTTCGAGGTCGATATCGGCTACGGTGTTCCGGGGTTGGGGAGATTTCGCGTGAATATCTTTCAGCAGCGCAACTCGATCGGTATCGTCGCCCGCGTAATATCCGATTCGATACGCTCGTTCGCCGAATTGGGCTTGCCGCCGATACTCTCAAACGTTGCCGAAGAGCGGCGTGGACTTGTAATTGTTACGGGAACGACCGGTTCGGGCAAATCGACCACGCTTGCCGCCATTGTCGATCACATCAATCAAAACCGAAACTGCCACATTGTTACGATCGAGGATCCGATCGAGTACCTCCACAAGGACAAACAATCATTCGTGACGCAGCGTGAGGTCGATGTGGACACGCGCAACTTTGCCGAGGCATTGCGCGGCAGCCTTCGTCAGGATCCGGATGTGATACTCGTGGGCGAAATGCGCGACCTTGAGACCATTGAGACGGCCCTTGTTGCGGCAGAAACCGGGCATCTCGTCCTATCAACTCTGCATACGCTCGATGCTTCAGAAACTCTAACCCGAATCATTTCAGCATTTCCGCCATATCAACAGCGGAGCGTAAGGATACAGCTTGCAGGCCTTCTGCGTGCGGTAGTCTCACAGCGGTTGATGCGTTCAGCAAAGGGCAACAGCCGGATACCGGCTGTCGAAGTGCTGATCTCGACGCCGCTCATACGCGATTACATCCTTCACGAAGACAAGACCAACGCAATTCGTGATGCGATCGCCGCCGGCACTTCGCAGTATGGAATGCAGACGTTCGATCAATCGCTATTCTACCTATACCAGTCAGGCCTTATCTCGCTTGACGAGGCACTTCGCGGCTCAACAAATCCGGATGAATTCCGCCTTCGCCTTGCCGGCATCCACAACACCACGACCATTGCAAAGGAAGAAATGGAACGATCAAGCGGCGTCGGAAGGATCGGTGACATAATAACCCGACATTGACGGCCAGCATCACCCACGTCCAAAATCGCCTAAAATATTTATTTTCTAAGGCTTTTGCGTGGTGAAGTCTTGACAGAAGCACCCGATTGCGTATAAATTCAAGGTTTACCACATCGAGCGAAAAGCCCTCATTGACGCTTATGTCCATCAGGCCCGAGTAGTATTTAGACGATTCGATCTGGTAAGAAGCTGCACGGACGCGCGTTTAGGTGCAGCAGATCAAAAAAAGGAAGCTTATTTACCGGTAAATGACAAACGAGGTTATTAACGAGGTCGAGGAAACTCCCGTACAGGAACCTGCGGCCACAGACACGATCGAAACGACACAAGCAGCGGCCGCTGAGGCCACAACCACCGAACCGACAGCAACCGCTGTCGCTGTTGACGAAACATCGCCCTCCGGCGATGTCGATTTCGGCGCCATCCTTAAAGAGTTCGAACAGGAACAAACGGCATACCAGCCGGGTGAACTGGTCCAGGGCAAGGTCGTCGGGATCTCCGATCGCGGGATCCTGATCGATTTTGGCTACAAGAGCGAAGGAATGGCTCCGATCGAGGAGTTTCTCGGTGAAGACGGTCAGGTCAGTGTAAACGTTGACGACGAGGTCGAGGTCGTGCTCAAGAGCCTCCATTCAGGTGACGGACCGCCGGTACTTTCCCGCACCGACGCTATCGGCCGCAAGGCGTGGGGCGAACTCGAAAAGGCATTTCACGACGGCACACCTGTTGTCGGAACCGTGATCGACAAGACGAAGGGCGGCCTTCGCGTTGACGTGAACGGCGTCGAGGCGTTCTTGCCCGGTTCGCAGATCGATTCACGGCCGATACATGGCCTCGACCAATATAAAGGCCAGCAGATCGAAGCAAAGATCATCAAATTCAGCCGTCGGCGCAACAATGTCGTCCTTTCGCGAAAGGTCCTGACCGATGAGGTGATCAACGAGCAGAAGTTGGAGACCCTTTCAAAGGTAGATGTAGGCTATGTTGTCGAAGGCACCATCAAGAACCTCACCGAGTACGGCGCTTTTGTCGATATCGGCGGTATCGACGGACTGCTGCACGTAACGGATATGTCCTGGGGCAGGCTTCGTCACCCGAGCGATATGTTCAAGGTCGATGATCATATCCAGGTCAAGATACTTAAACTCGATCGTGAGAAGGATAAGATCTCGCTCGGCTATAAACAACTCCTACCCGACCCGTGGTCAACCGTTATCGAGGTCTATCCGGTAAATTCCAAGGTCAAAGGAACGGTTTCGTCCGTTACCGACTATGGCGTATTCGTCGAACTCGAACCGGGCGTCGAAGGCCTGGTTCACGTCTCAGAGATCTCGTGGACACGCAGGGCTCAAAGCCCCAAGAAACTCTTTAACCGCGGCGATGTGGTCGAGGTCCAGGTGCTGGGCGTCGATACTGAGGAAAAACGCATCAGCCTCGGAATGAAACAGTTCCAGGAGAATCCGTGGGCGACGGTCGATCTTCGGTATCCGATCGGCACAAAGATACATGGCCGCGTACGTAGCCTTACTGATTTCGGAGCGTTCGTCGAGATCGAAGAGGGTATCGACGGCCTGGTTCATGTCTCTGACATTACTTGGGCGAAAAAGATCAAACATCCGAAGGATGTGCTGAAGAAGGATCAAGAGGTCGATGCTGTCGTTACGGCGATCGATAAAGCCGGTCAGCGTCTTTCGCTTTCAATGAAGGATCTTACGCCGAGCGTCTGGGAGACATTCGCGGCGACCCACCGTGCAGGCGACACGATCAAGGGCAAGGTTACGCGTTTTACGAATTTCGGCGTCTTTGTTGAGCTTGATGAGGGACTTGAGGGCCTTTGCCATATCTCTGAACTTTCGGACGAAAGGGTCGATCGGCCCGAGTCGATCGCATCGGTCGGCCAGGAAATGGACTTCAAGATCCTGCGCATCGATCAGGTCGAGCAGAAGATCGGACTTTCGCACCGCGCGGTCGGTAAAGATGACGAGCCGATCGTTGATTCAAGAATGTACTCGACCGAAGCGAAAGGCGGCATGGCATCGCTCGGCGAGCTTGCGAATCTGAGACTCGGCAATGCCGGAGAAGATGCTCCGGCCGACGTCGATCCGGAAGAGAAAAAGCGTGCTAAGGCTGAGGCAAAACGCCAACGGGCCGAGGAATACGCCGCTAAGGAAGCAGCGGCCGCGGCGGATGCGGCGAGCGCCGACGAGGCGAGTTCGGCTGACGCATCAGCCGAGGCCGAGACTGAAGCATCTGCCGCCGTCGAGGAACCTGCGGCAACCGAGGCAGTTCAGGCGGAAGAAGCAACCGTAGTGGAACCGGCAGCAGAGGCCCCTGTTGCTGAGCAGGCCGCCGCCGAAGATTCGGAGACGCAGTCTGCGTAAAGAAGCCGTGCCATATTTCATCACGGAGAACAGATAGCAAATGACAAAAGCCGATCTGGTTGAGAGAGTTGCCCGCGAAGCGGACATGACCAAAAAGGATGCCGAGCAGCTTGTCGAGATAATCTTCGACAGCATCACGCATTCGCTTAATAAGGGTGAAAAGATCGAGCTTCGCGGATTTGGCAGTTTTCGTGTTCGCGAACGCAACTCGCGCAAGGGCCGAAATCCCAAGACCGGTGATCCTGTCGAGATACCGGCAAAGCGTGTTGCCTATTTCAAGCCCGGCAAGGAACTCAAGGAGCTGATCAACAACGCTTAGGAGCCGCCATGGATGTCCTTTGGAGCCCTTGGCGCTACGACTACATCACAAAAGCCTCAGCTTCATCAGCGAAGTGCGCTTTTTGCGGGATACTTCAGAACTCGGCTACTGACGAGGATAATTTTATCCTCCACAGGGCCGAGTTCAACTTTGTGGTACTCAATATCTATCCTTACACATCAGGCCATCTGATGGTCGTCCCCTTCGATCACACCGCATCACCTGTTGCCGCCTCAAAAGCTTCGACCGACGAAATGATGGATCTTGTGCGGCGTTCCGTAGAGGCCATCGCACAGACCTACGACCCTGACGGAATGAATATCGGCATGAATCTTGGTAAAGCCGCCGGAGCAGGTGTCGCAGAACATTACCATATGCATGTTCTGCCGAGATGGACGGGAGATGTCAATTTCATGACAGCTATCGGCCAGACGCGCAACCTTCCTGAAAGCCTGCCGGACACTTATCGCAGGCTGGCACCTCTTTTCTAGAAATCGTCTTCAAAAGGCTTTGCCGGGCAAAAGAAATATGCAAGGCCGAGATTGACTACGACCAGCGCCGTCATTGCAATTGGCGGAAAGAACGTAAAGAACACAAAAACGATCAAACAAACCCCAAAGATCGCAAGCTGAATGGCGATGAGCGGCCGCATAAGCGATTCACCCAGATGCCTCAACAGCAAATAACCAAGCATTGAACCGCCGGACAAACAAAGCAGCGGAAAGCAGAAACTAAAGGCACGGAACAGATCCCATAAACTCGGCGAAAAGCCAAGCCCAAGATCCGAACGATACGTGGTCATGAGCGTATAGAGCTGAAGCTCTGATTCATTGCTAAGTTCCGGCACGATAAAAAAACTTATCGAGTGGAGCACGGCAGCAAGGAACATAAATAAGATCGCCGCCGTTAGCCAGAATGTGTAACGTGTAAGCATAATGGCTATTTTGCCGATCTTGCATCGGCCAAGCCGGGTTCGACAGAACGATCGATCGCCTCATCTTCGATCTCGCCGCCGGGACTTACGGGAATATCTTTCGGGTCGATGAATTGTACGCCGCCCACAACCTTTACTTCTGCTGACGATAGTTTGTACTGCCCGGACGTCGGCGGCACGTAGCCCGGATAATCGACACGCGAGTGATAAATAGCTATCAGCGAGCGGATCATGGACTCGCGTATCTGTGTCAATTCCCTCAGTGTGAGGTCGCACTCGCCAAGCTGATCGTCGCCTAAGATCGAATCGACTATTTTGGTAACGATAAAGCGGATATTCTCCGGTGTGGGCTCTGCAAGCGAGCGTGCACCGGCTTCGCACGAATCCGCGATCATCATTATCGCAGCCTCTTTGAACTGCGGCTTCGGCCCAGGATATCTGAAATCGCTTTCTGATATCTCCTCGTCAGGCCGAGCGGAATCCTGAGCCCTGCGAAGAAAATAGTGCAGCGTGCGTGTGCCGTGATGCTGCGGAATAAAGTCAACGATCCGCTGCGGCAGGCCCATTTCACGGCCAAGTTTTGTGCCGTAGGTTACGTGGCTGATGATGATCTTTGCACTCTGCAGTGGCTTTAGCTTGTCGTGCGGATTGCGGCCGTGTTGATTTTCGACAAAATGTTCCGGTGCCGCGATCTTGCCGATATCGTGATAAAGAGCACCTATCCGTGCGAGCAGGCCGTTGGCTCCGACGACGCGACAGGCCTCTTCGGCAAGTTGTCCGACGGCGTGCGAATGCTGATTGGTTCCCGGAGCACGCAACGCAAGCTGCCCAAGTATCGGCAGATCGGCATTCGAAAGCTCCAGCAGTTTTACGTCCGTCAGGATACCGAAAAAGTTCTCGCAGATAGGCAGCAGGACGGACGTGATCGCCGCCGTCGTTATACCGCTCGCGAGCGAGCAGGCGACCGCAAGGAGCACCGTATTCAGAATGAACGGCTGTTGTGAATACGCTATCAATGCCAATGCGAGCGGCACGCATGCCGTACCGACAAGTGCACCTGCCATTGTAACGGTCTGGCGGTTTCGGTAGCGCCCGATGCCGTAAACCGCGACCGCGGATGTGAGGGCCGCTACAAGCGCGAACTCAAAACTTCGCGGTGCCATAAAGCCCGTTATGAGAGCGTTCAGAAGGCCTACGAATAGGGCGGTCGGCCTGTCGGCAAGCAGCGTCATCATCAAGCTGCCGGAGGCGAAAGGAATTGCAAGCGCCCAGAGTGTCGGGTCGTTATACGGAGGCTGCACGTTCTGGTCGGCGGTGAATTCCGCGAGCCTGAACAGCACCGCGACAACGCCTGTCTGCACCACGACAATGAAGCCGATAAGCGCGAACGTCTTTCTGGGTGAAAGCGCAAGCCGCGGCACCACACCGCGATGCTGAACGAATTTCCAAGCCGCCCAGAAAAGTCCGATCACCAAAAGCAGGATGCCGAGAAAACGTCCGAGCTGGCGTGTCGAGGCTCCGTAGTTCTGAACCGCGGCAATGTTCGAAAGCATTTCTGCCGTAACGATATCGCCTTGGTTAGCCACTTTCTGACTGCGTTTCAGCACGACCGCAGCGGGCTTGATATTCTGTGCCGCCGTCTCTCTGGCGTTTTCGGTCGCGACGCTGTCATAAGAGATGCTCGGCTCGATCATTATCGATGTAGCTGTGTAGAATGCCTCAGCTTCCTTCTCGGAAAGGCTCTTGATCGCCTCAATTCTCGTCCTAAGCTTATCGCGAGCGGCAGATAGAGCCGTCCACGTGCTTTCCGGCATTGCAACATTCGATTGAAGGTTCGGCTTCGAGCGGTCAAAAACAAAGACCTGGTTCTTAAAGTACTGCCGGTCAGAATCATCATAGATGTAGCCGGTCGAACTCTCTCTTAATGCACTCTGCACCGCATCAATTTCATTCCGGCTGAATTGCCGCGACAGCAGTACGCGTGCGGTCTCAGCGCCGCCCGCACCGTCCCACTTCACCTGCGATCTTGCCTCAGTGCCCGCACTTTTTTCCGATGTGTCGCGTAAACGCTGAAGCTTTTCCCACGTCGAAACAAAGCCTTGAACCGTAGCTTCTGATTTATTCGATTCGTACCTGAAGATCGGTTTTACGGCGGTTTGAGCCTCTGCACGCAGCCGTTCCGTCGCAGCCGCATCCGTGTAGTTAATATCGGCAGGCGAGATCACCGTTTGCCGCACGATATCGCCGACCTTGTAAGGAGGTTCCGGTGCTGCCCGCCAAAGCGGATTGTGAACGAGCAGTGTCGTGATCAGACAAAAAAGCGCAAAACCGACGTAGAAGATCTGCGTGTCAGACAGCATCGTTAGCGGTTTTGACACGACATCATAAGACCGCCGAAGCAGCTTCTCAGCCGGTGATCTCATTTTCTCGATGCGCTTTTTCATTGAGCAGTGGCCGCAGCCGACGTGTTCGCTGTCTCGTCCGAAATGTACGATGGCCTTTCAACCTTTAACAGTGAGGCGGCTGCATCGACCAGCGGCCTTAGGCTTTCACGGCGGATAGCTGAAATTGCCACGCATGCCGCGCTGCTGTCAAGCACGATCTGCCGCCTTAGAACCTCAACCTCATCATCAGACAGCAGATCCGACTTGTTCAAAACGATCAGTTGAGCGATATCGCCAAAATGCAGGTCGCCGATGATCTTATTAACCGATGCGATCTGCTGCATCACACGCGGATTTGATGCATCGACCACATGGATGAGCAGGTCGCTGTCGGCGATCTCTTCGAGTGTCGCACGGAATGCAGAGACGAGTGCGTCCGGAAGGTCGCGGATAAAGCCGACCGTATCGTTGATGATAACCTCTTGGTCATACGGCAGTCGAAGACGCCGTGATGTCGGATCAAGCGTGGCGAACATCTTCTTCTCGGCATGAACGTTCGATCGCGTGAGGGTGTTCAGAAGTGTTGATTTGCCTGCGTTAGTGTAACCGACCAGCGAGATCAGCGGCAGATGTTTCTGCACGCGGTTCTTTCGCCGCTCGTGCCTCTGCCCGCCGAGGGCATCGACCTGCCGTTCGAGCTGAGCGATGCGGTCACGAACCCGGCGGCGGTCGGTCTCGAGCTTCGTTTCGCCGGGGCCTCTTCCGCCAATGCCGCCCGCAAGACGCGAGAATGCTGAATTCTGACCGATGACAAGGCGGGGCAGAAGGTATTTGAGCTGGGCAAGTTCGACCTGCAGCTTGCCTTCCCTGCTCTGTGCCCGCTGAGCAAATATGTCGAGGATCAATTGCGGCCTGTCTATCACTTTCAACTCGGTTGCTTCGCTCAATACGCGTACCTGTGCCGGCGACAATTCGGAATCGAAAATAAGCAGGTCGGCCCCTAGCCGCATCGAGCGTATCAATATCTCGTCCAACTTACCCTTTCCCAAAACGGTCTTTGCATCTATTTGCGGCCGCTTTTGGATGACCGTATCAAGGATAACGACATTCGCAGATCCGGCAAGCTCCTTGAGTTCATTAAGCGACTCGATCTCGGCCTCGATGTCGCCCGTTGTTACGCCGATCAAGATCGCGCGGTCGCGGCCCGCCTGCCGCTTTGGAGCAGCGAGGCGAACCCGAGCCATTTCGTCCTCGAGGGAATTTATCAGCTCCGTAAAGTTAGTATTCAGTTGTGCGGGATGTTCCGGTTCAAGGAACGCGTACGGGAGCGCGTCTTCCTCGGATTCGAGCCGTGCCGCGTTGGTCGGAACAAGATGCGCCGAATAAACCGGCCCCGGCAGTCCGTCCTTGCGGTTCACCTGTATAGCCGACATCAGGTCGAGCCTCAGCAGAGCAAGGTCGGTCAGATCATCTTGTGTAAGCATTTCGCCAAGCAGATGCGTGTGTACGCATCTGAGTCCGCGAAATCTCCCTTCTGACACACGAGCGCGCCCGAAGTCCGGCAACTCGATCTGCTTCGCGGTGCCGACCATCACGTATTCGACTTGCCCCTTGCGGTTGAGCAGCACGCCTATCTGCCGCCCTGTTTCGTTTGAAAGCTCGGTCATCTGCCGAGCCAACTCCGGCGAGACGATCGAATCCGGAGCAACGCGGCGGGTGCCGAGCTTTTCGATGCGGCGAAGCTGATCGTGTTTCAAACCGCGTGTGAAACCGTGTATCGTACTGATAAATCCGCCTCCGTCAAATAACCTCAATTATAGCAGAAACAGGCGTTTCCGAGTTCGAAATTCTGCTGTGGTAAAATCACTGTGACCATGAGTGATAATGATATCGGCCTGCCGAAAGCGAAACTAGCATACACGATCATCCAGGACCTGCTTCAGGGACATGAAGCCCTGAGCGGCCTGCTCGTCGTGATGTCACACGCCTTGGATGAAGAAGTGCTGAAAGCGCTGACAACCACATCCGAATGGGAAACGTATCTCGCCTCTAAGCGACAGATGGAGGTCACGAACACTCAGATCGAAGAATTCGTAAGCGAACTCAAGCGTCTCGAAGCGGCCACGGCAGGTGACGCCAAGGCGTAGGAGGCCTCAAATGTACGATCTTGTGATAATCGGTGCGGGGCCCGCCGGCATCATGGCCGCTTATCAAGCAAAGCAAGCCGGCCTTCGTTATGTGGTTCTGGAAAAAGGACTTATCGGCAACACTATCTATAATTACCCGGTCGGGCTTACGGTATTTTCGACTATCGACGAGCTTGAGTTCTTTCCGCGAACGCTGATGCCCGCCCGCGAAAAACCTACACGCGAGGAGTTGCTCTCCTACTACGTTCGTTTCGTACTTGATAACGAACTTGAGATACGAACCGAGGAGGCAGTACAAAGCGTTACGGAATGCACTCCATTCCGCATAACTACCGATAAGGGCGAATATTCTGCACACAACGTCCTCTTTGCCATCGGAGCAATGGATCATCCGCGAAGGCTGGGCGTCCCGGGCGAAGAGCTGCCGAAGGTGCACGATCATTTTCGGGAAACTTATCCGTGGGTTCGAAAAAAGGCTTTGGTTGTCGGCGGAGGCAACAGCGCGGGCGAGGCGGCCCTGTTCCTGGCCCAAGAAGGCGCCGATACGACGTTGGCCGTCTTTCGCGATGATTGGCAGAATACCGATCCGAAGCAAGGCTGTATCAAGTATTGGGTAAAACAGCCGCTCGAGGCCGAACTCGAACGCCGCTGCCTCAACCTTTTCTTTTTAGGCCGCGTGATCGAGATACGTGAGAATGAAGTGACCTTGGAGGATGAGCACGGAGTAGCCGTTACATTGCCGAATGACGTCGTTTTCGTCCTGATAGGCTCTGACGCCGATATGACAATGCTAAAGGGCCTGGGGGTTACGACAAAGCTTGGGAAATACGGCGAAACGCCGATCTACGATCCGGAAACATTCGAAACGTGCGTTCCGGGCATTTATGTTGCAGGCCATTTTACCGAGCAACGGCACATCAAAGGTGCGATCGACGCCGCACGAACACTTGTTCCAAAGATCGCCGCAAAAAGATGATCCGTACGCTTGGCGCTTGTTTGCGATCACGCGCTCGGCATTATGTATGTTACGACCGCGATGTAGTGCAGAATACTGCCAAAGAGAACGAACACATGAAAGATGGCGTGATGATGCCGGATCGCCTTCCAGCCGAAAAATATCATTCCGAGTGTATAGCTGACACCGCCGGCGACCACAAGCCCAAGCGCGAACGGACCCAGAACATCGTATAAAGGCTTTGCTGCTAGAATGCCGATCCAGCCCATCGCAAGATAAAGCACGATGCTCAGTGCGACCAAACGTCCGCGAAACGCTATCTTCAGTGCGATCCCGATAACCGCCAATGACCATACCAAAGCAAGCATTCCCGGACCGATGCCTTCACGCAGAACCGTCAGCAGGAACGGCGTATATGAACCCGCTATCAGCAGATAGATCGAGCAATGATCGGCCAACTGGAGCAGCTTCTTTCGACGCGGCGTGATAACGGTGTGATAAAAGGTTGAAGCGCCGTAGAGTGTAATGAGCGAGACGCCGTAAACGACCGCGGCGGCCGTATGCCACGCGTCACCGCCCGGCAACGCAAGTATCATCAGGGCGATGAAACCGCCGATACTCAGGATCAGCCCGAACCCGTGTGTAACGGTATTCGCGACTTCTTCTACGGACATTTCATTAACGTGCGCTTTTATCATTTACATTGCGGCAGATCCAAAATTCGTATCGGTCGTCGCACGCTCACGTCTTGCCACGCCTTCTTCGTAGGCGGCGTCCTCGACCCTGGCAGCGACCGCTTCGCCAACGCGGCGGTCGAATACCGAAGGAATTATGTAATCAGGATGAAGCTCCTCAGGCTGAATGATGTCTGCGATGGCGTTCGCCGCTGCGATCTTCATCGATTCGGTGATGCGCGACGCCCGGCAGTTCAACGCACCGCGAAAGATACCGGGAAAACACAGCACGTTGTTGATCTGGTTGGGATAATCCGAACGGCCCGTTGCCATTACGGCAACGTGGCCTTCTGCATCCTCGGGCATGATCTCAGGTACGGGATTGGCCATCGCGAACACGATCGGATCTTTTGCCATTGAGTCGATGTCATCTGTCGTCAGCAGGCCGGGTGCCGACAGTCCGAAAAACACATCCGCACCTTTGAGGACATCGTGAATAGAACCTTGTTCGCGATCCGGATTGGTATTCTTTGCGTACCATTCCTTGACCCAGTTCATATTCTCCTGGCGGCCCTCGAAAATCGCTCCCGTCGTATCGCATCCTACGATGTTCTTGACACCGGCGGCCATTACGATCCGCGTACAAGCAACGCCTGCGGCCCCGATGCCGTTGACGACCAGCTTGACTTCGTCCATCCTCTTGCCGACGATCTTCAGCGCGTTGATCAGTGCCGCAAGCACAACAACCGCAGTGCCGTGCTGGTCGTCATGAAATACCGGTATGTCGAGCTCTTCCTTCAAACGCTGTTCGATCTCAAAGCAGCGCGGCGCCGATATGTCTTCAAGATTGATACCGCCGAACGCAACCGATATGTTCTTAACGGTTTGGACGATCTCGTGCGGATCTTTTGTGTTCAAGCAGATCGGGAACGCATCGACACCACCGAATTCCTTAAAAAGTTGACACTTGCCTTCCATCACCGGCATTGCCGCGGCCGGCCCGATATCGCCGAGGCCGAGGACGGCAGTTCCGTCCGAGATAACGGCGACCGTATTCTTCTTGATAGTAAGGTTGTAGGCCTTTTCCGGGTCCCTATGTATCGCTTCGCAAACACGCGCAACGCCCGGCGTGTACGCCATCGAAAGATCACTCCGCGTCTTTAGCGGCATCTTCGACGCTATCTCGATCTTACCGCCGAGATGCATCAGGAAGGTGCGGTCGGAAACATTGACGACCTCGACACCGTCAATGTTCTCAACTGCCTCGATGATCTCTTTGTCGTGCGTTTCGCTGGCGGCATTGACCGTAATATCGCGAACAAGAAAATCCTTACCGACGCTGACGATATCGATGCCTTCGATGTCACCGCCGGCATGGCCGATCGCCGTGGTGATCTCGCCGAGCTTGCCCGGCTTATTATGTATCTTTACGCGGAGTGTAAGGCTGTAGCTCGCATTTGGTGTTGAAATATTGGACATAATACGCGGAAATCGTTGCCGCATCGGAGCCTAAAGCTCAAAAGATAAAGTATGCAGAAATTCTAAAATGCGGGCAACCGGACAAAGGGCAGTTCGGTAACGACGGCGCTCGCATCAGCGGCCTTTAGCTCCGTTCCGGAGGCCAAGAAATCGTATCTAACATAACCCAACGCAATTGCTTTGCCGAGCTTGGGTGAAAAGGTTACAGAGGTAATGCGGCCCGCGGCCTTCCCTTCCGCAGTGGTCAGTTCGGTTCCGGCATCAACGTTGCCCGACAGTAGAAGGCCGCTAAGACGTTTCGCGATATGGCCGCGAAAGTAAATGCGCGCAATGATCTCTTGACCGATATAGCAGCCCTTGTTGTATGAGATCAGGCCGTCGAGGCCAAGCTCCGGCACGACCGTCGATTCATCCATATCGATCCCATAGATCGGAACACTCGACTCGATCCGAAGCGTTTCGTACGTTTCCGCATCGAGTTCGATCGCATTGCCGCCGCGCCGAGCCGATCCTGCGGGAATAAATGAACCTGCAGGCAGCGGCGAAACATTCAGCGTGATCGAATTCCCGGCTGTGTCGTACCGGCCGAAAATATCTGCATAGCGATACTGCGAGGACAGATCCTCGACGAAAAAATCGCCGGCGTAGGTAAATCTAAAAAGGTTTTGAAAAAGCTTTTCCCGTGTGGACTCTTCGGTTTCAATGAAAAATCGGTCGCCTTGCCGCATAACGCGAACAAGGGCAAGCAAGCGTCCTTGAGCATTCGGAAATGCTGCAAGCATCGCGTTGCCGTCGTCGAGCGTTTTCATATCGCCGGTCATCATTCCGTCAAGAAATTTGACCGCCTCTTTGCCCCAAACCGCTGTAAGCCCGCGGCTTTGTTCAAAATATGCGCTACCGCCGCTGCGCACATGATCGTACGTATCTCTATTCATGATCTCGAAATGGAATTCCGCATACTCGCTTCTGCCGGCTGCCCGTATTTGCCGTTCGCGATCGCCGGCGGGTTGCCCCAACCGGTATTCGGTTTGTTACAATGATAACAAATGAGCACTGTTACAAAAGAAGCGGTTCTTGGCGTTCTGACGAAGATCATTGACCCTGACCTTCATAAGGACATAGTTACGTTGGGATTTGTTAGAGACCTTAAGGTCGACGGCGGTGATGTTTCATTCACGATCATGCTTACAACGCCTGCCTGTCCGGTCAAGGAGGAAATGGAAGGAAAAGCCCGTGAACTCGTCGGCGGGCTTGACGGTGTTGCGAAGGTTGACGTGCATATGGATGCCGAGGTACCGAAGGGTCGCGGCATCGCAAATGATGTAACGATGGACGGCGTCAAGAACATCATTGCAGTGTCGAGCGGCAAGGGCGGCGTCGGCAAATCAACCGTCGCGGTGAATCTCGCTGTCGGGCTTGCGATGGACGGCGCAAAGGTCGGCCTTATGGATGCCGACGTTTACGGGCCGAATGTGCCGCTCATGCTCGGCACCGGACATGACCAGCCGCGGGTCATTGACGGGCGGCTTAAGCCAATTGAGAAATACGGCGTCAAAATGATCTCAATGGCAGTACTCGTCCCGCCCGATAAGCCGATGATCCTCCGCGGCCCGATGCTGCACGGGATCGTACGCCAATTCTTAAGCGATGTTGACTGGGGCGACCTCGACTATATGATCGTCGATATGCCGCCGGGAACGGGCGATGTTCAATTATCGCTGTCGCAGCTCGTACCGGTGCAGGGTGCCGTGCTTGTAACAACACCTCAGGAAGCTTCGCTTGCGGATGTGCGGCGTGCCGTAAAGATGTTCGAGCAGGTGAACGTCCCTGTCCTCGGCGTGATCGAGAATATGTCGTATTTTATCGCACCGGATACCGGAGCCCGCTATAACATCTTCGGTGAAGGAGGCGGACAAAAACTCGCCGATGAGTACGGCCTGAACCTTTTGGGCGAAGTGCCGCTCGGTATGCAGGTTCGTGAGAACGGCGACAGGGGAATTCCGGTCGTTGTAGGCGCACCCGGCTCAGAGCAGGCGGAGGCCTTTATGAAAGTCGCCGAAGAGGTTGCGCGGTATGCGTCGATCGAGGCCATGAAGCCCGATCTGGCCATCGTCTCAAAGGCGAGTCAAAGCTAAACGGTTGAACCGCCGCAAGGATGCGGCACTTCTGCTCCGTCAATATTTGACCTTGAATTTTGCGGAGTTCGTTTCTATAATTTACATTCTTGTAAAGATTCCAGGTTAAGGATCTTTTCAGAACCAAAAGGAGAGTATCAAATATGTCAGCAGTTGCATCACCATCGGTCGAGTTGAATGTCACGGAAGCCGCCGCATCCGAGATCCAAAAGTTCCTGCAGGAAGAGGACGATCTTCCGGAAACAGCGGGTTTGCGTGTACGCGTGGTCCCGGGCGGCTGTTCGGGCTTCCAATACAGCCTGAATGTTGAGGAAGAACCTCGCGAGGGTGATGTTACGATCCGGAAGAGCGGTATCAATCTTTTCGTTGATATGTTCTCGGCACAGTATCTCAACGGCATCACTATCGATTACACATCGAACGTTATGGGTGCCGGCTTTACATTCGACAACCCGAACGCGTCGGGCGGCTGCGGATGCGGTACGTCCTTCTCGGCCTAACACATTTTTTAGGCGTCCTTATAGCTGAAGATCGGCTGTGCTTTGCCGCACGGCCTTTTTTCTTTGGAATTTATCCCTAATCACTACTATCTATGTCTATTCAAAAGGACAACTGAAGGAATACGCGGCGGAGTAGCGGGGCGGCAATGCCGCCCGGCGGCTTTTCGCGGCAAACTCAACAGCGGGAATATTTCGTAATTCAGAATTTGCAATATTATCCAAAAACTTGGATAATTTCTCACAGGTCAGAAAAACGGGCGTTTTCAAGCTCGTAAAATTAAAAGAAACAGATCAAGCAATAGTTCGGGAACCGTTAACGGATTCGCTATTTTTATAAACTAGGTGAGCTTTTCACCGTCCCCGACCAAGAGCCCTCCCATTGATCGCCAGAAAGGAGACATTCATTTGACTGAAATCAAGAAGATCTTTGCCGTTTCGTTATTTGCGGCAGGCTTGGCACTCGGCTCGTCAGCAGCAGTTAATGCACAAGGGCGTGACCGCATCGTAAAACCGACATCGAGCCAACCCATAAATGCACCGCAGAGTTCGAAGCCGACGGTCGTTACGACAACATCGTCGCGACCCATCCTTACGAACGACGTTCGTGTTGTTCGCAACGCCGATCCTGCATGGGAACCAAAGATCGAAAGGACCGCTTCCACGTCTGCCGCAAATATCGGCACAATGGCTGCCGCAGGCCGCACCGCATACGGAGCAACCGCGAGCATCCGCCTCGATAACGCGATAAAGAGCCGCTACGGAAAGCCGTACCGTTATGGCTCGACCGGCCCGAACACATACGACTGCTCAGGTTTTGTTTGGAGTGCTTTTCAGGAAGCGGGTATCAATTTCACACGTGCAAGCGCCCGCAGCCTCTGGGCGCAATCCGTACCCGTTTACGGCGATGAGCGATTCAAGTTCGGCACGCTTGTCTTCTTGAACGGCCTTGGCCACATGGGCATAGTCGCGGATGAGAACGGCTTCTATCACGCTTCGTCAAGCAAAGGTATTACGTATTCGCCGTTCAAAGGCTATTGGGAAAGCCGCATCGTTGGTTTCCGCAAACTCGTCCCGGAGGCGAACGCAGCCATCGATCTCGGCCGGTAAAAATAGACGGACATCGGCACAAAGTTCAGCCCGACGTTTCAATGGAACGTCGGGCTTCTTACTTTTCAAGAGATCTAACCGATAAATCCCGGCTTTGTGTGCGGTTCCATAACTTCGGTGATCAGCGCGATCTTGTCGATCGCGATGTAGGCTACCTTCTCGTCATCGTCGCGCAGATAGAGCACGCCGTTGCTCACATCAATAACGCTGCCGCGGAACGCTGCGTTGGTCCCGCATGAAGCATCAACCTTCTTACCCATCAAACTTTTCAGAAGCTCTTCCATATCAATCTATTCCGCGCATCGCCGCAATTCTGCCAGCCGTTGCCCATCGACTCCTTTGCCTTTCCGAAACAGAACCTTTGCCGGTCGCCGACTGTCTGTCCGAGTAAGCCAGCGCCGCCGTGATCACGGCAATATCTTTTTCTTCCCTTTCTGCACCACGTTCCTTGCGTCGTTCGTTAAAGGCTGCGATGAAGCCCGTATCGAGGTTACCGGCGATAAATACCTCGTCATTCATAACCTCGCGAAAGAACGGGAGTGTCGTCTTGATGCCGCTGACCTGATATTCTGCCAACGCGCGCCGCATCCTGTCGATCGCCTCCGCCCTGTCGCGCCCGTGAACGGCGAATTTCGAGATCATCGGATCGTAATGTATCGAGACCTCGGCGCCTTCATAGATGCCGCCGTCATCACGAACTCCCGGCCCCTGAGGCAGGCGAAGCCGCGTGATACGCCCCGGCGACGGAAGGAAGTTCAGTTCCGGGTCTTCTGCATACACGCGGCATTCGATCGCATGGCCCGTGAGAACGACATCCTCCTGCGTGAATGACAGTTCCAACCCGGCCGCGACATTTATCTGTTCGCGAACAAGGTCGATGCCGGTAACAAGCTCGGTAACCGGATGTTCGACCTGCAAGCGCGTGTTCATCTCAAGAAAGTAGAATGAACGATCGACATCGGAGACGAGAAATTCGACAGTACCGGCACCGACGTAACCGACCGCCGCTGCTACCTTTACCGCGCAGGCTCCCATTTCCGCACGAAGTTTTGGGTCATTTATCGGCGAAGGAGCCTCTTCGATCACCTTTTGATGCCGCCGCTGGATCGAACATTCACGCTCGCACAAGTGCACATGCTTGCCGTGTGTGTCGGAGAAAACCTGTATTTCGATGTGCCGCGGCCTCTGAATGGCCTTTTCGATATAAACAGCGTCATCGCCAAAACTCGCGAGTGCTTCGGAACGTGAATTCTCAAACGCGGAATGCAGTTCACTCTCGTCCGAAACAAGCCGCATCCCCTTGCCGCCTCCGCCTGCTGATGCCTTTAGCATCACAGGATAACCGAAACTTGCAGCTGTTTCTTTAGCTTCTTCGTACGAGTTCAGCGGTTCGGTCGTACCCGGAACGACCGGTACGCCGGCCTCGATGGCGATCTTTCTGGCAGACATCTTGCCGCCCATGCTCTCCATCACTTCAGGCGGCGGCCCTATGAATGTCAGGCCTGCCGCGACCACCTCGCGGACAAACTCGGCATTTTCCGAGAGAAAACCATAACCGGGATGGATCGCCTCGGCTCCGCTTTGTTTTGCCGCCGCAATGATCTTTTCACCTCGCAGATAGCTTTCGCTCGATGCGGCAGGGCCGATGTTGTACGCCTCATCCGCCATTCGCACATGCAATGCATCCGCATCGGCTTCAGAATGAACGGCGACCGTCGCGATCTTCATCTCACGACACGCACGAATGATGCGACAGGCGATCTCACCGCGATTTGCAATTAGGATCTTGCTGAACATAAGCTGCCTACTCAACCACTGAATTATACTGATTGCGCGGGTCGAAGCGTATGCCGACCTTTGCTCCCGGCACGTAGGTCTCCGCGGCTTGCTGCTCGGGCGTCAAAATGTCAGATGATTCAAAGTCAACTCCGTTGAGCGTATAAACGAAAACGATCACGGTGCCTCCTTCCGCATTACTCTTGCAGTCAATTATTGTGCCTTCGGTTATGCGGCCCGTCGCCAGCAGATGGCGGCGACGCTCGGCCGGATCGACCGTATTCTTTCGTTTAAGTTTGGCGAACAACCCCATACCTGTCATCTAGTCGTCAAGTTCAAGCGGCGGCTTGCCGTACCTCGCCCTTAGTCTATTTGCCGCTGCAAGCACGTTCGGCCGCCCGATTATTCGGGCCTCAAGAGGCCGCTTGCCCGGGAAATCAACCATTATAAGCCCGAGCAGGATCGTAAGAACACCTTGGCCGGGAACACCCGGCAGAGACAATATGATACCGATAATGATGAGAAGCACGCCGAAGATATTCTTCGCGGTCACAGCACCCCATTTGACGAGCCACGGCGTGCCGGGCATAAAATCGCGTTCGTAGTGGCTTGAGAAGTAAGCCGCCGGGATCTTTACCATAACGACCCCGATCGCAGCAAAACTGATACCGAGCGAAACGAAAAATAACAGCACGGTAAGCCCGATGCTGCTCCATGTCACTCTCGACCATAGGTCGGCAAGCCATTCGATCATTCCGCCTCCAACCTGCGGAATTCCTTCCAAATAAAGTACATACGATGAATGAGCGTCCACACCGAGCCGACCGCAAGAACCCAAAGCACCTGCGGCATCCTATTAGCCAAGAAGTGCGTCGAGTTCCAATCCCAAGTGGACAGCGCACCTATGATGAGCAAAACCACACGCTCGGGCCGCTGCAGGAAACCAACATTCGCCTTTACGCCGAGCCCCTCACTCCTCGCAGTGGTGTAGCTCACCATTACCGAAGCGATCATACCGACGCCGGCAAGAAATACGTTAAGCAGAGAATGCTGCGGCGCGTTCCCCGCATAAAAGATCATAATGCCGAGAAATGCGACCATGTCCGACAGCCTGTCCAAAGTGGAATCAAGGAAGCTGCCGAATTTCGTTACACGCCCCGAAAGCCGCGCAACATTGCCGTCGAGCATGTCGAAGAGATTTGCAACTATAAGGACGATGCCGGCCCAAAAGAACTCGCCAAGCCCAAAGAGCACTCCGCAGCCGATGTTTATTGTTACACCGACGGTTGTCAGGATATTCGGCGAGATGCCTGCAGATGCGAGGGTCCGCACCATCGCATTGATGATGCGTGTCGCTCCGCGTCCGATCTCTGCTCCTAACATTAATTCGCCGGCCTAGCCTTTCTGATGGATCGTCGTAACGCGGGTGATCTCAAAACTGCGAAACCCCGTAACGGTTTTCACGCGGATCTCATCTCCCTCTTCCTTGCCCATCAATGCCGAACCAATGGGCGAAACTGTAGAGATCTTGCCGTTCTCCGGCGAACTCTCCTCGGATGTTACAAGCTCGTAGGTGACCTTTTCTTCCTTTTGAAGGTCAAAAAGGACAACGACCGAGCCGTACGCTATCCGATCTTCGGGGATCTTTGAGATGTCGATCGATTCGACCTCCATAAGCCTCTGCTGGAGCAGGCTGATGCGTGCCTGCACCATTGATTGCCGCTCTTTTGCCGCTTTATATTCGGCGTTCTCGCTGAGGTCGCCGAACTCTCGCGCGTGCTGAATGACCTTGGGCAATTTATGATGAAGCTCATGCTCGAGTTCGCTGAGTTCCGATCGAAGTTTTTCTTTTACCTCTTCCATAACGCCTTATGCTGTTTGAGTGATCGATTCGAACTCCCTTCCGTCCGCAGTTCTGGACTCGTGCGGAGCACAGAAAGAGATGCCGATGTCGCGGGCCGTGCGGACAAGCTGTCCGTCAACAGGTACCGTTTTTATATTTGCAATTGCCTCGGACAGAGGCACCGTAACGATCGAACTTGCATTTAGAGCAACCATCTTGCCGACCTCGCCGTTCGCCAACGCCCTCACGGCACAAGCCCCGAGATTCGTGCCCAATACCCTGTCAAAAGCATTCGGGCTGCCGCCGCGTTGCAGGTGGCCTAACACGACGCAGCGGGACTCTTTACCTGTCAGCTCTTCGATCCGGTTGCGTACATAAACGCCTACGCCGCCAAGGCGCATCGCATCACGGTCTTGGTACATCAGATCCTTGCCTTCCTCGAGAGCGCCTTCGGCAACTACTATGTTCGTAAAGCGCGAACCGCTCTCTTCGCGTTCATGCACCTTTCGGACGATCGATTCAAAGCTGTACGGTATCTCCGGTATCAGAATGATATCAGCACTGCCTGCAAGGCCCGCGTTGAGAGCGATCCAACCCGTGTTGCGGCCCATTACTTCGAGAACCATAATGCGGTCGTGCGAAGCGGCGGTCGTGTGCAGCCTGTCGAGAGCCTCGGTAGCAATATCGATCGCGGTCATAAAACCGAACGTCAGTTCGGTCGCGGCAAGATCGTTATCGATGGTTTTCGGAACACCGACGACCGGAAAGCCGCGTTGATGGAATTGCTCCGCAATAGCAAGCGTCCCTTCACCGCCGATGGCAACGAGAGCATCGATGCCAAGTATATCAAGATTTGCAAGAGCCTCAGAGATCGGCAGCTCAGTAAAATGCGGTTTGCCGTCGATCATTTTGACAAAGCTGCCGCGATTTCGTGTCCCCAATATAGTACCGCCTTTCGGCAGTAGCCCGCTGACGCTTTTCGTCGTCAGATTTACTGTGTGCGTCTGGCCGAGTATGCCTTCAAAGCTGTCCTCGATGCCGATACACTTCATTCCATATTCGCCAATTGCTGTACGGACGACCGCACGTATCGCCGCATTCAGGCCCGGAGCATCGCCGCCGCCCGTAAGTATCCCTATCTGCTTATACATAAAAACTCAAAAACCTATCGAATATTTTGCAGGAGAGCGAAACTTTGTACGAGCTTTGCCGCATCGGGCATGGATTGAACCGCCTTTACAACTTGCTGGTCGCCTTCAAGAAGTACCTGGATGCCGGCCTCATTCGAGCAGTTTGCCGTGGCTATCTCTTCGCGGAGCCGCATCTTTGCATATTCGGTTTGAGTGCCGATATTATCTGCGGTCAGCCCAACCTCCTTATCGGCGGCCGCAAAGGAACGAAAAGCGTCATACAACTTGTCAGAGACAGCAAACTCGCCGGGTGCAAGCGTCAGTCTGAAATTCTGCCTCTCGACCTTCATCGCTTCGAAACCCGCTACTTTTCCGCCGACAAGCTGCCGGACGAAAAGGAATGCGGCCTCATTTATCCGCGATTTTAATTGGCTGCCTGCGGCCGGCGGAGCAACGATGTCGGGCTCGATGCCTCTGCCGCCATATAGCACGCGTCCGTCCGGCATAGTTACCGGCACTCCGACTGGTTTTGGCGGGGCATCAACCGCATCTTCGTCATGCGAGTAATAATCGTAGATCGAGCCGTTGGAATAGTCGCGCTGTAGCGAGCGCCCGTACGGCGTGTAATATCTCGCGGTCGTAAGCGTCATCCCGGTGCCGTACGGAAGCCGGAACACACGCTGAACAAGCCCCTTGCCAAAGCTGTCCGTGCCGACGATCAAGGCTCGACCGTAGTCCTGCATCGCACCCGCGACGATCTCGGACGCCGAAGCCGAACCGCCGTTTATCAACAGGACAAGCGGGAAATTCTCGACCGTGCCGCCGGTCGTCCGCAGTTCGCGCACCGCATCCGAGCGCGATGATTTCACTGAAACCACTGTCTTGCCTGCCGGAATGAAATCGCTGACGATCTCGATCGCCTGTTCTAATATTCCGCCGGGATTGCCGCGAAGATCCAGCAGAAGGCCCTTCATTCCCTGCTTCTTCAATTCGGCGATAGCCGACGCGACCTCTGCCGCGGATGTCTGCTGAAAACCGCCCGTAAACCCGATGTAACCGATATTATTCGGCAGCATGAATGAGTTGCGAACCGAAGGAAGAGGCACTCCGCCGCGAACTATTTCAAAGGCAAGAGGCTGCTGGCTGCCTACGCGTTCGACAGAAACTTTTACTGTCGTGCCGCGCTCACCGCGTACATTCTTTGACAATTCGCTCGCGGTCCAGTCGGTCGCGTCCTTGCCGTCAACGGTCAAAAAGCGATCGCCGTAATGAAGCCCTGCCTTCTCCGCAGGCGTACCGGGAACGATCGACTGTACGTATACACCGTTATGGTGCTGCATTATCGAGACACCGATGCCGTAGAACTGCGACGACTGCTCCTCATCCATCTTCTTAAGAGCCGCTCGGTCAAAGAACGACGAATGCGGATCGAGTGTCCACAGCGTACTCTGCATCGAACTGTCGGTCATTTGCTGGCGATCTATCTTGCCCGCATAATTCGCATCGATCACATCGAGAGCCTCGCCATAGTCTCTAAGGATCTGCTCGCGCGTCACGCCGCTGTCCGATGCCTTCGCCGGCAGACGGCCGCCAAGCCCTCCGACAAGTGCTCCTACGGTGACTAAGATCAACGCAATGATCGGGATACGCCTTTCCATACGATACGCCGCTCGAAACCTAAATTGTAACACAACAGCTCTTTGCAGCCGTGCCGGCGGTCGATCCCATTTGATAATTTACATTTTGGCTGTAAGCCTCTAGTATAAACCGTTCATAGGATGAGCTTTGACCTGTCGATAGTTGTGCCTGCATTTGACGAGGAACTTCGCCTCGCTTCATCGGTTACTGCGATCCTCGAACACATTAACGAACAAAAGATCAATGCCGAGTTGATCGTCGTTGATGACGGCTCCGGCGACAGAACGGCAGATGTCGCACGGACGGCCGCAGCCGCGTTTCCGAATATCGCAACCAACGTGATCCGATATGAAAAGAACCGAGGCAAGGGCTTTGCGGTACGCACGGGCCTGCTTGCGGCAAGTGCAGACCTCGCTCTATTTAGCGACGCAGACCTTTCAACACCGATCGAAGAGATGGACAAGCTGCTCGATCCGATACGCAGCGGCAAATGCGACGTTGCATTCGGTTCAAGAGCCATCGACCGCAGGCTTATCGGGACGCATCAGCCGTGGCGGCGCGAGCAAGGCGGCCGCGTAATGAATTTTGTGATTCGAAAGATGTCAGGCCTTGCATTTTCCGACACGCAGTGCGGGTTTAAGGCGTTCAATATGAACAAGTTCCGGCCGCTGCTCGGCTTGATGACGATCGACAGGTTCGGCTTTGATGTAGAATTCTTGTTCGTCGCGAAATATCACGGACTTCGGCTCGCAGAGATCCCGGTACGTTGGAATGATGTTGAAGGCTCAAAAGTTTCCGTATTCCGCGACACCCGACGAATGTTCTCGGAACTTTCGCTCATACGACGCAATGCCAAGAACGGAGCTTACGACCTAGCGGATTAAAGCGCTTTTTGTAACGACCTCCGCGACGCGTTAATATCAGATCATGACCGCACGATTGAATGTAAATATTGATCATGTTGCAACGGTCCGAGAAGCTCGGAAGACGATCGAACCGAGCGTACTCGAAGCTGCGGCCATTTGCGAAAAAGCGGGCGCACACGGCATAACGGTGCATCTTCGCGGTGACAGGCGGCATATCCAAGATCGTGATATCGAGGAGCTTCGCCGTTCCGTAACCACTTACCTGAACTTGGAAATGGCCGCAACGGACGAAATGCTTTCGATCGCAACCACGCTCAAGCCCGACGCAGTTTCACTGGTACCGGAATCGCCGAACGAGGTTACGACCGAGGGCGGCCTCAACGTCCGATCAAATGCGGATGCGATTTCTGCCGCTTGCAGCATCCTAAAGAACGCAGGCATCCATGCGAGCATCTTTATCGATCCTGACAACGAACAGATCGATGCGGCACACGCGGCGGGAGCCGACCAGATCGAACTTTGCACCGCAGAATATGCGGAGTTGACGCTTGGCGAACGCTCCAATGCACCCGAATGGATGGCAAAGGCTGCGAGTGAAGTTGAACGACTTCGAAATGCGGCTGTCCACGCCGCTTCCAAAGGGCTTGTTGTCGCCGCCGGCCACGGCCTGACGACAATGAATGTCGGCCCGCTTGCCGCGATTTCCGAAATAACCGAATTCAACATCGGCCATCACATAATTTCCCGCTCGATATTCAAAGGCCTTGACGCCGCCGTACGCGAGATGCTCGCGGCGATCGGCTAAGCTTCTTCGGCCGCGATCTCATCCTTTCACAAACCTTCGCTGACGGTTTTGACAGGCCCGTCATCGCTTCAATATACTATTACAAATGAAAACGGCTTTCAATAAGGAAGCCTGATAGAGAGTTCGCGACATCAGGAACGATGTACGAAACGGTAAAGGTGCCGGCCTCGGCCCGCCAATACCGAACAGATATGACAGAAGTGTAATTCGAAACTGAAATCGGATGGATCTTACGAATACTGATCCGCCGACTCATATTTGGACAAGGAGAACTTATGGAAAGGGTGTCAGAACTCTCTATCATTTTATTTACGATCGCCATATTATCACTCGCCGGCTTTGGCCAAAGCCGATCAATTACGGGAAAAGTGAACGACAGCAACGACGCCGCGATAGCGGGTGCGACCGTTGTCCTGCGTGACAAAAAAACAGGCCTCGAACGCGTAGTATCGACCGATAAGAACGGCGAATTCAGCTTTACTGTCACGGGAAGCGGCCCGTTCGAAGCCGTCGTCTCGGCTGACGGTTTCGGCCGCGTTCAAGCAGATATCGATGCAGGTACAAGGCCGGTTTTCACACTCGAACCGGCAGCGGTCTCAGCGGATGTTGTCGTCGTGTCGGGCTCGCGTCAGGAAGAATTGCGTGAGAGCCTCAGCACAAAGGTTGACGTACTCACTCGCCGCGATATCACAACGACAGGCTACGAGTCGGCAGGCGAAGCGTTGCGTGAGGTTCCGGGCGTCATCACTCGACGCGGCTCAGAAACGTCGGGCGTCGCGGGCGAACAGGTGCAAGGCATTGATTCGCGGCAGGTGCTCGTGCTGCTTGACGGCCAACCCGTTGTCGGTGCGCGCGGGATCAAGGGCGGTGTCATCAATCTCGACCGTCAATCGACCGACCGCCTCGAAAGCATCGAGGTCGTCAAAGGCTCCGCGAGTGCTCTTTACGGTTCTGACGCGATCGGCGGCGTAATAAACCTGCGAACGCGCGAACAAACGACGCCGTTCACTGCCAACTTTTCCGTAGCGGCGGGCAGTTACGGCGTATTCGACGGCAAATCGAGCGTCGGTTTTTTGAAAAAGAAGCTAAGCGGCATCTTCAGCCTAGAACGCCATAAGAACAACGGCTTTGACTTCGATCCTTTGACCTTTCAGGCGGAAGGCGCGGGCTTTCACCGCTACGACAGCTACGGACGCTTGAAATACGCGTTCAATGAGCATTTCTCGCTGACCGCGTTCGCGAACAGCTACTGGAACTACGCAAAAGGCCGCGTTATCGGTGAACAAGGCACGCAGACGAACAACGTTAATGATGATTCGCAAAACTACGGATTGACTGCTGATTGGGCTGTCGACGGGCTGACGAACGTGCAGATACGCGGCTATTTCTCGCGCTACGACGAGATCACTCGCGGTGCGCTTTATCCGTCGAACACCGTCTTGCCCGACGGCAATCTTTTCGAGCGATACGGCAAGGTTGACGCGACACTCACGCGTATCATCGGTGATCGAAACCTTTTACAGGCCGGCGTTGAATTTATGACGGATCGTTACAGCGGCCTTAACCGTCTGCGCAACGATGGTGCAAAGGCAAGCACGCGTGTCGCGTGGGCGCAGGACAAGATAAACATCACCGATCGTCTTACGCTGACGCTCGGAGCCAGATTTGACAACCATTCGGCCTTTGGCAATGCGTTCTCGCCAAAGGCCGGCGTCAATTTCCGCGTGAATGATTCGATAAGTTTTCGAGCATCGTGGGGCAAAGGCTTTCGTGCACCGGACATCGGCCAGCTTTATTATCGATTCAGCAATCCCGCGGGCTTTTACCAGATCATCGGCAATCCGGGCCTCAGGCCCGAAACGGCGGGTTCGTGGCAGTTGGGCGGAGAATACAACGCACGCAGCCGCAACCTGCACATCGGCGTCAATCTTTTCCGCAACGACGTCCGCAACCTGATCAACTACAGTAATCTAGGCGTTGTAACGACGGGCAATGTAGATGCTGTGCTTGCTGCTAACGGTATTGATCCTGCACTCAAGCATTACCTGATCTACAACGTGATGCTCTTTTACTACAAGAACATTGCGAACGTTTACACGCAGGGTGTCGAATTCGACACCTCGTACAGGCTGCCGCACGGATTCTCCGTCTCGGCGGCGTACACCTATCTTGAAGCGTTCGACCGCAAGACGCATCGTTATCTGACGGGACGCAATCGGCATCACGGCTTTGTGAAGTTCGGGTACGACAACGCGCGTTACGGATTTGATGCGAACCTGCGCGGCTCACTTTACAGTAAATGGATCGCGTCGCGTGTCGAATCGACGAACGCCGAAACCATCGTGCCTGCGTTCCAACTGTGGGACCTTTACGCGGCGAAGCGTCTGCGAAAAGGTTTTGAGTTGTACGGAACCGTTGAGAACTTGTTCAATGACCGCGATCCGAACCGCGGCCAACCGACGCAGCAGCGGCTCGAGGTCGGCAGAACGTTCCGCGTCGGCATCCGTTGGACATACGACCGGAAACAATAGGCGCGGCAAAACTTCGTAGGAAGTGATCTCGCCTGAATATCTGATCTTGTCATCTGAATTGCCACTAGCTTAAGCTAGTGGCAATTCAGATCTTCACGGAGACGTAAATTACGCTATTTTAGCAGCGGTTTGAGGGCTTGGCCCGTGTAACTTTTTCGGACCCGGGCGACCTCTTCCGGTGTGCCGTATGCGACGACGTTGCCGCCGCCCGCACCGCCTTCGGGGCCTAGGTCGATTATCATATCTGCGGACTTGATGACGTCGAGATTGTGCTCGATGACGATGACCGTGTTGCCCGTATCGACAAGTTTCTGCAAAACATCGAGCAGTTTATGCACATCGGCGAAATGCAGCCCCGTAGTAGGTTCGTCGAGGATGTAGATCGTCTTGCCCGTCGCACGTTTTGAGAGTTCTTTTGCCAACTTTATCCGCTGAGCCTCGCCGCCGGAGAGCGTTGTTGACGACTGGCCGATCTTTACGTAGCCCAGGCCGACATCAAGCAGCGTTTCGAGCTTGTTCTTGATCGCCGGAACGTTCTCAAGTATCGGCAGTGCGTCCTCGATCGTTGTATCAAGCAGATCGGCGATCGAAAGCCCTTTGTATTTCACCGCGAGCGTCTCGCGGTTGTAGCGCTTGCCGCGGCACACGTCGCACATCACGTAAACATCCGGCAGGAAGCTCATTTCGATGCGTTTCAGGCCGTCGCCTTCGCACGCTTCGCAGCGGCCGCCTTTAACGTTAAAGGAGAACCGCCCGGCTTTGTAACCGCGTGCACGCGATTCGGGCAGCATCGCGTACAGGTCGCGGATGTGGGTGAACAATCCGGTGAATGTTGCCGGATTCGATCTCGGCATCCTGCCGATGGGCTTCTGGTCGATCTCGATCACTTTATCGACAAGCTCGAGCCCTTCGACGCTTTTGTGTTCGAGCGGCACCGACGAAGTACCGTAAATGTGGCCGTGAAGCACGGGAAAAAGTATCTCTTCGACGAGCGTGGATTTGCCCGAACCCGAAACGCCCGTTACGACGATAAGCAAGCCGAGCGGAAATTCGACATCGATGTTCTTGAGATTATGGCCGCGTGCACCCTTAACCTTTAGGCGATTGCCGTTCGGCAGACGGCGCAGCTCCGGCACTTCGATCTTCAGCTCGCCGCGCAGGTACTTGCCCGTCAGCGTGTCGCTCTTTGCGATATGTTCGGCGGTGCCTTCTGCGACGATGGCTCCGCCGTTCGTTCCCGCTTGCGGTCCGAGATCGACGACGTGGTCGGCGTTCAGGATCGTCTCTTCGTCGTGCTCGACGACTAGCACGGTGTTACCGAGGTCGCGAAGCTGATGCAGCGTGTCGAGAAGCCGTTTATTGTCGCGCGGATGCAGCCCGATCGACGGTTCGTCGAGAACATACAGCACACCGCGAAGCTGCGAACCGATCTGCGTCGCAAGCCGGATCCGCTGGCCTTCTCCGCCGGAAAGCGTTGCGGAACCGCGGCCCAACGTCAAATAACCGAGGCCGACGGTATCGAGAAAACGCAGTCGATCGCGGATCTCTTTGAGCACTTGGCCTGCGATCAGGTCTTCCCTCTTCGTCAGCTTTATGTTCTCCAACTTTTTTACCGCGTCGCTTATCGGCATTTCGACCAGCTCTGTAATGCCGATACCTGCGACCTTTACCGCAAGGCTCTCTTTACGCAGTCGTGCGCCCGCACATTCAGGACACCGCATCGGCTCAATGAGTTGTTCAAGCGCATCCTTGATCTTGTCTGACGGAGGATTTTCGATGCGTTCCCGCATCGCTCGCAGGGCACCTCGCCAGTCGCGTTCGAACTTGTGCTCGCCGTGTCGGAAAGTCAATCTTTTCCGGGTGCCGTCAAAGAATGCTCCTTGTATCGCCTGCGGAAGGTCTTTGAACGGCGTGCGCATCAGCTCATCGAAATCATTCCCGAGCGGCACATCTTTAACTTTGCGGCGCCGTGTCTTCCCTGTCTTTTCACGCCCCGTCGGCGGCTCCAGCTTGTCGCCGCACGTGAATTTTTCAATGATCGCAACAAGTGCGGAGCTCAAGAACGCGGCGCCCATCTTATCGGCTCCGCGAAGAAAGTCGATCTCGCTTGGATTCTTCGTCGTGTCGGGAATGATCTTCGCCCTGTCGATCTCCATTACTGTGCCGATACCGAGACAGCGTTTGCAGGCACCGAACGGCGTGTTGAATGAGAATGAACGCGGCTCGAGCGGAGCGATGTTTATCCCGCAGTTAACGCAGGCCATCTTCTCGCTGAATAGTTCTTCGTCGCCGTCAACGATCGAAACAAGCACCGCTCCGTCGGTCAGCTTCAACGCCGTCCTGACAGAGGCGATAAGGCGTTCGCGCACATCGGGCTTTATCAAAAGCCGATCGACAACGACCTCGATCGTGTGATTCTTACGCTTATCAAGGACGATCGGTTCATCGAGTTGGCGTATCACGCCGTCGATCCTCGCGCGGATAAAGCCGTCGCGGTGCAGCTTATCGAGTTCCTTTTTGAATTCGCCCTTGCGGCCGCGCACTATCGGAGCGAGTATCATTGCACGCTCGCCCTCCGGAAGCTCTGTAATGCGATCGACGATCTGATCGACCGTTTGCCTTGTGATCGGTGCCCCGCACTGCGGGCAATGCGACGTGCCGACAGACGAATAAAGAAGCCGCAGAAAATCGTAGATCTCGGTAACCGTGCCAACCGTTGAACGCGGGCTGCGTGAAACGGTCTTTTGCTCGATCGAAATGGCCGGCGAAAGCCCTTCGATCGAATCGACATCCGGTTTTTCGAGTTGGTCGAGGAATTGACGCGCGTAAGCCGACAGCGATTCGACATAACGCCGCTGGCCTTCGGCATATATGGTGTCGAATGCGAGTGACGATTTGCCGCTGCCCGAAAGGCCGGTTATCACCACGAACTTATCACGCGGGATATCGACATCAATGTTCTTCAGATTGTGCTGGCGTGCTCCACGCACGCTTATCTGCTTGATCATCACGTAAGACAACGTCCGGAGGCTAAGCCGAAACCTTTATCTTACCAAAATGGGATTGACGCTGCTAATGGCCGCGAAACCGGCCTATACGAAATGCATAACGGCAAAGAAAGCAGTGATCGAGATGGCGATCCAAAGGGCGATGCCTTCGACGAGAGGCCCGACGCCGACCTTTCGGATAACATCGCGCGAAAGACTTGCTCCGATAAAGAAAAGTGTCAGCACAAAACCGGCCTTGGCAAGATTGACGAGCGAATCAAAAATGCTCGGCGGAAGCTTTGCCGGTGCAATGCTTCGGACAACAGTTGCCGCCAGAAAAAGCACAATGAACCACGGCATCGCGAATTTCGCCTTCTTGCCTGATGACCTGTCGTGGAAGAGATAAGCGAATATCAACGCGACCGGAGCTATCCAAAGAGCCCTCGCAAGCTTGACCGTTGTGGCGATCGCAAGTGCCGCATCACCGTACGACGATGCCGCGCCGACGACCGAGCTTGTATCGTGGATCGCCACTGCCGACCACATTCCGAACTGCTCCTGCGACATCGTAAAAAAGTGGCCGAAAGCCGGAAAGATGAAAAGAGCGAGGCTGTTGAGGATAAAGACCGTGCCGATCGAAACGGTCATTTCATCATTGTCGGCATCTATTGCAGGGCCGACCGCGGCGATCGCCGAACCACCGCAGATCGCGGTTCCTGCTGAAATGAGCGCAGAGGTCTTCCGCTCAACACCCAAGAGCCTGCCGAGAAGCGTACCGAGAAGCAGCGTTCCGACGATCGTCGCGACCGCGAACACGACACCTTCACGGCCCGCCTTAAGTACGGCAAAAATGTCCATACCGAAGCCCAGCAGAACTACGGAGGCCTGGAGCAGATACTTCGTGGGTTTGCCTTGGATCTGCGGAAAAGGATTTCCGAATGCAAGAGCGCATACGAGGCCCAACGCAAGCGCTAAAGGCGCCGAACCCCATGGGCTAAGCGACAGAATAACGAACAGGATGAATACAACCCGCTTCCATTTCATCGTTCAATAGACTAGAAATATCGACGGCAAATGTAAACGGGCATTGATAACATTGCAAGTGTACGGCCATGCCCACAAAGTGATCTAGATCCAATAATTGCGATCCAGCGAGCGGTAATTTATTGCTTCACTGAGGTGCTCAGGACGGATCTCAGGACTTCCGGCAAGATCGGCAATGGTTCGCGAAACCTTGAGTATGCGGTCGTGTGCGCGTGCGGAAAGGCCCTGTCGGTGCATTGCTTTTTCGAGAAGCGACTCGCACTGCTCATCAAGTGCGCAGAATTCGCGTATCTGACGGGGCGTCATCGCTGAGTTTGAGAATGCTTTGCCCTTGAACCGTTCGATCTGTACGCCGCGAGCAGCGATCACGCGTTCGCGGATCACCGAAGACGACTCGGCTTTGGCCGTACCGCGTCCGCGAAGTTCATTGAACTTGACCGCCGGCACGTCAACGTGAATGTCGATCCTGTCCATCAGCGGCCCTGATATCTTACCGATATATCGCTGGATCATCGGCGGCGAACATTTACATTCGCGCGACGAGCCGAAGTACCCGCACGGACACGGATTCATCGAAGCGACCATCGTAAACGCCGCAGGGAACGTCAATGACGTTGCCGCGCGCGATATTGTGACCGACTTGTCCTCGAGCGGCTGGCGAAGCACCTCAAGAACGCTGCGGTCGAATTCAGGCAATTCGTCCAGGAAAAGAACGCCGTTATGGGCAAGGCTTACTTCGCCGGGCCTCGGGATAGAGCCGCCGCCGATCAAGCCGGCCTGCGAAACCGTGTGATGCGGCGATTTGAAGGGACGCTCCGTAACAAGCCCGGCGCGTCCCGTAAGCCCTGCGACAGAGTGGATCTTTGTGATCTCAAGGGCTTCCTCGAACTCCAGCGGCGGCAAGATCGTCGGAAGCCGCTTTGCAAGCATCGTTTTGCCCGATCCGGGCGGGCCGATGAACAGGACATTGTGTCCGCCCGCGCTCGCGACCTCGAGGGCGCGTTTTGCCGTTTGCTGGCCCCTGACCTCTGAAAAATCGATCTGATAGCGGCCTTCGCGCGATCGCAACTCTGCAATATCCATTTGCAAAGGAGCGATAGAGGTGCCGCCGCCGGCATCGAGTTCCTTTACAAGATCTCCCGCCGCACGGAGATCGCGGACGGGATAAACCGTTATACCCTGCACAACCGCGGCTTCAGTAGCGTTGTCCTCCGGCACCAGCAGCGTCGAAATGCCGTTCTCCCGAGCCGCGATCGCTATTGACAACACACCGCGAACCGGACGTACACGGCCGTCGAGCGATAACTCACCGACGCTCATAATGCCCTCCAGCCGTTCTCCGTTGGTAAGGTCGCCGTTCGCCCCGAGAATACCCAATGCTATCGGCAGGTCAAAGCTTGCACCCTCTTTTTTGACATCCGCAGGCGCGAGATTGACCGTAACCTTATCTATCGGAAAGAAATAACCGCTGTTCGTTATCGCGGCGCGTATTCGCTCACGCGATTCACGCACTGCAGTATCAGGCAGGCCGACGATCGTTATTGCAGGTGTCTGATCTCCGTCGCCGCTTGCGGTGCGCAGATTCGCCTCGATATCTACAACGAGAGCGTCAATGCCGAAAACGGCCGCTGACTGCGTCAAGAAAAGCATAAGTCCCTTTGGAAAATGAAAGCATCAAAATATTACCGCAAACGGTGCATCTTCTGCTAATCTATCTGCGTTCAAGATGAAGATCATTCTGTCCAAAACTGCAGTCGGCGGCGGTCGTGAAGAGTTAAACTTCGATCAAGCGGTTATACGCTTCGGCCGTGATAAGGCGAATTGTGACGCGGCGTTCGACAACGATCGCCATCCGATGGTTTCGCGGCGGCACGCTGAGCTTATGCACAACGAGGGTCGCTGGTTCATCGTGGATCAGAACTCGAGCTACGGAACTTACTTGAATGGCGTAAGGATCACCGCACCGGCGGCCGTCGCAGCCGGCGATCAGATACGGTTCGGTACGGACGGCCCCATCTGCGAAGTGGTCTGGTTCGAAGTTACCGCTGAAGGCCCGGCACCTCGTTCCGCGGGACGCATTTCGGTACCGTCGGTCGAGATGCCGATCAAACCGCTGGAAGTGCCGCCGGAACCGCCAAAGCCGCCCGCACGGACAGGTGCCGTCGGATCAAGCTCGACACGGTTCATCTTTGTTGACGAACCGCAGCGGCCGCCGGTAGTTCTCAGCGCCGGCACGCTCTCGATAGGCCGCGACAAAACCTGCGAGATCGTCTTTCCGACCGATCAGGTCATCGTATCGAGGCGCCACGCGGTTATTCGCACCGAAGGCTCGGCCATTGTCATCGAGGACAACGAAAGCTTTAACGGAACATTCATCAATGAACAGCGGATCACGTCAGCGACGCCGCTTTACAACAACGATCTCATTCGCCTCGGCATCAGCGGCCCGATCTTACGGTTCGACGCTCCGTCAAAGCCCGCGCCGCCCGGAGCGGATATAACAAGCCACCGTTCTATCGCACTTTCCGACCCGTCGCTTGCCGTTGCCGACCTGCAGCAGGGACACGGCAAAACGATGATGTTCCGGCTCGACACCCTTTCGGAGGGAACCTCACTGGAGAGCACCGGCGAGGCACACCTCTTGATGTCGCTGTCCTTCGGCGACCGGAAAGAGCTGACGATCGGCCGAGCGGCCGAGAATGACATCTCGCTCGACGGCCTGCAGATATCTTCAAAGCACGCTCGGCTCTTGCGTTCGGGCAGCGACATCGTAATTGACGATCTCGGCTCGACCAACGGCGTATTCGTCAATGGCGAGCGCGTTTCGCGGCGTTCCATCGGGCCGAATGACAAGGTTCTGATCGGCTCGTTCGAAATACGTGTCGATCCCGCAGGCGGCGTTCAGGTGTTCGACGTGCGTTCGAAGGCGCGTATCGACGCGGTAGGAATAACCCGCGATATCGGCAGCATTCGCCTGCTCGACGATATCTCGCTTACGATACAGCCGAACGAGTTCGTAGGGCTTCTCGGGCCTTCGGGTGCGGGCAAATCGATGTTGATGACGGCGCTCAACGGCGTTTGGCCCGCTACGTCCGGGCGCGTATATATCAACAATCTCGATCTTTACAGCCACATCGACTCGCTCAAGCAGTCGATCGGTTATGTGCCTCAGGACGATATAATCCATCGCGAGCTGACGGTTTACAGAACTCTCTATTACGTCGCAAAGCTCCGTCTTTCTCGTGATGTCTCGCCCGCCGAGATCGAACGCACGATCGAGGATGTCCTTGACGTTACCGGCCTTACAGAACGCCGCGAAGTGCCGGTCAGTCAGCTTTCAGGCGGCCAGCGTAAACGTGTTTCGATCGCCGTCGAGCTGATCACAAAGCCGTCGATCATCTTCCTTGACGAACCGACCTCGGGGCTTGACCCCGCAACCGAAGAAAAGATAATGCGGCTTTTCCGACAGATCGCAGCCTCCGGCCGCACCGTCGTGCTTACAACCCACGCGATGGAGAATGTAAGCCTGTTCGACAAGATCGTTGTGCTGATGAGCGGACGGCTTGTCTTCTTCGGTCCGCCTGCTGATGCTCTAAAGCATCTTGGTGCGGCGAATTATAAGGAACTCTTTGACAAACTCGAGGCTCCGATAGAGGCAGGCGTGCGGACGAACGGCGAAAAGGCACGGGCCTCGATCACCGGCGAAACCGCCGAAAAGTGGCGTAAGAGCTTCCGCTCAGCACCGCAGTACGCTGAATACATCGAAGAGCCGCAGCGCTCGCTGGAAAATGTCGTGGACAAAGGCACCGGCAGGCGCGGCCGCCTCGGGCTTGGCGGTTCGATACGTCAATGGGCAACCCTTTCAAAACGCTATTTCGAGGTCCTTCGAAAAGATAAGCTTAATTTGCTGATCCTCTTCGGACAGGCACCGATCATCGCATTCTTGACGTTCATAGTTCTCGGCAACGATCTTCCGCGCGACTTGCCGTATTTTGTTCTGGCGATCGTTGCTATTTGGTTCGGGACAAGTGTTTCGGCACGCGAGATCGTCCGCGAACGCCCTGTTTACGAACGAGAACGCATGGTCAACCTTGGCCTTATGCCGTACGTCGCATCGAAGCTGACGGTACTCGGCATCATCGTGTTCGTTCAGTGCCTGCTGCTGTTCCTGCCGCTCAAGTTCCTCGATATCGCAGGGCTTATGTCGATGCCGGGTGAGATGCTCGGGCTGCAGCAATTTTGGACAATGATCCTCAGCGCAGGCGTCGGGATAGCGACGGGCCTGCTTATCTCCGCATTGGTGCGCACATCGGAGATGGCAACCAGCCTTGTCCCGTTGATCTTGATCCCGCAAATACTCTTTTCCGGCATATTCGGCGTGCCGACAGGCTTGTCAAAACCGATCAGCCTCGCGGTGCCGGCCGCATGGTCGTTCGATACCATGAAACGCTTCTCGACACTCGACACGCTTGATCCCGAAGGAGCCTCACTGACCGGCAGCACCGGCGGACAAGGCCTCTATCGGCAGGTCGAGACCGAGAACGAGAACGCTTTTAACGAAACCAAGGCAAAACTCGAGGAATATAAGCGTTCGCTCGACAGGAAGGTGGATCGCCTCCGTAAAGCACTTGATGAGGGCCAGACACCGCACATCCCGGACCTCGATGCTCCTCCGCCTCTGCCCAGCCCCAAAAAACTGCCCGAAAGCCTCAGCGGCTATATTACGTTCCTGCACCCGTGGATGAATGAAGTTTTGAACCAACTGGTATTAGTGATAATGTTTGGTTTATTGACTATCGCGACGATGATCGTACTTCGGTTTCGGGATATTCGATAATTCTCTGCTTGTTATGAAGTTCTTTTTCAGATCGCTTGCACTTGCCTGCTCATGTTTTCTTATTGGTCAGCTCTTTATAGGCTGCGGCGGCACGGCGACGAATACCGCCGCGGTGCAGCCGCCGGCAGGCGTCAATGCAGCCTCACCCGCACCTCCGGCCTCATCGTATCCGCCGCTGAACTCGCTGGTCGCAAATGCAGAATTCGAGATGCTCGACGGAACGAAGTTCAAGCCGCAGGATCGAAAAGGCAACGTCCTTTTGCTTAACCTTTGGGCAACGTGGTGCGGCCCGTGCAGGGCCGAGATACCCGAGCTTGTAGCGATCAACGATAAGTACAAGGAAAGCGGCGTTCAGGTCATCGGCCTTGATGTCGGTGACGGCAGCGGCAAACCGGAAGATACTGAGACGATACAAAAATTTGCCGAGAAGATGAAGATCAATTACGAGTTGGCTCGTATCCCGTTGAATTCCATACGCGACATCGCCAAGGTTACGAATTTTGACGGCGTGCCGCAGAGTCTGGTGGTCGATCGCCAAGGGCGCCTCCGGGGTGTATTCCTTGGCGGCGATCCAAAAACCGTCAACAAGATGAAAGAAACCATCGAAACGATCCTTGCGGAATAATGCTTATTCCTTTTGTTTGACGGCCACTTTCGGCTCGACCAGGATCGTCTTGAAACCCGAAAGGCTCACCATTCCCGGTGCGGCCTTTTTTGGTTTATTGACGAATTTTCTTTGCGTATGCCGCACCGCCGCTTTAGATTGACCGCGAGCATCGCTGTAGAACGCGGCAAGTTCAGCCGCCTCGCGCAGCGTCCTCTCGGGCAGTTGTTTACGCCCCGAATCGCGGATAACGACGTGCGACCCCGGATGATCGGCAGCGTGGAGCCAAACATCGAGTGACTTTGCTATTCGGAACGTCAGGTGATCGTTATCCGCCGCCTTTTTCCCGACCCATATTTCAAATCCGTCGCTCGAAATGAAACGCCGAACGCCCCTGTAAGCCAATTCCGCTTTTGTCTTTTTGGATGCCGGACGCTGCTTTGGCGGCTGTGCTTCGAGGCCGGAGAGAAATTCCATGTCGAGTGCATCGACCGCGGATCCTATCTGAGCTAGTTTCGCCTCGGCCTCAGAACGCTCGGCCTCGGCCGCTGTTCGCCGTTCATTAACGACCTTGACGGCACTTCTGGCCTTTGCATAACGCTTGAAATACGCCTCTGCTATCTCGCTCAGTGTCTTGTTCCGGTCGCCCTCGATCGAGATCTCAGGCTGGCCTTCATCGTAAAGATCGGCAAGGCGTATCACGTCGCCATCGCGGACGGCCGTCCGCAGGCTTGCCAGTATAAGTTCCCCGTATCTCTTTGAAACGGCAGGGTCCCCGTATCTTGCAAGGTCGCCGTTGAGGTTGGCAAGGAGCCTGTTCAGCCGTTTGATGCGGTTAGCCAAACGGCGTTTCGGTTGTGCGGCAAGCTTTTCAGCCTGCTCGCGGAGGATCGAGTTGTCAGTACGATCTTGTGTATCAGGCATCGGGCCACGGCAAAGCGATGCTCAATCGTCCTCGTCCTCGACGAATTCGCGAACCATTATCGTGCCCGAAAGCAGGTCGTGCACGGCGCGTTTCTCTTCGTTAAAGAATATCGTCACGAATCCTAGGCCGCTCAGCATAAGTGATACAAGATAGAGTGCCGCACTGACGGCCGATTGACGGAGCGTCGGGTACGCATTCTCCTCAGCATCGACCAGTTCGAGCGAGAATTGGTGCATTCCGAACGTACGTCCGTAAAAGCCGACTGCCAGCGTCGAATAAATGAAAAGGACGAGCGCGGTCGTACCGATAAGCGCAAGAAAGCCGCCCACACTGGCCCACTCACCGCCGCCGAAAACGATGGGCGACAGCAAGAGCATGCTTACGACGAGGGCGATCAGTAAATCAAAAAGCCCCGCGTTGAACCGCATTGCAATGGGTGCGAGGTCGTCGATGAATTCTGTTTCCGCAGGGACGTCCTCGGCTGTATCTGTGCCCTCAGCGGCGATCATTATACGTTGGCCAAGTTCTTTGTCAGACGCATCGTCGGGCTCAAATGCAGCGATCTTTTCTACTTTCTCGATCTTCTTCGGTGCAGATTCTTCGAGCTTTGGAAGCTTGTTCGTCTCACGCTTAACGGTGTTCGAGATAGGGACCAATGCGGGCCTCGGCGTTGCATTTACGGTCGCGGGACGTTCGACCGCAGGCGAAACCTCAGATGTCAGCACGTCAAAACGATAGCTCTTCTCTTGCGGCGGACGCGGTTCGAAATACGCCTTCTTCGGCTCAGGCGGCAAAAAGCGGCTTCGCGAATTATCAACGCGCTTCAAAGCCTTGGCAAGGCGAGGATCGGGATCTTTGATATCCGGTGCCGAAGACATCTCCGCCTTTGGCAAGGGCGACGCCTTTGCCTTATGCAGGGATGTCTCCTGATCGGACGCAGCCATTCCCTTTCTGGCTCGCACGGCATTCTGCAGCTGTAAACGCCATTCGGGTATCGGCGCACTTTTCGTCTGGAATTCAACCAATGTCGGAGATGTATTCATACGCAAGAACTCGCTGGTGACAGAGCGCTTTTCAGCGGATGAGGGCGACAGACCGGCGGACGCTGCTTGTGCGGCGAGCGGAGTGCCGACGAGGGATCGCTTTATCTTCATTTCCTCACGCACAGTATCCCCGCGCATCGAGCCGCACGTCGGGCAAACCGACAAAGCCGCTGCAAAGTCACGTTCACATACCAGACAACTCATAGCCGGAAATTTCGCTCGGAAAGAAATGAGACCTAAATCAAAACGAGGTGATAATATCAGAGATCACTTTAAGAGGTCAATAGTAAAGCGCACATACGCAAAGCGCTTATCAAAATACCGCCGAGAATACCTAAGCTGTGGAAAAATCCTTTTCGATCCCGATCAGCGTGTTCAAAGCGGCTGTCGCCCGGCATAACCTGCCTCGGCTTCATGCCACCAGGATATACGTTCGCCGTCACCGATCTCCCAACACAATAGAACGATGCGGTCATTCCGCAGGCTCGGAAAATCGATCAGGCCGCGGGAGTGATCCTTGATCTCGATGCCAAGTTCGCTTAGCTCAATGACGATCCTGCCGACCGCGTAAAGGTCTTTAACGTATGCTGTTCCGCCCGGCATACCACCGCCGAATTTCGAAAGATCGGCGGCGGCACGAGCAGCTTCTCTAGCCCTTTCAACTCGGAGCTCAAGGTCCCGCAGTTCAAAAAGCGACGGTATGATATCTGCGAGGACGCGGTTCGCTTCCTCGACGGAGAATAGCTTCATTGTTCCATCAGCGGACAAGATCGTCAGAATTGTCGTTGTCGGGCGACGGCCGCCGGTCAACTTCATCCGGCATATACGCCGGTATCTCGTAATCATCCGTCTGGGACGAATCTTTTCGGATAGCGTCCGCGATATCGCCGAGGTCGATAAAGAAATCCGCGACGTCGATAAGCCGCGGGGCCGTATTCGAGCGGAAGCCGGCGACCTCGACCCTGCAGCCCTTATACGCAACGGCGTTTACCGCATAAACGAAATCCTCATCGCCCGAAACGAGCACCGCAGTGTCGTATCGTCCCGCCAGTGAGAGCATATCAACGGCGATCTCGACATCGAGATTGGCCTTTCGCGTACCGTCGTAGAACGTCTTCAGTTCCTTTTGCACGACGCGAAATCCGTTACGCCGCATCCAAAGCAGAAAGCCCTGCTGCCTTTCCGCTCCGACATCAACGCCGGTGTAAAAGAAAGCCCTCAACAGCCTGCCGTCGCCGAGCAGGATGCGAAGCAAGCGATTATAGTCGATATCGATCCCGTGGAAGCGGGCCGCATGAAATAGATTATTCCCGTCTATGAATACGGCAACACGGCCGCGATGGCCGAATTGCCAGGACGAGCTTGTCCCGTTGCCGAACTGCATTTTCACCTCAGATCATTGCAAAAGTATCGGCAAAGCTTGTTGGAAGGCTGATGAGCGTCGGGCCGGAAGATGCCCTTAAGTGTAACCTGTCAAATACGTATCAAATAGCCGAAACGATAATTAGAATTCTCACCGTGATGAACACTGGAACAGCGTTTTAATATCGATCCGCTCACCGTTTAGAGCATTGCCTTGTTTATAGTTTGCATTCGTTGGCCGACATGGTCAAGCATTATGTTCGGTGCAGTGCTAATATTTGCAAATGGCCGCAAGCGCGCGAGGCCGGCTTTGCGCCGCCTGTTGCCGCTGCACGGCCAGCCGATATGAAACAGCGAAAGCCCGTCGACAACAGGCGGTCAAGACATCAAAAACAAGAGCCGCACGGCATTGCTTTGAGGAATGAATCGAGCGGTGACAAACGTATTTTCGGCGTTCTTCCGGTTCTTGAGGTATTACGTGCCGGTTCACGCCGCGTCGAGAAGGTAGTTTTCGCCGAAGGTGTGCGCGAGTCTCGGTTGGGCGACGTAATGGACCGCTGCCGCGAGCTTTCGATCGCTTGGGAATATGCAAAGAAAGACCGCTTCCCCGCAGCGAAGAACCACCAAGGTGTTTATGCGGTCGTTGCTTCAGCGGAATATTCTGAGATCGACGCCGTTATCAATGCCCGCGAACCGGCTCTCATTCTTGTGCTTGATGGTGTTGAGGACCCGCGAAACCTTGGCGCGGCCGTTCGCGTCGCAGAATGTGCGGGGGCCAACGGCGTAATTATTCCCGAACGCCGTGCGGCCGGTTTGACCGATATCGTCTCTAAATCATCTGCGGGAGCTCTCGAGTACGTTAAGATCGCAAGAGCAGGCAACCTGAACAGGCTCATCGAAGACCTGAAGGCGGCAGGCATCTGGGCCGTCGGGGCAAGCGCCGACGCCGAGATGAGCTACACAGAATGGGATTGGCGCTCGCCGTCCGCTCTGATCCTCGGAAATGAAGGCCGCGGCCTGCACCGGCTTGTCGCGGAAAACTGCGATGTCTTGGTTAAAATTCCTATGTATGGAAAAATAGATTCGCTGAACGTTTCCGTCGCTGCGGGCGTTATACTGTTTGAGGCAATGCGACAGCGCAGAAAGGAGTGATATCGGTATGTTTTGCCCGAATTGCGGACAACAGAATCTTGACGGCGTAAAATTCTGCCGTAAGTGCGGCACCAACCTCGACAATGTGTCGGGCGCCCTTGTCGGAGCCGCGAGCTATGTGCACCCGCTAAATAAAAAGGGAAAGCCGATCTATCTCGAAAGCGCCGTTACTAAGATCTTTACCGGCCTTGCGTTCTTGGCGGTCGCGATCGCCCTTGCTTTTTCACAAACAGGAAGGGGCTGGTGGTTCTGGATGCTGATCCCTGCCTTCGGTTCTCTCGGAAGCGGCGTCGCGCAGTATCTGCAATTACGGCGTTCGGAACGAGGAATACCGATCGCGGCGGGCAATGCACCGCAGATCGCGGGCCGACCGGCCGATCAGGCATTGCCGCCACAGCAAACGGAACCGGCAAGCGTCGAATACCGCTACAAGACCGGCGATCTCGTGCCTCCGTCGGTTACTGATAACACCACTCGGCATCTTTCCGGAGAAGAAAGGACGATACAGCTTCCTAAAGACTGAGCCGAAGCTATCGCTTTACTGATTGCCGCGCATTTCCCGAATTCGAGTTCACATCGAAAGCTCGAAGCGTAACGGTATATTCTCCGCTTGCCGGCAGCAGCACTTCGACAGTGAACCGTTCACGAGGGCTGTCGGCTACGCCGTCATCAGCGTAAACCTCGTGCCATTCGCCGCCGTTAACGCTGTACTCGGCGCGTGTTATGTAGCTTGCTGCGTCCGCCGCCTCAAATACCATCTGTGCCTTGCTGCCGATGATCTGAGGCTGACCAACAGGCGTTACGATGGGCGGTGTGTTATCGATATCAACAGGTTCACTCAGCCGCTCGCCCGTAAGAGCCAGCGGGATCGGATTTGACGCGGCATCACTTGCAACGACGCGAAAGATATAACGCCCGTCAGCCAGCGATTGGCCGTCGATCGTGAAGAACGGATCGGTCAGGCCGCTTTTCAACAAACGGAATTCTCCGCCGCCGATCTCGCGATAATAAACATCGTAGGTCAGCTCATCGCCGTTCCTGTCGTCTGCCGTCCATTGCAGAGCCACAGCACCTCGCTGGTAGATACGGCGCGGCGGCACCACTGCCTTCGGCAGGCCGAAATCTATAGGGTCCATACCGGAAAGTGCAATATTCGGATCGATCTGCGGCTTTGGGTTCTCAGCGAGGCCAATATTGGTCGGCAGGATACTCAGCGATCGAACCTCCGGTGCCAGATTGCGCGGCGTGAAACCAACGCTGACCTCTGCGAGGGACGTTCGCTCGGAAGAATTGGCTAACGCCGGCCTCAATACCGCACGCCACTGAAGATAACGAGCCTTCGGGCTAGCGATCGCTCCGCCTTTTGCATCGGTCAGGGCGGAACTCCAACTGCTCCATGTCTCGTCGGGCGTTTCAGTATTACCGGCACGTGTTTGAAGCGAGACATTACCGGTCGAACGCCACCAGATACGCCCCCAATTCGCTCCCGCCTTTGCATCCAGAACCGATGACGAATATGTTCCTTCGGCAACCGTGTCTGGGCCGATGCGATATAGTGAACCCTGATTGCTTGACGTCGCAATGAACCCGCGTCCGTCGCTTTTTATGGTCGAGATCTGGCCTGCATCTGATTGTAGTGTAAGGATCTCCCTGCCGCTGTTCGTTACGGTGTAAATGCGGCCTTTGTCCGAGGTGCCGATAAACACGCCGTCTCCGTCTGCGGCCTTGCATATTGAGAAACCTACGACCGTGGGTGATGCCCAAAGCAGATCGCTGCCGCCATCCGGATAGATCCGATATACGGCACTCTTTGCATCTTTTAGGTCGTACAGGCTCTTTGCCGGAGCCTCGACCGGTGGTTTTTTCTCGATCGAAACAGGCTTGCTTGACGCCGTATCGGACTTTGCGGCATCCGGCTTGGCACTTGAGACCGACTCGCTGAGAGCAAGGGCATAAACCGAACCGTCAGCAGCAACTGCAAGGTCATGTATCTCACGCAGAGGTGAATCAAGCATTCCGAAAGGCTTACCATCCGGCCCGAATCGCATCACGATGCCGCCGGGATCCGTGCCTGCGTACAGAGTTCCCTGTTTGTCCGCAGCGAGCGTTATTATATGTGTCTCTGTCGTGTCGTAAAGCAAAGACGCGTCAGGCGCTACCCCTGCGGCCTTGACCTTGAATATCTTGCCGTTATCGCCCGTGGCGACCGCCAAACCATCAGGCAGGACCGTAAGTGCCCAAATGTATTTTTCTCCGGGCTCAAAGTAAATTTCGGCCTTTCCGACAGCGTCTATCCGATAAACCTTGCCGTCGGGCGATGTCGCGGCAAAGATCTCCCCGCTGCGGCCGATCACTATGGCGGTTACGTTCATTTCGGTAAGATCGGCAAATTCGGCGGCGGATCCATTCGCGCTCACTTTGAAGATCTTACCGCCGCTGCCTGTCCCCAGGTACGTGTTGCCTGCCGCATCGACCGCGCTCGACCAGATATAAGGCTGACCCGTTCTAAAAACCTCAACCAGCTTCGGCGAGAGGGCGATGCTGCCGTTTTGATCGATACTGATGCCGCGGGCATCGCCTTTGAGCATTTGCTCGCGCGAATTCACGGACCAGACCTGCGGTCCGCCGGCAAGCGTCAAAATGGATAAGAACAGTGTTATGAAGGGTATTGAAATTAGGTGTTTGATCTGCATATCACGTCGCTGCGAACCGATTCGAACCATGATAGCAAATGTCTTAGCGTATATGACATCCTACGCGGACGTCCGGGCAGTCTTGACAGCATCTTTTCGAGTCTTTCCGGGGCCTTCCGAAAGTTCCTCTGCATCACCGGTGATGAGGCGAGCGCTCCGCTCACGGGTCAAATATGCCCAGAACCACGCGAACATCACCGACAGACGATTGCGAAATCCGATGAGAAAGAAAACATGGAGGAAAAGCCACATCAGCCACGCGATGAACCCCTTGAACTTCATGCCGAAAGCTTTGGCGATCGCCTTGCTGCGGCCGATCGTGGCCATGGTTCCCTTGTCCCAATATTCAAAATCCTTTCGAGGTTTTCCTTTTGCCTCCGCCAGGATGTTCCGAGCAGCCGATCTTCCCATCTGCATTGCAGCAGGCGAAACGCCCGGAACAGGCTCGCCGTTCGCTTGAAGCAGTGCCGCCATATCGCCTATAACAAAAATATCAGGATGACCCTTGAGCGAAAGGTCAGGCTCGACGTGAACGCGGCCGGCCTTATCTGTCTCAACACCGAGCATCCGCCCAAGCGGCGACGCGGCAACGCCTGTAGCCCAAAGCACGACATCGTAGTCGATCCAATCCTCGCCGACCTTAACGCGGCCCGGCTCTATCTCCGTAACAAAGCTGTTCAGCTTTACCTCGACACCGATCTGTTCGAGCTGACGCTTGGCACTGGCCGCAAGTTCCTTGCCGAAGGTGCCGAGTACATGGCCCGATCCTTCAAAAAGCGTAACGTGTGCCGTGCGTGTGTCGATCGCTCTGAAGTCCTTCGCAAGTGCCTGCCGTGCGATATCGGCGATCGCCCCGGCAAGTTCGACGCCGGTCGGGCCGCCGCCGACGATGATGAAGTTCAATTGCCGCTGACGGCCTGTCAGATACGCATCACGCTCAGCAAGTTCGAAAGCAAGAAGCACTCTTCGGCGGATCTCTACCGCATCCTCGATCGTTTTGAGGCCCGGAGCGAATTCCTCCCATTCGTCGTGGCCGAAATACGCATGCCGCGCACCGGCCGCGACGATCAGACGGTCATACGTGACGCGGGTATCATCGGCAAGGACGACTGTTTTTGCAGCGGCGTCAACATCCACTGCTTCGCCGAGTATCACCTCGATATTTCGTGCTTTTGCAAGGATACGCCTTATCGGCTGGGCAATCTCACCGGGAGACAACACCGCGGTCGCAACTTGATACAGAAGGGGTTGGAAAACGTGGTGATTCTTTCGATCGATCAGCGTAACATCAACAGGCTTATTCGTGAGCGTTTTGGCTGCCCACAGCCCGCCAAAGCCTCCGCCGATTATCACAACTTTTGGTCTGCGTCCCATCTATCGTTCCTTACGTAACGACGATACGTAAACCTCACAATTGCATTGTCGCACTTTTAGCGGCTATGTACCAATGAATCGGTCGTAGAGCGTACGTGCCGCCGTGATGTCGTCAGTTCCCGAGACAATAGCCCTGCCATCGCGAAAGACGGTGATCTCGTTGCCGCCGCTTGTAAAGCGAAGCAAATAGCCGTTCAACGTAACAGCCGTTGAGAACTGAAGCCGCTCGGCAAGAGCCTCGAGATCAAAACCCGCAGCCGCTCTTGGAGCGAGCTGCACTGCGTTTCGCCCGCAAAGTACATCGGCGAACTCGCCTTCCCCGGCATCGAGAAATTCGTATATGCCGCCGCAGCAGCATTTGCAGTCCGCATCCGGCAGGCCCAGCCCGATATTGTGCCGCTCGTTAGCCCAAATATCGATCTGCATCAGCGAACCGTGCAGTGCGTCAAGATCGCCGATAAGCAGTTTGATCGCCTCTGTTGTTTCTATAGCCGAGATCGTCGTAACGATCGGCATTAAAACGCCCGCCGTATCGCAGGTCGGCGATGTTCCTGCGTCGGGCATCTCCGGGAACACGCATCGCAAACAAGGCGTCTTATGCGGACGTATCGTCATCGTCGTACCGTACGACGAGACGGCCGCTCCGTAGATCCACGGTACGTCATACTTTACGCAGGCATCATTGACGAGGTAGCGCACCTGAAAGTTATCACTGCCGTCGATGACAACGTCAACTTCATCGAGCAATGATCCGATATTGGAATTATTTATATCGGCAACTATTGCCTCGACGCTGACGCTGCTGTTGATCCTCGCGATCCTTTCTTTGGCGGCTACTGCCTTCGGCACACGATCCGCCGCATCGCACTCATCAAAAAGCACTTGCCGCTGGAGGTTGGTCAATTCGACAAAATCGCGATCAACGATGCGAAGCGTGCCCACACCGGCTCTTGCAAGCGACTCTGCGTGTGAGGCGCCGAGTGCTCCGCACCCGATCAACAGCACGCGTGCCTGCGAAAGCCTTTCCTGCCCTTCGGCCCCGATCGCCCTAAATAGCATTTGCCGACCATATCGTTCGTTCATCATTTTCCGATACTTGCTGATATTATCCGCTCGTCAGCTTCATAACAATGCCATTCGATCCAAGAGCCCGGCTTCCATCACATCGGCCGGGGCATCTATGCCCGTCCATATCTCGAACTGCTTTACGCCCTGAGCCAAAAGCATCTCGGCTCCGCCAATGTGTCCAACATCCGCCTTCTTCGCCTCAGCGATCAGCGGCGTGTCCGTCGGTTTTGTTACAAGATCGAACGCAAGTTTGATGCCCCGAATATCATCCGCCGAAAGCAATCCCGCGGCCGTGTTGTTATGCATTCCGATCGGCGTCGCATTTACCACAACATCGTATTCACGAGCAGAACGGCGGCCCTCTTCGATATCTCCGTACGAACTTGTGAATTCCGCTGCCAACGCAGCGGCCTTTTCCGGATCGCGGGCAAAGACCTTAACCTCAACACCTTCGCGGCGAAGGGCATAGATAACGGCACGCGCCGCGCCGCCGCAGCCAAAAACCGCCGCACGCATTCCTGACAAGCCGCCGAGCTTCTGTTTCAACGGTGTGATAAAACCATAAGCGTCCGTATTGTGGCCGATCAGCCTTCCGTTGCGAACCTCGACGGTATTTACCGCGCCGATCGTCTTGGCTTCGGGCTCAAGGCCGTCAAGGAACGGGATGATGGCTTGTTTGTGCGGCATCGTTACTGAAAGCCCGCCAAAGCGAAGACCGGACTTGCTCGTTTCGGGACGAACCATCTCCTTCAAAAACTCGCCCGCACCCTTAACCAGAAACGGAATAAAAACTGCGTCAATGCCCTTTGAATACAGGGCAGGGTTATGGATGTAAGGTGAGTACGAACGCGATACAGGGTCGCCGATGATGCCGAGGATCGTTGTATCGCGGCTGAGTTCCTTCACGCGATAGACATCTGTCAGATCGTCGATGGTAACCTGTCCCTCAGCCGTCGCAGTGCCGTTTCCCGACGCGGCATACGTCCATTCTGCACCGTAAGCAGGGCCGAGAATGCGCGTCCACTTTCCGCCATCACCCATAGCGATCACGACCGCTTTTGTATCGGTGCCGAGCAGTCGCCACACGGCAACGGCATCCGCCGCGTCGTCGGCCTTTACCGCGAGCTTGACCACATCCGGATCTTTGGCTGCTAAGCGCCGAAAAGTGTGTTCAACTCCGGCCGGAATCCGGTTGAATTCATGATGCGACAAGATCCGATGCGGCAGAAAACTGACGGTATCAAAAATATCTTCTTCGATGTCGCACATTGCGAACTGCGGGCCGGATCGCCGCCAAAATCGAAGTCTTTCTTCGATCGAGAGGTTCTGATGGCCGCCTTGCTCCTGCGGACGAAAGGTCGCAATGACCTTAAGCTCCGGATGAGTGGACAGGCGTTCACATAATGCATCACGCTCTGCGGCACTCATCGCATCAAAACGTATCTCTACGAGATCGGCATTTCGGCCGAGAGCCGCACTAAGCGCCGCTTCTGCGGTAGGACAAGCGATCGAAAGGCAAATAAGCCCGCTACTCATCGCCAAAGCCCTTCAGGTCAACAACGATGCTTGCAGCAATCAACAAGCATGCTGCGATGGTCAATGCGGACGCCATTATGACCGCGATCTTGCCCGTCTGTCCGATCCCGATCCCCATCGCTGCCCACGCAAGGCCGATCGGATAAATGAAATTGCGCCATCTGACACGCACCGCAAAAACAGCAGCTATCGCCATTACAAGCATCAAACAGCCGATCGTGCTCCACGCAGCGACAGACATCTCGCCAAGCAGGGACTGAAGCACGATCGTGGCGTTGATCAGGAACATTGCCGTTACCCATCCGAAATACAGGCCAAGCGGGCCTTTTACAAAAAGTGCGTTGATGAATGTGCCGGTTCGGTCGAGCTTTCTATGAACCAAGAACAAGGCGAGGCCCGTCAAGCAGATGAACACAAAGGCGGGAGCCATCTGTGAAAAACTCCAACATACGAACCATGCGATGTTAGCGATGCATGCAAGAAAATATCCCGGACCCACCACCGCCGCATCCTCTGCCTTGGACGGAAGTACCTGATAGACACCAAAGATCAGGAGTACGCCAAAGACGCTCGTCCACATTGAAAAGGTAAAGGCCGCCGGTGTCAGGATCGAAGGATGCTGCGAAAGCACCTCAACTGTCGAGGCGTCATTCACAAAACCCCGCATGGCAAGCGTGCCGACTACGATCAGGCCGATGGTGGCCAACAGGGACAGAAAAGCAAGTAATTTATGGAACCCGGAGCTCATAATTGTAGATTATGCCATTTTGCATTGGGAATTGAGTCTTGAGAATTCCACGTTTTCGTATAAAATTCGATCTTGATAGCCGAAATTGTCGGTTTCAAATGCCGTGAGTGCGTAAAGATCGCCGAATAACATAGGTTTTTTGCATATAAATAGCCAAAAGCGAACGTGGCACCCTGTTTGCTACTAAAACGGCGGACGCGCTTTCCTCTTTCCCCAAAGGCGTCGTTAAAACGGAGGAAAGTGAAGAAATGATGAGAGTTTTTAGACAATTCATTCTTTTTGCGATCATTCTGACAGGACTTTCGATAGTTGCCTCGGCTCAGAGCCAAGGCCCTGACAGGCCGCCGAAGAATCCGCCTGTTGTCGATCCCGGCAAAAAGCCTACGCCGACACCTCAGCCAACGCCGCCTAAGAAACCCGGTTACAGCATCGTAATCTGGAAAGAAAGCGACCTCACCTGATCCGTCGCCGCTGCCCTGAATATCAGCATTGAACCCTTTTCAACCGACGGCGCCGATCGCGGCGCGCTTGGAGATCACCTGGCCGAAAGGTGTAAACTGATCTTGAGGTTGTTATGTTCAAGAAAAGCGATGAAATAAAACAAGGACATTGGATACTGGCCCGCATGGGCAAAAGGGTGCTGCGGCCGGGCGGCAAAGAGCTGACGACCGCACTAATAAACTCGCTGGATATCACCCCGAAGGATGACATTGTGGAATTCGCACCGGGCATGGGTTTTACGGCGGGACTTGCCCTCGAGCACCATCCGCACACATATGTCGGCGTCGATGCGGATCAGGATGTGATCGAGCGTTTGAAAGAAAAGCTCGACAAACCGAATCGCGAGTTCGTCCTCGGGAACGCTGCCGAGACGGGGCTGCCCGAAGACTCAAAGGACAAGGTCTATGGCGAAGCCATGCTGACCATGCATGCGGACCATCGCAAGTCCGAGATCATCCGCGAAGCACATCGGATCCTAAAGAAAGGCGGGCTGTACGGCATACACGAGCTGGGACTGGTTCCGAACAACATCGACGATGACACGAAAAGCGAGATACAAAGAGAATTGGCTCAAGTCATCAAGGTCAACGCGCGGCCGCTTACCGAGAATGAATGGAAGGCACTGCTCGAAAACGAAGGGTTTAAAGTAGTAAAGATCATCTCGAACCCGATGCATTTGCTCGAACCGAAACGCGTTATTGATGACGAGGGCTTTTTCAGATCATTGAAGATCGCGTTCAATGTCCTCACGCATCCAAAAGCAAGAAAGCGCATCATGGCAATGCGTAAGGTGTTCCGCAAGTACGATTCAAAGATAAACTCTGTCGCGATCGTCGCACAGAAGGCCTAGGAGCGAGCAGCGCGGATAACAGATGTTCTCCTCGGCGGAAATTCGACAATAAAAAGAACGGCTTGCGGGCAAATTCCAGCTCACAAGCCGTTCTTGAAAATGGTGCCGTCTAGAAGATTTGAACTTCTGACCTATCGCGTGTGAAGCGAGTGCTCTACCGCTGAGCTAAGACGGCGGAAACTGCTCCGTTTAGAGCGACGGATCGTCCGCCTTCGCAGGCCGATCCTCATCCGTACGCCGGATCGTGCCGATCGACGAATCGGTATAAAAATGAATATTTCCCGTTGCGGAAACACCCTGCGACACCTGCGGGTCGGCGTTTACCGAATAGAACGCAGGCTTGCTTTGCGTCTGCTGTTCGACCGTCATTGTGTAAATGTAGCCGTTCACTACGGGCCGCTCGCCCTTGAACGCCTCGTCCATACCGACCATCTGGATAAGCTCATCGAATGTGCCGAATTTTCCGCGGTTCTTCGAACCGTATTGTGCCTGCAGGACGCGTATCTTGTCGAGCGTCTGAGCGGCTGCGGTCTCATTGCCCGAACGCATCATTGACGACCAACCCCAACCGCCGACGGCGATCAAAAGCCCGATGATCGCTATGACGATCATTAACTCGATAAGGTTAAACCCCTGTTGCCCACGAAACTTTCGCCCAAATGATCTCATAATTCTCGCGTTCGCCCCATCTCGAATCTAACACGGCCGACCGCGTTCTTTGTTCCAAAATCTTACGTTCTTTTGGGCGCAAATTCAATTGCGCTTGATCGCCGCACAATTTTTTGATGCGGTTCCGGCCTCTAATCAGTTACTATATTCAGGTATGCGCGATTGGTTCGCGAGTGAGAGCGATACAGCAAAGGTCGAGGTTGTCGGCGGAATGAATACCGCCGAAAAGATCGCGGCGCTGCAAGAGTCTGTCGAAAGTGTGATCCGCGGCAAGCACGAAGCGGTTAAGCTTGCGATGGTCGCATTGCTTGCCCGCGGCCATCTTCTTATCGAGGATGTCCCGGGCATTGGTAAGACGACGCTCGCTAATGCCTTGGCAAAGGCTCTTGGCCTTACGTTCAAACGTATTCAGTTCACTTCCGACCTGTTGCCGTCAGATGTTACAGGCCTTTCGGTCTTTAATCAGAAGACGGGCGAATTTGAATGGAACGCCGGGCCGATCTTCGCGAATGTCGTTCTTGCCGATGAGATCAACCGCGCAACCCCAAAGGCGCAGTCGGCACTTCTGGAGGCAATGGCTGAGGAACAGGTCACCGCGGACGGCATTACACGTCCGCTCCCGGCTCCGTTCATTGTTATAGCGACGCAAAATCCTTCGGAGCATCACGGTACGTATCCGCTGCCGGAGTCGCAGCTCGACCGGTTTATGCTGCGGCTGAATATAGGCTATCCGCACGCCGATGATGAGAAAACCCTTCTGCGAGATCGCGAATTGAGCGACCCGATCGAGACGGTCCGGCCCGTTATCCACCGTGAGGATGTGCTCGAACTTCAGGCCTTGGCAGCCGAAGTTCGCGTTGATGACATTTTGCTTGACTATCTGTTGAAGATCGTCGCGGAAACGCGCTCGCCTGAGCGCATCCGGCTTGGGGCAAGTCCGCGTGCTTCGCTGGCACTCTTCCGCGTTGCACAAGCTCTCGCGTTGGTCGAGGGCCGTTCATATTGCATCGCCGACGACATCAAACGTTCGGTCATACCATGCTTTTCACACCGCATAGTTGTCGGCAGCCGCAGCGGCAGCTCGGCATCTGATGCTCTTAACGAGATCCTCGACTCAGTGCCGGTCCCCGTCTAAAGAGCGATGAGCCGTCTGCTACGCCTTGTCCGCCAAATAAGCCCGAGAGAGCTGCGCAGTGCCGCTATCGGAACGTTGATCGTTTTCGGCGGCCTCGGCCTTGCCGCGCTGACACTTTATGCACACAGTATCGGCGACCTGCGTTTAGCGGGTATCTCCGCAGGTATTTCACTTGTCCTCGTGCTTCTGATCGTCGTCTTTGTGGTTCCTCCGATGGTGCGCAATGCTCGCCGCGAAGCGTCACAGATGGATCTGCCGTTCGAGTTCACGACGGGCGGAGCCGTGATGATCGTTTTGATCCTTGTTGTCGGTTTCTCGGCATGGAATACGGGCAATAACCTGCTCTTTCTGATCCTTTCGTTCCTATTGGCTGCGGTTGCGGTCGGTTTTTTAGCGGGAAATTTGTCTGTACGGCGCCTTTCGGTCAGGTTTCGCTTTCCCGACCCGATATATGCCCGCGAAGCTGCCCCGATCGAGGTTGATGTAACGAATAATAAACTCCTTCTGCCTGCCTTTTCGGTCGTGGTCGATATCCGCGGCACCGACCGCGAGAACTCAACATTGTCGCCCGAACTGCGGGAGCTTCTGCCGAAATTCATCCTAAAGCGAGTGGACAAGCCGCCGATCGTCCGCCGAACCGTCGGCTATGCTGAGTTCGTGCGGGCGAAATGCACTGCCGAATCCCGCATCAAAACGATCTTTGATCACCGCGGCCGCTTCGTCATACGGGATTTTGAGGTAACGACGCAATTTCCGTTCGGATTCTTTCGACATCGTCGAAGGCTCGCCGCTGATGGAAAGGAGCTTTTTGTGCTTCCGGCGATCGTTGACGTCGAATCTCCGGCCGCTACTCTTCACCGCATTGACGGCAAACGAAGTTCAAGAACCCGAGGCTCCGGCAATGAGTTGCTCGGCCTTCGGGAATATTTACCGTTCGACGACCCGCGAAATATCGACTGGAAAGCGACCGCACGCACATCGCGGCTTACGGTTCGCGATCATGCGGCGGAGACCGAGAGCTGCTTCCTGATCATCTTCGACACTTTTGTCCAGGACAGCGACGCCGACCGCTTCGAAAAAGGGGTTGAGCTGAACGCTTCTTTGATCTCAGAATTACGGCACACCGCCGATGAGATACAGCTGCTGACAGCGGGCCAAGAAGGAACCGCCACGCCGGCTATTGGTTGGAAAAACGCCCTTCGCCGCCTCGCTGTAATAGGATCGGCGGCCAACGAGTATGAACTTAACACTGCGATCGAGCGTATCGAAGTTACACCGGGCGTCACCGATGTGCTTTTGATAACTTCGCGGCATGAACGCGACCCGATCATTGAAGGCAACCCTCGGTTAACGATAGTGAAATTTTAGATATCGCTCTTGTCACATTCGAGCACTCGGCGGTGTTTTGGATAGTGAGTGCATCATTGAATGCGGGAATGAACCAGAGCAGCGAGATCCTTGTGGACATAATGTCCAATACAGCAGCGACGACGTCGGCAAAGATAGAAATAGACTTCGAGGAGGCCTTTTTACTGCACCATCGGACGGTCTATCGAGCCGCGCGCAGTATCGTCCGCGAATCGGGCCTCGCCGAGGATGTTACTCAGGAAACCTTCCTGAAACTGCACAAGAACCTGAGCTCGATCACCAACGAACAGATGCTCCGACCGTGGCTGATTCGCGTCGCGATCAACCTGGCAAAGAATACTATTCGCGGGCAAATAAGAGCGAACACTCGTGAAGATAACTACGTCAAAACGTCAGGTGCGCTTGAATCCGGCTCGGTTGAGGCCGATTATGAGGAAAAGGCGGGCATTGAAGATGTTTTCCGGGCACTTGCCCAAATAAAGGAGCCTCTGCGGAGTTGCCTTATGCTCAAACAACAAGGCCTTTCGTACAAAGAGATCGCTGCGAGCCTCGACCTGAATGAGACAAGCATCGGTACTTTTATCGCGCGTGCGCGAAGTGAATTCGCAAAGATATACGGCCAAGCGGGCAAGGTGGAGAAAAGATGAATAAGGACTGTCCGGACATCGGTACGATACAGGCTTTCTTGGACGCGGAACTTTCGGCGGCGGAGAATGAGCGCGTCAATTCGCACTTCGCTGTTTGCGGCAACTGCGCCGCGATGCTGGCCGGTGCCGAAAGCGAGGCAGCGGTAGTATTTCCTGCCCTTGAACGCGAGATGGATACACTTGTACCGACGCAGCGTCTGTGGTCACGGATCAACGCCGAAATTGCTCACGACCGCAGGGAACGCTCGTTGCTCGGCGGCTTTCGCTCCCTGATCTTGTCATTGGTCGCAAGCCCGGGCATAGCAGCCGCTTGTGTTCTGCTGCTGACCGCGGCTGTTACGCTCTCGCTTCTGTTCACCGGAACCTCGCGCGTTGCAAACAACCGGGATGTTGCAGGAACTCTACAGATCACGGCACCGGCGAACGAACCGGCTGTTGAAACTCCGGTAAAGCCGATCGACAATAACGCCGCTCCGGCGGTCATTTCGACGGAAAGCAGGCCGGATCAGCGGCGGCTTGTTGTTGTCCGTGCTTCTTATTCCGCTGCGCGTTCCGTACCTGCGGCAAATACTCGATCTAGCGGTGCGTTGGCCGGCGAAGGCAGCTATCTGGAAACTATCGCCGCACTTCAAAAGAGTGTTGGTTCTACAAAAGACCTTGTATTACAGCCGGCCGAGAGGGTCGCGTACGAACGTGACATGGCCGTCGTCGATGACACGATCGAAAAGATGCGCACTGCGGTACGTAAGGACCCAAAGGACGATGCGGCACGCCAGATGCTTTTCACATCGTATAAGAACAAGATCGACCTGCTGAATTCGCTTTCGCAGACGGAGGAATTGGTTGCGAGTATTCGATAGCAAACAATGGCGGCGTTTGCCGAAATTCGCCTTCGCGGTGCTGCTTGCGTCCGCGGGTATTGTGCCTGCGCAAGACACGCCTCGGACGAAACCGAAAAATCCGCACGGCCGCGTTCCTTATGACGTGCGGCACAATGCTTCGGACCGCGAATTTGACGGTGATACTACCGAAAGGCGTATCGAGGTTGACCCTAAGCTAAATCTTTCGCTGTGCGCCGTCAGCGGCCGTTTGCTCGTGAACGGCTCCGATCAAAATGAACTTCGGGTCCTCGTGCGCGACGGATCGGCTTTTTCGTTCTCGGTCAAGGAATCAAATACTGCTACCGAAAAGCCGCTCTGGATAACGCTGAATTCGGCAGATGAAAAGTTCTCAGGCTTTGGTTCGCCCGGATGCATTTGGGGAGATTCTATCGAGATCGATCTGCCGCGCAATGCAAGCGTAAGCGTAAAAGGGCGTGACCTGAGTGCTGTTATCGATTCGGTACGAAAGGCCGCTTTTGACTCGATCGGCGGCGACATCACCTTTCGCAATATCGCTAACGGCATTTCGGCATCGACCGGACGCGGCGACATCAATGTGGAGACCGCACGCGGCCCGATTAAAGTGAACAGCACCACGGGCAGCATTCTGCTCTTCGATGTCGGGCCGAGTGCCAGCGGCGATGCGCTAAAAGCGAACACAAGCAGCGGCACCATCACGATGCAGGACGTCCTTTACAAGCAGGTCGATGCCAATTCGATCTCAGGTTCGATACGATATACGGGCAGTGCTGTGCGGGATGCCGCGTACAACTTCTTCACCACGATCGGCCAAGTTCGGCTCAATTTACCCGCAGACACCTCAAGTTCCGTGGTCGTGTCTCACGGACGGGGCGACTTCAGGTCAGATCTGCCATTCAAGACCGAGACGGACGATCTTACAGGCACCCCCAACGGGCCGGTCAAAATGATAAAAGGCGTTCTCGGCAGCGGCGGCAGCACAACCTTCCGGCTTTCTTCGACCAACGGCAGCATCGTGATACAAAAGTTGTAACACAACCGCATCCTCTCTTCTTTTGTTACTCGCGGCGTTATTCTAAACTCTCATTAAGCCGCAATGCAGATAACCCGCGTCGAACTTCAGAATATCAAGTCCTATGCCTCGGCGGCGTACGACTTCCAGCCCGGAACGACCGCTATTACGGGCAGCAACGGTGCCGGAAAGACCACGATCATCGAGGCAATTGCGTGGGTTCTATTCGACCTGCTCGAATATAAGAAAGACGATTTCATTAAACGCGGTGAAAAGAAAGGCTCGGTCAATGTTGCGTTCATAAGCGGCGTCGATGAACGCGAATATTCCGTCCATCGTGATACCGGAACCGGATATTACGTTACCGATCCGCGGCTTGGCCTCCGAATTGCGGACAAAAAGGAGGAGGTACTGCGGTTCCTTTGGCAGCATCTCGGCCTGGAACCAGGCACCGATCTGCGGTCGCTGTTCCGACAGGCTATCGGAGTTCCTCAAGGAACCTTCACCGCGATCTTTCTGGATGGAGCGACAGAGCGTAAATCGGCTTTTGACAGGCTTTTGAAGGTCGAAGAGTACCGGCAAGCCGCCGAAAAACTGCGGGATACGGTACGTTTTGTCGATACTCAGTTGATGGCGGTGCGTGAGGATATCGCCAGATGCGAGGGTGAACTGAAGCGGGCCGAAGATGTGGCAAAGGAACACGCCGCAATCGCTGCGGATTTCGAACGGCTGTCAACCGAACTTACACTGGCTGAAAAGGAAGCGGAACGCCTGCGCAAGATCGTTTCGACACTCGACGATCTTGAAAAGATCGAAGTGCAAAAAGCCCACATTGCTGCTGAACAGAAGCAGAACACCGAACGCCTCGAACGGATAGCCTCGGCGAAGGCTGAGATCAAAATGCTCATGCCGAAGACCATTGAGCAAACTCGCCTCGAAGAAGAAGCGGCGGCTTTCAGGTCAAAGGTAACGCTTGGCCGCGGCTTGAAAGACCAGTTCGAAACGGCAGCAAAACGCCTCGCACGCCTGCGCGAGAATTTCAAGCAGAATCAGGCAGATATCCGCGATGCCGAGGTCCGGGCACGCGGTGCGGCCGATGTCGCCATAATCGAAAAGCGCAGCGCCGATATCGTTGCCGGCATCGCGGCGGCCGGTGCCGAACTTGACCGTGATGAGCGTTTTCAGAAGGAGATCCGCGACGGCCTTTGCCCAATACTGTCGCAAAAATGCCTTAATTTGAAACCCGGCGAAACACTTGAGATGTTCATTTCGAGCCAGTTCGAAGAACTTCGCGGAAAGATCGACGATCTTGAGAAAGAGCGAAAAGAGGTTGTGGAAGCTCTGGCTGCCGCACGCGAGTCTCAGCGGTATGCAGCAATGCTCGACACTCTCCGAAAACGCGAGGCCGAGTTGACCGAGGACGGTACTGCACTGCGCCGTGAAAGCGAAGAACTTTCGCGGCAGATCGCCGAACTCCCCGCGTTTGAAGCAAAGTTGGCGGATGCCCAAGCATCTCTCGACCGATTGGGCGACCCGAAAAGCCGCGTTCGCTTTCTTGAACACGAAACCGCGGCCGAGGGCGACGTTCACGCCGCGCTCCGGCGTAACGGCAATTCCCTCTCGGAGGTCGAGTCGCAACGCGCTGTGCTCCTTGCAGGGTTGCAGCATGTATCGGAGATCGACATTCGGGACGGATACGATCCCGCCATGCATCGCGGACAGCGGCAGTTGCTCACGGTGGCCGAGAAGCATCTCGCCGAACTCGCCGCAACGCTCGCCGCTATCGGAAAACGCAAGGATCAGATCGAGGCGGAGCTCGCACATTTTGAAAAAGTGCGCATTGGCCTTGAGGCCGGACTTCGCGAAAAGGCTCGGCTCGATACCGTTGCGGAAGCCACGGCCTTTATTCGCGACACGCTCAAGGAGGCCGCACCGCGTATCGCCCGCAACTATGTTTATCACGTTTCGCTCGAAGCAAACCTGATCTTTCGCGAGATCACCGGCAATGCCGAGCGAACGCTAAAATGGGGCGAAGATTACGCGATCTCGATCGAAGAGGACAGATTTGAAAGGCCGTTCGCAAGTCTTTCCGGCGGCGAGCAAATGGCCGCGGCTCTCGCCGTTCGGCTGGCTCTCCTGAAACAGGTAACCGATATCCGTATCGCGTTCTTTGACGAGCCGACGACCAATCTTGATGCCGAACGCCGCGAAAATCTTGCGGTCGAGATTGGCCGCATTTCGCATTTTGACCAATTGTTCATCATTTCGCATGATGAAACGTTCGACAGTTACGTTGATAACGTAATATCGGTGGGAGACTAGGACGAGGATGAAAGAAGTAACCATTGTCTGCGACGGATCAAGCCTCGGCAACGGGCGCGATAACCCGCGTGCCGCAGCCGTCGCGATAATCGGCTTCAAAGGCCTCTGGAAAGCATTCGGCGAGTATCTGGGGAATGCCACGAATCAACAGGCGGAGATAGCCGCTGCCGCGCTGGGCCTCGAACAGCTCAAAGAGCCGTGCCGCGTACGGCTTATGTCCGATTCGCGTTATGTGGTCGAAACGATGGGCGGCACTTGGAAGCGAAAGACAAATCACACTTGGTGGCAAAGGATCGATGGTGCGGCACGGCGGCACAGCATCGAATGGATCTGGGTAAAAGGCCATGCCGGTCACGAGATACAGGAGATCGCCGACAAAACTGCCCGCAAACTGGCGGAGCTGGGCCGAAATGACCCATACTTGCTGTCCGAGGCCGTAACCTCGCTCGGTGTAACCGAACTATGACGTTTCAGAACGCCCACGCACTTCGACGGATCAGGGGCCGAACGGCCCTTTTTTGCCTGTACACGTTCATATTTGTTCTTATCGCATCGACGGCCGCATTTTCGCAACGGTCCGCACACGGCTGGGTCTGGCAGAACCCGTTGCCCCAGGGCAACACTCTTTACAGCATCCATTTTGCCCCTGACAAGCTCAACGGTTTTGCTGTCGGTGCCGATACCACGATACTTCATACAACTGACGGCGGCTTTCATTGGCGGCGACAGTATGCCGATATCGACACCGTATTGTCCGGAATTTGGTGCATGGACAAGGACACCGCGTTCATTGTAGGCGTACGCGGCACAGTGCTTAAAACCAATAATGGCGGAAAGAGATGGCAGCAGGTCGAGATCGACACCCGCGATCACCTTTACGGAATTACCTTTGACCCGAGCGGAAAGACCGGATGGGTCGTCGGAACGTACGGAACCATCCTGAGAACGACAGACGGGGGAGCAAAATGGTCTGTTATCAGAAAGAACGGCGTCGAGCAGCTGCAAAGGGTTGCCGCATTCGATGAAAAGCACATTGCGGCGGTCGGCCTTCATGGTGCGATCGTTCGTTCGGACGACGGCGGCGAGTCTTGGCGAACCGACACGCTCTGTTCCGGCGTGCCAATGTCCGATGTCCGCTATTTGACGGAAGCAACGATCATCGCAGTCGGTAAATTCGGATGCGTAACAAGAAGCAGCGACGGCGGACAGAATTGGGCAAAGACAGAAATCTTCAGCACTGTGGACCTGCTGTCGCTCGACTTCATCAACGCGAAAAAAGGAGCCATGAGCGATGCTTCGGGAGCGGTCTGGATCACGGCCGACGGCGGTTCTACATGGCTGCCTATCAGCGTCCGCACCGACCCGAAACTGTTTGGGCTGAGACTCGCTGACGGCATTACAGGCTGGGCCGTGGGCGAGAATGGACTCATCCTGCGGACGGACGATGGCAGCTTTTCCTGGCGCCGCCTCAGCGAAGGCGGCCGCGAGGATGTCAATGACATCGAAATGCTTGACGACGATATTGGAGTCGGCGTCGGCTCGAACGGCCGATCGTGGCTCACGAACAATGGCGGCCGCGACTGGACGGCTGTCTTTACGGACACGCAGGAGAACCTGAACGCACTCGCATTCTACGACGGTTTGAAAGGCTGGGCGGTCGGTGACAAAGGCACTATTCTCCGCACGATAAACGGCGGCGCCAGTTGGGGCAAATGTGCGTCGAACAGTACGGCCGACCTTTTTGGCGTCTTTTTCCTGAATGAACAAGACGGTATCGCCGTCGGTGCGGGCGGCGTTATTTTGCGAAGCACCACGGGCGGCGCATATTGGGAACCGGCAGCTTCGGGCACACAGTATTGGCTCGAAGGCGTCAGCTTTGTTAACGAGCACACGGGCTTTGCGATCGGCGACCGCGGAACGGTGCTCGCAAGCTCCGATGCCGGCCGGACGTGGGAAAAATTACCGCTTAATGTTACGGAAAACCTGAACGCGATCAGCTTTGCGGACGAACAGAATGGTTTTATCGTAGGCTCAAGCGGCATTATTTTGAAAACCGAGGACGGCGGAAGAACATGGAAGGATCAGGAGTCACCGGTTCGAAATAATCTCTTTGCAGTACGGGCGACGGGACGTGACAGTGCCGTCGCGGTAGGCGACCTCGGTACGATGCTCGTCAAGAGCGGCTCGAACGGCAAGTGGGAAATCCAGCCGACAGGCACCGGCAAATTGCTTCAAACTGTCGCTTTTCGCGGCGGTTCGCGGATCTGGCTTGGGGGCAAGGGCGGCTTGATATTGCGGCGGAGCGAACCGCTTTCGCCGAAGCTCTTTGACAGGCCGAAATCGCCGCCGCAGCTTACACGCGGCACACGCTCACGGCCGAAACCGCGGCAGCCGATCGTCGTTGTTGCCGATGACGGCGACATACCGCCTGCGGTCGAGCCTAAGCGGCCCGATCAATGATAACGGCGATCCATTCGCCGGCACGCTTTATCTTGGGGTCGGATATCCTATGCTGCCAAAGAGCTTCTCTGACAGCTGCTTCCTGTTCGCAAAGAATTCCGGAAAGGATCAGCTTGTTCTTTGAAACGCGAAGCAGATCGGGCAACAGCGGTGTTATCACATCGAGCGTTACATTGGCGCAAACGAAGTCGTACTCCGCGGTCGAGCCGTCGATCGTACCTTCGACGAGATCGATCCATGAAACGCCATTGAGTTCCGCATTCTCCCGGGCCAACTGCACGGACTCTTCGTCGGTATCACATCCGCGGATCACTGCCGGCTCTGTACCGTCTTTCTGCATTTTTGCGGCAGCGATCGACAATATCCCCGTACCAGTTCCTACATCAAGAAAAGATTCGCCCTCAGAATAATATTGATCGATAGCAGCAAGGCAAAGCTGTGTCGTCTCATGCGTACCCGTGCCGAAAGCCATTTTCGGCTCAATGCGAATGACGATCTTGCCGGGTTCATCGATCTCTTCCCACGGAGGTGCGATAACAAAACACCCGACGATGGCCGGTTTCCAATACTTCTTCCACTCGGCAAGCCAATCAGCCTGCTCGACCTTGCCGACAGCTATTGAGGTTACGGCATCCCGCTCGATATCGAAGGCTTCAAGAACGCATTGTAGAAAATAGCGGAACTCATCCGTCGCCGGCGACTCCGAAAAATACCCGACGACCGAAATGTCTGCGGTCTCACGCTTTGCCAGCTCGTCCGTCGAGATCCCGGCTGCACCGAATTCACCCAGTGCATGTTCGACGGCGTTCGCCGCCGTCGGATCGCAGACCACTTCGATCGAATACCACTCAGCCATATTTCCTGCGTGACGGCCAGCCCGATCCGAACGGCCTATTTCTTCTTTTGAAGCCCGAGTTCGTCCAACACGCGCTCGTTATTGCGCCAATCATCGACCACCTTTACGAACAGTTTCAGAAAGACCTGTCGGCCGATCAATTGCTCAATTTCATGCCGCGCGTGAGTGCCGATATCACGCAGGCGGGTTCCCTGCTTGCCGATGATGATCTTCTTTTGCGAGGGCCGTTCAACATAGATCGCACAGTAAATACGCGTCAGCGCAGGATCTGTCTCATCATAAAGCTCAGTGATAACAGCGGTTACATAAGGTATCTCATCGCCGGTGGTGAGCAGGATCTTTTCACGCACCATTTCCGCAGCGATGACACGCATCGGCTGGTCGGTCAGTTCGTCCGCCGAAAATAGCGGTTCACCTTCGGGCAAATGCTTGATGATCAGGCTGAGCAGCTCTTTTGCATCAACGTCGGCGCGGGCCGACAGCGGCATCACCTCGGCAAAGTCGAACTCGTTCGAATACGATGCTATCAAGGGCAGCAAACGGCCCTTGTCCGCAAGTTTGTCTATCTTATTCAGGGCCAAGATCGTCGGCTTTGCGGCCTGCTTGACGAGTTCGAGAACGAAGCGGTCGCCGTTGCCAGTTGAAACACTCGCATCACGCATCAGAACGAGCAGATCGACCGAGAGTATCGCGTCGTGAACAGCCGTCATCATCCGCTTATTGAGTTGGAAACCGGGCTTATGAACGCCCGGCGTATCGACAAAAACGGCTTGCGCCGAGGGCGTATTCACAATGCCGAGAATGCGTTGCCGCGTGGTCTGCGGCTTATTCGATACGGCTGCGATCTTTTCGCCGACAAGCTGATTAAGCAAGGTGGATTTGCCCGCATTCGGTCTGCCGATGAGTGCGACATAGCCGCTTCGATACTTTTGTTCCGCCATTATTGTGAGTTACGTCGGGACGCGTATTGCGGGTAGCCGCTCATTGTTTCCGCAGCAAGTTCTGCTTGCCCGCGAGCGCCTCTTTGAACGCACCGCCCGCCACATCGCCGAACTCGATCGCTTTGTCATACAGCTTGAGCGCATATTCGCGTTCATCCGCGAACTCGTAAATGCGCGCCAACGCAACAAATGTATGGGACAGAAGTGCCGTGTCGTTCGTCTTCGTGTTGAGCACGTTCGTATAGGCGGTTTTTGCCTCCAGCAGTTTTGCCGCCTGCTCATCCGGACTCTCTATTCGCTCGGCGGCAAGGCTCGCAACACGTCCGATATTGTAGTAGATGCGTGCCTCGCCGGGATATTGAGCGAGAAGCTGTTTCAACTGGCGGTTTGCAGCGTCATAGTCCTTTGCCGTGATGAGTTTATCGACAGCCAGCAGCCCCGTCGTTATTGGGCTTTCCGCTACAACAGCATTGCTTGCACGGCCTTTGCGTTCAGCGCGTGCCGCCAACGCCCTTTTGCGTGCTTCCGCATTTTGGGCAAGACGGTCACCTTCCTTTGCCGCGTTGAATGAGGCAATGAACTCACGTACGGACGATGCCACATCAAAGCCCGCATCTTCCATACCGCGGAGCGCGTCTGCAAAGTAGAACGAAAGAACCGCGCCGCGTTCGTAATCATCGGATAGTCGGGCGGCCGTCTCGTCACTAAGCTCACGGCGGAGAGTTTCGAGATCGGCCGTGATCTTCCGCCTCTCCTCATCGGTCTTTGCAAGCTCTAACTTCCTGCGGGCTTGATCTACCGCGATCGACGTCTTGTAATACTCATCCTGCCGTGCATCGGCTGCAGCGGTCAGCGAACGCGATATTGCAAGAAAGATGTCGGGCGAGATCGAAGGGTCTGCCTTTCGGCGCTCATCGAGCAGCGGCTTCACTGTGTCTTGGATCGCGACTACATCCTTTGAATTCTTCAATATGAGCGGATCGAATACAAATTGCAGAAAAGCACGCCTTACTTCAGAATGCTCGACATCCTTATCGGGCGGCACGATCACATAATAGTCATCGCGGGCGTTGATGAAGATGACATCGCCTGCGGGGGCGAACATCTCAGGTACAACATTGAAGTGCCGCTCATGGTCGCGTGTCTCGACCTTCTGGAGCATTTCCTTTTTGCTCTTGCCCTTTTGTGTCTGCGTAACGATCCTTTCGCGGTAGAAGAGTTCCGGCCGCGTGTGCAGGTAGTCCAACAGGTCGGCCACCATCTCACGGGTTGATGGCCGCAGCTCGGCATCAGAAGCTTTCAAATAAGCCCGCACATAGTCGTCGAGTTTCGCTGCGATTCCCGAGCGCCGATAGAATTCGCGAACGAGTGGCGCAAAATCAAGCACGTCAAGCAGATTTCCGGGCAGATTCGAGGTTACGACAGGTTCGGCAAGTTCCGGTGCAGGTGTCAGAACATACGCCATCGACGCAAATGTTGATATTATCTCCGCATCGGTCTGCTTTGAATGATTTCTCTTATAAAGCGTAACGAATGTCGATATCTTTGACCGAAGATCAGCAGGCAGCGATGCATACTCTTCTTCGATCTGTGAACGGAACTGCTCTCCGTTCTTGGACAGCGCAGTATCGATCACACGAATGCTCTTGCCTGAGCTATCGGTCGTACGAGCCATATCAAGCGTCATCAGAACAACGATCAACCGCCGGTCCGGCTCGATCCTGACACCGTAATTCGCAAGGTCAAGCGGACCTTGGCCGTACGCTGCGAACGATAAGGCAAGTACGGCCGGCAGGACCGTCCGGCCGAGTAAACGTATAACTGATCTAGATATCACGTTCATATTGATGAATAACGTCCGCTGTCAGATGCACAGATAAAAACAGCAAAAGGTAAAGGATGCCGTTGATGGCCCTTTACCTCATGCACAGTTAATGATCAAAATGCCTTAGTTAAAGCTCTGAAGGGCCGCACCCTCTTCCTCGTAAACATCAAAGACCGTGAGGAGCTTCGTGATCGCCAGAAGGTCCTGGATCTTCTGCGTGAGGTTGAGCAATTTGAGCGTTCCTCCCTCTTTGTTGACGGCCGTAAAGCTGGAAACCAGCTCGCCGATACCGCTTGAATCAATGTAGCCGACGCCCGCGAGGTTAAGTAGCAGTTTATGCTTTCCTTCGCCAAGCACTCGGCGGATCGCTGTGCGAAGAGCCACGCTGCCCTCACCTATCGTTACCTTTCCGTTAAGATCGAGGATGGTTACATCGCCGGCCTGTCGTTCATTGATCGTTATATCTGACATTAGTGTCTCCTTGAAAAGAATAAATTTGGACGAAAGCAAATTTTAGTCAAAGGCGCTCAAAAAGTCCAAATTATGTGTCTGATTTATTTCCTTTTGACCATTTTGACCTCGGTGCCGCCGCCTTCGGCCTGCAGCCAGCGGATCTCATCCATAAATGAGTTCATAAAGAGGATGCCGCGGCCGTTCGCCTTAAGCAGGTTCTCAGGATCCCGCGGGTCAGGAATGCCGTCGATGTCAAAGCCTGCACCATGATCGCGAACGCTGATCGCAAAAGCGTCGTCATCGGCATCGAACCGCACCTCGACCGGGAGCGATTCATCGAATTTATTGCCGTGTTTTACCGCATTGGCGACGGACTCGCGCACAGCCAGGTCGAGTGCATAGCGAAATTCTTCATCAAAGCCGCAGCTCTTTGCGAACTCGTCCGCCGACCGTGCCGCTTCGTCAACAGATTCAAGACGGCTTCTTAGTTTGATCTCAAGGTTATTCGACACAGCAATCGATCTTTTGTAAATTAGCGAGTTTACGTATTCTGTGTCAAGGCTCTCGCTGCGATGCGTCCGCTCAGCCAATATGCTTATCAAACCAATACAACGACTTGAAGGGACGGTTACCATTCCGGGCGACAAGTCCGTCTCGCACCGAGCTGCCATCTTCAACGCCATAGCTGACGGCGAATCGACGATCACTAACTTCCTTGTTTCCCAAGACTGTCTTTCAACACTTGAATGTCTGCGAGGCATGGGTGTTACCATCGAGCGCAGCGGTGAAACCGTCTCGATCGCGGGACGCGGGCTTCACGGTTTGCTTGCGCCGTCCGCACCCTTGGACTGCGGCAACAGCGGCACAACAGCCCGAACGCTCTCAGGCGTTCTTGCTGCACAAAGATTTGAAAGCATGCTTGTCGGCGACGGTTCGCTCTCACGCAGGCCGATGCGCCGCATCATCACGCCGCTGACCGAAATGGGTGCGGCGGTCGATAGTGCGGATGGCTGCCTGCCGCTTCGCTTTCGACCTGCTGAACGCTTGACGGGTATTTCGTACCACGCTCAGGTGGCGTCGGCACAAGTAAAGACCTGCATACTGCTCGCCGGACTTTATGCCGAAGGTGCGACGTCCGTCACCGAGCCGATAGTTACCCGTGACCACACGGAGCGGATGTTCGAGTGGCTCGGTGCCGACATCTCTTCTGCGGACACTCCTGAAGGACGCAAGGTTATGATACGCGGCGGCAAAGCGATGACGGCTCGCGATATCAACGTTCCCGGCGACATCTCATCTGCCGCATTCCTGCTGGTCGCGGCGGGCTGTCTTGCAGGCTCGCATACGATCCTAAAGAACGTCGGCCTAAATCCGACACGCCGCTCACTTCTCGATTTTCTGATCGAATGCGGCATTGACCTCCGGATCACTGATGAGGCGAGCCGATCCAACGAGCCGGCCGGCGATATCGAAGTGGTCGGCGGGCTTCGGCCAAGGGGTGAAACCGTGAAGATCGACAAGCACCGCATTGCCGGCGTCATAGACGAGCTGCCGATCCTTGCAATACTCGGCTCACGGCTGCGGGGCGGCCTTGAGGTGCGCGACGCGGCAGAACTCCGTGTGAAAGAGAGCGACCGCATCGCGGCCGTTGTTTCGAATTTAAGGGCGATCGGGGGCAAGATCGATGAGTTCGAGGATGGCTTTCGCGTGTATCCGTCGCGGCTGACGGGAGGCAATGCAACGACCTTTGGCGACCATCGTATAGCAATGGCGTTTGCCGTTGCGGGCTTGTTGTCGGACAATGGTGTCGAGATCGACGATCCTGCGTGTGCCGAAGTATCCTTCCCGAATTTCTTTGGCGTACTGGAAAGGGCGGCCTCTTGACCGATGGTGAGAAAGGATCTGAAAGTTGCAATTACCGGGTTCATGGGCGTCGGCAAATCGTCCGTGTCGCGGCATCTCGCGAACATCCTCCGTTGCAGGCGTGTTGACCTAGATCACGAACTCGAAGCCGCACAAGGCCGAACTATCGCCCAGATCATCGACACCGACGGCGAAGAAGCGTATCGCGATATCGAAACTGAAAATCTAAGGACGGTCGTCGGCCGAAATAATGCACGGATCTTGTCACTCGGCGGCGGCACATGGACGCTGGAACGCAACCGCGCCGTGCTAAGGGATGCAGGGTTCACGAGCATTTGGCTTGAAGCGACATTCGAGCATTGCTGGCTCAACATCGCTTTTTCGCGAAAGGATCGTCCCCTCGCCCGCAATAAGGAAGCTGCGTTTCGGCTTTTTGAAGAGCGGCAAAAGGTTTACTGCCTCGCAGATTGGCACTTCCTGATACGGCCCGGCTTTACATCGTACGATGTTGCACGCCAAATCAAAGACGAGATCTTTTCATAAAAGTCGCTCGTTTTAGTTGCACTTCTTACAAAAATACATCAATAATAGTTCCACTAAATATTTGGAGCGTTTACGAGGCACCTCGCTTATGATCCGATCTTTAGGGCGCGTCCGTGCAAAGATGCGGACGCGGAGTCGGTTAGAGTTTAATGATCAAGTATTTTTCGGAGGAAAAATGAAGATAAAATTTTTAGCAGTGTTTACTTTGGCTATCGCACTTATGGCGAGCGCCTGCGGTAAGAGCGATGCTGATCTGCAGAAAGCGGCGACTGAGAAGCTGACTGCCGACAAGATCACGGGCGTAACCGTAGCGGTCAAGGACGGCGTGGCCACCCTTTCGGGTGAGGTTGCTGACGTTACCGTTAAGAGCAAGGCCGAAGCATCGGTCAAGTCCGTTGAGGGCATTAAGAGCGTTACTAACAGCCTGACGACGAAGCCGCTTCCCGTCGCAACTCCGTCAGCTCCCGATCCGGCCCTAACAGGCAAGATCACCGAGGAGCTGAAGAAGGCGGGTTGTACGACGGCAGTGGTCGCGGTCAAGGACGGCAAGGTTACAGTAACCGGTGAGGTTCCTGCTGCCAAGTTTGCGACCTGCATACAGGTGATCCAGCAATCGGGCATCACGGGTATCGACACTACCCAGCTTAAGAAGGGCAATTGATCGAGGAGGTAACGATTATGTCAGCACAAGAAAAATATCAATCGCTTCTTGAACTCGCCAACCAGAACGGCACCACGTATGAGTTGAGCGAAGGAGACGGCGGAACTTTGATCGTCACAGGAACGGCTCCGAGCGCGGAGGCAAAGCAGCAGCTTTGGGATGAATATGCACGGATAGACCCTGATTTCCGTTCGAACGATCTGATCTTGAACATCAGCCTCGGCGATGCCGCGGGCGGCGGCCACACTTACACGGTCGTCTCGGGTGATAATCTGAGCAAGATCGCGGCCGGTTACGGCATCCAGTGGAAAGCCATTTGGGATGCGAACCGCGACATCCTCCAGCATCCGGATAAGATCTATCCGGGTCAGGAGCTTAAGATACCGGTTTAGTTCTTAGCTAATGTCGGCAATTGGAAGAGGCTGTCTGAAAAGGCGGCCTCTTTTTTGTGAATTGCCGCGCGGTTTACCGTATGGTCCGGATATCTGAATGAATTGCCACGCGGTTTACCGCGTGGAAAAGGTGAATAAATAAGCTATCAGCCCGCTTTAGCGGGCTTTATCCGATCCGGCTCCAGCCAACTAGACAAAGGACGTTAAAACACTCTGCCGAATTCGCACCGCATCCTGAGCACGGGCTAAAGCCCTTGGCTACACACAAAGCCAAAAAAGCCATCAATTTTCCGTCACGCGGGAAGTGTTAACCGCAACGGCCGCGAAGATCGACAAGACAACGCTCGACATCTTCACAACACCGGTTTCTTGGCGGCGGGAGGCTTTTTTCTTAGACTTGCGGTTTAACGTTTGCTAAAGTTCAAGTAAATGGCCCTTGAGACAGATTTCATCGTCATCGGCAGCGGAGTTGCAGGGCTTCGCTCGGCGATCGAGTTAGCGTCGGCGGGTGCGAATGTAACCGTTCTTACAAAGGATAAAGCGAGCGAGTCGAACACCGAATACGCGCAAGGCGGTGTCGCGGTCGTGCTCTCCGATGACGACAATATCGCGCTGCATGAAGGCGATACACTCGTCGCCGGTGCGGGGCTTTGCGACCCGCAGGCGGTCGAGACGCTTGTTACCGAAGGCACGCGTTACATAACGCAGCTGATCGAGTGGGGCACTGAGTTCGATCGCGAAGGCGGCAGCCTGATCTTTACGCAAGAGGCGGCTCATTCGCGGCGGCGTATCCTTCACGCGCACGGCGATTCGACGGGCGCTGAATTCGTCCGCTCTCTGATCGCCCGTGCAGCCGCCGAGAAGAAGATCAACCTGACGCCTTTTGCGACGACCGAACGCCTGATCGTGCGTGATGGCCGCTGCATCGGTGTTACCTTCCTCGACCCGATACTACGCGCTCCGCGCGATGCGTTCGCAAAGGCCGTCATTCTCTGCACGGGCGGTGCCGGACAGCTTTATCAGCATACGACAAACCCCGCGGTCGCAACCGGAGACGGTATGGCGATGGCGTACTTCGCGGGCGCGGAGATGGGCGATATGGAGTTCATACAGTTTCACCCGACGGCGCTCAGCGTGGAAGGTGCCCCGCGTTTTCTGCTTTCAGAAGCGATGCGCGGCGAAGGCGGCATTCTACGGAACGAGTACGGCGAGCGCTTTATGGGCCGATATGATGAGCGCCTTGAACTTGCGCCCCGTGATATCGTCGCACGCTCGATAATCGCCGAGATGCGACGCACGGGAACGCGCAGTGTCCTGCTGGATATGACAGCTCTCGACGCCGGATTCCTTAAAGAACGTTTCCCGAAGATCTATAAGACCTGTCTGCAGTTCGGACTTGATATAACAAAAGATATGTTGCCCGTCTCGCCCGCCTCGCACTACACAATGGGCGGCATACGCACCGACCTTTGGGGCAGAAGCACGCTGAGCGGCCTCTATGCCGCCGGAGAAGTGTCGTGCACGGGCGTCCACGGAGCGAATCGCCTTGCATCAAATTCGCTGCTCGAAGGCCTCGTGTTCGGTGCAAGGGCGGGCACGGTCGCGGCAAAGGACAGCGAGCGGCTGTCCTCGTCGCACGCGGCGGCCGCAACGAACACTGGCGCGGCCGCAGAGATCGGCACTCATCTTTCCACTGCCGTCCGTAAACGCGTAAAACGGATAATGTGGGAACGCGTCGGGATCGTTCGCGACGGCAGCTCGCTAAAGCGTGCTTTGGCCGAATTTGACCAGATTGCGTCGGCCAGGCTGAGCACGGCTTCGCTGAACTTCGTTACGCTGGCCCGCCTTGTCGCAACCGCTGCCCTTTGGCGCGAAGAATCGCGCGGCGGCCACTTTCGCACCGACTTTCCCGAACAGAATGAGGCGTGGCGGAAACATTCCGTCCAACGCATCCGCGAACCGATAGCGGCGGCCGCGGCGATGGATTTTGACACCGCGTCAGCAGCCCAATAGAATCGACTGAAGTCCTTTTGAGAGTACTAAAATAATGCAGAATGCGGCTACTGTATTGAATTTGGCGGCGATGGTCTCGCACAACGCGAAGCTTACGCCGAACAATGAGGCGATCGTTGCCGGTAATATTCGCTTGACATACGGCGAACTTGACCGCCTTACGAACAAAGTTGCCAACCTATTGACCGAAATGGGGATCGGCCGCGGCGACAACGTCGCTCTGAATTGCCCGAACCTCCCTTATTTTCCGATAGTTTATTACGGCATTATCAAGGCCGGCGCCGCCGTCGTGCCGCTGTGCGTTCTTTTCAAACCCGATGAGATCGAATATCAGCTCCGCGACAGCGGGGCAAAGGCGGTTTTCGTATTCGAAGGCACAGAAGAGCTGCCGATGCTCGCCAACACCGCCGCCGCTTTTGATAAGGTCGATTCCTGCCGCGACCTGATCGTAATGACAAAAGATCCGACGGGAGCATCGCCGGACAGCCGCTTCCGCGCCTTGAACGGCTTGCTCGCTCCGATTAGCGACAAATTTGAGCTTTACCCGACCAGCCCTTTCGACACTTGTGCGATCCTTTATACATCCGGCACCACAGGCCAGCCGAAGGGCGCTGAATTGACTCATCTGAATCTGTGGTCGAATGTGATCGCGACGTACGACATTCATTTGCCTGAACTCGACTTTACGGACGGCTTGCAGAAGACGGTTCTCGTAACATTGCCGCTCTTCCACACGACGGGACAGACCGTGCAGATGAATTCGAATATCTACGGCGGCAACCGCGTCGTTCTTCTGCCGCGTTTTGATGCCAAAACGACCCTCGACACAATGGCTGCCGAGAAAGTTACATTCTGGATAGGAGTTCCGACAATGTATTGGGCGCTGCTCCGGTATGTAAAGGCGAACGATCACGACATCTCAGCGATCAAGAAATATATGCGCATTTGCACGTCCGGCGGAGCACCAATGCCGGTTGACCTGCTCACGGAGTTTCAAGAGAGATTTGGCATACGCGTACTCGAAGGATACGGCCTTTCCGAAACGTCGCCCCTCGCGTGCTTTAATCACATTCAGCGTGCTTCCAAACCGGGCACGGTCGGCCAGGCGGTCTTCGGAGTTGATGTTAAATGCTTTGACGACGACGATAAAGAAGTGCCGCGCGGCGAACGCGGCGAGATCGTCATCCGCGGGCCGAATGTGATGAAAGGCTACTACAACCGTCCGCGAGAGACCGCCGAAGCATTCCGCAGCGGCTGGTTCCATACAGGCGATATCGGCATCATTGACGAAGAAGGCTACGTCTCGATCGTTGACCGCAAAAAGGATATGATCCTTCGCGGCGGATATAACGTCTATCCGCGGCAGATCGAAGAACTGCTGATAACGCATCCCGCCGTTTCGCTCTGCGCAGTGATCGGTATCCCGGACGAGCGGCTGGGCGAGGAGGTCAAAGCTTTTGTTGTTCTAAATAAAGGCTTTGAACTAACGGAAGTCGAACTTATCGAGTGGTGCAAGGAGCGCATTGCGGCGAATAAATACCCGCGCGTCATCGAATTTCGCGATGAATTGCCGATCGGTAATACCGGTAAGATCTTCAAACGCGCACTGAAAGAAGAGATAAAAGGATAGCAAGTGGTTCATTACTGTCGTCGTCGTTTCGTAACTTCTTTTGTAATAGCTGCGGCAACAGTTCTTCTGTTTGCCGCATGTTCACAACCCGAGCCGAGCCGCTATTCGATCGTTACGGATCGCTCTTACGAGGCAACACTCTATCGTCAGAACTGCGCCGTTTGCCACGGCTCAGAGGGTTTGGGGGCAAAGCTTGACACCGGAATGGTCGTCCCGAACCTGCGCGAAGGGCCGCACCAATTCAACACCCGCGAGGAGATCTACGAACATATCACAAACGGCGGCCAAGGGATGATGCCGTTCCGAAACGTCTTGACGGACCGTGAACGCTACGCTCTGACCGATTTCATTATGAATAACCTCCGCAATGAGAAGAAATAGTCGGTGGCACGGCTCTGCTGAGGCGCTTTCGATATCTCTTTCGGGCGATGTGTGGTTAAATTGCTTCTATGAAGGTCTTGATCACCGGCTCAAGCGGCCTTATCGGCACACGGCTGCAGGCCGCACTCCGCAAAAAAGGCGACGACCTGCTGCTCGCATCCCGATCGGATGCGGAAGGCAGCGAGCTGGTCAAGTGGTCGATCGAGGACGGTTTTGCCGAACCTGAACGGCTTGAAGGAATCGACGCCGTCGTTCATCTTGCGGGCGAAAGCATAAGCGGGCTTCGCTGGACGGACGAAAAGAAGAAAGCCATCCGCGACAGCCGAGTTATCGGCACACGGTCCCTGATTAACACCTTAGCAAAGCTGAAGCATCGTCCCAAGGTGCTCGTAGCGGCCTCAGGAATCGGCTTTTACGGCGAACGCGGCGATGAAACAATGACCGAAGCGGACACGGCCGGACACGGTTTTTTGGCCGATGTCGGCCGCGAATGGGAAGCCGAAGCACGGCGGGCCGAAGATGCAGGCATTCGAACGGTTCTGCTCCGTACCGGCGTTGTTCTCTCAAAGGACGGCGGAGCTCTGGGCACAATGCTTTTGCCTTTCAAACTCGGTCTCGGCGGTGTCATAGGCAGCGGTAAGCAGTGGATGAGTTGGATATCGATCGAGGATCACGTTCGCGTGATCGAGTTCGCGATGGAGAATGAAGCCCTTCGCGGCGCCGTCAATGCCGTCAGCCCGAATGCGGTTACAAATGCAGAATTCACACGCATGATGGGCGAAGTGCTTTATCGGCCGACATTCATACCGCTCCCCGAATTCGCGGTTTCAATGATATTCGGCGAAATGGGCGACGAATTGCTGTTGACCAGCACAAGGGCCGCCCCCAAACGCCTTATGGACAGCGGTTTCGAATTCCGTTTTCCTGAACTAAAGGCGGCGATCGAGCACGCTGTCAGTTGATACAAGCAATACAGGACGACTCGGCGCGGCATCAGCCTCGAACGGTGCGATCTGCAGGTTGAGCAGGTATTCACCGTCTGCGATCTCATTCGGAACAAAGATCAACTCGGTAATAGTCGAATCTATGCGAGCCTTCGCATCAACCTTGCGGCTGCCGGCCTTTACATTCCAAAAGATGCGATGCCCGGCAAGCGCTCCGCCGTCATCCATCCGGTCTATCGACGGCAGATCGACCAACAGATGCTTAATGCCCCGATCAACAAGCATCTGTATCGCGTCGGCCGCAAAGTATGGCACGGCGGAATTCGTATCATAGGACCTTTCAAGCTTTGAAGCGTCGTTCGGCAGCGTTCGAATAACGATCGCCTCTGTTCCGTCACCTGATCCAGCGACAGATTTGATACGCTCTTCAAGATTTCTGCGGCTGATCACAAGATCGCCGCCGGTGTTCGTTTCAGGTTCAACCGAAACCACGATCGCGGCCAACAGCACATCCTCCAGGCATTCGCGCACAGATATCCTTTCGTCGGTAATGTGGCCGATACACTCGGTATGCGTGCCGTTGCAATGCGGCGTGAGAGTGTAAGAGGCGTAGTTAACGCTCGAACCGCTTCCGGTATCGCCAAGCACCTCAGCCGTCGCCCTCGCCGCCCCAAAGGCGTTCGGCTGCCGCCCCTCGAACACCAGCGGTATCGAGATATCAACCGCCGCCATATCTTTGATCGAATGTATTATTGCTTTCATTATTCGGAAACCATTGTAGTACCTATCGACGAGTTCTATAATAAAAAATGTAATACACGCGGAGGAATCCGGAATGGAACAGAGAATAGATGCTTATGCAAAACGCCCGGGCACGCTAAAGGCGATGTACGCGCTCGAGCACTACCTTCAATCTTCGGCGATCGAGGAGCAGCTCTTGCATTTGGTCAAGATGCGTGTCTCGCAGATAAACGGCTGTGCGTATTGTCTCGATATGCATTCGAAGGATCTTCGTTTTGGCGGCGAGACCGAGCAGCGGCTGTATTTGCTTGACGCTTGGCGCGAGGCTCCTTTCTACACGCCGCGTGAACGTGCGGCTCTCGAGTGGGCTGAGGCGGTAACGCTTGTAAGCAAAACGCACGTTCCCGACGAAGTTTACGAGATCGCCCGAAAGGAATTCAGCGAGGAAGAACTCGTCGATCTGACGCTTGCGATTGTTGCGATAAACGGTTGGAACCGCTTCTCCGTCGCGTTCCGCACGCCTGCGGGGACGTACGAACCGGGACAACATTCGACCGCAGCATAACGTATCATTTTACGATCAGCAGCAGGCCTCTGTTTTTTGGTACGCCGATCTTTTCGCCGACTGCGTACTGACGAGCGGCCTGGAAATTTTCTATCGCGGGGGCTTCGATAACGGCGGCTTTTGCATCGATGCCGAGCCGCTCCCAATCGATGTTCAGGTTGACCGATGTGTCGGATTCCGCCCAACTCGCGACCGCGATCATTGCCGCTCCTTTCTTTGCATAAACGGTCGCGAGCACGTTCGCATTGCTTGTCCGTACCGGACAATTCGGCGACCAATAGCCGATCATCGCGGTGCCTTGCATTCCAAAATCGTCCCACGCTTTCCATATCGGACGCGGATCGGCGTTGTCCGACCACGGCATTCGGTTCGTCATTCCATAGACCATTCCGCGCCACGGATTGCCGCCTTTTTCAAGCATTTCGCCCATCAGCCCGAACGGAATTCCCGAAACCTCGGTCATAAAAAAATCGGGCGAATTATTTTCGTAATCGAAATATTCACCGAACCAAAGCCGATTCAAATACGGAAAATGTTCCATATAAAGCAACGCCGAATTGTTGAATCCGTCGCTTTTGTTGAACTGATTTGCCGAATGCAGATCTATTATTCCCGGATGTCCGTCTTTGGTCAGAACGCGTTTGATGCGCTTCATCGTCACGCGGTCGAACGCGACATCGTCCAGATAGATTCCGTCAATGCCGACGTTCTGCACGAGCCAATTCATTCCTTCGACATAATAATTATGCCAACGGCTCATACCGCTGTTGACGATCGCCGCGTCCTTTATTTCAGGCACGAACCACGCCGCAATGTAATCGTCGCCGACGTGTTCCTGAAGCCAAGGGAAACCGCCGCCTTTGCCGGGCGAATAGATCTCGTGGCCGAGGCTCCGCAATGCCGGAAGTTCGTACGCACGGTTCGAAAGTTCGCGGACGGTGTTGTAGATCTTGACCTTTAAGCCGTTCGCGTGGGCTTCGTCGATGTACGCTTTCATCTTTGCGTGGGCGATGAACGGATAATTTATGTACGGATTTATCTCGGTCGCGTGATGAATATTGACGACGGTCGCTCCGGTTTTCTTGATCTCGTCGATCGGCGAATATTTGTGATAAAAACGGTTCGCCCATTGCCGATCGGTGTCGATCGCGTGAAACGGCGTGACGAGCAGCGTGAAATTGTAATAAAGCACGTCGCCCTTTTTCATTTGTCGCGAACCGCTGTATGCCGTAACTGTTCGAATGCCGCCGTCGGTCGAAACCTCGATGCCGCCTTTGTTTTCATTTCCCCACGAAGCCGGAAGCAGCAGCGGTTTTTGCAAATAAAAATTCGTGTTCAGCGGCCTGACATATTTTTCATCGCGAAGCGAGAACTGCATTCCGCCGTTGACCGCACCGAGCCATGCGCCGTCCTGATTTTTTGTCGCAACGTCCCATTTCCATTGCAGTTCGTCCGGCGTTTTGCGTCCTTTTTCGCCAAGCCCGAGCATATATTCGGACGCATCTTTTGCGAGAGGAATTCGCATACGGATGTCGTTGAGGTCGATGTCTTCGTTCGCCGTAAGCTTTACCTCGTACGAAAGCGCACCGTCGAATTCGAGCGTGCCGCTGACGTCCATCGTGAGCTTTTTATCGCCGTTCGGAAGCGTGTTCGCGGCCGTCCATTTGACGTTGCCGGGCGAACGTTCCGTGATCCGCAACGGCGATGCCAACTTTGCGAAAACGCTATTGTCTGAACCTTCGATCTCGATCACCACGGGTGCGACGAGTATATTCTTTGGCGTCGTGCTGATCGAAGTCATTTCGGGCGTGAAGAAAGTCTCGATCTTTGCGGGAAAACCGTCCGGGCCGAGCGTGATCTTTCGGCCGAGAATGCTTAGTTCATCGCCGTTCACGATGATCGGCGTGTAAGGAGCGATGACCGTATTTTCCTGTGCGAGCGTCGAATTCAGCCATTTCAACCGCGTTTGTTTTGCTGGTTCGTTAAAGCCCGAATTTTCGGCGATCGTATTTGAAACGTCTATCGAAAGCGAAACGCTTTGCGGCTGCATACCTTCCGGGGAGATGACGGCCTTTCCTGTGTATTTGCCCGGTTCTGCATCGACCGGAACATCAACCCCGCACCAGATCGCCTGCACCGATCCGGCACCGACATCGACGTTTTTCGTAAAATGTTCGCCGCGGTAATCGACTCCATCGGTATTGATGCACGTCATATTTGCGGACGTAATAGCACTGCCGCCGCTCTTGAGATCGTCAAATGTAACGCGAACGTTGCTGAGATCTTCTATCGCAAAAACTCCGAGCTGGAACACATAAAATTCGCCGCGTCTCGCCTTTCCCGCAAACGAATCTTTGTCGCCGCCGTTCACCCAACGCGACGGCAGATGATCGGTCATACGGATCGGGAACATACGGTCTTCGGGAAAAACGACGAACGATTTTCCGGCATTTCGTTTTAGTATCGCGTCGGTTTCGGCACGGGTCGCGATAACCTCCATAGGATAGAACGAATTGAACGCATCGACGGATTGTATCTCCGTCACGCTCGCTTTTTTTGCGATATTTTTTGCGGACACCGCCCACGCGGCATTGGCGGTTTCGGCGAACGGCGGATAAAAATCTTTCGGATAATTCGGGCTTCCCGCCTTATTATACGGCAGGTAATATATGTAATAAACACCCGCACCGGCTGCCGGTTCGAAATAGACATCGCCGAATTCGTTATTGATATCGCCGCGAATGATATTGGTTATCACGGTGCCGTCGGCGGACGTGACGATAATATTTTTCGCTGCCGGATCGTTATCGCGGCGGCGCCATTCGATATGCGCCAATACCGCACGGGCCGACGCGTCGTTCACCGAAACGACCGCTCGGATGTCACCGAATGCATCTGAATTCCAAGGCGTATCGGCGACCGTGAATCGCGTTTGCGGCAGAACTGAAGCCGCAATGAGCAGCAGCAGAATTATTGTCAGGTTCGTTTTCAGCATTTCGTGTCTATTTTAGCTTTCTTATTTCGTTGATCACGCTTTCGATATCGAGTTCGGCAACGTTTTTTATCGGACGGCATATATTCATCAGCAGTTCGTCTTGAGCATTTCCGAGTCGCTTTGCCTCGGAATACGGAAGATCTTCGCGAAACGTGACCATTGAATATTTTGAGAAATAATCTGGAAAAGTTTGTTCGAGCAGCGTTTCGAGTTCGCGTTTGCGCTGAAAGACCGGGTCGGCGACGGCGTCGCGCATCTCGTAAAAATTTTCGACAGCCACGTCCTGGATCGCGTCGGCATTCGGTTTTCGCGTAGCTGAGTATTCTTCAAAGATCTTTTGCCAGTCGATATGGCCGCCCGCTGATGCAGGCGGTTCTGACAGTTGAGAATCGACCAGCTCCGCCAGGACACGCACATCCTCGAACGCGCAGTTCATTCCCTGCCCATAGAACGGCACCATCGCGTGGGCCGCATCGCCGATCAGCAGGAGCTTGCCACCGATGTTCCAAGGCGAACACCGCAGCGTGCCGAGGCTGCCGGTCGGATTCGCAAAGAAATCTTCAACAAGCGTTGGCATTAGCGGAACGGCGGACGGAAATTCTCTTTCGAAGAACCTTTGCACTGACCGTCCGTCAACGAGCCGATCAAAGGCGGCATCACCATTCTCCGCAGCATTTCCATTCGCGAGGAACAATGTGCAGGTAAAGCTGCCGTCAAAGTTAGGCAATGCGATCATCATAAATTGATGCCGCGGCCAAATATGCAGAGCGTTCATGTTCAGGGCAGAACCGGAAGCTCCCCTCCTGCCTGAGGAGGGGTGGCCCCAGGCCGGGGTGGTGGGAGGAGCGACCGGGTTCTTGTCCGCTCGATCAGATGCAACCCCGGGCGGTATATGCAGTTCCTTATAGCCATGTTCGAGAAAGTCCGACGACGAACGAAAATTCGAAGCCCTTTTCGCCATTGCCTGCCGTACAGCCGAGCCTGCACCGTCAGCTGCTATGATCGTCCGTGAAGTGATCGTTCCGCCCGAAGCAAATGTCGCCGTGCCTCTATCGGGATCGACATCTGTGCAGCGCTCATTAAAATGAAATTCAACCTGATCATATTTTTCCGCTTCATTGATGAGAGCGATATTGAGGCCGGAGCGCGATATCGAGTTGATGTATTCACCATCACGACCGCTGTAAGGCTGCATTTTCGCTTCGCCCGAGACCGGATGCACCATCCGGCCGCGCATCGGAACCGCTTCACGGAGCATATACTCGTCCATTCCGATACGACTCAGAGCAAGAAGGCCGCGGTCGGAGAGTGCCATATTTATGGATCGGCCTCGTTCCACCTTTTCTGTGCGCATATCGCCGCGAGCCTCAAAGACATCGACCGATATTCCGCGTTTTGCGAGATAAATGGCGAGTAGCGATCCGGCCGGGCCGGCACCGATGATCGTAACTTCTGACATAGATCTTTTCACCACATAGGAACATAGCGCACATTGGAAGTTCAGACCTTAATTGATAATTGGCAATTGTCTGATCGTAAAATGGGAGACTTTTTACCAATTTACGCCCAACGAACCGCAATTCGGAGGATTTCTCTATGTGTCCTATGTTCCTGTGTGGTTCATTCGCCGATACATTTTTTCAGTATTGCAGCGAACCTACTGACATCCTCGAAAGTATTATACAGCGGCACGGGCGCGACACGGATCACATCCGGTTCGCGCCAATCTGCAATGACGCCGCGTTTCGAGATCGCGTCGAATAACGTTTTGTCTGCGTTGCGTACGCGTATCGAAAGCTGACATCCGCGTTGCGCGGCGTCGGACGGCGTAATGACCTCGATGCGATCCGTTTCAATTTCCGACAAGAGGCCTTCTAAAAAGCCGGTAAGCTTTACTGACTTTTCACGGAGTGCGGGCATGGTTGCCTCATCAAAGATCTCGAGCGACGCGCGAAGCGCGGCAAGCTGAAATATCGGCGGATTAGAAAGCTGCCAGCCTTCGGCACCGCCGAGCGGGACAAATTCCGGCCGCATCAGAAACCGCGTTTCCTTGTCGCTTCCCCACCAGCCTGCAAAACGCGGCAGATCGAAACTCTGTGCGTGACGTTCGTGTACAAAAACGCCGGCAATGCCGCCGGGCCCCGCATTCAGGTACTTATACGAACACCACGCAGCAAGATCGACGCCCCATTCGTGGAGTTTCAGTTCGAGATTCCCCGCCGCATGCGCGAGATCGAATCCGACGATGCATCCCTTTCGATGACCGGCCTCGGTGATCGCCTCTACATCAAAAGCTTGCCCGGTGTAGTAATTGACGCCGCCGAGCAGGATGAGAGCGACGCTGTCGCCTTCGCGCTCGATGGTCTCAATGATATCTTCTGTTCGCAAAGTTGATTCACCCTCACGCGGAGCGAGTTCGATCAAGTCAGAACCGCCTGCGTCAGCGGGCGGCCGGTTCGCTGACAATTCGACTGGCTTGGCAGACTGACCGCCCGCTAACGCAGGCGGTTCTGACCGGTGCCACGCGATCTGCGAGGCGACCGCATAGCGATCCGACGGGAACGCCCCTTTTTCTATCATGATCCTGCGCCTTGCCGGAGAAGGACGATAGAACGACACCATCAGAAGATGGAGATTCACGGTGAGCGAATTCATCGCGACGACCTCGATCGGCTTTGCCCCGACAACGCGCGCCATCGCTTCGGTGGCGAATTCGTGATACGGCAGCCACGGATGCCGAGCGTGCGTGTGGCCGTCAACGCCGAGTCGCGCCCAATCGTCAAGCTCTTGCTCGATGTATTCACGCGTCCGCTTCGGCTGCAAGCCCAACGAGTTGCCCGTGAGATAGATCACATCATCGCCGTTCGCCTGTTTCGGTATAAAAAATCGCTCGCGAAACGCTCGCAGCGGATCGTGTTCGTCAAGTTCTATGTGATCGTCAAAACTCATTATTCGGACCTTGCCGCAAAGTCTCGAAGCCGCTAAGCCACGCCTTTGCACTATTTATGCAATTTTATCGAATTATGATCCGCACTATTCAAAAAAACTTCTGTTAATTCGTTATGCGGCCGCACCGATGCTTATCGCCAACGCGGCCTCATCAACACTGCTAACGCAGCCAATCTTCACCCGTGAACGCATCAAACCGTTCTTATATTCTCGACACCTGTTGAAAGCATCCCTTAGAATGGTACCACTGGAAAGTGGAGTTTTCGGCCTGACGGTAAGATCGTGTAACCCTGCTCAAAGTTGAGATCACTCAAAGCTCTCCTTTTCGAGATCCAGCCAGTTCAAAGCGGAGCCGTTCAGGAGCATTTCGATTATCTCTTCGTCGTAAGACATTGATTCGATGAGCTTTCCGGGTTCAAGCTCGCCGAGCGGGAACGGATAATCGGTGCCCAGCATCACACGTTCGGCACCTGCAATGTTGATCAGGTATTCGAGAGCGGCACCATCGTGAACAAGCGAATCGAAGTACATTCGGTTGAGATACTTTCGTGGGCTGTGCTGATTATCGACCGCACAAAGGTCGGGCCGAACATTGAATCCGTGCTCGATCCTGCCGATCGTCGCCGGAAACGAACCGCCGCCGTGAGCAAAGCAAATACGCAATTGCGGCAGACGCTCCAGAACGCCGGAAAATATGAGTGAGCATATTGCACGCGAAGTTTCCGCCGGCATACCGACAAGCCACGGCAGCCAAAATTTCTGCATATCTTCCTCGCCCATCATGTCCCACGGATGCACAAAAACGGCCATTCCAAGCTCTTGACACGCGGCAAACACGTCAAAGAACTGCGGCTCGCTGAGGTTGAGCTGATTGACGTTCGTCCCGATCTCGACACCGACAAGCCCTATCGAACGGCACCGTTCGAGTTCCTTTACGGCGAGTTCGGGCGCCTGCATCGGCAGCGTACCGAGGCCGACGAAGCGTTTCGGGTGCCGCAGGATATGCTCGGCGATATCATCATTCAGAAATTTTGCAACCTCGGCTCCGTCCTTTGGCTCCGCCCAATATGAGAACATCACCGGAACGGTTGACAGCACTTGAACATCGACGCCGGCGGCATCGCATTCCTCGATACGTCGCTCGGGCGACCAGCAATTCGCTTCGACATCACGGAACTGCTTACCGTCATCACGCATCATCCGCGCACAGCATGCCTTGTGATGATCCAGCGTGATAAAGCCGCCGTAGCCGAATCGCTCTTTCCATCCGGGAATATTTCGAGGCAGTATGTGTGTATGGACGTCGATCGTAAACATTTGATGATTTTGGCATTTATCGGCCGGTGCGAAAAGCTGTCAAAGCCGGCCGTTGCCGTTTCTGAGTATAAAATTGATTTACAAAAGTTTACACTCGGCGCCCGACTGACGCCCCCTTATTCATAGCCACGCAGGCCGAACGGCGTTAATATCAACTGTAACGTTCCGATCTTAGCAGGAGGAGTATTTTGTATGCGGGCAATCTTTTTTCGTTTCGCCGTATCGGCGATAGCATTTACCGGCTTGGCTCTTGGCATCTACGGGCAGCCGGGACCGCGTCCCGATCCGGCACTTATCGCGAAACGCAACGCGATCGAGGCCGAGCTGAATTCGGTCGCTGTCGTTGACCGGAAGGTGATGGTAACGATGCGTGACGGCAAGCGAATGGCCGCCGACATCTATCGTCCGAAGGATTCGTCGAAGACCTATCCGATCATATTTTCGAGAACGCCGTACAACTTCAATTTCTGGGACGTGCGTCTCGGTGCTCCGCGTGATATGACGACGATCCTTGATGCCGTCAAACGCGGCTATGCTTACGTCGTGATGAATGAACGCGGACACTTTTTTTCCGAAGGCAATTACGACATTCTTGGTGCTCCGATCTCAGACGGCGAGGACGCGATCCGTTGGCTCACGACTCAAAAGTGGTCGAACGGTAAACTCGGTACGATCGGCTGCTCTTCGACCGCCGAATGGCAGATGGCGGTTGCCGCACAGAATGTTCCCGGATTCACGACCTTCATTCCGCAGGGCTTCGGCGCGGGCATCGGGCGTGTCGGGCCGTACTATGAACAAGGTAATTGGTATCGCGGCGGTGCGGTTCAAATGCTCTTTATTGCATGGCTCTACGGCGAACAGAATCAGGTGCGGCCGATGTTTCCGGCAAATACCTCGCAAGAAGATCTGATCCGTGTTTCAAAGTCCTTCGACCTCGGACAGCAGCTTCCGCCTGTCGATTGGTCAAAAGCTCTGCGTCATCTGCCCGAAATGGATATCCTCAAAGCGGTTGACGGGCCTCACGGCATTTTTGCGGACAAGATGCCGAACACGACCGGCGGAGCGATGATACAACGTAAGCCGAACGATCCCGCGTGGTACAAGGGCGGCCTTTTCCACGACAATATGAAGATAAATATGCCGGGATTTTGGTTCATGTCGTGGTACGACGTCTCGGTCGGCCCGAACCTCGCAGCCTACAACCACGTTCGCCGAACGGCAAGCCCCGACATTGCCGACAAGCAGTATGCCGTGATCGCACCGACACTGCACTGCTCCTACACGCGGGCGACCGAGAATACCATTGTCGGCGAACGCAGCGTTGGCGACGCGCGCCTCGATTACAGCAAGATGACGTACGACTGGTTCGATCACTTCTTGAAAGGTGAGAACAACGACGTCCTGAAGATGCCGAAAGTGCAGTACTACACAATGGGCAGCAACAAATGGCAAACAGCGGATGAATGGCCGCCGAAAGGCGCGCAGCCATTGACCTTCTACCTTGCAAGTGACGGTTCAGCGAACACTCTAAAGGGCGACGGGAAACTCGTTTCGACACCGCCTGACGCCGATAAGCCTGATTCGTTCACATACGACCCGATGGATCCCGTGCCTTCGTACGGCGGCAACGTCTGCTGCACGGGCAACGCTGTAGTGGGCGGGTCTTTCGATCAAAGCCGGATGGAGGAGCGCAAGGACATCCTCGTTTATTCGACCGAGCCGCTCAAAGAAGGCTTTGAGCTTAGCGGCCCGATCGAGGTAACGCTCTATGTATCTTCTGACGCAAAGGACACTGACTTCACGGTCAAGCTCATCGATGTTGACGAGAACGGAAAAGCGTGGAACTTGGATGAGACGATCCAACGTATGCGCTATCGGAACGGATACACCGCACCGCTCGCGTGGATGGAACCGAACAAGGTTTACAAGATGACATTCCAACCGATGACGACCAGCAACTATTTTGCGGCGGGCCATCGCCTGCGGATCGAGATTTCCTCGAGCAACTTCCCGCGTTTTGACCGAAATATGAACACCGGCGGCAATAACTACGACGAGGTCAAAGGCGTCGTCGCACGCAACTCCGTCCATCACTCGAAACAGTTCCCGGCATCGGTTACGATCTCAGTGGTGAAGCACAAATAGCAAAAAGGGCGGACCCAAGCGGTCTGCCCTGTTCTTTTCCGCTCGTCGATGAACGGCGAAATTCACACCGATTCTAATTTTGCCTTTAGGCGTTTGAGAGCTTTCTTATCTTTCAAGAGCTTCTCGATCGGGTCGGCGGTTTTGGCGTTCATCTTTTCGCGGAGAGTTCTATTTATCAGCGTTTGATAGCCAACGTGCGAACGTTCCGCCTCCGATTTGAAATGTTCGATCACATCAGGATCGAGCATTATGGTTATGCGGTTCTTATTGGCCTTTACGACCTTGTCGATGAATGCAGGACGAGTGATCCGCCTTAAGCCTCGTTTTGACGCCTCTTCAGAAGTGGGAAGGTATTCGTAATCTTTATCTTTTGTAGCTTTCATACTCTTTAGTTGCCCGCGTCATCGTCGCCGAAGGGGATCGAGCTATCGATCAAAATCCCAAGTTCTCCTTCACGCAATCTATATCGCCTTTCTTTAGCAGAACCGAGATCGGTGATGTTGGTCGGGGGGTTGGAAGTTTGAAACATCCTGAACTGAAAAGTACGTCAACAGTAACAGGCCCGGTCCGTGTATCGATGTCAACTTGGAGCAAGTAATCCGTTTCGTCGTAAACGTCGAGTTCGAAATTGCCATTACGATCGGTGCGGGTCATGACATACCACCCCGATCTTAAAAGTAGGTTGGGATCATTACGGCGTATTTGAACCTTGACGTTAGCATTTTGGGCCGGTTTTCCATCCGGCAACAACACCTGTCCGCGTAGCACCTTTTTTCCAAGTCTTGGAATCCACCGGATGTCGATATCATTTATCACCTGACCACTCATTAAACTGAGCCGTTTCGCGTTAGGTTGAAGCCTTTGATCACCATAGAAGGTAATTGGGTAGATCGCATCGACAGAATTTGGTGAAACGTACCAATCCTGTGCACCGGCTCGAATTGTGTATTTGCCCGGAGGCACTCCCGTGAAGCTATACCGACCGTCTTTGTCGGCCTCGGTGGAATCATCCGTCCCGCCATCCACGCCAACGAGTGAAACGGTGATTCCGCCAACCGGTGTTCCATCCTGCGCAGATATTCGGCCGCTGATTACCCCGTTTGTCAATACATGGAAATCCTCGATCCTTCCTTCCCCATCCCCAAGTAGGACATTCGGGCGGTTCGATCGCATATCGTCAAAATCGTTGGCATCGCCATACGTGGTCAGCGTGTTCGGGAGTGAAATGAATACACGATAATTCCCCTTACTTAGTGCAGTGAAACGATAAAAGCCATTCGGCTCTATCCTTGCCTCACGCATTTCACCCTTGTTGTTCTCAAGGAATACTTTATCCACTCCGACCGGCTTTTGAGAGCTTCCTTCCCGATCCGCAACCGACGAAACCTTTCCGACAATGATCCCGCCATCGTTCGTCGAATCGCGTTTCCATCGAAGGATCTCGATCATTTGCTGTTGCTGGTGTACATTTATATAACTATAGGAGCAGCCAACAATTTCGATTTTGCCGGAGCCCTCTTCGCGTTTTGCCAAGAACAAGTATTCACGGCCAATCTGCCTTCGGAGATTACAGTTATAAAAGCCGTCGAATGCCTCAACTGTGGTTTGGTGTCCTAACCCCTTAAAGCTCTCGGAAATTCTGATCGTATATCTACGCGCATTATTCAGTTGCTCAATGTTTTCAAGGGTTCCGATAAATACGATCTCAACGTACTTCGAATCGGGGGTAACGTAGGCGCAACTACATTGAGCCATCGCGTCCATTGAGCCGGCGAACAAAAATAGTGCCGAAAAAACGATGAGAACAAAGCCACGTTTCATTAGTAAAGCCATTTCAACTATCAACTCACGACCGGTGGCGGTTCCATGACGGTACCGCACTCCTTGCAGGTACGGAGTTCCAAGGAACCATAAAATTTCGCGAAGACGCCTTGGAACTGCGTTGTGATGTCCGTGAGCTGGAAGTATTCTTCGTAGAGCTTGTTGTTGCAGTTCTCGCAGAACCATAGCAGGCCGTCGAGTTCGCCCTCGCGGCGCTTGCGTTCGATGACGAGGCCGACGGTGTTCTCGCCGCGGATCGGATTGTGCGGGATGCGCGGCGGCAAAAGGAACATCTCGCCCTCGCGGATCGGCACCTCGACCGCCTTGCCGCCCTCCTGAACGAGTACCTTTATATCGCCCTCGATCTGATAAAAAAGCTCCTCGCCCTCGTCCCAATGGTAGTCTTTTCGCGAATTCGGCCCGCCGACAACCATCACGATAAAATCAGCGGAATCATAAATACACTGGTTCCCGACCGGCGGCTTCAGCAAATGCCTGTGCTCATCGATCCACTGTTTGAAATTAAAAGGGCGTCGGATCATATGCTAAGAATGTTACTCGCGAAACTCACGAAATGCACGGAAGATCACAGCACTGCAAGTTTTTCTACCGTCCGCCAATTGCGTCCGGTGACGGAGAGTTTTAATTTCTTTTCGATAAAGCTTTTGCCGAGCAGGCTGTCGGCGACACCTTTTGGCAGATGGCAGTATATTTCGCGGCCGTTTACGACAAAGCGTTCGCATTCGGGCGCGGCGGCAAGTAGCTGCTTTTCTTTTTCCTCCGGCATATTTTCCGTCAGAAAAACGACATGCATTTCTTTGTGGCTATCGAACTGGCCCGCAAAAGGATTTGCGTCGATGATGCGGGCGATGTCGCTCTGTTCGCGTATTATGACCGGAACGGTTTTGCCGAGATCTTTTTCTATCGCGGTTTCTATACGAGAAGCGAGTTTGTTATGGTCGGCCTTGCGCGTGTCGAATGCGAGATTGCCGCTGTTAATGTAAGTCGCAATATTTTCAAAGCCGAGTAAAGTGAACAAGTTCTTCAGCTCGGCCATTTTGATCATCGTGTTGCCGCCGACATTTACGCCGCGAAGTAGTGCAATGTAACGCATAACGTCGGAACCGCCTGCGTAAGTGGGCGGTCGGTTTGTTTGCTGGCCCGCCGCTTACGCAGCGGGTTCTGATATGTCGAGCGACTGGCCCGCCGCTTACGCAGCGGGTTCTGACATGTCGATCACGAATCTGTATCGCACGTCGGCATTGATCGTGCGGTCGTATGCTTCGGGAATAAGGTCAGGCGAGATGACCTCGACGTCCGAAGTTATGTTGTGCTCGGCGCAGAAATCGAGCATCTCCTGCGTTTCCGGAATGCCGCCGATCAGCGAACCTGCCAACGTCTTGTTGCCGAAGATCAGCGACAGCGAATGCACCTGATTAGGGCTAGGCGGAACGCCGACAACGACCATTGTCCCGCCGACTCCGAGCAGATTCAGGTACGGGTTCACGTCGTGATCGGCCGAAACCGTGTCGAGGATCATATTGAATGTGCCGGTGAGCGGCGCTAAGTTCGCCGGGTCGCGGGTAACAACGAAATGATCTGCACCGAGCGATCTCGCGTCCGATTCTTTTGACGGCGAAGTGCTGAAGATGGTCACTTCCGCCCCCATCGCTTTCGCGATCTTCACGCCCATATGCCCGAGGCCGCCAAGCCCGACGACGCCAACCTTCTGGCCCGGCCCGACCTTGAAACGCTTAAGCGGCGAATACGTCGTTATACCTGCACAAAGCAGCGGAGCAACGCCTGCGAGGTCGCTCTCATCGCGTTGAACTTTCAGGGCGTAATTCTCATCTATGACGTAGTTGTTCGAGTAGCCGCCGTACGTTTTCGTCACGCGATCCATCTCGGTTCCGTTGTAAGTGTAGGCTGCCATCTTGAGACAAAACTGCTCTTGGCCGTTCTGACAGTTCGGACATTCGCGGCACGAATCGACAAAACAACCGATGCCCGCGATGTCGCCGACCTTGAATTTCGTCACGTTATCGCCGACCTTCGCGACGCGCCCGACGATCTCATGCCCCGGCACGAGCGGATAATTCGTCGGCATCGAATCGTGCCACTCATCCTTCGCCTGATGAATGTCCGAATGGCAAATGCCCGCGTAAAGAATGTCGATCAGGATGTCGTGCGGCCCGACATCGCGTCGCTCAAAATCGAATGGTGCGAAATTCGTACCCGCCTCATGAACTGCGTAGCCCTTTGTCTGTGTCATATTTTCCTTTTGTTATCTTCCTCTTAGTTTGAATTCCATCAGCGGGAGAATTCGCGTTGTGCCATCAAGCTCCGATCTGCTTTCACCAACTTTCACTGCACCCATTGCGGCGTAAAATCCCTCGGCATTCGGGTCTGACTCGATAAACACTCTCGAATATCCCATACCTTTGGCTGTAGCCATCGCGTGTTCAAAGAGACGCCGTCCAAGTCCATTTCCGATCGAGCTTGGATCGAGCCAGAGATGTTCGAGCCAAAGCTTTTCTCGATCTTCACGCAATGTATAAAACCCGCGGATCTCGCCGCTCTCGGTCAGCTTGATTGCCGCTCCGCTCGCAATATCGTCATCGGTGATGGTAAGCTGCGGACGCCATTTTTCGAGCCATTCCGCAGGATATTGCCAATAGGATTTTGCGGCAAAAGCGATCTCTGAAAGCCGTGCGAGATCGCCATTTTCCGCCGGTTCGAATCGTGCTTCGTCGTTCATTCGATAGTTGCGATCACTTTGAGTTCGATCGCTATCGGTGTGGGAAGGGCGTTGACCTCGACCGTCGTCCGACACGGCCGAACATCAGCAAAAAACTCGGCATAGAGCCGGTTGTACGCGGCAAAATCCGCTTTCATATTCGTCAGAAAGACCGTCACATCGACCATATTCTGCCACGCCGACCCTGCGTCCTCGAGGATCAACCGCACGTTCTCAAAAACCGAACGGCACTGTACTTCGATGTCGTAAGAGACAATATTTCCGTCAGCATCAAGTTCAACACCGGGAATTTTCGTATTACCGCGTTCACGCGGCCCGACGCCCGACAAATACAGAAGGTTGCCAACGCGGCGTGCGTGCGGATACATACCAACAGGCTCGGGAGCACGGTCAGAATCGATCCTATCGGTATTTTGATCAGCCATCTTTATTACTACAATGCCGCATGATTTTGACACAGAATACCGTAATGAGTAAATTTTCCCTTTATTTTTTCTTCGATAGGCAATAAAATCTTCTGGTGCGTAAGGCAACTTGGATCGGGAGGCCGCTCATCATAACCGGGGACGAAGTCATAAAATCTGGAAGCGAACTCTTAGGAGCTTGTATGGATGTAAACGCTGTCGCGGTCGAACGCGATGCCGCTGTCGGTGTTGAAGATAGGACAGGCCGGCTTACCGTCACAAAACATTCCGAGGTTGCGGCCGTTGCCGACGATGCTCCTGACATGGAGCTTTGCCGGCTTGCTTCGGACGGTAATTTGGCTGCGTTCGAGATCATTTATAAGCGCTATCACCGGCGCACATACAGCCTCGCGCTTAGAATGACCGGCAGCCCGACCGAAGCGGAAGATCTTACCCAGGATGTCTTTATTCAGCTTTTTCGCAAGATCGGGAGCTTTCGCGGTGATTCGGCATTCTCAACGTGGCTTCACAGGATGACGGTCAACCAAGTGCTCATGCATTTTCGGCGGCGAAATGTGAAAAAGGAGCGCACTAGTGACGACGGCGAGATGCCCGAACAGATCGTTACCGGTTCGGCCGACCCGGGCAAGATGCAGGTCGTTGACCGCATTGCGCTCAAGAATGCGATCGCTCAATTGCCCGACGGATATCGAAAGGTATTTATTCTCCACGATGTAAAGGGATATGAGCATGAAGAGGTCGCCCGAATGATGGGAATTTCGGTAGGCACCTCAAAATCACAACTTCACAAGGCCCGCCTGAAGCTACGCGGTCTTATTGTCAATACTGCGAAGGGATGACGACGCCCCGCATAGGAGCATGAGCAGATCGTTCTGTTCGTGCTTTTTTTGCGTCTCCGAACCGGCGCGGCACGGGAAAGATCAATGCCTTAAGACAACTCTTTCCCGCTCCGGATAATCTATTGAACTGTAGTGAATTGCGACGAGTGCAAAAGTTCATTAACTGCTTTCTTTGAAAGCGACCTCAGGCCCGAGCGTGCCGCCGCGGTTAGGACGCATCTTGCCGAGTGCAATGACTGTGCAATGGTCTGCGAGGAGCTGTCGCTTTTTGAGGAAGCCGCGGTCAGCGACGATGGCGAGTACTCTCCGCCGAATGCCCAAGCACTATGGCGCAGGATCAACAACATAATCGAGGGCGATCTTGCAAAGGAGCGGCAGACCGAGCCGCCTCCGCCAAAGAAAAGGTTCTGGAAATGGTCGATACCGCAGATTGCGTCTGCTATGGTGGCGATCGCCGTCATCAGTTCCCTGCTGACAGTTGTGGCGATCAAACAGTACGATCGGCCGAGGACTGACGATTTCACACTCCGCACCTCCGCGTCGCAAACCACTTTTGAAAAGCTGATGAGCACCATCGGGCTGATCGACACCCCTCAACAGGCGCGCGAACGGCACATTAAGGAACAGCAAGCAGCGATCGACTATTGGGATCAACGCGTAAAAGCGAGGCGGCCAATGTGGGACTCACGCACGCGCGAGGCGTTCGACCGCAACCTACGCGTACTCGACCAGTCGATGAATGAGTACATGGTGATCTTGGCTCAGGATCCTGATGATGAGCTGTCGGGCGAAATGCTTGATGCTGTTCTGGATGATAAAATGAATTTGCTTCGCGATTTCTCTGATCTTTAGTTTGTAATGTCGTCCGTGCCGCAATGTGATCTTGATCCCCACTCGAAGGTCAGAACTACTATCCTATTGAGTGTAGTTCTTTTCTTTGCGGTGCTGCCCGCGGCCGCTTTTGGCCAGAAAAAGTTCTCTCGCACGTATCCGGGCAGTCAGAATGTCCGGATCCAGCTTCTCAATCGTACGGGGACGATAACTGTCGAGGGGTGGACACGAAGCGATATAAATATCCAAGCATCACTCGAAGCCCCGACCGCCAATATCGAGCCGCAGAACCTAAGCGGCACGATCGTTATCAATCTTGTAAAAGACAATCAAGGGCGAAGTGACGTCGGCAGTGTGAATTTTACGATACGCCTGCCATACACTGCCGTTGTCGATGTCGAAACGATGATCGGCAACTTGAGCGTAAGCAACATCCGCAGCGGCCTTGTGCGGGCAAGAATATCGAGCGAGGGTGATATTACGCTTACAAATATCGGAGCCGGTGCTGTCTCTGCAGAGAATACGATCGGTGACATTTTTTTCGACGGCGAGATCCAAAATAACGGCAGCTACCGCTTTTCATCGACCCGAGGCAATATTAACCTTCGCATACCGTTCGAATCGAGCTTCAGGCTGATGGCGACGGCACCGTCATCACGGAGCATTGTACTCGGGCCATTCTCATCCGCCGACATAAGCTATGTCGGGAACGGACGGCGGGTCGTCGGGCGTTTCGGCGACGGCAGTGCGACACTTTCTGTAACAAATCAGCAAGGCAGCATATCATTCATACGACGCTGATATACTGAACCAGATGAATATTCAAACAACGGCTCGCTTCGTGCTCATCCTTACCTCAGTGTTCATTCTGGTTGTCCCTGTGGCTTCGCAATCGCTGACCCGTAATTTATCAAAAACGGTAACGGTGCCTTTCGGGGCGGGCGGCACGCTGAACTTGATCGGCGCCCCGGCGGGCGCTGTTACGATCGAAGGTTCGAACAGGCAGGACGTCGAGATCACCGCAAAGATCGAATTGACGGGTTCAACGGAAGCTGAGCTTGACCGCCTGGCACAGGTGACATCATTTGCGGTCGAGGAAGGGACGGCACGAATGACGATCCGAAGTATCGGCACGCACAATCGCCTCGGCGACAAGAAATTCTGGAAAAAGTTTCCAAAGGAACTGCTCACGCGGCCTTTTCGCATTGATTATTCGCTAAAGGTTCCGTTCTATCTCGATCTTAACGTAAGCGGCGGCGACGGCGACCTCTCGCTGAAGGGCGTTGAAGGGACGATCCGGACGACGTTCGCCCGTTCCGATGCACGAATCACCCTTGTAGGCGGAACTCTGAATGTCGCGATCGACGCCGGCAAATTGGAACTCGTCTTTCCCGAACGCAACTGGCGCAGTGGGATGATCGAGGCATCCGTTGCGAACGGCGACATAACTGCGAAGGTGCCGTCAGCACTCAATGCTGAATTGACCGCCGCCATCGCCGGCTCGGGCAAGATCGATAATCGATTGGCCTCGCTGAAGCCGCGATCCGCGAATGTGCCTTTTACGGAGCGCTCCGTTATAGCAAAGGCCGGCGTCGGCGGCCCGCCGGTCCGATTCTCGGTCGGCAGCGGCAATATCGAACTCATCCCTATCGAAAAGTAACCGCGAACTGACACCTCGCCGATGTTTAGTTACAATAAGGCTCTATCGGCCGTTTTTCGCCGAGTTTTGCCTTATGTCAATCAGATCAGATCTATGGCTGCGCCGCATGGCCGAGGAATTCGATATGATCTCGCCGTTCCTGCCCGAACTTGTTCGTGAACGCGACGGCAATAAGATCATCTCTGCCGGAGCGTCGAGCTATGGCTACGATATGCGGCTTGCTGATGACGGCTTCCGCATATTTTCGTCGGTACACGGCAAGGAGATCGACCCGAAGCGCTTCGATGAACAGTATTCGCTCATCGAGCCCGAGATACACACTGCTGAGGACGGCGCTCGTTATTACCTGATGCCGCCGCACCATTACGGGCTTGGCGTAACTGTTGAAACATTCAAGATGCCCCGGAATGTTACGGGCGTCGCCCTCGGAAAATCGACTTATGCTCGCGCGGGCCTGCTCGTCAACACAACGCCGCTCGAAGCCGGCTGGACCGGCCGCCTCGTCGTTGAGATCGCTAACCTCGCCAACCTGCCGCTGCGCGTTTACATCGATGAAGGTATCGGCCAGATACTGTTCTTCGAATCCGATCAGGACTGCGCCGTCTCTTACGAAGACCGCGGCGGCAAATACCAAGGGCAAACCGGCCTGACCTTCGCTAAAGTATAGGCAAAATATTCTCGAACATCTGCCTGCAATAAGCCTGACAATTTCTTTGGCTTTTGTCGGCTTGATCTGAATCTCAAGCCGACAGGATCCCGCGATCTCGGCCCTTTTAGGACGGCTCTGTGAAAGTGAACTGACAGCTGACTTTCATTCCACCAACACCTTGACTTTTCGGTTAATGTGTAATAGAAGGGGCTGAGAACTGACGAAAATTATTGATACCGGTTCATTGGAGGTATGGAAAATGATCAAGACACTGCGCGCAGTTGCTGTGTTACTCGCAGCGGCGGCTTTTCTCACTATCTCAGGATATTCACAATCGAATCTTCCCGGCCCGGACACATCATGCTTTTGTTCCGTCGAAGGTCGATGCGCCGCCTCGCAAACATGCCCGGACGGCTACTTTGCCATTTGTAACTGTTCGGCAACGGGCTGCACGTCATATTGCAGCCGGCTCGCCGGAGCGATGGATCTTTCTGTCGAGAGTCTTACCAAAAAGCTCCAAGCCGAACCTGCCAAAGATATCGGGCCGATGCTGTCCAAAGCGTTCAAGCGGGTCGTCGAGTTCGTACCGACATCCCCAAACTTCAAGTTCGACCTCAAGCCCGCCGATCGCGAACGCGCGTCACACTGGGAAATACTTCAATTTCTTGCAGAAAACGGAAGCCTTAAAATAAACGGAAAGGATGTCAATTTCTGGCTGGGAGTGCGGCGCAACCTGGCGAACGGAGGCGAGATCAATCTTTGTGCAGGCCCGGTTGCGGCGCGGCTGATCGTAGATGAGCTTTCATTTTTGTCGGGTAAGCATTATTCGATCGTCTCGGGCGATACCGAAACCAAGATCAACGGGCCGTTCAAGGGAACAATGGGTGAAATGCTCGCAAATATCAGCTCGCAAAGCGCCACCCGTATCGCGGCTGAGGAGCGCTAGAACAGGAAGCTAACCGTATCGATAATTGCAAGGGGCTGCTTCGATCGCGGAAGCAGCCCTTTTAACCTTCGGACATAAGGAACAGCTAGACCGTTCCGTCATCCATTGACGGGTCGTGGATCACTGATGATGACATATCCGCGCCCGCATCATACCCCGTATCAACGGTCCCCGCATCATAATGGCCGCCGCTATCGACCATTGATGAATGATCGACGTCGTAGCCGATCGATGACGGATCGGCGGCATCGGCCGATGCGTAGGCCGCATCGCCATAGTCTCCGGCGTGGCCGAGCGCACTTTCCGCAGCATCCATATTGCCCTGCTCAGCGTACCATGCAGCGTCATCCTGGAAGCCCTGTGCCTGATTCTCATTCCACGAGGCATTGCCGAGATTGTATGCATCTTGATCGGCTTGTCCCGTGTGATCAGAACCGCCGGCGAGGTAATCCCCGCTGCCGATGTGGTAAGCCGCATTCTCGGCATCGGCCTTGGCCGCCTCGTAATCACCCGCCGCTATGTGATCGGCCTGCTGCTGCTGATACTCCTCAGCGGTCTGCTGGTGATATGCTGCGTTCTGAAGATCGGTCGAGTCGGATGAGCCGAGCATTGATGAATCGCCCGCAGCATACGCTTCACTTTCAGCGGTCTCACGAGCTTCGGCTGCCGCGGCATAATCACCTTGAGCAATGTATTCATCGGCAGCGGACTGCGCATCTTGTGCGGCGTCTGCGTGTGCCTGTTGCTCTGCGGCCGCAGTGTGGTCTTCTGAAGCAGGCTCGACCGAATAGCCCGCATCGGTTTCTGCAGGATCACTTACCGAATACCCTGTATCGATCGTTCCGTCAGGAGAACCGGTAAAGTCCGGATCGTTGCCCAGCGTATGAACTCCGGCATCGTCCGACACCGGAAAGCCGTCCTCACCGACCGTGAACTCGATCGAGTCGGTGGACATCTCTTCATCTGAAGGCAAGCCCTCGTCTTGGATCGTCTGATCGTCCAACGACACCTCTTGCCCGTCGGCTGTCATCGCGGTATCGAATTCCCCATCGCCGTCGGTGTCCATAGCCGAAACATCTATAGTGCCGTCACCATCTGTATCGACACCGACTGCATCAATTGAGCCGTCGCCATCAGTGTCAACGCCGATCGCATCAAGCTGACCGTCGCCATCAGAATCAACACCGATAGCATCAACATGGCCGTCGGCGTCAAGATCGGACGCGATGGTATCGACCTGTCCGTCGCCATCCGTGTCAGCCGCACCTGCATCGAACGTACCGTCGTGATCAAGGTCGGCGAACGCAACGTCCGAGGCAGAGTCGCCGTCATCGAACAGGGCTTCGACGATCTCACTCGGCGCCGCGGGGTCATCGGCACTCATTGTCGTAATTTCAATTTCATCTTGGTTGATGTTCGTAGCGTCGTTCTCATTCGTCATTGCTCTCGTTCTCCTTTATTGGCTTCACCGGAGAATCTTTTAACTCTGCCGGTTTTGGTTTCGTCTTAATGACGGTCAGTTTTCCGCATTTTGCATTAGGGCACTTGACCGACAACTTTGATCTGTCCGCCAACACCGAACGTGATATCCGCATCGGCGTTGCACAGGCCGCGCACTTGAACCGTATAACGCTGCCGGCCGGCTCCTTTGCAGCAGGTGCTTCGACAGCCGAAGGTTCTGCCTTTGTCGCATCTTCCGTGGGCTTCGGCGGCGCATGCTGAGCAAGTGTCGCCTTGATCCATTCGACGGTTTGTTGAAATTCGGTACTAGCTGCGAATTGGCTTAAAAGTTTTAAACGCGGACCGATATACGGTGTTGATGTCGTCGTAAGCTCTGACAGGCGAAGCATATCGCCATGATCTACCTGCTGCTGCTCCAGCCATGCGTTCATATTGACCTGCCGAAACATATACGACGATTTGAGCGAAAGCGTGAGCAGGGAGCGTCGTGCGACGTTCTCACTCGCAACCGCTAGCAATCCGGCACGGTCGGCCGTTATCTCGGCCTGGCGTGCCCAAGCAAGGAGCGGTATTTCGATGGCCCCTGTTATCATCGAGGTCGGGCTGAGTATAGCATTGAAAATGCCGCCCGCCATGAATCCTTTCTGCGGGCCGCGCTCACCGAGAAAGAATCTGATCACAGTCTTCCAAAGTGCATGTCCCGCCTTACAATGGCCCATCTCGCGAGCAAGCAAATACAAGAGGTCAACACCGTGAAAATTGCCCGCAATAGCCGACCCGATGACGATGAACGAATCCTTATCCGTACCGAAGGTCAACATTTCCCATGGCCTTTCGCCCGATATATAAATATCGGGCATGTGCGACATCCCAAGAATGCGTGCCGCGCGAACGGCTTGCCCGAAAATTTGCGGCAGTTGTTTTTCGCCAAGGCAGATGCCGTTGAACGAAACCTCGATCCAGCGGCGGCCGACCTTTTCCGAAACTGCCTTTGCCGCGGCGTTCAGCGGCGTCATCGCACGCAATGCAGCCATCGCCTTGGCGTCTGCGGCCCAAGCGAAAGCTTCATTCGGGATCGCAAAGCCCGGCACTAACGGCTTGAGCCAACGGCATTGAGTACACAGTATCGTTGTTTCTGGCAATCCGCTGCCGTCACCGCCGCAAACTTGGCACTTCGGCTGGGCTTGAAACGGCGGCGGCTGGGCTTGATATTGTTGTTGCTGTTGCGGCGGCATTTGCGCCTGAGCCTGCGCTGCCATAGCAACGCCGCAGTAAATGCAGAAGCGCGTCGCGGCGGCCGGTTGCGGATGCCCGTTGACACAAAATGTATTTGACGATAGTTCCGACATCAACCCAGCCTGGTTAGGGCTCCAAGCAACATCCAGATAACCCAAATGGCAATATGGATGACGGTTGCTCCGATACCAAGCCACAACCCGACAGTTGCCATCATTTTACCCTTCTCAGATGCACGGCCTTCCTTTATTGCCGTCAACTCGAGCCAACCTAAGATCGCTCCGGGAACGCCGGTGAATGGCCCGCAGCACAATAAGGCCGCGATCGACAGTATCATTGCGATCATCGCCTTTTGGGTTTCCGGCGGTGCGGCTACGTAATTCTGCCCTCCCACAACAGGCCCGCCTACGGGCGTCTGCTGCCACGGCGGCGGCGGCGCGGTTGCGGAGCCGCCCAATGGCGAAGAGCAATTTTGGCAAAAGGCCGCCTGCGACAGGTTAGGCGTGCCACATTTCTGGCAAGTGATGGTCATCTTGAGTATATTTGCTCCAGTATTGATCCTGTTATTCTAGGTTAGCCGTGGCGTTACGCCTTGACAGCTCGACCAACATTTACTTCATTCAGGTACAATCATATTACGCTATTTTTTCTAATTTCGTTAATAAAAAATGAAACGCCTTCAAAACTACATAAACGGTAAACTTTCCGAACCGATCTCACAAAAATACCTCGACAATCTCGACCCGTCGAGCGGCCGGGCCTATTCCCTATTGCCCGATTCGGATGGACGCGATGTCGAGCAGGCCGTTAATGCGGCACGAGCGGCGTTCTCTGACTGGGCAGCGACAGAGGCCGAAGAAAGATGCTTGATAATGCTTCGCATCGCCGACCTTATAGAACGCGATCTCGAAATGCTTGCCGGTGCCGAATCCATCGACAACGGCAAGCCCGTTACGCTGGCGCGTTCAGTCGATATACCGCGTGCCGCGGCAAATTTCCGATTTTATGCTACCGCTGCAATGCACATGGCAAATGAATCGCACGACACGATCGGCCGTAACGCGATCAACTACACGCTCCGCCGGCCGCTTGGCGTCGTCGGGTGCATTTCGCCGTGGAATCTGCCGCTCTATCTCTTTACGTGGAAGGTCGCGCCGGCACTTGCCGCGGGCTGCACGGTCGTCGCAAAGCCCAGCGAGATAACGCCGATGACCGCGTATTTGCTCTCGAAGCTTGCGATCGAAGCGGAATTGCCGCCCGGCGTTCTGAATATCGTCCACGGCACCGGGCCAAAGGTCGGCTCGGCGATCGTTGCACATCCCGACACAAAAGCGATCTCGTTCACCGGCGGCACAAAGACCGGCGAAGAGATCGCACGCGTTGCAGCTCCGATGTTCAAGAAGCTCTCGCTCGAACTCGGGGGCAAGAATCCGAATATCATCTTTGCTGACTGCAATTATGATGAGATGATCGCAACAAGCGTGCGTTCGTCGTTCTCAAATCAGGGCGAGATATGCCTTTGTGGCTCTCGCATATTCGTCGAGCGGCCGATCTATGAACGGTTTCGAAATGATCTTGTTGAGAGCGTAAAGGCGTTGAAAGTTGGCGATCCGGCCGATGAAGCGACCGACGTCGGTGCTATCGTCTCGAAGCAGCACCTCGAGAAGATAATGTCGTACATCGAACTCGCAAAAACCGAAGGCGGCACGATCCTATGCGGCGGGCAGGCGGCGGCCGGTATGGCCGGTTTTTTCATCGAACCGACCGTGATCGAAGGCCTGCCGTTCGATTGCCGAACCAACCAGGAAGAGATCTTCGGCCCGGTCGTAACGATAATGCCGTTCGACACCGAAGACGAGGTTCTGCGTTACGCGAACAGCGTTCGCTACGGCCTCTCGGCAACCGTTTGGACCGAAAACCTTTCGCGTGCGCATCGCGTTGCGGCGGCGCTCGAATCCGGCATCGTTTGGATAAACTGCTGGCTCCTTCGCGACCTGCGAACACCATTCGGCGGCGTTAAAGACTCAGGAGTCGGCCGCGAAGGCGGCTTTGAAGCCGTTCGATTCTTCACCGAGGAGAAGAACATATGCATAAAATATTAGATAGAACTATACTGATCATTGTCGTTATGTACTTGGCCGCCACCTTCGCGTGTAAATCGGGAAATAATGCGACAAAGGATACGCCCATCCCTTCGCCTTCGAAGTCAAAGGAAGAGATTCAAGAAGAGACGCTGAAGAAGTCGCGTGATAGATTTGTTGCGGCAATGGAACACGAATACTCCACGTCAGATCAAAAGGCCAAGATAACCGTTAGCAACAATGGTGAGACTCTGACAATTGATAGCGAAATTGTCTCTTGTAAGTCCGTTGGCACTTTATACCCTAATCCTGAGAACAGAAAGCCGTACGCTGTCCTTGGATTCAAGGAACTTGTCGTTATCGATCCCAAACATCGTGATGGAAAATGTTCTTTCGATATGACGAAAACGACTTATTAGGATCTGGTGTTAGCCGTGAAGGCGGCTTCGAAGCACTCAGATTTTTCACGGAAAAGAAGAATGTGTACTTGAGTATTTCCTGGAAGTGGAGCATTTAGTTAAGACGACGGGCCATGATCTATGGTTCGAGGAGATTTTTAGCCCCGATGAGTTTGTGTCGCCATTTGGAGATGACGACTATGTTCTATTGCTCGTAAACGATCGCACAGATGTACCTGATCCGGAACAGAAGAACCTTAGCGAACGATTGATAGCCACGGGTTGTCGATATCCGTGCTCGTTTGGATTTGAATGTTCGTCGTGGGACGATCCCATAGATTATCCCTACATCTTCTCTGACCGGAATCTCGATCCGCCGAATGATCGATTCGTAATGACGACGGGGTATGAGGGTGAAACGATCGAGGAGGTAGCCACTATCTACGCTGGAACACGATATTCGATGATTTTATCCCGACCAGATTTCCAGTTCTGTTTTTGGGAAAGCACGACGCCCTCAAGGTGAGAACCCTTGCTGCCCTGACCCGCGTTTTTCCTTAGGACACGGTTGCATAGTCGCCAACGGCGACAAATCGGAATAGATTGGAACTGAAACAGTGCGGCTCAACTGCGTTACTCTAGGCCTTAGACTTTAGACCCTGGTCGCCGTTGGCGACATCTCGGGTACAATTATGGGACAATAATTTTATGAAAATCATCATTGCATCATTATTTACATTGGTTTTTGCTTTTTCGTCCTTTGGCCAGACGGTGCCGCCAAAGGAAACGTCTATGTCGCGGTTCCTGCGGTATGTAAAGATCGACACGCAGTCGGCCGAGGATCAGAATACTGTGCCTTCGACAAAGAAGCAGTTCGATCTTGCGCGGCTGCTGGAAAAGGAGTTGAAGGAGCTTGGCGTGCAGGATGTGCGTATGAGCGAATTTGCGATCGTATATGGTATGGTCCCCGGCAATCTTCCCGACAATTCAAAGGTGCCGACGATCGGCTTGATCGGACATATGGACACTTCACCGGCGGTCTCGGGGGCGAACGTCAACCCTATCATTCACAAGAATTATCAGGGAGGCGACATTGTGCTGCCGAATGATAAGACACAGGTCATCACCGTTGCGCAGAATCCCGATCTCAAGAATCTCATCGGCGACGACATCATCACCGCGGACGGTACGACGCTGCTCGGTTCGGACGATAAGTCGGGCGTGGCCGAGATAATGACGATGATCGACATCCTGAAGCAGAATCCGCAGATCAAACACGGCAACATCGCGATCGCGTTCACACCGGACGAAGAGGTCGGCGGCGGTATTGATAAATTCGACATAAAGGGCTGGGGGGCGAAATTCGCTTACACTGTCGATGGCGAAGAGTTGGGCGATATCTCGAACGAGACGTGGTCCGCACGCACCGCAACCGTCACTTTTCACGGTAAGAATACGCATCCGGGCACTGCGAAGGGGATCATGATCAATTCGATGTACGCTGCGGGCGATTTCCTCGGTAATTTTCCCGATATGGTGCCCAATCGGCCGGAGACGACGGAAAAACGCGAAGGCTTTCTGCACCCGTATGTTGCGACGATGGGCGAAGAGACCTCGGTGGTCAAGGTGCTGCTCAGAAACTTTGACATCGCGGGCCTCGCCGCACAGGAAGAGGCCGTGAAGCAGGTGATCGCGCGTACACAGTCAAAATATCCGAACGTCAAGATCGAATATAAGAGTGAGCTTGGTTACCTGAATATGTTCGAGGTCTTAAAGGATTATCCGCAGTTGACCGACTATGCCATCGAGGCCGCGAAACGCGCGGGCATTACGGCAAAGCTTACGCCGATACGCGGCGGCACGGACGGCTCGAACCTGACCGCGCGCGGACTGCCTACGCCGAACCTTTTCACCGGCGGACATAATTTCCACGGCAAACTCGAATTCAACTCGCGCAAAGGCCTTGAGAAAACGACCGAGACGCTTGTGAACCTAGTACAGATATGGGCGGAGAAAGCAAAATGACGTCTATGAAGCGAAGCCTCTCGATATTCGCAGCGATCTTTTTATTGGCTGCGGTTGCAGCTGCACAGAGAACGACATTTCCGGGTTTGACGCCTGCCGCAAAAAAAGAACTGGATGCGGCGAAACGCTCACTCGCATTCCCGCTGCCTACGTGGCTTCCTGCCGGCTTTGAGATCGCGGCGGTCGAGAGCAACCTCGGCAGGAAGGTAAAGATCGAAGACAAGGTCTTCTCGGTAACCTACCGGCGCACATTGAAGGATGATAAGGAGCAGAGCTTCTCGATCACGGCAGGCTTCGACGGCATCGGCGATCTGATGTACGACGGCGCGCGGACGCTGCGAACCGGCGTCGGACGGGTTTATCTGCTCTATCAGCCGTTGGATGAGGACGGCAAGAAGATGCCTAACTTTGCGATGACCGAGTGGTTCTCTGTCGGCAAAACGGCGTTTCACTACAACGGAAACGTCGACTCCGAGGATGAGAGCCTTGTAATGATATCGCTCGCCGACACTGAAAAGATCCTGAGGTCGCTCAAGCGATATTGAGCAGCGATAATTCAGATGCCGACATCAGTACCAAAGAACACAGGGTACGACCTTGGGTCGTACCCCGTGTTCTTCTATGCGATGCAAAAGCTCAGCTAAAGATATTCCGTACCTTGTCTAAAAATGACTCGTCCGAAAAATCGGACGTTTCAACTTCGGCAAGCTGTTCCAGTAATTTTCGCTGTTCGCCTGTCAATTTCTTAGGCGTAACAACCGTCACTGCAACGAAAAGATCACCTTTACCGCGGCCGCCAAGCACGGGCATTCCCTGTGACCTGACACGGAAGACCGTGCCGGTCTGCGTACCGGCAGGAACTTTTATCTTCTCGTTACCATCCAGCGTCGGAACGTCGATATCAGCACCCAACGCCGCCTGCGCGAACGTGATAGGAACCGCCGAATAGAGATTCGCGCCCTGACGTTCGAAACGCTCGTGATCAGCAACGTGGATCACGACATAAAGGTCGCCGGGGCCGCCGCCGTTCGTACCCGACTCACCTTCGCCGGCAACACGCAGACGCGAACCGGTCTCAACGCCGGCGGGTATCTTTATCTCTATGGTCTTTTCGCGTTCGACACGGCCTTGTCCGCGGCACGTTTTGCAGGGCGACTTAATGATGCGGCCCTTGCCGCCGCAGTTCGCACACGTCCGCATCACGCTGAAGAACCCTTGACTGTAACTCGTTTGGCCGCTGCCTTTACACGTAATGCAGATCTCCGGTTGTGTGCCTTTTTCGGCACCTGTGCCGCTGCATTCATCGCACTGTTCAAGGCGAGGGATACGGAGCTTCTCATCCTTGCCCAACGCCGCATCTTCTAGCGTGATCTGAAGGTCGAATCGAAGATCGGAACCGCGCTGTACGGTCGAGCGTGTCGAGCGCCGCCCAAACATATCACCGAACCCGAACATATCGAATATATCCTCGAAATTCGAGTATCCGGCATCATAGCCGCCTGCACCCGCACTGACGCCGCGATGGCCGAACCTATCGTATGCAGCCCGCTTTTGGCTGTCGGACAAGACACTATAGGCTTCGGCTGCTTCTTTGAATTTGTCTTCGGCTTCCGCATCGCCCGGATTCTTATCCGGATGGTGCTGTACCGCAAGGCTTCGATATGCACGCTTGATCTCTACCTCGGTCGCGGTGCGTGTCACGCCTAATATCTCGTAATAATCTCGCTTACTCATCCAAAAAAGCGCCAGCCCACGATCGGTGGCCTAACGCACTAAATATTATCTCAAATGAATGCACCGGAACGCAAAACTTATCCTCAGCAGTGCCGGAAATGAAGAATGGACGCCGAAAATGACGCCCATTCTGTTTATCGCAAGCGTGCAGCGGGATCTAAGCCATTGTCAGCATTGCCGCGGTAATCCGATTAGCCGCTGATTCGACCCTTGAGAACTGATCCCGCAGTTGGCTGAGGCTTTCGGAGCCAAGCATCTCATCAGCCTCGCCGAGGATCGCTTTGATCGTCTGCTGATCTTCTGCTGATAAAGCGGCCCCAACCTCGGACATCGCACGGCGGGCGTTGCGTATCAGCGAATCCAGTTTGTTGCGTTCTACGATCAGATCCTTTTCGGTTCGGTCGCGTTCAACGCTCGTCTCCGCCTCAATTATCAATTTCTCGATCTCGTCAGGCGACAGGCCTGACGACGGCGTGATCTGCATCGCCTGTTCGAGGCCGGTCATCTTATCCTTCGCCGAAACGCTTACGATGCCGTTCGCATCGATCTCAAAGGACACATCGACCTGCGGAACTCCGCGAGGTGCCGGCGGGATTCCGACAAGCTCGAATTTGCCGAGCGACCGGTTCGCCGATGCGATCTCGCGTTCACCCTGCAGAATGTGCACTTCGACCGATTGCTGGTTGTCAACGACCGTCGTGAACGTCATCGTATTCTTAAGCGGGATGGTCGAGTTACGCGAGATGAGCTTTACGAAAAGACCACCGCGCGTCTCAAGTCCCAGCGACAACGGCAGGACGTCGAGAAGCACGATATCCTTGACATCGCCGGTGAGCACACCGCCTTGGATCGCGGCGCCCATCGCAACAACTTCGTCGGGGTTGATCTCGGACGACGCCGCCTTGCCGAAAACCTCGACAACCGTTCTCCCGATTATCGGTGAACGCGTCTGGCCGCCTACCAATATCACCTTATCAATGTCAGAAGGCTGAAGCTTTGCATCCCACAGCGCCTTTTGACATGGCTCGACCGACGACTCGACAAGGTCTATTACCAATTCTTCGAATTTGTCGCGTGTCAAAACTGAATTTATGTGTTTCGGGCCTGTGGCATCGGCTGCGATGAAGGGCAGACTGATCGTCGTCTCAGCCACGCTCGAAAGCTCGCATTTGGCCCGCTCCGCGGCCTCTTTGAGCCGTTGGAGTGCCAATCGGTCCTTGCGCAGATCAATACCATTCTCGGTCTGGAATCCTTCCACAAGCCATTCGAGTATGCGTTCGTCAAAGTCCTCGCCGCCGAGGAACGTATTTCCGGATGTTGACAGCACCTCGAAGACGCCGTCGTTGATCTCCATGATCGAGATATCGAATGTACCGCCGCCGAGGTCATAGACGGCAACCTTTTCGGTCTTTGCCTTGCCGAACCCATAGGCAAGGGCAGCCGCCGTCGGCTCGTTAATGATACGTTCGACCTCAAGGCCCGCGATCTTGCCGGCGTCACGCGTCGCTTGCCGCTGCATATCGTCAAAGTACGCGGGAACCGTAATGATCGCCTCGGTAACCTTGTCACCGAGGAATTCTTCAGCCGCTAGCTTCAAACGCTGGAGCAGTATCGCCGATATCTCGGGCGGGCTGTAAACACGGTCGAGCACGCGAATATGGGCGTCGCCATTCGGCGATTTCACGATCTCGAAAGGCACGCTTTTGCGCATCTTTTCGACCTCCGGAGCATCGAATTTACGTCCTATGAGGCGCTTTACAGCGAAGAGCGTATTCGCCGCGTTCGTTACCGCCTGGCGTTTGGCGATCTGCCCTACAAGACGCTCGTCTTTGTCCGTAAACCCGATGACCGACGGCGTCGTACGCCCGCCTTCTTTATTTGAGATGATCTGGACCGTTCCGCCTTCGAGTACCGAGACGCAGCAGTTCGTTGTACCAAGATCGATTCCTATTACCTTGCCCATAATCTATATCCTTTTGCTTCGGGTTCTGTGAGATATATCATTCGGCAGCCTCGCTCTCCGAGACGTCCGTTTCAGGTGAAAGATCCTCCGATGCTTCTTCGGAGGCCTTGGGAGCGGCCTTTGGGGCCGAAACTCGTACCATCGAGTGGCGGATCACTCTGTTGCCGATGCGATAGCCGCGGAGCATCTCATCGATGATAATGTTCGGCTCAAGATCATCGCGTTCCTCCATCGCAACTGCCTCGTGAAAATTCGGGTCAAAACGCTCGCCCATAGCCGGGATCGAGATCACGCCCATGCCGGCAAATACCTCATTCATCTGCTGATTGACCAGCACAAGCCCGTCAAAAAGATGTTTGAATTCAGGCGTTCTTTCGGCTAGCTCAGCCGGTGAAACGTCGAGCGCTCGGTTAAGATTATCGAGTACCGGGAGCATCTGGACGCCTAGATTTGCGATCTGATCGATAAAAGCACCGCGACGCTCACGATCAACGCGATACTTGAAGTTCTCGAAATCCTTCAACCTGCGATCACTTTTTTCCTGTATCTCGTTGCGTTCGTTTCGCAGCTCGAATACTTTGAGCTTCAGTGCGGCGATCTCATTCTCGAGCTCGAAATTACTAACTTTGGAGGCAGCCGCGGCCTGAGCATTCGCGACCGCAGGAGAGCCGATCTCCTCCATAACAAAATCGGGCACCGTTTCGTGGTCTTCGTCCGCATCGGCGATCTCAATAGAAAGATCGGACGTGATATGAAGGTCCCTTTCCTTGGCCTCAAGTTCGCGGATGAAATCCTCGACGGACGATGTCATATCGCCATCTATCTCTCGGATCGGGTCTTCGGGGTCTGAAATTTGTTCCTTGGGGTCCATAAGGCATTGGCCGGAGCGACAATGCCTGTCGCCCTATTCGTGCGGAGAACCGGATGACATCATCCGTTCCAATGTCTTCGCTACATACGAGACGATCGAGATCATCCTCGGGTACTCGATCCTCGTGGGGCCGAGCACGCTCAGTGTGCCGATCGCACTGCTGCCCGCGATGCGGTACGGAGCGGAAATGAGCGTGCAATTCTGCATGCTCGGCGTCCGATGCTCACTTCCGATCATGATCTGAACATCACCTTTGGCCGCCGTATCCGTTTCGATACATTCGGTTAGGATCTGAAGCAGGCGTGACCGCTCGCCGATCGTCCGCAGCAATTCCCGCAGGTTCTCGAGGTCGGTAAAATCCTTTTTCGTAAGGATGTTCGTGGTACCGTCAACAAAAACCTCGCCCGCTTCATCCTCGTTCTCGATACTCTGAGTACAAAGGATCGCGGCAGATTGCAGCTGTTTGTCAAATAAGGCCTTTTCCTCGTGCATCTGACGTATGATCTCAGCACGCGTCTCGGCCAGACTCTTGCCGGCAAATTCCCTGTTCAGATAGTTTGCCGTTCTTTCAAGCTCGTCCCTCGAAAAGGTAATGCCGGTCCGAATGATCTTGTTGTGCACGATATTCGGTGCCGAAACCAGGACAACCAAAATGCGGTCGTCACTCAGGCCGACGAACTCGATATGCTGCAGGCGGTCGGTCGCCAATGACGGCGAAACGACAATACCCACATTATTTGAAAGAGCCGATAGTAAATGGGACGTACGTTCCATCAGCCTGTCGGGTGTTTCGTACTGATCGTTGAATGTAAGGCCATACTCCTCGCCGATGCGATGCAGGTCATCATTCGATATGCTCAGCACCCCGAGCAGATTGTCAACGTAGAACCGGTAGCCTTTATCGGTAGGAACTCGTCCGGCTGAAGTGTGCGGCTGCTCAAGCATTCCGCGTTCTTCAAGTTCTGCCATTACATTTCGGATCGTAGCTGAGCTAAGCCCTGATGCATTGGCGAACCGCTCGGCAAGTACCTTTGAACTCACAGGCTCTCCCGTGACAAAGTGTTCATTGATAATGGCCGTCAGGATGATCTGCGCGCGATGATCGAGTGCTTCGCTGCTGCGCTCGCCGCCTGGGTTTGCGTCGCGGCCGGTCTTCCTGTTTGGGCGGGTTTGAAACATACTGCCGTCAAGCGGTATGCTCTTCCCATATAAATGGATAGCATTTCGCTCGATCGATTGTCAAGATAAATTAAACTTTGACTAACATTGTTTTGCCACACGAATCCCTCTCAACGATAAAGGAATTTTACGAAGAAGCGTTCGCCCGCTATGAACCGGAGCGTACGATCCCGGTGGTCCGTGTTTCATTTTACCCTTATATCGGGATAAATCATACGGTTCGCATTCGAGACGGCGTGATATTGGTTCGCATCGGGACGATTTGCAGCGATATGCCGCTTCCATTGCAGCGGGCTCTTGCGTATATCTTGGTTGGCAAGCTCTTCGGAAAACGGATACCTGCGGCCGCTCGAAATGCCTACAATGAGTATGTGCGTTCCGATCAAATGCACGAAAGGGCGCGTCAATCGCGTCGAAGCCGAGCGCGCAAGGTAGTAACATCCTCGAAAGGCGAGATCTACGACCTCGACGAGCTTTTTGATGAGTTAAACCGCGTCTATTTCGGGAATACGCTCGCAAAACCCACGCTCACTTGGTCGGCAAAAAGAACGTACCGCCTTCTTGGGCACCACGATGAGACGCTCGATCATATTACGGTCAGCCGATCATTTGACTCGGCCTCCGTGCCGCGTTATGTGGTTTCGTACATCCTTTTTCACGAGATGCTGCACATATTTCACCCCACGCAATATGTGAACGGCCGGCGGCGCAACCACACTCCCGCATTTCGCCGTGACGAAAAGAAGTTTCGCCATTACGCCTCGGCAGAAAGGTGGATCGAAAATAATACAGCTCGTATGAAACGTGCCGCCAAACGAAAAAAGAGATGACAGAGTTACCGGACTGGGCTGTCATTCCTCAACAAGTTGTCCGATGATCCAGCCGATCAGGCCCAGATCGGAAATGGTCCTTCGTTCGACACCCGATCTGTTGAAGCTCGTTTCGGTCAATGAAATTGCCGACGCCTTTTTCCTATCGACGCACGTTGTCAACAGATCGCAGATCTTCGCTGTATCGTCCGCCGAGACCGAGATCGTTCGGACCGTCGCTGTTTTCGATACGGTAAGCATTGACTTGAATCGATCTTCGTCTGTCGGCTGAGCATCGATCTGCGCGATAAGTTCGGGCGAACCGAACTCAACAAGCCCGTCCAATGAACGCACGGCAAGATCGCCGTCCTCAGCCTTGCCTTTTTGCGGGTTTGCGAGAGCCGCTATCAACCGATCATGATCCTTTACCATTGCGGCAACCATATGTTGGTCGCCGTCCTTACCGCCGCTTTCAGTACGAATGATCGGCCCGGCAGATGCAAGGAAATCGCTTGGTTTCTCAATTCCGTAGGCTTCGAAAAGCACCGGGAGGATCAGATCCGCCATCATTTTGGAACGCGGGTCAAGCATATTCTTCAGACGGTCAACGATCGTATTCCACGCGGTCAGAGGGTCTTTCAGGTCGTAGCTGGTCGCAGTTTGAATATCGCCGCGCAATGAACCGGCAAGGCCTTGATCATCAGACCCCGAAGGCTTCATTGCCTCAGCAAATGCAGTTGCGATATCCGGCGGCGTGCCGATCTGATATGTATCTTCGATGCCCGCCGCGCTCTCGTGTTGCGACCAGCTAACATCAGTTATTGTTCCGCGAATGATCTGCGGCAAAATTCCCGCGAGCGCCGACTGAACTTCCGCCTCATCGCTCGCTTCGCCCGCGAATTGAAGCGAAATTACGTTGGCCATCTGCGCCACACCGTCAGTGGAAACATAACCCGCCGCAAGCACTTTTTCATCGATCTGAGGCACTTTGTTCAGCTTTGCGACGCTGTCGATCTCGCCGCGTTTGGCCGCGAGACACTTATCGATCGCAGTCTCATCATTTCCAAAATAAATGATCCCGTTCACGACAAGAGCAAAGGCCGTACGTCCGTCTTCCGCGGTCCATTTGAAGTAACTGCCGCTATTTTTCGTGCCCTTATCGAGTTTTGGCTCACTGTTGTAGATCGTTTCGACAAAGCTGCCGAGCTTTTGTTCGACAAATTGCTCGACCTGATAATTCCATTTGTGAGTATCGACCACTGCAACAAAACGCGGGCGAATCCGTCCGACGCTCTGCGTTTCATTGATCTTCTCTTCAGACGCAACAAAGCCCGTCACCGCGACCGCCATTTGTACGCCGCGCAGCATCGACAGATCGGCTTTTGTCGCCACAAGCTCGCTCATTGGCTTGCTGTCGATCACCGGCTGCAGGGCCGCTGCGAGGTCATTTGTCTCAAGATATACGAGTGATTCTGCCGGTACAAAGGTGCGAAGATCCGTTCGCGGCGGTTCTGAACACGCCGACAGGAAAAGCGCCGATGCAAAAACACACAGTGCTGACAGCAAAAGGCCTGTGCCGGGAAATCTTGAGACTGCTGATCGCTTGTTCATGGGCGGTTGGCGTCGTATGTTAAAATTCGTGCACTATGGACAGAGTATTCTGCAAAGACATTTTACAGGGAAAGATCGCATTTGTTACAGGCGGCGGCACGGGCATTACCGGCGGCGTCGCCCGAGCCTTTGCGGAACACGGAGCAAAGCTTACGATAATCAGCCGTAAAGAGGACAATCTTATCGCACAAAAGCAGTTCATCGAAGAGAACGGCGGCGAGTGTCTTGCGATCGCGGCGGACGTTCGCGATTCTGCCGCGATCGAAGAAGCCATCCGCCGAACGCTGGATCATTACGGACGTCTCGATATCGTGGTCAACGGTGCCGCGGGCAACTTTCTCTGTGCGGCGAACGAGCTGTCGCCGAACGGCTTCGGAACCGTGATAGACATAGACACCAAGGGCACATTCAACACCTGTCGTGCGGCGTTCGAGGCATTAAGATCGTCGAGAGGGCAGATAATCAACATCTCGGCCACACTGCATTATCTGGCTACGCCGATGCAGATACATGTATCGGCGGCGAAGGCCGCGGTCGATGCTGTCACGCGCAACCTTTCGGTCGAATGGGGTATGCACGGCATCCGAGTTAACGGAATCGCTCCGGGGCCGATCGAAGATACTGAGGGGATGAAACGCCTGCTGCTGCCCGAACTGCGCGACAAACTTGCAAAGCGCATTCCGCTCGGCAGGTTCGGCCGCATCGAGGACATTCGAAACGCCGCCCTATTCCTTGCATCCGATGCCGCAAGCTATATCAACGGTGTTACGCTTGTGGTGGACGGCGGTGCATGGATGCTTGGAACGAGCCTGACATAACCGGCCGCGAACCAGAGACAATGCTTCTTGTTATAGACAATTACGATTCTTTTACCTACAACCTCGTCCAATATTTCGGCGAATTGGGCGCCGAGATGAAAGTTGTGCGAAATGATGAAGTGTCCGTTGATGAAGTGGACGAAGACCTGCGGCCGCAGCACATCGTGATCTCGCCGGGGCCCGGAACGCCGGACACTGCAGGCATCTCGCTTGGTGTGATCGAACGGTTTGCGGGCCGCGTCCCGATCCTTGGGGTTTGTCTCGGGCACCAAGCGATAGGACAGCACTTTGGCGGCAAGGTCATTCGAGCGCCTGAACCTGTCCACGGCAAACCGGTTGAGATCGTTCATGACGGCAAGACGGTCTTTTCCGGCATACCGCAGAGCTTTGCGGCCGGAAGGTATCATTCGCTCGTCGTTGATCGCGATTCACTGCCTGCTGAACTTGTGGTGTCGGCAGAGTCGCCCGACGGGCTTGTAATGGGATTGCGGCACAGAACCAAAAAGATCGAGGGCGTACAGTTCCATCCTGAGTCGATATTGAGCGATCACGGTAAAAAATTGTTGCAAAACTTCCTAGAACTTTGAGAGAGTAGTAATAGGAGCGTTTTCACTCCCCGCTCACTGCTTTCCATTCTACTCCCGGCCGTCAAGTTGATATGCACCAAACAAAGACCGAGTGGTTAATGTCCGCTCCGGTTTCAGCAACAAATCCAAAGGCCGATTCGCCGCTGTTCCCATACATCGTTAAGCTCATCCGCGGTGAGCATCTCACTGCGCCCGACGCCGCAAACTTTTTCCGCATCCTCACAGACGGGCGTCACGGTTCGATCCAGATCGCCGCTGCTCTTACGGCATTGACCGCAAAAGGCGAAACCGCCGAGGAGCTTGCGGGAATGACGAAGGTAATGCGGGAGCAGGCGATCCATCTGCGGTCAGTACCGAAAAACGCGGTTGATATCGCCGGCACAGGCTCCTCATCTGCAAAGACCTTCAATGTCTCGACGGCGGCGGCTATCGTAGCGGCAGGAGCTGGCCTTCCGGTGGCAAAACAAAGCAATCGCGGCGTTACGACAGCCATCGGCAGTTCCGACGTGCTCGCCGAACTCGGCATTAAGCCCGCGGCTGATGTTGAAACGGCACAATCAGCGCTTGACGGGATCGAGATTTGCTTTATGGCGGCACCGAAGTTTCATCCTTCGCTAAACCGCGTAGGCATGGTACGCCGAGCACTCGGCATTCGCACTTGTCTGAATCTATTGGGAGCAATAGCAAATCCTGCTCCCGTATCGCGAATGCTGATCGGCCTTTGGCATCATTCGCTGATCTCGCCTGTAGGCAATGCACTCGCGATGTTGAAGGTTGATAAGGCGTGGGTCGTTCAGGGCGTTGACGGCCTCGATGAGATCTCGATCTCAGGACCGACGCACGTTATGGAGGCGATCGGCAACAAGACACGCACATTCACGCTCACACCCGAAGATTTCGGTTTGAAACAAGGCAGCACCGCGGGGCTGAAGTGCCACTCCGCAAAAGAAAGCGCCGCTATCATACGCGACGTCCTCGAAAGCAAACGCCGCGACGAGGCCCGATCGCTTATCGTAATGAACGCTGCGGCGGCGATACTTATCGGCGGCTTGGCAAAGACAACACTTCAAGCAGCAAGGCTCGCCGAGCATTCCATCGACAGCGGTCGGGCACAAACAAAGCTCGAACGCCTTGCAGCGGCAGGAAAGAAATAACTAACGTATTTTGCCGCTGTCGCGCTGATAGCCGATAATGTCGGCGATGAGGCTGCTCTCATTCATTTACGAAAAGGTCACAGATCTGAGGAATACGCTCTACGATCGCGGCGTATTTCATACAGCCTCGCTGAACGCTCGTGTCATAAGCATCGGCAATCTGACCACAGGCGGCACCGGAAAGACGCCGCTGACAGCATTCGTTGCGAATTCACTCTCTGCACACGGCTCGCCGGTGTGCATCCTAACACGAGGCTACGGGCGAAAGGAATCACGCAAACGTGTACTCGTAAGCGACGGGAAAAACGTGCTTGCTGACGCAGATGCCGGCGGCGATGAGCCGGTCGAATTAGCACGAAACCTTCAGGAACGCGCCATCGTGATAGCCGACGCGGATCGACTTTCAGCCGGCGAATGGGCTGTCAGGCGATTCGGAACCGCGGTCTTTGTGCTTGACGACGGTTTTCAACATCGAAAACTCAAGCGGGATCTCGACATCGTGTGCATCGATGCGACCGATCCTTTTGGCGGCGGCGAACTCTTGCCGGCCGGCCGCCTGCGTGAACCTCTAAAAGGCCTTCAGCGAGCGGACATCGCCATGATCACGCGTGCCGACCTCGTCCGCCATATCGACACGATCAAGGCTGATCTTTTGGAGATCAACCCGAAGCTCGACATCTTTACATGCAGAACGCGAATAAAGCGGCTGATCGGATCGAATGATGCAGCGAACAACGGAGAGCAGCTCGCAGCCGTTCATGAAGGCCGTTCCTATGCGTTCTGCGGTATCGGAAATCCCGAGAGCTTCTTTGAATTGCTTCGCCGCGGCGGCTATACGCTTGCGGATACACAAATATTCAAAGACCACCATCGCTTTACAGAAGACGATATCGAACGGATCGCGGATGAAGCTCGCCTTTCGGGCGCAAGCGCACTTCTCACCACCGCAAAAGATGCCGAAAGGCTGCGGCACTTTGAGTTGCCGCTTCCCTGCTTTGTTGTTGAGACCGAGATCGAGATCGACCGATGCGATGACTTCGTCGAAATGCTTCGATCAAAAGGTTGGTTCTAAATTTGCACGAAACTACGCGTCGGCATTACTTTGCTTGGTCTGTTCGGAGCCTTCGATCCAGCTTGCGATAAGGCTGCGATGGCCTCGGTGATCAAGAATATGCCGATAGGCAACCGTTGCGACGGCAACGAACGGAATTGACACGAATACACCCGGAATGCCGGCGATCTGTTCGCCTGCAAGGATCGCGAGAATGATCGCAAGCGGGTGCAGGTGAATGCCGCCACGCACAATGCGAGGATACATCAGATAATCCTGAATGACCCGAAGCACTATCAAAAAGACCGCAACATATAGCCCACGCCATGGGTTCTCTGAAGCCACGGCGGTCGCAACGACTATTACGCCCACAAGTGCCGGCCCGAGCAGCGGTACGAATTCAAAGATACCGGCTATGATACCAAGCAGCAATGCGTATTTCATGCCAAGCATATAAAAGCCCAGCACGCAGATCAAACCGATAAGGAAACACGATATCAACTGCGCCCGCGTATATGCAGCAAGCGTAGTATTGAGATCTTGCAGCACCATTTCCGCGCGCATACGCCAGCGCCCGGCCGGAAATGATCTGAGAACGCCGAGACGGAACAGGTTCGCATCCTTTAGGAAAAAGAACGCGATCACCGGTATAAGTATCAGCCACGGGACAAATGTTGCGACCGTTAAGAAAAACACACCCAAGGTCGCCGATATCGAACCCGCGATCTCGGTCGCTTTCTTTGTAAGGTCTGATTGGATCTCGTCGGGGATTCGAAGGCGGTCAAAGCGGCCGTTCAGTTCATTGAGTTTTTGCCGGAGCGTCGCCCCGTAACTCGGAAGATTCTGTCCGAACTCTTTTGCTTGCTCGACAACCCGCGGCGCAAGATTTGAAATTGCGAAACCTATGCCGCCGAAAACAAGTATGTATGCCAGCAGGATCGCAACCGAACGCGGCATAAAACGCTCAACGCCGTGAGCCTTGAACGGCCGTCTGATCAGCTTCACGATCGGATCGATCAAATAGGCAAAGAACAGCGACAGCACGATCAAAAAGAACAGATACGAGAGCGATGAAACGATGCTCTGTACCCAGCCCGAGATGGCAACGCCGATCAATGCGATGACGACCACCCGAACTATCGAACGGATCGAGGGCGATGACGGATCAAGGCGAACCGTTCGGAACGCGGCCGGTTCCACTGCCGTTTCCTCAGGAATATCGAGGGGTTCTTGAAGCTCGTCGTCCTGCATATTCGCTCGTCTAATATACGCTATTTCCGTTAGTTCGGCATTACTTTCTCGGCAGGTGGCGGCTGCGGAGACATATCTTCGACCGTCAGGCGTTGCTTCCCTTCGGTCAAGGCGTCAAACACAACGGGAGCGTTGGTTCCTACGACGACCGCCGTGCCGTTCGCAGTAAGTTCGCGCCGATTCGCGGCCGCGGTCAATGTCCGTATGGATGCGATATCATTCTTGCTCAGTGCGCCGCCGTCTGCCCGCCTTATGACATAAATAAATGAGAACGCGGCGGTGCGCATATCTTCAACCACGGCTTCGGCGGTGTTTCGCTGCGTCGCCTGCTCGGCCTGCGGCGGTGTCGCAGTCCCGGAACGAAGAACGCCCTCATTGGGCGAACACGCTGTAACGAAAAGTATCAATGCGAAGAGCGGCAGGCTAATTTTCGTCATCTTCGAGGTCGAGGTTCGCGTTCTTATCATTACGTTCCTGCTGATCGAGTATCTGCTTTTCTTCCGGCGTCTCCGGGGCCTCATCAGCCGAGGGATCGGACGGCGCACCTTTCTGATCACGGATCTTCATCAGCCTCGCATCCTGATCCTCATAGACGATCTCGGCCCAACCGGAGTCAAGAGCTTTTGCGAACATCTCTGTATTCTCTTTGGCATCAGCAAATACAAAGCGCGCACCGAACCGCTCTCGGATCAATGGTGCCGGATCGTCAACCTTTCCTTCTGTCAGGTCTTTGAGCAGTTTGTAAAGATCGGGATTCTCCGAGTAGAGGTAGTTCGGGTCAAGGCCGTAAACGTATGTGTGTTTCGTGTCGTAAAAGAACAGTTTCGGAAAATCATCCCAAGTGCAGTTAAAGATCATCTCGCCCGCAGGGATGTTCTCGACGCCGTTCTCATCGGTTCCGGTAGCCCACTGCATCGCTTTTTCGTATTTCGATGCAGGCTCATTGGCCCTTATGCTCTCGCTGACGCCCGTGATCTCAATACCGAATTTATGAAAGCCGACAAGGCTGACGAGGAACATTATCGACAGCGCGATGCCTAACACCCACACGAATGCACTTTTTGTATAAGCCCAAAGGCTTGCGGATGGTGCGGGTTTGCCTTTGTCTAGGTAAGGGTCGATCTCGCGTTGGAATTCATCGGGCAATTCAGCGACCTTTGGTGCAGTGAATGCCTGCCAACTGAACGCTCCGAACAGAATGGCGAACGGCGGAAAGTATTCGGCGAATCGCTTTGAGCGGAACTGTGCGGCAACGAGTATCGACGCGAACGCGAGAAAGAATGTCGCTCGTTCCGGAAGCTTGCCTCCTCTGGGCATAAAAAGGATATATCCGAGCAGCATCGCGGCGAATGCAACCGGAAATTCCGTCAAAAGCTCTTGTCCTGTGTAGGAGTACCATTCGCCGCCGACGGCTACGACAAAGTCTGAACCTACCTTGAACTTTTCGGCAAAATGCTCGACAAAGAGAAAAAGATTGTTCGGGAAATACGGATTGATGACATTTCCTAAAACAAGGCCGGCTCCCGTATAAGCAAGCGGCCGCCACTCAAAGCGGTGCTCATTCCACGCGATTATCGCCGTCCAAATGATCGCGGCGAAAAACAGCAGCGGGAATAAACTGTATGTCCATACGAAGGCGAACATCAGAGGCAGCAGCCATACATATTTACGCCGGAACAGCAGATGTATGCCGAGTACTGTAATGATGATGGTCAGAGGCGGCGCCTTCGCCATATTCATTCGGTAATAGAAGGCGTTCGCACACGTCAGCAACGCACCGAGCCATATCAGCTGATGTTTGACGCCGTAGCGGAATATCAGCCAATAGACCGAAAAGATCGCAAAAGTGCCGTAAAAGATGGTCGAGACCTTTGCCGCCATCACTGGCTCAAAGAGCCAGAGAAAAGGTATCTGCAGGAGATGGAAAAGGAAATGGTGATCCGCGTAATCCCTTGGATTCAGAACAGTTAGCGGCAGCCACTCAAAGGTCGGCAGCCATTTGCCCTGCCGAAAATTCTCCCAGAGCATCGACGACCATTTTATGTGGTAATAGCCGTCCCAATCGCCGCAGCAGATCGCATCGGTACGCATCTGCAAAAAGATCATCACCATCAAAATGGCACAAAAGCCAAATATCAAGTAGATGACCCGAACGGCCTCTTCTGTTTCAAGAACCTCACGCCAGGACCGCTTTTTCGGTTCTACTGTCGTGCTCTCGCGGTTAGTTCCTTCCATTCAAAATGCGTAAACAACAAAAGAAGAAAGTTACCACGAACCGACGTATTTTGAAACTTGTTGTCGCTCCGCAGACAAATCCGCGATCAAATATCTTTTGAACCTTGAGTAGTTTACCTAAAGCCCGACAAGATCGAAAAGACAGCGCCAATACGAATCGAGTACGCCCTCAACGGCGCCTCATCGTACTACGAGATCAACTTCGCGTATCGGCCGTTAAGCAGCGTTCCTCATATTCGGCATCGTATGTCTTGCCGGCAGCAGTTATGTTCGAAACGCGGCGATTTGGTAAGATTGTAGTTTTGATATGTACCCGAAGGGCGATCTTTTTATACCGGCATCACACGGAGTTCTCGAAGCTATATTGAAACAGCCGAGCGGTACGCGTCGCGGCGTAGGCCTTGTATGCCATCCGCATCCGCTCGGCGGCGGCACGATGCACAACAAGGTCGTGTTCCGTGCTGCGGCAGGCCTTGTTGACGCAGGCCTTACCGCACTGCGGTTCAATTTTCGAGGCGTCGGTGCATCCACAGGTGTTCACAACGAAATCGAAGGCGGCGTTGAGGATGTTTGCGATGCGCTTAATTGGCTCACGGACAAGTATCCCGATGAAGATCTGACGCTTGCCGGCTTTTCATTCGGCTCACGTGTCGGTATGCAGGCCGGGATGGCGGATCCGCGCGTCAAACGCCTGATCTCGATCGGAACTCCGGTCGAAAAATACCGCGATTACGACTTTCTTGCCGATGTTGCAAAGCCGATACTCTTTTTGCATGGCGACCGTGACGAATTCTGTTCCGTCGCCGGGTTGCGTTCGTTGACCGACCGCATTCCGCAGGCTGAGGTCGTGATCTTCGACAACTGCGGGCATTTTTTTGATGACCGGCTGAATGAACTGCGCGGGACCATCGCCAAGTGGGTCGAGAGCAGCATCGCGAATACGATACCTTAGCCGACGGCACTTTTTAGAATTTCGGATATTTGAGGATTAGATAAATGGAAGAACCGATACGAGATGCAGCTATCAGGCTGACGATGATGCCTCGCGACACAAACGCATTCGGCACCGTCTTCGGCGGCGTTATTCTCAGTTACATTGATATCGCAGGCGGCGTTGAGGCCGTCAGGCACACGAAACATGAGCGATTCGTAACGGTCGCAATGAACGAGATCGTGTTTCATGAGCCTGTTTTTATAGGCGACCTTGTCAGCTTCTACGCAAATACGACGAAAGTCGGCCGCACATCGATCACGATCCACGTTGAGGTCGAGGCCGAGCGATTCGGCAACAAAGGGCAAAAGGTTCGGGTAACCTCCGCTGATCTCGTATTTGTCGCAATAAATGAACATCGCGAGAAGGTCGTGATCGGAAATTAGGGATGCTCCCGTATCGCGAGGCTTTGACTGCGCCGCACCGTTGTGCGAAATTCGAAATAGATGGAAATCGGAACATCAGGGCCGCGAATTACCGCGGAAACGGCAAATGGAACAATAGCCTTTGAGGCGCCGGCGGGCAAGAAACTCGTCCTTGCTATCGAAGACGAAGGCATCGATATTCTGCATCGATGCGGCGGTAACGCCCGATGCACGACGTGTCGGGTAGAGATCCTTTCCGAAAATATCGGCGAACGAACCGATGTTGAAAAGGCTATTCTCGCCACAAAGCCGGACATTAGTGAGCGAATACGGCTGTCATGCCAGTTGCGGCTGAATGAAGACCTTCATATTCGCGTTGTGAATCAGGCGAGCATCGCAGGCATCGACCCGGGAAAACGGCCTGAAGACTAGTATCAAATCAGGAGGAATAATAATGGGAACAACTACTACATATACCGCGAAGACATTTGATCTGAGCGATCTTACCGGCATTTCGAATGAAACGCTGGCGATGCACTTCAAATTGTACGAAGGCTACGTTGCCAACACCAACACTTATAACCAGCGTATTGCCGACCTCATCGGCGGCGGACAGCTCGATGCGACACAGGTTGCAGCGTTCAGCGAGCTGAAACGCCGTTTCGGCTTTGAGTACAACGGCATGGTGCTCCACGAATATTACTTCGGCAATATGCAGAAGCACGGCACGGGCGATGCTGCAAAGGATTCCGCATTCTATGCGGCGGCCGAGAAAAGCTTCGGCAGCTACGATGTTTGGAAGGCCGACTTCAACGCGACCGGCAAGATGCGCGGCGTCGGATGGGCAACCGTTTATCAGGATCCGGCAAGCGGTGCAATATCGAATCACTGGATCGACCTACATGAGACAGGCAACGTTGCAGGATTCAAACCGATCCTCGTGATGGACGTTTGGGAGCACGCTTGGATCAAAGATTATGCACCGGCGGACCGCCCGAAGTATATCGAGGCTTTCTTTGCGAATATCAATTGGGACGTCGTCAATTCGCGGATCGGCTGATAGACGGCACAAGATGAAAGGCCACAGGTGAACGCGCTTCCGTGCGGATGTGTGTTAGTCTGTGGCCTTGAGGCTTTTTATGATAGAGGACAAGGTTTTAGTTCAGAAATTCCTAAATCGGAAGCAACGTGAGAAGCTTCGCAAACCCGATTGGCTGAAGATCAAGCTCGGCGATCCGCGCAACCAGAATGAGGTAATGGACCTTATCTCGGGGCTGAATCTGCACACTGTCTGCCAAGAGGCGAAATGCCCGAATATTTTCGAGTGTTGGACGGACAAGACCGCGACCTTTATGCTCGGCGGCGATACTTGCACGCGGCATTGCGGCTTTTGTGCCGTGAACAAAGGTAAGCCGATGCCGCTCGACCCGATGGAGCCGACACACGTCGCCGAGGCGGTCAAGCACCTCAAGCTTAAGCACGCTGTCATCACATCGGTAAATCGAGACGATCTCGCCGACGGCGGTTCGATGCACTGGGCAGAGACGATCTTGAGAGTGCGTGAGCTAAATCCGGAATGCAAGATCGAGGTTCTGATACCGGATTTTAACGGAGACGAGCAAGCTCTCAACAACGTGCTCGAAGCACGGCCCGAAGTTCTGAACCACAACACAGAAACGATCGCTCGTCTTTATAGGCGCGTTCGACCGGACGCAAAATATCCGCAGACGCTCGAACTACTCGAACGAGCAGCGCACTACCGCGATACTCGATTCCCGCAGATGCTCACCAAGAGCGGCATTATGGCCGGCCTTGGCGAAGGCTTCGAAGAGGTCGTCGATCTGATGCGCGACCTGCGGCGGGTTTCGTGCGACATTATGACGATCGGACAGTACCTGCAGCCGTATGAGAAACGCCTGCCGGTCGAACGCTATGTTACGCCCGAAGAATTCGCCGAGTGGAAACGCATCGGCGAGGCAATGGGCTTCAAACACGTCGAATCATCGCCGCTCACGCGGAGTTCGTATCACGCTCGGCAACAGACCGAATCTGCATAGTTGCTAAATTCACACCACATTTGACAACTGTGTTACCATAGGACTGCTATGAATTTAACCGAAGATATTCAAAGCCTGAGCGTGTTTAAGCGTGACACGGCGAAGTTTATGCGTAGGATGAAGAAAACGCAGCGTCCGATGGTTCTCACTGTCAACGGCAAACCGGCGCTGGTTGTGCACGACGCGGTCAGTTATGAAAAATTCGCCAGGGAACGCGACCGCCTGGAAGCGATCGAGGGGATTCGACGAGGTCTTGAGGATGTCGAGGCCGGGCGAGTGCAGGAAGCCGAGGAATTTTTCAGAGAATTTGAAGCAAAGTACGGTATCGCGGACAATGAATGAAACGCTATCGTGTGATCTTCACCACCAATGCTATAGCCGAGATCGCCGGTTCGTTTGAGTGGGGCAAAAAGTACTGGGGTGAACATGCGGCGAAACTTTGGTATCAAAGCCTTAGGCAGTCCGTACGCCGATCGCTTTCGTCAACACCTCTTGCGTGGCCATTGGCTCCGGAGGATGAAGTTTATACGGCGGAGGTAAGAAATATGTTCGTCGGACGTTACCGAATACTTTTCTCCATAGAGAAACGAACTATAAGTATATTGCATATCCGAGGTGCATTTGTGGATCCAACTCAAAGACCATTTGACGAAGAGGAAAAATGAACGAAACTGAAAAACAAGGCGTTATCGAGGTCCTGAACAGGATCATGGAATTGGAGTTGGCGGGTGTTGTGCGATACACGCACTACAGCCTGATGGTGTATGGGTATAACCGCATCCCGATCGTGTCGTGGCTAAAGAGCAACGGCGATGAATCGCTTGCTCACGCCTATAAGGCAGGTGAGTTCGTAACGATGCTGGGCGGCCATCCGAGTCTGAAGATCGGGCCGCTTCTCGAGACAGAGAAGCACGACATCGGAGACATTTTGCGCGAAAGCCTCGAACACGAGAGCACTACATTGAAAGCCTATTACGAACTGCTCTCGAAAGTCGAAGGACATTCGGTCGCTCTCGAAGAGTACGCACGAGAGATGATCCTGCTCGAAGAGACGCATCTCGACGAGGTCAACAAGATGCTCCGCAAACCCGGCGAGATACAGCCTTTCAGCGAATGAGCGGAGTCATTGTCAATACAGAGCGGCTCGTGATCCGTGAGGCAGAAGCGGAACGCGACGCCGCTTTTATCTTCGAGCTGTTCAATACGCCAAAATTCATAAAGTATATCGGCGACCGTAAGATGGATACGCCTGATGCCGCTTCGCGTTTTATCAGTGAACACTATCAGCGGAGCTATCGCGATAACGGCTTTGGCCTTTGGTGTGTTGAAACGAACGCCGAGTGCATAGGGGTGTGCGGCTTTGTAAAACGTGATGTTCTCGACCTGCCGGACCTCGGTTTTGCTTTCCTGCCCGAGGCGGAAGGCAAGGGCTATGCGTACGAAGCGGCCGCAGCTGTGCTAGAACACGGGAGAACGGTGTTGAAGCTTACCGACATTCTCGCGATCACAACGCCTGATAACGAGGCCTCGCAGAAGCTTCTTCGCAAACTTGGTTTCGAGCGCGATGTCGATCCGATGCTTATGCCCGATGGCTCACAGGTGGCATTGTTTCGTCTTACTTTATGATCTACGGCCTGATCGCCGGCAACGGCCAATTTCCACTTCTTGTTGCCGAAGGGGCTCGGCGTGCCGGTGCTCGTTTGGTCGTTGTTGCTATCAATGAAGAAGCCGATTCACGGATCGAAAGCGTTGCTGATGATGTCCGTTGGGTCGGGGTCGGCCAGCTCGGCAAGATGATCTCTCACTTCAAAAAGCACGGCGTTACCAAGGCTATAATGGCCGGACAGGTCAAACACGTACAGATATTTTCCGGATCGCTTCCTGACCTGCGAATGGTAAAGATGCTCTGGAACCTGCCGCGGCGAAATACCGATGCTCTGATCGGCGGTGTTGCCGATGAAATGGCAAAAGAAGGTATTGAATTGATCGACTCGACCTTTTTCATACAAGATCATCTTGCTCCGCTTGGGCCTATGACAAAGCGGGAACCGAATGCCGATGAGACCGAGAATATCGAGTATGGCCTTCATATCGCTTCGGCTCTGGGCGCACTGGATCTGGGCCAAACGGTTGTGATCCGGGCGAAGGCGTGCGTCGCTCTCGAAGCAATGGAAGGAACGGACCTTACGATAGAGCGGGCAGGCCATCTCGCAAAGGGCAAGCTGACGGTCGTCAAGGTCGCAAAGCCCGCTCAGGATATGCGCTTTGATGTGCCTGTTGTCGGCACCCCGACCATCCAAGTGATGATCGAGGCGGGAGCAACTTGCCTTTCCGTAACTGCCGGCAAGACACTTATCTTCGGCCGCGAAGAGATGCTTGCACTCGCTAACAAACACAAGATCGCGGTCATAGGCTCACCGATGCGGCGATCGGAAACAATTTCACCCGTTTTCTCGTAACAATGGAACAAGCAAGTGCTTTGAATGTGCAGAGTTGACCGAACTCTGTGCTGTAAACGTCTTATTTTGGAGAAATGATGAATAAACGAATACTTTCCCTTCTTACCGCTGCTCTTTTCGCGGCTCAGGTAGCTTTTGCACAGGCTCCGGCCAAGCCGATCAAGATCACGCCTGCCGAACGTCAGGCAGTATCCGCTATCACGGCAAAGCAGCTTAGCGATTATCTCTATTTCGTCGCATCAGACGAAATGGAAGGCCGCGACACGCCTTCGCGAGGCCTGGATACGACCGCTAAATTCATCGGTATGAATTTGTCGCGTTGGGGCTTTAAGCCGGCGGGCGATAACGGCACATATTACCAGAAGATCGCTCTTCGATATGAGCAGGCCGATCCGGACCGCAACAGCTTAAAGGTCGGCGATACAACCTATAAGTTCAATACCGATTACTTTAAACTTTCGGGTAACGGTTCGGTTTCGGGGCCGCTCGTATTCGGCGGCGAAGGCTGGCTGGTTAAGTCCAAAGGGATGGAACCATACAAGAATATGGACCTGACGGGTAAGATCGTCATCCTTATGTCAAAAGCACCGCCGCGCGGAGCGGGCGGCATGGCACTTCCTCCGGGTGTTACACAGGCTGACCTCACCGGGACGAAAGGTGTGGATTGGGCCGATCCTGTTACCTATGCCAAGTCAAAGGGTGCAAAGGCTGTCATAAATATCGCGGGGCCGCAATTGGCCGCTTTCTGGCCGCAGATCAAGGGCTTCTTCGGCAGGCCGCGCGTCTCACCCGAGAAACTGGAAAAAGCCGCGGCTAACCCTGATATCCCGGCCCTTCTGCTATCGCATCAGGCGGGTGAAGCGATCGTCGGCAAAGACAAGCTTGAGGCCGGGAACGCTTTCGAACTCGACAAGACAGCCGCGATCGAGGCCGAATCAAAGGTCGAAACGAAATGGACGCAGAATGTCGTCGCACTTTGGGAAGGCAGCGACCCTGTACTCAAGAAGGAAATGGTCGCGATCGGGGCGCATTACGATCACGACGGGATCAGGCCTGACGCACCGGGGCCGGACAAGATCTGGAACGGAGCCGATGATGACGGCTCGGGAACCGTAGCGGTGCTCTCGATCGCCGAAGCTCTTGCAAAGTCGTCTGTAAAACCAAAGCGTTCGATCCTTTTCGTATGGCATTGCGGCGAAGAGAAAGGCCTTTGGGGCAGCGAATACTTCAATAAGTTCCCGACGGTGGATATCAAGGAGGTCGTCGCACAGCTCAATATCGATATGATCGGCCGCAGCAAGCCTGAGGGCGACACCGACCCGAAAGATAAAGAACTCTCTGATGCTAATACGATCTATGTGATCGGCAAGGATATGATGAGTTCGACGCTGGGCAGCGTGGTAAGCGGCGTTAACGCAGGTTACCTTAAAATGAATTACGACACGCGTTACGACGACCCGAAGGACCCGAATCGCTTTTTCTTCCGGTCAGATCACTTCAACTACGCACAGAACGGTATTCCGGTCACATTTTGGTTTGACGGCATCCACGTTGATTATCATCAGGCAAGCGACACAGCAGATAAGATCGATTATCAGAAGATGGAAAAGGTTACACGCACCATTATGCTGACGCTCTTTAAGATCGCTGATCTTAAGACACGACCGGCCGTTGATAAAGAACTTCCGGCGGAACTAAAGCGTTAGGATCTGTTTCGCCCTACCGAAAAGGTGCTGCCGAATAGCTCGGCGGCACCTTTTTTTAGCCTTCTTTGGATGATTGGAGTATCCGATACGCCTCAGACCGCGAAATACCGAACTCCTTGGCGGCTTTCTTTATCGCAGCTTTATGGTCGATGCCTTCAGATTCAATTTCGCGGATACGATCGGGAATAGCTGTTGCCTTTGTTAGCACCCGTACGGCGTTTATCGAGCCGCGTTCGATCAAGAGTACGATCTCGCCCTTAACGTCCGCTGCAGAATACCTTTCCGCAAGCTCGGATAAACACCCGCGAACGAATTCTTCGTGCAGCTTCGTAAGTTCGCGCGCAACGACGGCCCGCCGGTCGCCAAGCACCTCGTAACAATCAGCAAGCGAACGCCCGAGCCGATGCGGTGTCTCATATAATGCAAGCGTCGCCGGGACCGCTGCTATTTCGGCAAGCCGGTTGCGCCTTTCGCCTTTCTTTGACGGCAAAAAGCCGCCGAAGAACAATGAATCGGTCGCAAGGCCTGCCGCCGCGGCAGCCGCAACGAAAGCTGCCGGCCCCGGTACCGGAACTACCTTGATGCCTGCCTCGGAAGCGCGAGCTACGATGCGGAGGCCCGGATCGCAAACGCCGGGCATGCCCGCATCCGAGACAACAGCAACCGAGCGGCCTTTCAGTAGTTCATCAAGCAGCCGTTCAGCCTGTTCGTGCTCGTTGTGTTCGTGATAACTGACGGTTCTGTTCGAGATCCGGAAATGATTGAGCAGCTTCTGCGTGTGCCGTGTATCTTCACATGCGATCAGATCGACAGAGCGCAGAACTTCAACGCCGCGAAAGGTCATATCCTGCAGGTTACCGATCGGCGTCGCAACAATGTAAAGGGTACCGGCAGCCATTATCGGCTCAATTATTACAGAAAAAGCCCGCGACTTCGATGCCGCGGGCTTGAAAGGGCTTCTCTTCCCTTGTTTTGTCGTCAGAACGGCTTATGACCTAGAAGGGCCACCAGCTCGGCAGGTTTATTCTGCCGTTGCCGCGCCCGTTGCCGCGCCCGTTGCCCCATGCGCCGTTGCGGCCATTGTTGTAGTTGATGCCATAGGTGTTCGCTATCACGCGAAGGTCATTCTCGATAGCATACCAATCGTTCATCATGTAGCCGATATTGCGGTTCCCGCGAAGCTCGCGGCTGATAAGCGAACCGTAGTTCACCACGTTCACTGCCTCATTGCGGCTTCTGTTCAGATCGCGTCCGCGGTCGGCCTTATCTTCGAGCTTGTCAGCGGCCTTTCGGAAGTCCTTTACAAGACGCTGAAAGTCCTTTGTGCTGTAGTAGCCGTAGCTGTCCTTGTTGCGATTGACATTACGCTCAAAGTCACGCGAACGATCCTTAAGGTCACGGATGGCGCCGTAAGCGTTGTTATAGTAGCCGTTATTCCCATAGCCGCCGTTACCACCATAACCGCCGTAGCCACCATAACCGCCGTATCCGCCGTTTCCTCCGTATCCGCCATACTGAGCCGAAGCAATGGCCGGCAATCCTATAATTGCTAATGCAAATGCTGCTACCGACAAGATATATTTGATGTTTTTCATTGTGCTCTCCCGAACCGATAATTTCTAGGCAATGATTTGGCCATTGCGAAAATACTAAAGAGCAAAGAGCGTGCCACAGAGAGGGCTGCCTGCACATAAACTCGTAACCCATTGATACAACAGGATTTATAGAGCCAGCCGCAAGGAACAACGGATCGAGCGGCAAGGAATTGCCGTGTTCCAAAACGTAGGCTGAATATGCGAGATGGTCAGTTGCCCGCCACGGCTTTTGAATGGGCGGCCCGAACGGCATTTGCGGCGCAGATACGTCCGCCGGTTCCGACCTTACCTTTGAGACTGTCGAGCTTATCGGCCGAATCCAACAGCCTTGATCGAAGGTCTGCCATCGATACCTTCGGCTCCTGTGCCGCGATCAATGCGGCAACGCCGGAAACATAGGGCGTTGCCATCGACGTGCCGGACAATTCACGATATGAGCTGCCGAGCCAAGTCGAAAGAACGGCCTTGCCAGGTGCGGCAACATCGACGCTCTTGACTCCGAAATTGGAGAAGGAAGCGAGTTTGTCGGTGTTGTCCACCGCAGCAACACTAACGACGTTCGGCAGTTTGTAGTTAGACGGGTAATGAGGACCAGTGTCGTTATCAGTGCCGTTATTGCCGGCCGCTGCAATAAAAAGGATGCCCGCATCGCCGGCCGCACGGATCGTATCTTCGAGGGCCTTCGAGTAAATCTGCGAGCCCCAACTCGCACTGATGACCCGAATGTTGACCCCGTCCTTCTTACGTTCGATCGCGTAGTTTATCGCCGCGATCGCATCCTCAGTAGTGCCGCCGCCGTTCCTTCCGAGGAATTTCAGCGGCATGATCTTTACATTCCAGTTGACGCCCGTAATGCCCAGACCGTTGTTACCTTCGGCCCCAATAATGCCCGCACAATGCGTACCATGGCCGTTATCATCGGAAGGATCGTCATTCAGGTCAACGCCGTTGAAGCCGCGCAGATCGTCGAGCTCGCCTAGCTCGGCATCGCTGTATGCCGCAAGATCATCAGGCCGCGTCCAGATATTATTCTTAAGGTCTTCGTGATCCAGTTCAACACCGCTGTCGAGAACGGCAACCACGACTTCACTGCTGCCGGTCGTCGTTTGCCATGCGGCGACAGCATCGATATCGGCTCGTGCCGTACCGCCCGCGGCACCCTGATTATTCAATGCCCACTGCTTTGCGAACAGCGGATCGTTCGGCACCTTCTCATCGGATCGAAAGACCGAGGCTGCCGAACGCGGCGAAATATCGTTGTTTTTTTCGATTGGGTCGTCCAGTTGTATGCGATAGTTCGGTTCCGCGTATTCCACATCGTTCATCGATGCATATTGGTGCACTACGAACTGAGGATCGGCGTCATCAAGATCGTCTATCACGGCAAGGCCGCCGACCGATTCGATCTCATCTACTACTTGATCGTTGCTGGCAGCCGCGATCGAACGCATCCTATCGAGGCTGACGTCAGGCTTGAAACGCACAAGGACCTCGGGCGGACGCTTGAGCGGGCCGACAGATCGGTGTTCCTCAGGAATAGCAACATCGGCCGAGAGCGATGAACGCCATCGTTCAAGCCCGCCCAGAACGGCAGCGAACGTAACAAGAATCGCCGCGATGCCGAAATGCACCCAAAAATTACTCCGATCCATATCTCTAGCCTACAATATGATTCTTGCCGGCGCCGCCGCATGCACGCAGTTGCTGGGCATCCGCTCGATAAAGGTACGCGGCATCCTCAACGCTAAGTTCGATCTCCCAGCCTTCGCAGATCACCGAGGCTGAGATCTCGCCTTCGACAGGTGCGCCAAGCGCGGCATCGGGAAACTCCTTATCACAGATCTGCGTAACCTTAACGTCGCCTTCATCAACGCCGAGGCGCTTTGCCAGATCGTCGATCGCAGCATAAACGGCACTTTCTTTAGTAAAGCTCATAACCGTTACCTACGTCTTCTGCTCGCGAAATGTTCGTCTGATCGTAAGATTTCTTGCGATCTCAACGATCGCCGGTACGATAAAGGTCGCACACGCGGCGCCGAGTATCATTCCCGTAACGAACCGTGAGGTAAAAGTGTTAGCCCAGACGCCGAAGATAGTGAGCGCCCAATCCACTCCGATCGGAATCACCGACAGGGCAAGCCAAATACGCGAAATCGGCTCGATATCGTCTATCTTCCGCCAGAGCGGATAAATCGCAAAACCGGCAAATATACCAAAGTAAACGCCGAAACAGCGCGAGCAAACACCGAATTGTTCACCCTCGATATGAAAAGATCTGTCAGGAATCTGATGGCACAAATAGCTAAAAAAATGATAAAGCGGTGCCGAGATCTGTGTGAAGCCGTTCGCCTTGGCGAGAGGTGCGAGCAGGATCAGTAACACCCAAACGAGAACGACCGCACCTCCGATGAGCCAGACCTTGAATGCTTGACGGCGAAATCGCTCGGCAAGGGGCACCGGTATGTAATTTTGTCGGGCTTGTATCGGCACTTTACTACTATTTCGACGCCCGAAGCTGCTGTTTCGGATCGTCCTCCGCAAGGCCGAGCCGCTTTTCAGCTTCGAGAATATGCGCGGTCGTCTGAAGTACCGTATCAGGATTGAGCGAGATCGAATTTATACCCTTTTCGACCAAAAATTCGGCGAATTCGGGATAATCCGACGGTGCCTGGCCGCAAATACCGATCTTTTTGCCGTTACGCTGAGCGGCTTCGATCGCCATTGCGACCATCTTCTCGACGGCGCCGTTCCGCTCGTCAAAAAGATGCGCGACCATCTCGCTGTCGCGGTCAAGGCCGAGCGCAAGCTGTGTCAGGTCGTTCGAGCCGATCGAATAACCGTCAAAGACCTTTAGGAATTCGTCAGCGAACACAACATTCGCCGGCAGCTCGCACATCGCGTAGATCTCGAGGTCGTTCTCGCCCTGTTTAAGGCCGTGTTCCGCCATGAGGTCGATGACCTTTTGGCCTTCTTCGACCGTTCGGCAGAATGGGATCATCGGTTTGATGTTCACAAGCCCCATATCTTCACGGGCGCGTAAAAGTGCAAGGCACTCAAGCCTGAAACCGGCCCTATAGCGATCATCGTAATATCGTGACGCACCGCGAAAGCCGATCATCGGATTCTCTTCCTCCGGCTCGAACTCCTTACCGCCAATGAGCATCGCGTACTCATTTGATTTGAAGTCCGACATACGCACTATCACCGGCTTCGGATAGAACGCGGCGGCGATCCGGCCTACACCCTCGGCAAGTTTGCGGACAAAGAATTCCTTTGGGTCATCTTCGCCGATCCTGCGCGAGATCGTTTCGATATCAGCCGGCTTTTTGAGCGAGGGATAGTTCACCAGCGCCATCGGATGTATGCCGATGTGGTTGTTGATGATGAATTCGAGCCGAGCAAGCCCGACACCGTCATTCGGAAAGCGGGCGGCATCGAACGCGCGATCCGGATCGCCGACATTCATCATTATTTGAGTTTTCGGGCGATCCTTTTGCGAGATCTTCTGTTTTTCGACCTTGAAATCGATCTTTCCGTAATAGATATTTCCGCGTTCGCCCTCCGCGCATGAGACCGTGACCGGAGCACCGTTCTTTATCTTCTCAGTGCCGTCGGTCGTTCCGACGACACACGGAATGCCGAGTTCACGGCTGATGATCGCGCTGTGGCAAGTACGGCCGCCGCGATCGGTAACGATCGCCGAAGCACGTTTCATGATCGGTTCCCATGCGGGATCGGTCATCGAAGTTACAAGTATCTCGCCTTCCTTGAAAGTATTCAGTTTCGACGGATCGAGCAGAACGTGTGCAGTGCCGTGCCCGATCTTTTCGCCGACAGCAACGCCGGTCGCCAGCGGTGCCCCATGCGTTCCGGTCAGCTTATACGTCTCGATGAAGTTGGTTTCCTTGCGGGCATGAACGGTTTCAGGCCGTGCTTGCAGTATAAAAAGTTCGCCCGTGATGCCGTCCTTTGCCCACTCAATATCCATCGGCTGGCTGCGGCCCGCAAGCTTCGAGTAATGATCCTCGATCGCACAAGCCCACGTCGCAAGCTGGAGAACCTCAAAGCCGGCCAGGCAGAAGCGGTTCCTCTGCGTCTCGACGACGTCCCGCACCTTCGTGCCGATACCGTCGTCGTTAAAGACCATCTTGACCTCCTTGATGCCGAGTTTCCGGGTTACGATCGGGCGGAACCCGAGCTTTAGGGTCGGCTTATAGACGATCCATTCATCCGGCGTCGCCATTCCCTGCACGACCGCCTCGCCTAACCCCCACGCGCCGTTGATAACGACAGCGTCGCGGAAGCCGCTCTCTGTATCGAGCGTGAACATAACGCCCGAACAGGCCGTATCTGATCGAACCATCGGCTGCACACCGATCGAGAGAGCAACATCGAAATGGTCGAAGCCCTTCGCCGTACGATATGAGATCGCTCGATCTGTCCAAAGCGATGCATAGCACTCATGGCAGGCCGCAATGAGCTGAGCTTCGCCGCGGACATTGAGGAGTGTATCCTGCTGGCCGGCAAAACTCGCATCCGGAAGGTCCTCGGCCGTAGCCGACGAACGAACCGCAACCTCGAACGTGCGCTTGCCTATCCGCTCACCGAGGCGTCGATTCGCCTCGAGGATCGCCATTTCGATCTGCTCTGGAAAGGGAGTTTCGAGCATCAGGCGGCGCGCCTCGCTGCCGACGCGGGCGAGCGCATCGAGATCGTTGACATCAAGGTCTTTCAAAAGGCTCTTGAGCCGATCGCGAAGCCCGTCGGTCTCAAGAAGAAGTTCGTACGCATGGCTCGTCGTTGAATAGCCATCGACCGCACGCACGCCCTGCTGCGTCAATTCACGAAATAGTTCGCCGAGGCTTGCGCATTTTCCGCCGACGAGTGCGACATCATTTGCACTGACATCGCTGAGATCGAGTACGTATGGGTTGGTTTCGCTCATCGTTAGTAAGTCCTATGCAAAGATGTTGACCTCGGCGTTACTTAAGTATCTGACACAAAATTTCAGAAACGGATAACGGCATCGGGGCCGCCTTCGACATGGACGGTATCGACAAAGCGTATGCTCTTCGATTCGGTCGTCATAACGACGCTGTGCGTACGTTTGCCTGCGCCGAAAAATCGCACACCGCGAAGTAGAGAACCGTCGGTTACACCCGTTGCGGCAAAGATGATCTTCTTGCCGGGAGCAAGGTCGTTAGTGTCATAGATCTTTTCCGCATCATTGATGCCCATTTCCCTAAGTCGATTCATTACTTCACTTACCGGCGGAACCTTTGACTTGTCAACGCCCAGACGATCAGGATCAAAGACCAGCTTCGCTTGTATCTCACCATTCAAACATTTGATCGCGGCGGCCGTAAGCACACCTTCCGGTGCGCCGCCGATGCCCATAAGCGCGTGGATATTGGTTCCCGCGACCGCTGCCGATATGCCGGCCGAAAGGTCGCCGTCCGAGATCAGACGGATGCGGGCGCCTGCTTCACGCACGGCATCGACAAGGGCTTTGTGACGCGAACGGTCGAGGCAGATAACGGTCAGGTCATCTATATCACGGCCCAAACGCCGAGCGATATTCTTTAGATTATCCGCCACCGGAGCATCGATATCGACCACGCCGCGGCACGAAGGCCCTACGACGATCTTGTCCATATAAATATCAGGAGCGTTAAGGAGTCCGCCGTGTTCGGCCGCCGCGAGTACGGCAATTGCGTTGTTCGCACCCAACGCACAAAGATTTGTGCCTTCGAGCGGATCGACCGCGATATCGACTTCCGGAAACTCCGCCCTCGATTCTTCCGAAAATGCGCCGCCGCCGACCTCTTCGCCGATATAGAGCATCGGTGCCTCATCGCGCTCGCCTTCGCCGATGACGATGCGTCCGCGCATCGGCACCGTATCCATGACCTCACGCATTGCTTCGACAGCAACATGATCGGAGTATTTGCGGTCGCCCTGGCCCATGGTTCTCGCCGAGGCGATCGCCGCGGCTTCGGTTACACGTAAAAAATCAAGCGACAGTTCGCGTTCTGCTTTATTGGGTTTCATAGTGCTCCTGTAGGAAACGGTATTTTTGTAGGTGAATCACGTTATACGTGGCATTTTACCACTTATTAGGCGTGATTTGACAAGCTATCTTCAGCGTATTACGTTTGAATTTGACGCAAATAGTGCATTCACTAAGGAGTCGATGATCCATGACGTACATTGTTGCCGAACCGTGTGTTAGCTGTAAGTACACCGATTGTGCGGCCGTTTGTCCGGTTGAAGCTTTTCACGAACTGTCAGACCGTTTATTGATTAACCCCGACAACTGCATCGATTGCGATGCTTGCCTGCCGGAGTGCCCTGTTGAGGCGATCTTCTCCGACATGTCGATCCCGGAAGAATATATGGAATGGCTCGACATCAATAAAGACGCTGAGAATTATCCGGTTATCAGTGTGAAACAACCTGCACTCTATGCCGAAGGCTGTAAAGGACAGCCTGAATAGGATCTGACACCTGTGCATTTCGCTAAATGAAAGCGGCCTTCGGGCCGCTTTCTTGCATTCGCCGCCGAGAAAAAAAACCCTTACATCCCGCTGCCAAATTTGTTTATAATCATAATGGCGGCGTCGCGGTTCTTCATAAGAGCCGGGCGACGCGTATGATGGCAGGCTTGTAAGACCCGCGCGGGCACACGGGAAAATCGGCGACATTCAGCTTTTACTACCGGCGACCAGAATTTGCCTAGAGGTTTGTGTATGTTCGATAACGCACCTGAGCGAATGGGTATGAAATCTGATCTTGGCACCGCAAAAAAGGCCAAGATACTTGTCCTGTTCGGCACACGGCCCGAGGTCATCAAATTCGCGCCCGTGATAGATGAGCTTAAAAATAAGGGCTTTGAGACTCTCGTCGTCTCCTCCAGCCAGCATAAACACCTGCTCAAACCCTTCCTGGACCTGCTGAAGGTCAACGTAGATCTCGACCTTGACGTGATGCGTAAAGATCAGACACCAAATGATGTTTGCTCGCGCGTGATCGCAAAACTCGATCGGGTGCTTGCCGATGAGCGGCCTGATCTTTTACTGATCCAAGGCGATACTACAACGACGCTTGCCGGTGCTCTGGCAGCATTCAACCGCCGTATTCCGGTCGGGCATATCGAGGCAGGGCTTCGGTCCGGCGATCTGCTAAGCCCGTTTCCGGAGGAAGCGAATCGGCGGCTCGTTACGCAAGTGGCGTCGCTGCATTTTGCTGCTACTGAAAAGAACCGCCGTAATCTGACACGCGAAGGCGTTCCGAGCGAAAAGATATTCGTTACCGGCAATCCTGTGGTCGATGCGCTTCGATCAATGCTGAAGAACCTTAAGCCGTCGGATAAAGTATCAACTCTTATTGATGACACCGCCGGCAAGAAACGGCTGCTCCTCACCACACATCGAAGAGAGAGCTTCGGGTCTGCAATGACCGAGAATTTGCGGACAATTCGCGACTTCATCGCCAAGCACGGTGACACTTGCCTTCTTTTCCCGGTGCATCCGAACCCGAACGTCAAAGGCCTTGCCGAAGAGATCCTCGGCTCGCAGGAGCGTGTGTATTTGCTGGAGCCTCTGGATTATTCGGACTTTCTTTCGCTGATGAAACGATCGTGGCTCATTTTGTCGGATTCGGGCGGCGTGCAGGAAGAAGCGCCTTCGCTCGGCAAACCCCTTCTTGTGCTGCGTGAGAACACCGAACGTCCGGAAGGCCTGCGTGCCGGCGTCTCAAAACTGGTCGGGGATCGTCCTTCAGCACTTCGACGGCTGCTCGAAGAGAATTATTCTGTTGACACGTGGATCCGATCGGTAAAAGAGGTCGCAAATCCGTTTGGCGACGGCAAGGCCGCAACCCGCATCGTTCGCGTAATCGAACAGAAATTCGGTGCTGCCAACCCGCGTCATAAAGCTGCGCTCAATGCCCGCCCATAGGCCAGAGATAAGTGTTATCAAACGAACGAAAAACCCGCCATTTGCTGACCATTCTGGTCGAAGACTATTTTCACGTCGGCGCCTTCGAGAACCTTATCCATCAGCGTAATTGGTCGAATTTTGAGCCGCGTTACGAGCGTAATACACTGAAAACACTTGACCTGCTCGATGAATTCGGCACGACCGCGACCTTCTTCGTCCTGGGATGGATAGCCGAGCAGAATCCGTCGCTTATACGCGAGATCGTGCGGCGCGGACACGAAGTAGCGAGCCGCGGCTTCTATCATCGAAGCCTGAAAAATCTTACCGACGAAGAATTCCGCACCGATCTTCGGCGTACGGCCAAAGCCATAACCGACGCTTGCGGTCAGAAGGTGATCGGTTACAGAAGTGCGGAAAAGCTCGCCTACGGCAACAAAGAATGGCTCTTTAACGTTCTTGCCGAGGAAGGTTACGTCTATGACGCATCTTTTCTCCCACGGCGAAACACCCGCAAAGATCGGCGCTTTGCCCACCAAGTACACGTTGAGGGCCGCGCGGTCTGGGAGTTTCCGTATTCAACGCAGGATATCGGCCTCGGCCTCTTCCCGATTTCCGGCGGAAATTATTTCCGCCAGATACCTTATACGCTGATGCGAAAGGCCGTAGGAAGTTGGGAAAAGCACACTGAGCAGCCGTTCATCTCCTACTTTCACGTGTGGGAACTCGATCCCGAGCAGCCACGCATCTCAGCAGCGTCCAAGTACAACCGTATCCGTCATTACAGAAAGCTCGATAAGATGGAGTGGATACTTCGTGAGAACCTAGCCTTGTATGATTGCGTGAGCATCGCGCAGCATCTCGATATGACGGCGGCGATCCGAGAGGATATACCGGAACACGCCGCCGGGCCCGTGCGTGCGGCAGCAACGAGCCGGCCCATTCGGCAAACGCCTTCGTGGGCGGCTGTCCCGGTATCCGTCGTGATACCGTGCTATAACGAGGAAGAGGCTCTGCCCTATCTGGCAAATACGCTCGACAGTGTCAGCGAAAAGCTCAGGTCTTGCGGCTACGATCCGAATTTCATATTCGTCGATGACCGGAGCACCGACAACACGTACGCCCGTTTGAATGAGCTTTTCGCGTCAAAGCATGGATTCCGCATCGTGCGGCACGAGCAGAATCAAGGCGTTGCGGCGGGTATCATGACCGGCATTCGTGAGGCAAAGACCGAAATGGTCGCCTCTATGGACTGCGATTGTACATACGACCCGCACGAGCTTGCGAATATGCTTCCGCTGCTCGCCGACGGAGTCGATATGGTAACCGCATCACCGTACCACAAGGACGGAAGCGTCAGGAACGTGCCCGGATGGCGTCTGTTCCTGTCACGCGGGGCATCGTTCCTTTACCGGCGCGTACTCAATGCAAAGCTTGATACCTATACGAGCTGTTTCCGCGTATATCGACGAGAATCGATGCTTGGGCTTAAAATAAAGGAGCCCGGTTTTCTGGGCGTTGCTGAGATGCTTGGAAGGCTTGATCTGGCCGGCGGAAAGATCGTTGAATTTCCTGCGGTCCTCGAAGTGAGGCTCTTCGGGATCTCAAAAATGAAGACCGCAAGGACCGTGTTGGGGCACCTGCAGCTTCTTACATCGCTTGCCGGCTCGCGCCGCTTTAGGAATTCCGGCCCGATTAGATCTTCTATTCCCGTAGAAGAGAAGCCGCGATGATCCGCGACTCGTGAAACCTCGGAAATTTAAGGCCTTTTCTTCGATAACGCAAAACGGGCGGCCACGCGCCGCCCGATCGCGAACCTTGATCTGATCCAATTAGAGATAAACACGTATGACACCTGTTGCCACTACCGAAAAACTGATGACACTGCCGTCCGATCAGGACGCAAGCGGGCGAACCTTTGATGAAAAGGAGATCGCTTATGTTACCGAAGCCCTTCGCTCCGGCACCTTGACCACTACTAAAGGAAAGTTCGGCAAGGCTCTGGAAAAGGCATTTGCCGAGAAATTCGGCGTAAAATACGCCTATGCCTGCACGTCCGGTTCGGCAGCTATCCATATCGCCGTCGCTACGGTCAACCCAGATCCGGGCGATGAGATCATAACGACCTCGATAACGGACATGGGAGCCTTGACGCCGCTTATGTACCGCGGAGCGATCCCTGTGTTCGCCGAGGTCGATCCGAAGACGCTGAACGTTACCGCAGAAACGATCAAGGCGAAGATCTCGGAACGCACCAAGGCGATCATAGTCACGCATCTTTTCGGAAACCCATGCGAAATGGGCCCGATAATGGAGCTTGCAAGGGAATGCGGACTGCCCGTAATTGAAGATTCAGCCCAAACATTCCTTGCGGAACAGGACGGCAAATTTGCCGGAACGATAGGCGACATCGGTTGTTTCTCGTTGCAGCAGGGCAAGCACATGACCACAGGCGAAGGCGGCATGGTCGTAACCAACGATGAAAAGCTCGCCCGTCACATGTTCCTTTATATCAACAAGGCTTGGGGCTACGGTGACGCAGATCCCGATCATTACTTCATGGCATTGAATTACAGGATGAGCGAGCTGCAGGCCGCCGTCGCTCTCGGCCAACTCGAAAAGCTGAGCGAATGCGTCGCAAACCGCCAAAACACGGCAGCGATGCTGACCGAACTGCTGCTAGGCCTTGACGGTATAGAAACACCGGCAGCCGCCGCTGATTCGACGCACGTATATTGGAAGTATTGTCTTACGATCGATGATTCAAAGATCGAAGGCGGCTCACCGGCACTTGCGGCTCTGCTGAAAGAAAAGAACATCTTCTCGGCACCGCGTTATATCGTCAAACCGGCGTTCATGTGCCGGGTGTTCCAGGAAAAGAACACGCTCGGCGGCTCGCAATTCCCTTTTAACCTGGCCCGCGAAGGTGCGGCAGACTACAAAATGGAAAGCTATCCGCTGACCGCGAAAGCCCTTCACGATGTCCTTGTGCTGCCGTGGAACGAAAAATATACCGAAGAGCATGTGCGTTATATCGCGGACAACGTCCGCGTTGCCGCAGCTAAGCTCAGGAAATAGAGGATTTACCGCAGAGGGCACAGGAAGGTCAGAGCCGCAAGAACTCTTCTCCCCTCAATGCCCTCTGTGAACGCCGTTGCAAAAATGATGAACAAACTCAAATTTGGATTAGTAGGGGCCGGCGGTATCGCACAGGCATACGCTCAGGCATTCAACGAGAGCGGCTGCTGCAACCTTGCCGCCGTATCAGATGTAAGGCCTGAAGCCGCCGCCGCACTTGCCGAGATCGTCGGCGCTAAGACATACAGCTCTTATCAGGAGCTCGCAGATCTTTCGCCCGATGCCGTGATCGTCGCAACGCCGCCGTCAACGCACGCCGAGATAGCCTGTTTCTTTTTGGAACGCGGCATTTCTGTGCTGTGCGAAAAGCCGCTGACCACAAATATTGCCGATGCCGAAAAGATGATCGCAACGGCGGAAAAAGCCGGTGTGCAATTCACGATGGCATCGAAATTCCGCTACTCGGCCGATGTGATCAAGGCAAAGAGCCTGCTTGCAAGCGGTATTCTCGGCGACGTGCTTCAGTTCGAGAACGCATTCACTGCAAAGGTCGATATGTCCAAGCGATGGAACTCCGACGAGGCCGTCTCCGGCGGCGGCGTGCTGATCGACAACGGCACGCACAGCGTTGATATAATCCGATACTTTCTCGGCTGTGTAGATTCAGTGCTCGTGGTTGACGCAGGCGGTACACAGGGGCTAACGGTTGATGAGAATGTAAAGATGTTCGCAAAGACCAAGAGCGGCGTAACGGCAAGTGTTGACCTTACATGGGGCATCAACAAGGAGTTACCTTATTTTATAAGCATTTACGGTACTAACGGCACGATCCACATCGGCTGGCGTGAGTCAAAATATAAGCTGAACTCATCGCCCGATTGGGTCGTTTTCGGCAACGGATATGATAAGGTCGCTTCGTTCAAAGGCAAGATCGAGAACTTTGCAAATGCGCTCCGCGGCAGTGAAGAGCTGCTCATCAAGCCGGCTGACGCCCTCGCATCCGTGCAGGTGATCGACGCCGCATACCGGTCGATGCGGCAGAACCTTTGGCAGCCTGTTGTTGAAAAAGCACAGACGGCAAGTTAGGACGGTATAAATGAAGCGAATACACCCGACTGCGATCATTGAAGAAGACGTTGCCATCGGCGACGGCACGAGCGTTTGGGACAATGTCCACATTCGCCATGGCGCGAGCATCGGCGAGGAGTGCATCGTAGGCGAAAAGAGCTATATCGCTTATGACGTAAAGGTCGGCAACCGCGTCAAGATCAACGCGATGGTGTACATCTGTGCGGCGGTAACGATCGAGGACGGCGTGATGATCTCAGCCTCGACGACATTTACGAACGACCGCTTTCCGCGTGCAACATTCCCTGATCTCAAAACGCTTCGTCCCTCAGAACCCGACGAACACACGCTGCCGACGCTCGTTCGCGAAGGCGCGACGATCGGCGCCGGCTGCGTTATCGGCAACGATCTTGAGATAGGACGCTGGGCAATGGTCGGTATGGGCTCCATCGTTACAAAGAGCATTCCGGATTTTCACCTCGCGCTCGGCTCGCCGGCCCGCTCGGTCGGTGCCGTGTGCAAGTGCGGCCTCTTATTTCATCGGTTCGCCGATGGCGAAAGTGGCGATTTTACATGCGAGTGCGGGCTGCGTTATACGATCAGCGGCCGCCTTGTGCGGGAAGCTGCCGAGCGTTTGCTGTATCCTGAAGATATGTCCGGCGCGGCCGCTTGATCGCTTCTCGCGGGGCATACACATTTGTGAAAAGTGATCCGAAAAATATTGCGGTCGTCGGCTCGGGTTTCCTTGGCCTGACGCTCGCTCTGCGCCTGTCAAAGCTCGGCCATAACGTGACCGTATATGAGGCGTCGGACGAGATCGGCGGGCTTGCTGCCGCATGGAAGATCGGTGACTACACCTGGGATAAGCACTATCACGTAACGCTCGGTTCTGACAGCTATACACGCAAGATCGTTGAAGAGATCGGCCTTGGTGACGAATTTCGCTGGGTCGAGACAAAGACGGGCTTCTATACTGACGGTAAACTCTACTCCATGTCGGACAGCCTGGAATTCCTGCGATTCCCTCCGCTCGGCCTTGTCAGTAAAGCCCGGCTCGGCAGGACCATCCTAAAGGCGTCACGCATAAAGGATTGGAAAAAGCTTGAGCGGATCGGTGTCGAAGAGTGGCTTGTAAAACTCTCGGGTCGCAAGACGTTTGAAAAGATCTGGAAGCCGCTGCTTATCGCAAAACTCGGCGATGCTTATAAAGAGACGTCTGCGGCATTCATCTGGGCGACGATCCAACGGATGTATGCGGCACGCAACTCGGGTATGAAAAAAGAGATGTTCGGCTATGTTCGCGGCGGCTATGCCCGCGTACTCGAATGCTTCGGCGAGCATTTGACCGACATCGGTGTCGATATCCGTTTGAACAGCCCGGCAAAAGAGATCGAGAGGCTAAAGGCCGGCAAACTCCGTGTGCATACCCATGAAAAACGCCGTCGCACCGATACGCCGGCAAGGAGATACAATAACAAGACAAAATATGCCGCGGTGAACACAGGAGCATCGGTCGCCGCAGGCTTTTCGGGCGGATTCTTGTCAGAGCCCGCGCCTGCGGGCTATCGAAGGATCGCGAGCGAGGTGGATATCTACGACAAGGTGATCCTGACCTGTCCGTCGAATGTCGCGGCGCGGCTGCTGCCCGATCTGAGCGGATCGGAACGTTCCGCTCTTGAGAATATTCGTTACCAGGGCATCGTCTGTGCTTCGGTACTCACGAAATGTTCGCTCTCGAATCATTATGTAACGAATATCACAGATGAAGCGCCGTTCACAGGCATAATCGAGATGACCGCCCTTGTCGATAAACTTGATTTCGGCCGTAATGCTCTGATCTATTTGCCGAAATACGTTTCGTCGGACAGCGAACTCTTTGACAGGACGGATGATGAGATCAGGGAGCTTTTCCTCAGCGCTTTGGAAAAGATGTATCGGCACTTCAGGCAAAAGGACGTTCTTGCATTCAATGTTTCGCGTGTGCGGCAGGTATTCCCGCTGCCGGTTCTCGGCTATTCGGACAGGCTCGCACCGATGCGGACATCCATTGACGGTGTCTATGTCGTAAATTCATCGCATATAGTCAACGGCACGCTGAACGTGAACGAAACGGTCCAGCTTGCCGAGCGGTTCATCGAAACGGAATTCTTGGGTTAAGCTCATGCGGCGACTGTTTTGACACGCAGAACCGCAGGCCTAAATGGTACGCTAAGTATAATGAAGACGAAGGCGAGTCTTTCACTCGATCTCGACAACAAATGGTCGTATATGAAGACCCACGGCGATGTTGGCTGGGATGAGTTCTCGTCGTATCTCGATATTGTCGTACCGCGTGCACTGTCATTCTTCAAACAAAAGGGGCTCACGATCACGTTCTTCATCGTCGGCCAAGATGCGGCTCTTGAGAAGAACCGCGAGGCGATCGCATCGATCTCCGCCGCCGGACACGAGATCGGAAACCACAGCTTCAATCATGAGCCGTGGCTGCATTTATATTCTAAGGATGAACTCGTATCGGAGCTCGAGAGGACAGAAGACGCTCTGAGCGATGTTACCGGCAAGCGTCCGGTCGGATTTCGCGGGCCCGGCTTCAGCCTCAGCCCGACGGTGCTTGAAACTCTTGCGGAACGCGGCTACGAATACGATTGTTCAACTCTGCCGACATACATTGCACCGCTCGCCCGTGCATATTATTTCTTCCGCTCACCGCAGATGTCCGATGAAGAACGCGAAAAGCGAAAGAAGCTCTTCGGTAAACTTTCTGACGGTTTTCGCCCGCTAAAGCCGCACATCATCGAGGCAGCAGGCCGTGAGATGGTCGAGATACCGGTTACGACATTTCCCGTTGTAAAAACGCCGATCCATCTGAGCTATCTGATCTACCTCTCAACCTTTTCTGCGGTGGCGGCAAAGCTATATTGGCGATCGGCTCTTGCGGCGTGCAAGGCAATGGGCATCGGGCCGTCGCTGCTGCTGCATCCGCTCGATTTGATGAGCGGCGAGGATGTCCCGGAACTTAAGTTCTTTCCGGGAATGAATATGCCGACAACGCGCAAGATCGAGCTTTTTGAAGAGTTTCTCGGCATCTATACTGCAAATTTCGATGTGGTAAATATGCGCGCACATGCTGATGCATTTCGTGCATCGTTGAGTGGCGAGGCTGCCGCGAGGACCGTGACCTTATGAAGGTTTTGGAGGCAGATCGTCCGGCAGTGCTTTCCGTTGGCCAAAATCTGAGGGGCCTTTTGATCGAGATGCGGCCGCGCGAGTGGTCGAAGAACCTTCTTGTCTTTTCAGGCGTCATATTTTCGCGTTCGCTCACCGACGTCCACAACCTTTGGATAAGCATCCTCGGCTTCCTAATATTTTGTGCCGCGAGCAGCGGCGTTTACATTTTTAACGATCTTTGCGACCTAAAAGCTGATCGCAGGCATCCGATCAAAAGAAACCGCCCGATCGCATCCGGACAGCTCAGCATTTTGTTTGCGCGCGTCGCAATGGTATTGCTTTTCGGCATTGCGGCATTCGGTTCGCTCGGCCTCGGGCATGGCTTCGCGGCTGTGATCGGCATTTATCTCGCGACGTGTCTTGCATATTCGGCTAAGCTCAAGGATATCGTTATCCTTGACGTCATACTGATCGCCGGCGGCTTCGTCCTGCGGGCGGCGTCAGGCGCCGTTCTGATCAACGTAGAAGTATCGCACTGGTTGCTGATATGTACGTCTATGGTCGCCCTGCTCGTGGGCTTCGGCAAACGCCGCCATGAGCTTGCTCTGCTTAAGGAATCCGCCGAGGGTCACCGCCGAAGCCTTAACGATTATTCGATCGAGTTCCTCGACTCAATAATGGCGATCTGTGCCGGTGCGGCTATCGTGATGTATGCCCTTTATACACGGGCCGATGAAACGATAGCCCGCGTCGGTTCGCAGGGAATGATCGTAACGCTCCCGTTCGTAATCTACGGCGTTTTCCGCTATCTGTTCCTTATTCGTGAACGCCAAGAGGGCGGCGATCCTGTGCAGATCCTTTTTCATGACCGGCCGACGCTGCTGAATCTGCTGCTGTGGATCGCCACCGTCGGCGGTGTTCTTTACTTTCCGAATTTCTTTACCGGCAGATGAACAAGACGACGATAGCTTTCGTCGTGCTTTTTATTCTGGCCGGCGTGTTCCGGACAGCCGATGCCCTGCGTCCGCTCGATCAGGCGTCATGGCGTGAATCCGACATCGGCAGCATCGCACGCAATTTTGTACGCGAAGGAATGGATCCGCTCGAACCTCGGATCGATTGGCGCGGCAGCGGTCCGGGCATCGCCGAGATGGAGTTTCCGGCGTATCCGTTTCTCATCGCGCTTTCGTATGAGATATTCGGCATCCACGATGTCTTGGCTCGACTGTGGTCGCTCGTTTTCTCGCTTGTTACGCTGGTCCTGTTCTTCAAACTTGCAAGCGAATACCTGAGCGGCGCCGCACTGGTGATTGCGACGGCATTCTTTGCGTTCGGCCCGCTGCCGGTCGAGACCGCAACGTCTGCACAGCCCGAGGGGCTGATGATGCTGTTTTATATCGCGGCGGTGCTGTACTTTACACGCTGGCTTCGCGATGAGAACAGGCGTGATCTTGTGATCGCAGCCGTTGCGACCTCGCTTGCAATTCTTGCCAAGGCGACGGCGGCACACATCGGCCTGCTTTTCGGTATTCTGCTGTTCGAGAAATTTGGATGGACGCTTTTCAGACAGTTACGCATCTGGCTTTTCGGCATTATCGCTCTTTTGCCGGGCGCTGCATGGTATCTCTACTCGAAAAGCCTTTGGCTGACCTATGGCAACTCGCTCGGCGTATCGAACGAGTATCATTGGATCGGCCCCGACTTTTTCACCAACCCATATTTTGTTACCGGCATTCTTCGGAATGAGCTTATTCATGTGTGGTTGTTCGTCGGCATCATTCCGGCAATAGTTGCGGTATTTTACGGCCGGAGAGAGCGATATACACGCGTTGCACTGTACTGGTTCACTTCTGTTTTTATACTTTTCCTTGTTGCCGCGCGTACGACCGCCGACGAATGGGCAAGCTATTATCACGTCTTTAGCGTGGCTCCGGCTGCCCTGCTGTTCGGAGGCGGCATCGACAGCCTTTGGAAGTTCCTTCGCCGTTCTGCCGATACATTCAGTAGCCGCAGGCTTAGCGGCAACCTGCTGAGGTTGAGCTTCAGCCTCGCGATCCTTTTATGTACAGCGATGACATTCGCACTCATCGCTCGCTCCGCGCGTGCCGCTTTTCTTACAAAGCGCCACGCAGACCCTGCGTTCGCATCCGCCGCTGCGATAAAGCCGGCTCTTTCGGGTCAGGGGCTTATATTGGTCTCCGGCGGCAATTGCCGCGATGAGGACGGCTATGCGTTAGCGTACAATGCCTCATATATGTTCTATTGGCTTGATCGCAAAGGCTGGAACATCTGCATCGAACAGCAGTCGATAAGCGGCGTTAAAGAGTACGCGCGTCTCGGTGCCCGATATTTTATTGCGCAGAGTTCCGCGGTCGAACAAGTTCCCGGCTTTGATGCGCAGCTTGAGAGTACATTTCCAATGGTAATTGAAACGCCGGACTTCATGGTCTTTGACCTTCGATGAGCAGCTATGCCGCAAGCTAAGATCAGCAAAATCTTTATTGCCGCATTGGCAGCGGTTCATCTGTCGATCGTGATACCGATCGTTTTGCAGGTCAACATCTGGGCTGACGAGGCATCAACGCTTTTCACAACAGAACACGGCCTGCGATATGCGCTCGAGACCGCAGCGGCAAATGAACATCAAGCACCGCTCTACTTCTGGATCCTAAGTGTTTGGCGAACGATAGACGGTTCGATCTTTTGGGCTCATATTTTCTCGATACTTTGCAGCGTAGCCGCGATCCCGTTATTCGCGTCTCTTGCATCGAGGCTCTTCGAACGCCGCACTGCACTTCTGGCCGCCACATTTTTTACGTTCCATCCGTACTTGATATGGGCATCGCTGGAGATACGTGTGTATTCCCTGGTGATACTCATCTCGATCGGACTGATGCGTCTGTTCGCCGGCACCTTTGATAATGAGAGCAACAGCCGTTTCAGGTATATATTCTTTGGCGTCCTGTCTGTCATTGCGCTTTATACGAACTACTACTTGGGCTTCCTTCTTCTCGCCTTTGCCGTATCACTGGCGGCGACGGGGCGATGGCGGCAGCTCGTACGATATTTGATCATCATGTGCGCCGCGGCGGCGGCATTTGCTCCGCTGGTTCTCACCGTGATCGCACAATTCTCAGCGAACGCAGGAGGCATTGCCACGGATCGATCATTGACAGAGGGTCTCCGTAATCTGTGGCATCATTTCGTGACCTTCGCCTTGCCCGTCGAGCTATTTCCCAATGATCCCGAGGCCGCCATTCTCGCTATACGAGCTTGGATCGTAAGGCTTGCCGTCATCGGTACCGCGATCTTTACATTCGTGCATCGGCAGCGTCTCAGCCGACGAACGCTACGATACTTCTCGATCGCCGGCACTCTCCTCCTTTGTTTGCTTGCGGCTTATTTTGCACTCGGAACGATCTATGTCGAGATACGTCACATGGCGGTCGCATACGTGCCGTTGATCGTCGCTATTGCCTCCTTGATCGACGACATAGGCACAGGTGAAAAGGGCATCATTGCAAGGATAACGCCTCCCGCAGCGATGCTGCTCATTGTCGCATCATTCTTAAGCGGCCTTGTCACTCTGTATCCGAATAACACAAAACGAGGTGATTGGGCCCGTGTTGCAGAGTTCATTTCGCAAAATGATGAGCGCGCCCGCCCCATAATAATATTTCCGGTGTATGACGCTCTTGCTTTGCCGTATTACTACAAAGGCAACGATCCGATCCTGCCCGCGGAACGCTTTTTCGATTTTGGATTTGAAGGTACGGGAAGCAGCAATGAGACCGGCGAACACGAGACCGGATACGTGATATCACAGTTTCCTGCCGATGCAGATGAGGTCTGGCTTGTCACCAGCGACAAGTGCAGCGAGACGTCCGCATGCTCCTTATTGGATAATTTCGTCGAAGCGAACTACACTGTCATTACGGAGCAAGTTCTCTACAAAGAAAAAGTACAACTTTTGAAGCGAAAGCAATGAACGACACTATCGATCACACGACCATCGACAAGCCGGTCACGCGCTGTGCGCACTGCGACCGTGAGGTCGATCACTACAATATCTTCATCTCGCCGTCGGGCGGCAGCCGCGTGATCTGCTGGGAATGCCTCGCCCGCGAGGAGAAAGGCTTTAATGCCGCACGCGGCTACGCACGCCAATCACGTCAAGGCCTCATTCCGAGATAATGGCGATCCGTAAGGTCACTGAGTTTCCTGCAGAAGTACTTGGAAAGCTTGGGCAGCCGGTCGAAGCCTTTGACGGTGAGCTCGAAGCTCTTTGTGCCGATATGTTCGAAACGATGTACGCAGCCGAGGGCGTCGGGCTTGCGGCGCCGCAGATCGGCCTTAACTTGCGGCTGTTCGTAATGGACTGCGACGGAATAAAGCTTGTCGCCGCAAATCCTGAGATCGTCGCTTCCAAGGGTGAACAATCAAGCCAGGAAGGCTGCCTTTCGGTCGGCAAAGTTCCTGCAGTTCTCACACGTCCGATGAAGGCTACGCTGCGTGCGCAGGACGTGAACGGCGAGTGGTTCGAGACGGAGGCCGAAGGCTACGCCGCACGCTGCTTTCACCATGAGACGGATCACTGCAACGGCACCCTGTTTATCGACCGTCTGCCGAAGATGCGCCGCGATATGGTCATTAAACGCTTCAAGAAAGAAAAGAATTGGAAGTGAGGGCAAAAAGGTCAGGGCCCCGGGCGAAATGCCGTCCGAAACACCGGCAGCAATTTTCCCTCTACAGCCTTTTCGCGTTCGGTTCTTACGGGAAAAAGTTCGTCTGCTACCGGCTCCTCAGAAAAATGTCCGGATGATCGAAAAAGCTCGCTTATCTCTTCCGCAAGCGGTTCGATATCGGTTTGAATAAAAACCAAGCTGCTCGGCGAAAGCCTTCGGGCGAGGCATTTGACCATCTCTTCATTCACCATTCGCCGCTTTGCGTGCTTTTTCTTGAACCACGGATCCGGAAACTGTATGGCCGCGAGATGAAGAATATCGGCAGGGATCCGGGATAAAAGCATATCGAGCCACAACATCGCATTACAGAATTCATAGTGCAGATTTGTTAAGCCGGCTTCTTTGGCAAGACGGTTCGCCTCCGCAACAAGCGGCTCACGTATCTCGACGCCGAGATAATTCCATTCCGGCCGCAGTCCGGCCATTTTCAGCAGAAAACGCCCGCGTGCGCAGCCGATATCGAGCAAGATCGGCTTCGTCGGATCGGCAAAGCAAGTTGCGATATCTATCGGCTTCGGCTGCTGCCGATAGTATGGCGAAAGCGGGTTGACATGTTGATGAACTCGAACGCGGGGCATCAGACAATACGAAATATGAGCAGCGAGGCAAAAACGCAGACAGCACCGTAGATCGCCAAAGACAGCAGGCCGAATGCTTCGACCAGGCCGGAAGCATTTCTCGGGTCGGTATATCGGTCACGCGGAACTTGGAACAACGCATAAACCGCACCGGCGAGAAGGCCGCCGATATGTGCAAAATTATCAACCGCCTGCGAAAGCAGAAAGCCGTAGAACAAAATAAATCCGATATTGAATATCAAGCTGTTGCGGAACTCTGAATTTATGAACTCACGGCGTTTGAACGAGTAAACGACAAGATAGCCGACAAGGCCGATGATGCCGCCTGACGCCCCGACAGAGATGCCATGCGGATTCACAATAAAGCTCAATACGCCGCCGGCAATGGCCGAAAGCAAAAAGATCACGGGTATGTGCCAACGGTTTGTCAGAACTTCGCAGATCCTGCCGAAACTGTAAAAGGCGTAAGTATTAAATCCGTAATGAAGCAAACCGCCATGCAGTGCGGCCCCGGTGAGCAGCCGCCAGTACTCGTGATGCTGTATGAACGCATCCTTATCGTCGCCGGCAGCAATGATCGAATGTTCGAGGCCGGTTGTCATCTGTACGATGAAGACGACGGTGTAGCACGCGATCAAAGCGATCGACGCCCACGGCTGCGGCGTCACGGGCCGGATGGCCGCAGCGTCGGCAGCTTCGTCGGTATCTTGTTGATACTTGAGCGACATACAGCGGCTACATTGCGAGGCCGCCGTCAGCCTGAACTACTTGACCGGTAATGTACGCAGCCGCCGGCGACAGCAGAAAGCACGCGATCGAAGCGGCCTCATCTACTCTGCCGAGCCGCCCCAACGGTATCGAAGCAAGTATCTTCTCGCGGTATTCGGCATTCATTTCCGTTGCCATTTCGGTTTCTATCAGCCCGAGAGCGAGGGCATTAACGGTGATCTTGCGGCTTGCAACCTCTTTAGCAAGCGATTTTGTAAGGCCGATCATACCTGCCTTCGATGCAGAATAATTCGATTGCCCGAGCATACCGACGACGCCTGATATCGACGTGATGTTCAAGATCGACCCGCCGTTGTCGTTCCGCATCATCGGTCGAATGGCCGCTTTTGCAAAGTTCCACGCGCCCTTCAGATTCGTGTCAATGACCGCATCCCAATCATCTTCCTTCATTCGGAGTATGAGCTGGTCGCGCGTGATGCCCGCGTTATTCACCAGCAGATCAACCGTGCCGAATTCTGCCTTGACGGCAGCGACGAACTCCGCGGCGGCTTCGGTATTTGCCACGTCACATTGTGCCGACATCGCTTTTACGCCAAGCTTCTCGATCTCAGCCTTCAACTTTTCTGCCTCGTCGGCACTTTTTGAATAATTGAATGCAACATTTGCACCGTTTCGTGCAAGCTCCAGAACTATCGCTTTGCCGATACCGCGGGTTCCGCCCGTAACGATAGCCGACTTCCCTTCAAACTGCTTATTACTCAACCTTTTCCTCCCACGCCTGAACCGATCTGCAAATGCCGCAGATCAGTCCTCAAGTACACTTCTCTGTATCTCAAAGAGCTTTGCGACACCCTTTTCCGCGAGTAGAAGCATCTCATCCATCTGCTCACGCGAGAACGGCTCGCGTTCGGCGGTGCCCTGCAGTTCAATGAACTTCCCCGCACCGGTGCAAACGATATTCATATCGACCTCGGCCTCGGAATCTTCGACGTATGCGAGATCGAGGATCGGTGTATTTTCAATGATGCCGACACTTACCGCCGCGACCTCGCTGACTATCGGGTTCATCATTATGACACCCGTCCTTACGAGTTTCCTGCACGCAAGAGCCAACGCAACATACGCGCCCGTAATTGAGGCACAGCGAGTTCCGCCGTCAGCCTGTATCACATCACAATCAAGATAGATCTGACGCTCACCGAGCTGCCTTTGATCAACCACTGCGCGTAGGCTGCGGCCTATAAGCCGCTGTATCTCCTGCGTCCTGCCGGACGGCCGCTGTGTCTCACGCTGTGTGCGTGTGTTTGTCGCACGCGGCAGCATTGCATATTCAGCGGTTACCCATCCGAGTCCTTTGTTCCGCATGAACAGCGGTACGCGATCTTCTACACTTGCGGTGCAGATGACCTTTGTGCCGCCAACCTCGATCAACGCCGAGCCTTCGGCATAAGGCGAGATATTCGGCGTTATCTTTACGTTGCGAAGCTGGTCATATGTACGATCGTCAGCTCTGTTGTATGCCATATTCAAATAAAACCCGTCACGGCGGACGTATCAACTCAGTTCATCACTGCCGTAAACCTCGACAGCCTCAAGCTTCGACGGTTTGGTGCCCAAGAACCGCTCAGCCACGCGGGCAAAACGGTCAGCGGCGTCCGTTACATAAAAGTGATCGAGGTCGTCGCATAAGGAACGTTCTTGATCGGCCGCCTCGGGATGTGCAAGCCCTTTTGTGTCAAGCAGTGCAGCTACCTCATCGGCCGTCGCCTCGCCTGAATCGACAAGTTTAACATTTTCACCCACCGTCTGCTGGATCACACTGCGAAGGATCGGATAGTGCGTGCAGCCCAGCACGAGCACATCAGGGCGGAATTCGTTGAGGCCCGCAAGATACTTTGCGGCAATGGAGTATGTCTCCGGCTCGTTCACCCAATTCTCTTCGGCAAGCGGTACAAAAAGCGGGCAGGCCGCCTGCATCACTTCCGCCGTGTCTGAGGCCCGCCGGATCGCTTCGTAATAGGCGTTGCTCGCAACCGTTGCTTCAGTGGCGATGACGCCGATCTTTGAATGCTGCTGTTCCCTCGTCATTTGGACGGCCTTGCGCCCGCCCGGGCCGATCACCCCGACAACATCCAGCCCGATCTTTTCGCGGATCTTTGGCAACGCAAGTGCCGATGCAGTATTGCATGCTACGACAAGCATCTTGATACCGCGAGACGCAAGGAACTGAGAATTCTCGATGGCATACCGCTCGACCGTCGCCATAGATTTCGTGCCGTACGGCACCCGAGCAGTGTCCCCCAGGTAAATGAACCTCTCGTTCGGCAGCCGCTTATGCAGCGCGCGATAAACGGTCAGGCCGCCAACACCCGAATCAAAAATTCCGATAGGTCTATCTTTCATCCGACAACCACAAACCAAGAATGATAACGTATCGCGGCCGTACGGTCATTTCAGCCCGGCGGAATGCCCAAAAAACTAAGAGACGGCCGGCTATCAGCGTGTTCGAGGCCAAGTCAGGCTCGGCGCTTTCGTCTTCGATCCAGAATGACCGCAAAGATGACAAGAATTGCCGCGACGGCAACTGCTGCGATCACAATGATCCGCATATTCACGATGTTGCCGCTCACATCCGATGTTTCCCTATTCTCAGAACGCTGTTCACTCTGGTGAGCGGGGCCGCTCATAAGCCGCAGTTCTGCCGTCTTTAGGACATTGGCAACCCGAGTGACCGCCTCTTTCTCGACCACTCCGCGAGCCACTCCGCCGAGGATCCCGCCCAGAGCATCGGATCGCGAACGGTCGGCGAAAATAATGTAGCTTTCCGTCGTCTCACCTGCCGGAATGCGGATCAAGGCTGCGAGCGAGATCGACGCGTCCAGGTATTTGGTCGAGTAGAATTGCCGCGTTACTATGACCTGCGGCTCGTCACCCGATGCATCGCCGCTGAACAGAGCAGTATGCGTAAGTACGACCGTCGGATCGAGACCGAACTCCATCGATGACCAGTAGAATTCGTTTTGGATGCGGGCCGAGCCGGCTGCGGGAAAGCCTTCCATGTATTTTCGCAGGCCGCCAAGGTCATCGATCAATGGCAGGTCTTTCAGAAGCTCAGCGTGGGCCAACCGCAGGTCGAATGGCTTGTTTCGGTTACTCAGCGTACCGAGCGACGCGATGCCGCCCGATCGATATCGGAGCAGATACTCCAGCAGCATCGTGCGAAAGAGTTCGGTCGCCCGCTGCCGATGATCAGTGGAGTTCGGGGCGATATCCGTATTGAACCGCTCGATCCACTCCTTTGACAAATTGATGTCGCAGTTACCGGCGGTACACTTTCTAAGGTCTTCAATATCGCGATCTTCAAGCTCGAATTCGGCAAGGTCTGCGAGCTGAGGCGGTTCTGAGAATCGGCCCTTTGCACCTATTTCCTTATTTGCTTTTTGTGAAAGGCTGTCGCGGAACGCCTCCATCGAAATTCGGGGCAAGTTCGTGTTTCGAACGATGCCGAAAATAGCGATGTCTTGTTTATTCGCGGTTTTGACCGCTTTTACGACGATCTCGCCTCTATCCATTGCGGCAAGATCAGCCTCAGAATATCCTGCGTACTTCACAAGCGTGGTACGAAGCTTGGCTGATGTGAACGGAACTTGTGCCTGCTGAGCAAAGACCGGCACCAGCAGCAAGCCGCCTAACATAACAAGCCTGTGCGCATTCACAAAAATGCTCATCACCGACATTATGCTGTATTTTTGCTGTATTTTTCGAAAAAAGAGTGGTGGAGGCGGCGGGAATCGAACCCGCATCCAAAGGTTGCGACCAGTAAGATCTACACGCTTAGTCGATTCACTTGAGATTCGCCGGCGGCAAGCAGATGAATCGACAAGACCTCGCCTCCGGCTAACCTGACTTATGTTTTAGGAATGTCCGCAGGTGGTGAACAAGCCCTAGCCTGAACTGAGTGATGCCTTATCCGGTCGCATCAGGCGAACTTCCGGTAAGACATTGCTGTAGCTAAAGTTAATTAGGCAGCAAGAGCCAATTCTTGGTTGGCATTTGTGTTTTGCGTGTTGTTTTAACGAGCTAACAAGCAAGCCCGACGTGCTCTCAAAGATCTATACAAGCCCCTGTCGAAGCCTGTCGCCCCCACGATCAAGGAACCTCATTTTACGACATTTCGATGAAAATTAACAGGCAAAAGTTGGGTCAAAAAGACGGCCTTGCTTTTCTGCTTATAGTGGATTATTCTGCTGTTTGTCGTTTCATTCTTGCAACGGCGTTGCACACAGCAATGTCATCACTGAGCCTTGTAAAACCATTATCACACTTACGCGAAGAAAAGGAACACGTCAGCGAACTGCTGACCGAGGGCTTTGCGATACCGGCCGCCCATGGTGCGATAACCGAGATATCGGGAAAGAGCAGTGTGGGAAAAACAGCATTTGTCCTGTCGCTTTTGGCGAGGCTGTCGGCGGACGGAGGCGTTTGTGCAGTGATAGACGGCAGCGATTCATTCGATCCGCGTACGGCGCGGCTCGCCGGTATTGAGTTGGACGGCATTTTGTGGGTCAGATGCGGCGGCAATGTCGAAAAGGCCTTTATGGCGGCCGATCTGGCCGTGCAGGCAAAAGGGTTCGGCTGCATCTGGCTCGACCTGTGCGGCCTGCAGGAGCAAAAACTCCGCATGGTGCCGCGGACATATTGGTTCCGCTATCGCACACGCATAAAGGAAACTCCGACCGTCATGCTTGTTACAACGCGTGAACCGCTGACAGGTTCGGCGTCGCACAGGTCTTATCAATTCGAACTCGAATCGGCCGTTTGGTCAGGCTCCGGCAAATTCCAACTGCTTCGCGAACTGCGTGTAAGGACAGGCGACAAAGGGCGGCCTTTCAGCGAGCCTGTCTCGTCAGTGATCTTTGCGGATCACGGTGAACCGGAGCAAAGCCTTCTTTTACCGTGATCTTAGATCTCAAAATCCCGATCAATGCCCAAACTTTACGCATGTATGATCTCGCCCGACGCCGGCCGCAACAGGCAAACGCTTGTTGCGGCGGCGCGTAAATTCGCATATCGGATCGAGGTGTTGACTGACGGCATATTATTCGACGTAAGCGGCCTCGAACGCCTGATCGGCAAGCCTGAGAATGTGGCGCAGGCGATATTCGATGAGATAAAGCTGTGTAATACAGCCGCGAGCGTTGCGGTCGCCGCGACTCCGGATGCGGCAATTCTGCTTGCGCGGCAAAAGGGCGGTTTGTGCCATTCGATACACGAAAGTGAGGGCTTTGCTCAGCTCCCGCTCGGCGACCTCGGGCTTGAGGACAATATGCTCAGCGTCTTCGACGACCTCGGCATTCACCGCATCAAAGATCTTTTGGCGATCCCTCGATCTGACCTTATTGAGCGTTACGGCCGCGAATTCGAATCTGTCCTGCGGCGTATCGAACAAAGCGGCGACCGCCTGCTCGTGCCGAATGTGAAAGAGGAAAATGTCTCGTGGGGCATTGATCTCGATCGTTCGGTCGAGAATTTCGAGCAGCTGATCTTTGTGATAAATCACGGGCTTAGCCTTCTTTTTGAACACACAGCTTATCTGGGCAACAGCTGCGAACACATAGACCTGAGGCTCACACTTAAGAACGGATCGACACGGCTTTATGCGGTAAAAACATCCTTCCCGACGCTTGAGAGGCCATTATGGCTGAAGCTCATTGATCTGCGTGTCGCGATCGCACCGCCTGACGCTGATATCGCCGCCGTTCATGCAACCGCACATTTCACAAAGGCCAGGCCTGAGCAAAAAGGCCTGTACGCGGCATCGCGTCCCGAGCCGGAAAGCCTTCTGCTGACCGTCAACAAATTAAAAAAGCTTGTCGGCGAAAGAAATGTCGGCGTACCGAAACTGCTGAACAGCCGCACGGCGATGCCTTTCACGCTTGATCCGGCGGCGATCCCGAAAGGAGTGAATTCAGGGGCCGTCAAAAAGCATCTGCCGTGTGCCGCCTTCAAGTATTATCGGCCGCCGGTACATACACAGGTACTTATTCGCGAAAAACGCCTTGTATTCGTTAAAAGCCGAAGCATCAGCGGCCATGTGGTCAAATGCAGCGGCGTTTGGAAAGGAAATTCGCATTGGTGGGATAAGAATTGGCGAACTAACGAATGGGATATCGAGGTCGAAGGCAGCGGCATCTATCGGCTCTGCAAGGCAGGCGATGAGTGGTTCTTGACAGGAGAGTACGACTAACGCCAAAGGCACGGATCAACGGTAATTATAAGATATAAGATGTTCTGCGAACTTCACACACGCTCGGCTTTCAGCTTCCTGTCTTCCGGATCACAGCCGCAAAGGCTTGCCGAACGCGCGGCTGAATTAGGGATGAAAGCCGCGGCACTGCTCGACAGGGACACGGTCGCCGGTGCCGTGCGTTTTCACTTTGCGGCAAAGGATCTTGGCGTACGGCCGATCATCGGCAGCGAGATCACAATGGAAGGCGGCGGGCTTTTGCCGCTTATCCCGGTCAGCCTCGAAGGCTATCGCAACCTTTCAAAACTCATCACCACAATAAGACTCCGTCACAAAAAGGGCGAGCACTTCGCCACGCGCAAGGATATCGAAGAACATTCAAAAGGCCTCTTATGCTTTACAGGCGGCGAAGACGGCTTTGTACGAAACGGCATACGCAGCGGTGCGGGCATCGCAGGCCTTGCATGGCTCAACTATGTCTTTGCGGGCCGCTTGTACGTTGAATTCCAGCGGCATCATCTGCGTTATGAAGAATATCTGAATCAGATATTGCTCGGCTACGCACACAAGCTGCGGCTGCCCTATTTTGCAAGTAACGGCGTATATTATGCCGACCGGCACGACCGTGAGCTTTTTGACGTCTTTACCTGCATAAAGAATCATACGACCATCCATGAGGCAGGAACGCTTCTGAGCGAGAACAATGAGCGTTATTTGAAAACGCATAAACAGATGCTTGACCTTTTTGCCGATATGCCCGAGGCGGTCGAGCTGACCGAGGCGATCGCATCACGCATCGAATTCTCAATGGACGAGTTGTCATACTCCTTCCCGCGATACAAACTGCGGCCCGGCGAGTCCGCATCATCGCTTCTCAGGCAAAAGACGACCGCACGGTCGCACGAACGCTATCTTCACGAATCTCCGGCGATACGTTCGCAGGTATTGTCACGCCTTGAGAAAGAATTCCGCGTTATCGAGATGAAAGGCCTTGAGGGCTATTTTCTGACCGTTGCGGATATTTCGGATTTCTGCAAAGCGAACAACATACTCTCGCAGGGACGCGGTTCGGCAGCGAACTCGGTCGTTTGCTACACTCTCGGCATCACAGCGGTCGAGCCGATAAAGAATAAGCTCCTGTTCGAGCGTTTCTTGTCCGAAAAATACGAGAAATATCCTGACATCGACATAGACCTGCCGTCCGGCAATGACCGCGAAAAGGTCATACAGCATGTATATGAGACCTATGGCCGCCGAGCCTCGGGAATGACGGCAAATGTCATAAGCTACCGCGGCAGGTCGGCAGTGCGTGAGGTCGGCAAGGCCTTCGGCTTTGACGACGATACCCTCAAAAAGCTCTCAAAACTCAATTCACATCACGAAACATTCAAAGGAGAGGAATTCAGCCGGCGTTCAAAGGAAGCGGGCATCGACATCTCGGCAAACCTAACTTTGTATAAATTCGCCGATCTCTATCAGCGCATCCTCGATTTTCCGCGGCATCTGGGCCAACACTCCGGCGGCATGGTCGTCTCGTGGGGCAAGCTCGACGGCATCGTCCCTCTCGAACCCGCGTCTATGGAAGGCCGCACGATCATTCAATGGGACAAGGATGACTGCGAAGCGTTAAAGATCGTCAAGATCGATCTTTTAGGCCTCGGGATGATGGCCGTCCTGCGCGACACGATCACTTTGATACGAGAGCATCGCGGCGAAGATCTCGGGCTTTACAAGCTTCCGACGGATGATAAAGAGGTCTTTGATGCCCTGCAGAACGGCGATACGGTCGGTATGTTCCAGGTCGAAAGCCGGGCACAGATAGCATTCCTGCCAAAGTCTAAGCCAAGCACCTTTTACGACATCGTGGTTCAGGTCGCGATCATCCGCCCCGGCCCTATGGTCGGCAAGATGCTTCACTCCTACATAAAGCGGCGGCAAGGCCTCGAAGAAGTAACGTATCCGCACCCTTCGCTAAAGCCCGTCTTGGAGCGCACGCTGGGCGTGCCGCTGTTTCAGGAACAGCTCCTGAAAATGGCAATGGAGATCGCGGACTTCAGCGGCTCAGAGGCCGAAGAACTGCGTAGAGTGATGGGCTTCAAACGCCCGGACAGAAAAATGGGCTTGGTCAGTCAAAAGCTGCGTGAAGGGATGTCACGCAGAGGCATTTCGCCGCACATTCAAGAACAGATAATAGATTACACAAAGGCTTTTGCGAATTACGGCTTTCCTGAATCGCACGCTTACAGCTTTGCCTTGCTTACTTACGCATCGGCTTACTTCATGATCCATTATCGGGCATATTTTATGGCAGCGATGTTCAATAACTACCCGCTCGGTTTCTATTCCGCCGCAACGCTTGTCAAAGATGCCCAACGGCACGGCCTGCATTTCAGAGCCCTTGACATAAACCGTTCGCAATATGATTTTACGATCGAAGAAGGCGAGGTAAGGGTCGGCCTGCGTTTTGTACGCGGGCTTCGCGAAGACATCGGCCGCGAGATCGTGTCAAAACGCCAAAGCGGCTATACAAGTGTTGCCGATCTGATCGGCCGCGTTCCCGCGATCAATAAACGCGAGATCAGAGCACTCAGCCTCGCCGGTGCATTGAATTTTGAGAATACGATCCATCGCCGACAAGCTCTGTGGCACTCGGAGCTTGCGATACGCCCGCAAGGCAGCCTCTTTGACCAACGTAATGATGAAACGCCGTCCGAGATACAGCAGCCACAGTTCCTAAAACGTTTGGAAGGCCTTGAACTCGTTGACGCCGACCTTCGCAAAATAGGCATCTCGATCGGCAAACATCCGATGGCATTTGTCCGCAAAGAGATGATGCGGCGCGGCATTCTATCGGCACACGAAACACTTAGCCTTAAAAGAGGCCGCGTGGTCTCATCAGCAGGTGCCGTGATCATCCGTCAGCGTCCGATGACCGCTAATAATGTGGTCTTTATCACACTTGAGGACGAAACGGGCTTTTCGAACTTCGTCGTTATGCCTGACAAATTCGAGCAATATCGAACCATCATCACACACAATGATTTCCTGATAATAAAAGGCGTTTGCGAAGACCGAGGAATGCTGCGGGCGATCCACTTCAAGCCGCTCGACCTGCTCACGACCGAGGTCATCTCACACGATTTCCACTAGACGCAGCCATGGCGGCACAAAAACGCCTTAGGAGCTTTCCAAAGACCCTAAGGACGGCCTGTGCTGAAATATCATCTTGAGCCAGCTACTTCTTCTTACCGAATTTCACTCTTAAGCCCGTGGACATAAGCACGTCGTTCGTTTTCAGATTGCCGGTCGGATAGCTGTTGTAGCGGTCGGTAAATGAAAGATGCCAGCCCAACCAATTATTAATATCGCTCTGGAGCGACGAATCGAAAACGGCTCTTACTCGGCCGGGCATAGATATGCTCGGATAGAACGAGAAGCGCTGATTGAACCGAATGCGGCTGTTCAGCCTTATTTTCAGATCGTCGCCAACCGTACCCTCTGCAGAGAACCGCTTGAGGCCGGTGTAGTAATTCTCCCTGTTAGCTGAAGCACCGCCGAAAACATCAAGCTGGATCCTCTTTCCGACCAATGCCTTATACCCGAAGCCGGCTCCCAGGACGGTCCTGAGACGCAGTTTCTGCATACGGTCGTGTTCCAGATCGATCCCACCATAAACAAACAGTCTCGGATTTATGTTTCGGTCGTATCGAACGCCGGTCCACGCTCCCTTTGCCGTCGCAACCGTCGCCCCGCGCGACTTGCTCTGCGCCTGAATGGCATTGAAATAAAAGACGATCTTATTCCGCACGGTCTCACGCTGTGCCCGCGTATTGATGTTCAACGCCCGCGTTGTCGAGTTACCCGACGTCAGGCTGAAACCGACATCGGCAAATCCTGTCCAAAGCTCCGCCAGCTTCGGGTGTTCACGAAGCCTTACTTCCGCATCATAACGCTTCTGCTCATCTTCGCTTCGCATCACATCGATCTTATCTGACGCTATATGCACTGTTTCATCGGTCGAGGTCGTTACCTCAACACCGTTGCCGTCAGAATAGACAAGCCCGCTCATCTGCTCACCATCCTTTGTCTTAATGACGATCTGCTCGTCACTGACGATGCTCTTCACATCGGCCCATGCAATGCTGACCGTTCCCATCGAATGTGTTTCGACAACCAGCTTATCGCCGTCCTTCTTGACGATCTTCCCCGTCAAGCGGTCTCCGTTATTAAGATAAACCTGATCTGCAAGGGCAGGAACCGACAGCACTGACAGCAGAACGATCAGGAAAAGCGTACTCGATCTCTTCATAACATCACTTCTTCGCCACACACGAACGAAATTCTTGATTTCAACAAATATAACCGCGAAGAGCAACCGCGAATGCAGCGGCAATGTCGTTCCGCATCTGTAAGATACTGAGACTAAAGAGCTTGTAGATATTATGCGGCTGCGTGGTCGGCCAGCAGTGTCGGGTATTTGCCGCTCCAGCAAGCGGTGCACGCGGAAGCTTCGTCCAGGCCGATCGCCGACAGCATGCCTCCGAGCGAAAGGTATCCGAGCGAATCGGCGCCGATATAGCGGCAGGTCTCGTCCACTGTCATCCGAAAGGCGATCAGATCCTCACGGTCCGGAGTATCCACGCCGTAATAGCAGGAATGTGCGGTCGGAGGACAAGAGATGCGAAGGTGGACCTCGGCCGCTCCGGCATCACGGACCATCTGAACAATTTTTTTCGATGTTGTGCCTCGGACGATCGAATCATCGACCAGCACGACCCTGCGGCCCTCGATCAGATCCTTTATGGGGTTGAGTTTAAGCCTTACTCCAAAAGAGCGGATCGACTGAGACGGCTCGATAAACGTACGGCCGACATAATGATTGCGAATGATCGCCTGTCGGAAATTGATGCCTGACCTTGCAGAAAATCCTATCGCCGCTGCAACCCCTGAGTCCGGCACCGGGACGACAATATCCGCATCAACAGGCTGTTCGTCGGCAAGCTGCCTGCCCATCTTATGACGCGATTCATTGACCGACCGCCCAAAGACAACAGAATCCGGCCGCGAGAAATATACATGCTCAAATGTGCAGACCGCGTGCTTTTCCGTCTTTAACGGAAAGCCGGACTCGATCCCGCGATCGGTAATTATGACCATTTCGCCGGGTGCGATCTCGCGAACATATTCTGCGTCAATGAGGTCAAACGCGCACGTTTCAGACGCCACGCACCACGCATCACTGTACTTTCCAAGGACAAGCGGCCGAAAGCCTCGCGGGTCGCGAACGGCGATCAAGGCCTTCGGGGTCAGGAACAAAAGCGAAAATGCTCCTTCAGTATCAGCGAGGACCTGCCGTATCGCATGTAAAATATCGGGAGCCTTTGCTCGTGCAATGCCGTGCAGGATCGTTTCGGTGTCAGATGTGGATGAGAATATCGCCCCGTCGCGTTCCAGTTCTCGGCGTCGTGCATCCGCGAACGGTAAATTACCGTTATGACAAACAGCGACCTTACCGTGCTGACATGTGGCCGAGAATGGCTGCACTTCGCGGATCGTATTTCGCCCCGCCGTCGAGTACCGTGTGTGCCCGATCGCTGCGGAGCCGCGAAACTTTGTAAGTACATCAGGCCCAAGAACGTCGACAACGAGGCCGTTCCCGCGATGCTCAAAAAGATCGGTGCCGTCGGTCGACACTATGCCGCACGCCTCTTGGCCGCGATGCTGGAGGGCGAACAACCCGAGTTGCGTAAGGGTTGCGGCCTCTTTATGGCCGAAGATGCCGAAGATGCCGCATTCTTCGTGAAGTTTATCGAGAAACTCTTCCATCCGTGTGATGCAAGTATTATTGTAAACCTTTATGCGGCGTTCGTGCTCGTTCGGATGCGGCTTTTTTTAGATCGTCCGGCGTATTCACATTTAGGAAGGTATCCAAGCCGCGATCATCGGCCTCGACGACCTCGGCTCCGATGCCTTGCACGAACGATATGAGCGACTGCGGGCGATCGGCCGCCGCCAGCAATGCCTCGACAGACTCAAGTACCGGCCGCGTCCGATAGACGGCACACAGCGGCTGGAGTCTTCCGTCAGGCTGAAGCGGCACTGCTGCATGTTTACCGCTTGTTTCAACCGCATGTGCAAGTTTGCAAAGCAGCTCTGCATTAATGAGAGGCAGATCGCACGCGAGTATCAAGCAGAATTCGCATTTCGATGCTGTCAGGGCAGCGTGAACTCCGCTCCAAGAGCCTATGCCCGGACGCCGGTCAAAGATAAGATCCTGCGTGAACTGCGCTGCCGCGAACTGCATTTCATTGGCCGCAACAAAGCTGATCTCGGCCGCCGGAAATGCGGTTCGGACGATCCTCGCCGCATTTTCGGCAAGCGGCACCGAATCAAGATCGGCGAGGGCCTTGTCCGAACCGAATCGGGAAGACCGCCCGCCGATTAATATGAATGCGTCGAGATCCACTGTATGCGATCCGCCCGTTATTGCTTCGCAGGTGCAGGCTTCTGCGTGAGGATGCTCAGATCGACGTTGACGACACTTCCCATGAAGTCGGGGTTGTCCTTTCGGCCGTATGAGATGCCGTAGTCGTTCCGGTTGAGCTGAAGCGTCGCATTGAAACCGCACGGGCCGTCGACGGCCGAGGCCTTCTTATCCGCACAGCTTCCGCTGATCGTGAACGGGAACGAGATCTCTTTCGTCACGCCGTGCATCGAAAAGTCACCGGTCAGAATGTACTTGCCGCCCTTCTTCTCGACCTTCTTGCTCTTGAAGGTGATCTCGGGATATTTCTCGACGTCGAAGAAATCCGCGGTCTTCAAATGATTGTCGCGAGCACCGATGCCGGTGCTGATACTGTCGGCCTTGATCGTCGCAACGACCGACGACTTGGTGATATCAGACTTATCGAAATTGAGATCGGCCTTGAACGAGCCGAATTTCCCCGTAACTTTCGACAAACCGCCCAAAATAGGCAGGCTGAAGCTTACACTCGAGTGATTGGGATCCACGGCGAGCGGTGCCGAGGCCGCGTACGCCGCGACCCAAAGCGTTGCGACCAGAGCGGTCGCAAAGATCTTCTTGAACATAATTTTCTCTACCTCTGGTTCTAATTTCTTTGCCAATTCTATTCCGCGGGAATGATGCGGCCGCGGCATTCGCCAAGGCCGATGCGTCGGAATCCTTCCCGTTCGCAGTAGCCCTTCATAATGATCTCATCGCCGTCCTCGAGGAAACGCCTTTGTTCGCCCGACGGCAGGTCGATCGGCTCTTTGCCACGCCACGTGAGTTCCAGCAGGCAGCCGCGTTGATCCTTGTCCTTTCCGCTGACGGTTCCCGTCGCCATCAGATCGCCCGTCTGCAGGTTGCAGCCGTTCGAGGCATGATGAGTGAGCATCTGGCCGATCGTCCAATAGAGGTCTTTCGTATTCGAACGGCTCAGACGAAAAGGCTCGATATTCTCGTTCCGCATCTTTTCGGATTGGATATAGACCTCGAGGTTGATATCCAGCCCGCCGAATTTGCGATCCTGCTCGCTGTTCAGATATTCGAGCGGCTGCGGATCGTCCGAGGCACGTTCAAATGCCCCAGTTCGGAAAGGTGCAAGTGCCTCCATTGTAACAACATACGGCGAAATGGCGGTGGTGAAACTCTTGGCGAGGAAAGGGCCGAGCGGCTGATATTCCCATGCCTGAATGTCGCGTGCCGACCAGTCGTTCACCAAGCAAACGCCGAAAATATGATCCTCCGCATCCTTGATGTCTATCGGTGTCCCCAGCTCGTTCCCGCGCCCGACAAAAAAGCCAAGCTCCGTCTCGTAATCCAAGCTTCGAGAGGGCACATAGACCGGCGGGTTATCCGCATCGCTGCGATTTTGGCCGTGCGGGCGTTTAACGTCCGTCCCTGACATCACAATGCTCGATACACGGCCGTGATAACCGATCGGCACGTACTTATAGTTCGGCATCAAAGGGTTGTCAGGCCTGAACATCGACCCGACATTCGTCGCATGATAGATCGAGCAGTAAAAATCGGTGTAATCGCCGATGACGGCCGGAACGTCCTCGAGGGCGCATTCGTCGGCGGGCACGAGATGCGGCTCGACACGCTGCCGGTAGGCCGAACCTTCACGAAGGAATTCGGAGAGCCGCTGCCTCAATGCCCCGCGTTCCGCCGCAGGAAATTCCATAATGCCGTCCAAAAGGCTCCAGAACCGGTCGCTGCCGAGCGACTCCGAGTCGAATTCATCGAGCAGGCCGGCGTCGGCACACGCATCCACATTGAGGATCGAATTGCCGATCCGTACGCCGATGTGTATCTGGTCATCCACACGATCCGACCAAAACACACAGAACGGCAGGTTCTGAATAGGAAAATCCGTCAGTGGCTCATTTGCCGAACCCACCCAACTCCTCAGCGTCGGGTCATGTGTTTCATTGATCTCGTATGTCATTATTCTTTAACTGCAAAAAGATCGGCGACGGCAGAATCGATCCGTACGAAGCCGCATCAGAGGACGCCAAGAATCCGCAGGTCGGCAACCGGCTCCTCGAATGAACACGAACCGAATGCATGAATACCGCGTGTCCGTAAATTGTTGATCTTAGCAAGGTTAAGTGCGTAGTCCTTGCGCCATGTGATCTCCGATCCGGTAAATTCGAATGCTTCCGCTGCCTCCTCGTGCATCACATCTTCAAGCAGGCTGCTGCGATATGCGTCCAAAGCAAAGCCGGTCATTACGAAAAGATTAAGAAATCCGTTCATTGTTCCCTTAGGGCCGTCAGACTCGTAGGTCAGCGGACGGAAACAGCGTATCGGATGGTGCAGCCCGGCAGTCGCCTTGAACGGCACATCGGCAGCAATACACGCTTCAACGAACCGCACTATATCAGCGGTCTGCGGAAACGCTTCCGGCACTATGCCGCCCGTCCTAATCTTTGCTCGGTGGCCGAATGACGCAACCGCGGACAGCATACCTGCAAGGTCGCTCTTCGGGTCCAACTCAAAATAGACCGTAAGGTTTTGAGGCAGTCGTCTCGAAAGCACTTCGATCTCGAACGGAGCACTGACCTTGACCTCAACAGTGTCACAAACGATATCGGGGCCGAATTCCCTGTTGAATAGATGTATCGTCTTTACCGAAGCTTCGTGATCCTCAGTGGCGACACCCGCGAGATGCCAGCCTGCCCCTTCATCCAACTCGAGATCGACAAGCGTTTCGCGGAATTCTGAAAGGCGAGCAGCACTTACGACGAACCGGCCAAGCATCCACGCATTGCCGCTGGTGCGGTATGCCGCATAATTTCCGATAGCCTCGGCCATCGAAACTGCCGACGGCGGAAACAAGCCCGCATAATCGACCGCACCCGCCAATAAATGGCGTGCAGACTCGGGAACATTCGATGCGGGCCTGTCGGTCATGATCGCGAACAAAGGTCGAACCTTAATAATATGCAGAGTTCGCCGATTATTCAACCGTATCCGATCTGCTTGATTTTCGCAGGAATATTGATGTAGTCTTGCTTGAAATCGGGACATTTTCGATCGACTAATGCGTGTTTTGGGTATCGATCCCGGCAGTGAAACGCTCGGGTGGGGAGTTGTTGACGGCAAAGGGTCTAAGTACGCCCTTGTCGCCTACGGCACCGTCAGATCGGACCGCAGGGATGATTTCTCAAAGCGTTTGCTCCATATCTATAACAACGTTGCAGAGATCATGGCCGAACATTCACCCGATGTACTTTCGGTCGAGGACACGTTCTACGCAGCGAACGCACAGGTCGCACTCAAACTTGGGCAGGTTCGCGGCATTATGCTTTTGCTGGCCGAACAACGCGGAATTCCCATAGCACAATATGCACCGCGTTTGATAAAGCAAACCGTGGTCGGGAACGGAAATGCGGAGAAGCATCAGGTAGGCCAAATGGTCAAGATACTCCTCGGCCTTGCCGCGGTGCCCACGCCGCATGATGCGGCCGACGCGCTTGCCATCGCGATATGCCACTTTCACCACGCCGGCACTCAACAACGGATCCAAGCTGCTGCCATTCGAAGGAGGTGATATGAGGCTCCTGAAATATGCTCTTCTCGTAAGTATCGTTGCCATCGTGTGCGGACAAGCGAATGCTCAAACCAAGCCGCGCCCGGCCAAACGGGCGCCGCAGGCAAAGGCCAACTCGATCCCGAGATCGGGAGTTGTTATCGACGAAACGCTATCCGTGCTTCGAAAAGAGCCAAGTCTTTACGCCGAGCAGGTTCATCGGATGCAGCGCGGACGCAAGGTGCAGATTTTAGGACGCGCCGAAGCGGACGGCGTTACCTTTTACAAAGTGGTGGTTCCGCCGAAGAATTACGGCTGGGTGCAATCCGATGCCGTATTTACGGCATCACGGCAAGGTGATGAAGATAGATTCAAGCAGCTGCTTGGCCAGATGAGCGGATTTGATCAGATCGAAATGATCGCGGAGTTCTTCTCGTTATATCCAGATTCAAAATACCGGCCCGAGCTGCTCCTGCTTTTCGGCAACAGTATCGAGGCGATGGCTCCTTCACTTTCCAAGACCGCAGCCGGCCGTTTGAAAAAGGGTGAGATGGAGGCTTCCGGTGCTCCGATCCACAGCTATTACCTAAACTTCAACTATCTTGACCGGTATCGGAAGCTGGGGATCATCTTCTTGTTCGACCCAAAGGCGAAACAATATCACTACGACGGAGCGAGCTGGCTGGAGATACTAAAGCGTTTCCCTGACTCAGCTCAAGCCGCCGATGCGCAAAAACGCGTTAACGACCTTAAAGCCATCATGGGTGTCCGTTAGCTTTTCATCGCGCAGGCGATCTCGGCGGCAACGCCGGCGTTATTCTTCAAGAGTTCGATGTTTGCCGTGAGTGTTCGGCCGCCGCTTCTCGACGACATCTCGCTCAAAAGGAACGGCGTGATATCCTTCCCGCGAATACCGCGCTCATCCGCAAGTGCCATCGCATCCGCAAGAATACCCTCAACCTCGGCCCTTTCAAGCTCCGATGCCTTCGGCACCGGTACCGTAACAAGTATCGCGTTCCTAAGGCCCGCCGCATCACGAGCCTCAGCGATACGGGCAACGTCATCAGCGCTCTCTACGCGTTCGTCGATACTAAGCCCGCTCGTTCGTGAGTAGAAAGCAGGCAGTTCGTCGCATTGCCAGCCAAGCACGGTAACGCCGTTGGTCTCAAGCCATTCGCGGGTCGCCGGCAGATCGAGCACGATCTTGGCTCCGGAGCAGACGACAACGATCGGTGTTTGGGCGAGCTCAGGCAGGTCCGCAGAAATATCTTTGTCGTAGCCGCGATGAACGCCGCCGATACCGCCCGTCGCAAAGACCTTGATACCGGCAGCATTTGCGAAGAACGATGTTGTTGCGACCGTTGTGGCGCAATTCAATTTACGTGCGATCGCCACGGGAATGTCGCGGCGCGATATCTTGCGAATATCCTTTTCGGCAGCAAGAAATTCCAACTCTTTATCGCTGATACCGACCCGAATCTGACCGTTCAGCACAGCAATCGTCGCAGGAACAGCACCGCCGCTGCGAACAGCTTCTTCAAGAGCACGAGCGGTCTCTAGATTTCGCGGATATGGCAGGCCGTGCGAGATAACGGTCGATTCCAATGCTACTAGCGGCCGGCCGTTTTCTTTCGCATCGGCTGCCTCATTTCCAAATTCCGGATCCATATACAATTACCTTACCAGCGTGCCGATACGGCCCAGGCGCGGATGGGTGATGCAGCCGAAAAGATCGCCGTTCGAAGCTCCGCGGTCACATGACCAATAAACGAACATCGCCCTGCCGATGATCAGCCCACGCGGCACAAATCCCCAATACCGGCTGTCCTCGCTGTTGTCGCGGCTGTCGCCCATTACAAAAAAGCTGTTCTCCGGCACGACCATTTTCTTTCCGGCGATACCGAATTCCATGCCTTCGCGCGAGACATGCTGACCGGCCCTTATCGGCTCCATCGTCCTTCGCGAATAATAGACGGTCCACTTATCATCGGGTTTCCTTCCCTCGAATTCGTGCACATCAAGCGCCGACAGGTTGTCGGGAGCGTCACCGATCATGCGGTGTTCCGGCAGCAGTTCGCCATTAATATAAACGCTGTTATCCTTGAACTCCACCGTTTCGCCCGGAAGGCCGATGACACGTTTTACATAGTTGATCTGATAAGGGACGATCGGCGGCCGCCTCGACGAGTCTAGATCAGGATGCAGCTTGTTGCCGGGATATTTGAAAACGATGATGTCGCCGCGCTCGATCTCACGCTGCGGCAGGAACGGCAAACTGCCGCCGCCGGGCGTGAATATGAACTTATTTACAAGCAGGTAATCACCAACGAGGATGGTATTCTGCATCGAGCCGGTCGGAACCGTAACGGCCTGCAGAATGAACGTCATACCGAAGATCGCCATGATCAAAGTTACGACGAACGACTCGAAATATTCGCGGATCTGCGACTTAGGCGGCCCGAGAGATCTCGGTGTCTCGGTCTTTTCTATTTCCTCTTTATCAGTACTCATAGATACGCGTCAGCGACGCGGTGCTGCATCCTTTGTTGCTGCCGCAGCTTGCTTTCGGATGATCTCTAATGCCGCGGCAGCCGCCTGCATTTCGGCTGCCTTTCGCGAGCTGCCGCTGCCGCCCGAACTGCCGCCCGTCCACACTGCCTCAACAAAAAAGACACGCTGATGCGGCGGCCCCTCCGTTCGGATTACATTGTATCGCGGCGTTTCGAGTTTTTCAGCCTGCAGCGTCTCTTGCAGCATGCTCTTGAAGTCAACGGCCGCATCCGGAGTGGAATTCTTCAGGTCTTCGGCGAAAATACCGCTCACAAAAACCCTTGCTGCCGTATAGCCGCCGTCCAAAAATACCGCTCCTATCACAGCTTCGAGCGTATTTGCGAGCAGAGTGCTTCTTTTTCGCCCGCCCGTACGTTCTTCGCCTTTGCCCATACGCACGAACCGCCCGAGTTCGATCTCGCCGGCAAGGCGCGCAAGAGTGGCCGTACTTACGAGATGATGCTTCATCAAGGTCAGCGCTCCTTCACTCTTTCCCGGATGCGAACGATACAATTGCTCAGCTATTACAAGCCCAAGTACCGAATCGCCGATGAACTCCAGCGACTCGTTCTCGGCTTCGTGCTTTTCAGAATCGGTCGCATCCGGCATCACCTCAAAGATCCATGATCGGTGCGAAACAGCACGTTCAAGCCACGCAATATCCTTGAATCGGTGACCGGTAAGAGCCTCGAGTTGTGCGATCTTTGCGTCCACTGAAATCAAAAACCGGACGCCTCACAGAGGCGCCCGGCCAATTATACTAGAAACTGCACCGCCTTACCGCGCGGCCTTACGCACTTTTGCGACCGAAGGCTTCGCCGGAACTGTCTTCGCGGCTGGTTTTGTTGCCGGAACAGCGGACGGCTTTGGCGCAGCAGGCGTCGGAGTCGTCGGTGGCGTGACCGTCTCAGAGGCCGTTGTCGGTTCGTCCACAACAGGCGCGATCGGCGTCGAAGGTGCAACCATCGGCTTTGCTGCGATCGTCTTGATCAGAGCATCTGCACCGTCGGGCTTCTCATAGCGGATCTCATAGATATCCTTGAAGGATTTCAAGACGCCGTCCTTGTAAGCCTTCTGCTTAGGATCGTCTCCTGCCTTTTCGTATGCACGGGCATAGGCATCGAGTGCACGGTCTGCAACTCCACGCAAAATGCCGACCTGTGCCTTAAGAGCATCCGTCTTTTGCTGTTTCACTTCTGTAGAATCAGCCTTATCGTCAACCGCCGGCAATGCCTTCAGTTTGGTGATCTCAGCATTGAGTTGGTCAACGTAGTAAGACGCAATACCGCTATAGATATTAGCCGCAGTATTCGCCTTGCTGTCGATCTTCGTTACCTTGTAAAGATAGTCAGCCCCCTCCTTCTTTTGCTTCTTATCAAAGGTCAGGAGATAACCGACAGTGTAGTTCAGCCAGCCGAGAGCGTTATTCTTGCTGCCGTAGTTGAACTCGCCGTAGCCGTACATTTCAACCTTCTTCCACGATTTTGTCGGAGCATCATAAATGGTGAGCTGGAAAGGCTTGTTCGCTTCAAGGTCGGCAATGCCCTGCTTCGCGAACTTGATGGTGTCGTCATTGAATTTCGGATTCCCCTTCTGACTCTCGTCAAGGCCGATCGAGCCGAGAACGAGTTCGAACGGGCGGTAATCCTCAGGCCATTTGGCAAGAGCTTCCTTTGCCGCCGCATAGACCTGATCCCAATTCTTCGCCTTCATTCCCTGATCGAAACGAACTTCAACGTCCGTTCGCTGCTGATTGTCGATGGCTGACGCAAGGTTCTTCTCCCATTTCGGAACATTTGCCTTGACCCAGTCGGCCTGATCTTTCTGGCCATCGCAATTCGAGTATTTCTCGATCCATGACTTAGCGGTCTCAATGACCTTTTTGCGTGTGGGAATATCTTTTTTCTGATAGTCGTCGAGAATCGTCTGATAAACAGTAGAAGCGTCAGTACACGGGTCGGGCGTAGAGCCTTGAGCGTAAACAAGCGTTGTGCCGGCAACTAAAAGTGTCATCAGTGATGCACCGAAAAACATCTGTCTAAAGGTTGTTTTCATTTATCTTAATTCCTCCGCCAAACCATGTCGGCAATCTATCTGTTCTCCGCGCACCCGAGATACTCGGTTTCGCGTGAACTCAGATGAATCGCAAAAAAGATTAGTTGCTAATTGTTCGCAACGAAAAATTTCGCGAATGAACGGAATTCACGCGGGAATGCGAGAAAACTAAATAATCCTGTAATTTGCCCGACCGTGTCAAGCGTGAGAGATGCAGAATGTGTCCGCCGCAACCAGGCAACAACGGTCAAAACCGCTGTTACTGTTTCACGACGCGTTCGCGCTTTTTCTTTCCGGCATCGTTGGTTATCGTGGTTGTCGTGCCGTCCTTGGAATAGGTGATAACAACGGGCGGGAACAGCGGTTGAGCATCGCCCGTCCGCTGAACAAGCTTCTTATCGTCGGACCTTGGAGCACTCGGGACGATTATCACGCTCCGGCCATCCTGATCCGCGGGCTGTGCCGCTTGACCGGCAACCATTGAACTCGCATCGGCGGCATCGTCCTCGCCCTCTTCGTCAGCCGCCTTTGCCGCTGTCGCATTCATCACATTCTGCTTAGGCTGCAGGTGGAATTCGGTCTGTGCCAAATTGCGATCCGTCCGAACGATCTGTGAACCCAGCGCCCTATAGATCTGTCCGGCGACTGCCGCCGCATATCGTCCGCGTTCCTTTTGGCCTCTGAGGATGACAGCAACGGCATATTTTGGCTGCTCGATCGGAGCAACTGATGTAAAGAGGCCTACCCACGAACCTTTATCGATACACGAGCCGGTTTTGCCCGCAATGCCCTGCGAGGCATCAACTCCGCGATGTGCGGTGCCGTATTCGGCAGCTCCCATCATTCCCGGAATCATGCGGCGGACATTTTGCTGCGGCAGGTTGACCTCAGCTTTGACGACAGGCTGAAAGCGTGTTTGTTCGGTCGTATTTCGCGGAATACGCGGAAGCACTCGATGCCCGCCGTTCGTGATCGCAGCCGCCATCACCGCAAGCTGAATGGTCGATACCTCGGTATCATCACCATGGGAATAAATGCGTGCGCTATCATTCAGGATCGGAAGCCTTCCGGGAGTTTCTCCATCCAGATTGATGCCTGTCGGCTCGCCGAGGCCGTATTTATGGCCATATTCGACCAACTTAGCGTTGCCGAGCTGTGCTCCTACACGCTGGAAATATGTATTGTCAGAGAATGCAATGGCCTCATCAAGGTCTCGCCGCGTAACTGTATTGCGAACTGAGCCGTCCACCTTGCTGATAACGCCCTCGTTCAGGCCCGCAGCGGCAGTTACGAGCTTGATTGTCGAACAAGGCCGGATTGCCGAACGAACCGCCCAATTCTGATTGACTATGGTCAGTACCTTACCGGTCTGGGCTTCCATAACGACCACCGAACCCGCGTGGTCGCCAAGAGCATTGATCGCAACTCGGCGAATAGCCGGATCCTCGCCCTCAGTGTTGTCCCGGGCGATGTTCTCGACCGTCTCTGTTCGAAGCCCGCGCTCAAAAGCGAGCTTTCGTGCTATCGCCTCACGCCTTGCAGCTTCGCGGCGGCGCTGCTCCTCTATGATCGCTGCGCGACGTTCGGCTTCTTTACGGCGGCGTTCTGCCGCATCCTTCTTTGATTCCGCGCGTTTTGCCTTCGGGTTGTCCTTTTTCGCTTTTGCATTGGCCAAGTGTTTGTCATCGTTCTTTGAACGTTTGTCGGCCGAGCGGTCCTTGGCGGCATCTTTTTTGGTATTCTTCGAGGTGGCGTTTTTATGCTTAGCATCCGCCTTGTTGCTTGTTTTGGTCGGTGTTGCCTTTTTTCCGGCAGTTTTTGACTGTGCGTTGATATCCGAAGACGCAGCAAAAAGCACCGTGAACATTGCTAATATCGCAACGGCACGGAATTTCTCGAAAAACATAAATTTCATGCTTTACCTCTGTCTGATGTTTGAACGGAATGCAAAAGAAACCATTGAAAAACGCGGAAGGGAAACTTCGTCGCACGCAAAGCCCGCGAATTTGCTTTCAAGCTGAAAGAAACTATAACATTCAAGCGATATCATGGCAAGTAGTAATTATCAGAGATCCTTTTCGGGTTTATGAATTTTCTTTATACATTCAGAGGAAGGCTTCTGCTTATCTTGGCTTTGCTTCTGATCGCAACACTGGGCATCCAATATTATCTGAATCTTGTTGCGCAGCGTGAGAACATCGACCTGCGTGAAGCCCAAACACGAGCCCTGGTTGCAGGTGTGGCACTCGGCTCTAACGGCATCACATCAAGCGACTATATGTCCGACATCGTCGATCGTGACGGCCAGACCTTCTTCGATCGTGATGCCCGCAAGCGTATCAAGGATGTAATAATAATTGATAACAAGTGGCAGATACGCGACAGCCTCGACCCGCAACTTGCACCGCGAATGGAGAACGGCACGGCCGTTTACAGAAAACTCTCAGAGCTGACTGACCTGCCGCGTTTGATCGAAGCCGACCGGCTCGGCCCTGATATTGCATCCTTTCCCAATCACGGTGTCGGAAGCGATATCAGCGATGATGAGGCTCATGCGATCCCAGTAAACACAACGACCGACGGACGCTGGTACATCATCGTTCTGCTAAAGAATGACCGAAGCCAAGCTGCATGGCAGGCAGCGCGTCCGCTTGTTTATACGCTGGGGATCCTCCTCGTCTCATCGCTGATCACTTTCCTGCTCGTGTGGAGATTTACTGCACCGATCACGGATCTGTCCGATGCCGCAAGACGCGTAGCAAATGGTGACCTCTCAGTCAGGGTGCGGACGGGCCGCCGCAACGAGCTTGGCATCCTAGCAGGCAATTTCAATGAAATGACGGCCGAACTTGAGCGAAAGCGCAATATCGAGACACAGCTTCAGCAAGCCGAGAAATCCGCCGTTGTCGGACGGCTGGGGTCTGCGATCGCTCACGAGATACGCAACCCGCTAAACTACATTAACCTGACCCTCGATCACCTTCGGAACAAATACAGCCCCGCCGATCCGGACAAGAAGGCCGAATTCCAGAAACTGACGTCGCAGCTAAAGGGCGAGGTTGCAAGGATTAACCGGCAGATATCTGATTTCTTGGCATATTCGCGTCCGGTCAACGCCGATCTGAAACCCATTAAGGCGCGTGACGTGATAGCCGAATCGCTGCGGCTCATCGGCCCTCAAGCAGATGAGAACAATGTAACGGTTGGCGTCATCGAACACGAGGGTGTGCCTAACATTTTGGGCGATGTAGAGTTCCTACGCTCTGTTTTCAACAATCTTCTTGTGAATGCAGTGCAGGCAATTGGCAACAACGGCGGATACATTTCGATCAAAATAAGTGCAGAGGACCAGAGCCGGTTTGTCGATTTCGAGGTTGCCGACACCGGACCGGGCATCGCAAAAGAAGATATAGCCAAGATCTTTGAGCCGTATTTTTCAACAAAAGAGACCGGCACGGGCCTTGGGCTGGCGATCGCGCAAAAGGTCGTTGAGATGCACGGCGGCACGATCGAGGTCGAGCAGGCTGAGAGCGGCGGCACCAAGTTCATCGTCCGGCTGCTGAAAGAAAATCAAAGCAAAAATTGATGAAATCGTGATATATTCTTTTTTCGATCCTATGTATCCCAGACATTCTGCGAACAAACTATTTCTATGAGAATGCTAATAACCGGCGGTGCCGGATTTATCGGAAGCCATTTGGCAGACAGGCTCCTCGACGAAGGGCACGAAGTAACCGTCATCGATGACCTTTCTACGGGACGGTATGCCAACATCTCTCACCTCGAGGGTCATCCGCGCTTTGAACTTATCATCGACACGGTGCTGAATGACAAGTTGATGGAGCGTCTCATTCGTGATACTGACCGCGTCTTTCACATGGCAAGCGCGGTCGGCGTACGGCTGATAATGGAGCAGCCCGTAAAGACGATAAACACGATCTTTCACGGAACGGACGTTATTCTGAAATTCTGTTCACGTTACCGCAAACGTGTCCTGGTGCCAAGCACGTCAGAGGTTTACGGAAAAGGCGTCTCGGTACCTTTTAACGAGAACGATGACCTGTTGACCGGCGCGACGGACAAACATCGCTGGGCTTACGCTTGTGCTAAAACATTGGACGAATTTCTCGCCCTTGCCCACTGGAAAGAAACACAGCTGCCGGTCGTCGTCGTTCGCCTTTTCAACACTGTCGGACCGCGACAAACGGGACAATACGGGATGGTCGTGCCAAGATTCGTGCGGGCCGCTCTCCACAACGAACCAATCGAAGTACACGGCGACGGAACGCAGTCGCGATGTTTCGGCCATGTGGCTGATGTCGTTGACGGTCTGGTGAAATTACTGGAAACCCCAGAATGCTTCGGCCAGGTGATCAACCTCGGCAATAATGAAGAAGTTTCGATCCTCGATCTTGCAAAGCGCGCCATTGAATATGCCGGCAGCACGAGCTCCATCGAGTTCATCCCGTATGAGCAGGTTTACGGCGAGGGTTTTGAGGATATGGCGCGCCGCGTCCCCGATCTTCAGAAGGCAAAACGATTGATCGGTTACCAGCCAACCCGAACCCTGAATGACATCATCAATGATGTTGCTGCCGGATTTGGAGGAAGTGCCGCGAAGCAAAGACAAAATGCGTAAAGTCCTGATCTCGATCTTTCTGCTCCTGCCGCTTGTAGCCGTCGGCTACGGACAGGATACAGGCGGTGTAAAAGGCAAGGTGCGTACCTCGTCCGGAGGCGGCATTGCCGGTGCAAGTGTTACCGCGCGCCAAGACGGCAAGGATATTCGCTCGGCAACCTCAGATAAGAAAGGCGATTTTGTACTGGATGGGCTTCGGCCGGGCCTTTATAATCTCGTCTTCGAGGCGGCCGGCTATTCTAACGGAGTGCTCTACAATGTCGAGGTCAAAAAGAAAAAAGTGGCCGACCTTGGCGATCGTTTAATGCTGACCGTCGATCGCGGTACGCAGGTGCTCGTCCATACAAGCGTCTTTTATTCGGACGGCACGAGCATTACTGCTGCAAAGGTTGAATTGTTCAATGTCAATTCGGACGGAACGACTCGGAGGTTGGCGACCGGAACGACCAATATCAGCGGCGAATATACGTTCCACTTGAAGGAAGGAACCGCGAAACTACGCATAACCGCATCGGCTAACGGCGTTTCTGCTTCGAAAGATATCGACGTAAGCGAGGCGGCCATTTATCGCCTCGCCATTTCCCTGAATACAACACGCCGCTGAAAACCGTTAATTGACGGTATCGCTGACCTCATCGGGCGGCAGTCCGTTATTAAAGCTTGCCTGATCGGTAACGATCAACGGCATTTCGTCAAGCAGAACGGTATTGGCGACGGTCTGAACCCAGTATGTGCCTGCGGCCGGGAATACAACATTCACAAAGAATGAGACATTGTCGGTAAAGCCTCCCGGTGCAAGGTCGATCGTCGTCGGCTGTGAGCTTACGACCAAATTTGACTTGTCCGGCGAGAGTATTCTCACCTCAGTTTGATGCGAACCTTCGCCACGCCAATGGTTTATCACTGCAAATTTTATCAGCGAAACCGGAAGCTTCTCGACCATTATGTTCTGAAAGATGCCCATAAGCGAGATCTTATTACCCATTTCGATACGAACATCATCGCACAGCAGCGTGTATTCGAGTTTTAGTTCAGGAATGTTTGCCATTTTATTTTCCTTTTAGAATGCACCGTGGTTCTTGAACCACGATCGGAGTTTAGCCCAAGCATCCTCCGATGCTTCTTTGTTATAACTTGCGCGATAGTCCGCATGAAAGCCGTGTTCAGCGTTCGGATAGATCACGATCTCGGAGCCTGAGCCGTATTTCGCCAGCTCGTTCTCGAAACGCCCGACACCGTCAAGCGATATTCCTTTATCAAGGCCTCCGAAAAAGCCGATGACCGGCACCTTCAATTCCTTAACATGATCCATAGGTGTGGTCGGCTGCGCTTTATTCACAGGCGAATTCGGAGTCGGCACGACGCGGCCGTACCAAGCGGCTCCGGCTTTGACCTTTGGGTTATGAGCAGCATACATCCATACTGTTCTTCCGCCCCAGCAGAAACCTGTTATCGAGAGCTTCTTTTCCTTTCCGCCGTTCTTGCCTGCCCATTTTACTGCCGAGTCGATGTCGGCCAGCGACTGTGTGTCAGGTATCTGCGAGAAGATCTTCATATTGATCTCACGCGGGTCCCGAAGATCCTTGACCTCGCCTTGACGAGCGTATAATGCCGGTGCGACTGCCATGCAGCCGAGTTTCGCAAAGCGGCGGCAGACATCCTGTATCCACTCGTTGACGCCGAAGATCTCATGAATAACGATCACGATCGGGAATTTGCCGCCCTTCTTATCAGGCATTGCACGATACGCGGGCATCAGTCCGTCGGCGACCGGAATTTTCACTTCGCCGGCAACAAGGCCCTTGCCATCGGTCGTGATCTTGGTCTGTGCGGCTATCGGTTCGACGGCGGCGCCGTAAATGCCCGCCGCAAGTATCGTTGTAACCAAAAATTCCCTTCTGTTTAAGGCCGGAGCATCCGGTATCGAGTTGATTATATCTTCCTTCATCTCAATTTTTCTCCTGAAATATCGATCCTCCCCTTTTAAGTATCAAACTACAAGAGTATAATTATTCTAACTACAAGGGGCATGTTTACATATTTTCTAATCGGACTTTCGCTAGTGCTTGTTGTTCTTGCCGGCATGCAGATGGTTCATCTGTTCTGCTTGGATCGTGCGATCCGCGAGAAGAAGCAGCAAGTACGCGATATGGAACGTGCCAATAAGAAACTCCGCGAACGTCTGACTCTTGCTGAAGAGAAGGTGAGCGAGCAGGCCGAACTCATCGCCAAGATCATGCCCGACTACTCATCGAATGAGGATACGTGGGCAGAGATAATTGACGAGATATGACCTCGCCGGCAAATTAGGATATCAAACCTCAAGATGTGCGATCGTGGCTCCCCAACTGCCTGAGAACTCCGGCGCATTCTTGAACTCGCTTACAAAGTGCGTTTCAGCAAGCACATTACGCACGATCTCACGCTGCACGCCAATGCCCTTTCCATGAATGATCCGGACTATTTTGAACCCTTTCTTGTGAGCCTCGATCAGATAGGCTTCGACAACCGCCCGAACCTCACTTGGATGGAATGAATGGAGATCGAGCGAATCGGTTATCTCGATCTCAAAAGGCTCCTCACCACTATCGGTTCTATTCTCAGCCACTATTTTTTCTTCGGCGGCGTAGTTTGATACTGTGCGATATCTTCCGGCGGCACAACCTTCATTCGATTCTTATCACGCGATACATTAAAGATCTTTGTATCGAGCGAGCCGTTCGGGCTTCGCAGCTGCATCGAGAACGTCTTGTTATCGCCTTTGCCTTCAACTTTCAGCGGCAGCATACCCCAAACCTCTGTATTATTCGGCGTACGCCACACCGTGTAATAGCTCTGGTCGTATTTATCGAACGCCAATACCAAAATGCCGTCAAAGTCCGGTTCGACACCATCGATGGCCTTGACCGCATTCGTCCGCGTGAGAATAACCCAACTTCCCGGCGTGCCCGATCTACCGCTGCCGTTGGTGTCGGCATCCAACCGCTGCCATGTTACGAATTTGCGATTATTCTGCTGGAAGAAAACGATATCGCTCGGAACCTGCAGTTCGACCTGACGGCCGAACAGCCATCCCGCCGGTGCGGGCGAGACTGACGGATCGAGCCTGACAAGGTACCAAATATCGTACTTGTCCTGTATATTATCCGGCTCGCCGGCCTCTTTTGCGGCCTCAATGTCAGCATTCTTGGTACGCTTGCCGGTTTTCCGCTGTCCTTTCGGAGCATCATCGACATCGGGCACTTCCTCTTTCGGTACGAACTTCCAATCCATGATGTCGAATGTCGAACCGTTCGCAAGCTTGAACAGTACGTTCTCCGGATTCATGTCGGACGCAGCACGCAGGTTCGAAGCTGAACGGATCATACCTGCGGCCTGCGGGGCTTCACCCTGAAAGTCCTCCGCCAATTTCTTACTGCGTTCAAGCGTCTCACTCGTAATGACGTTCTGTGCCTCGATCCATCCTTCGGTTTGCGCATCGTCATGCGCGCGAACACGGTACCAGTAAAGGCCTTTAATGTCCGGAGATTCGACCTGATCGAGCACGTCCAGCTTATCGCCGCGTTTGACCTCCAAAAGATCTGCTGCGACCACAGCAAAGGATGTTCGTATCTGTGCCGTTTTTGCGATCACGGTCGCCGTATCGCTTGCACCAAAAACGCCGGCGACACCGCTTACGGATTGATCTATAACGGTACATCCGCCTGCAAAAAGCGAAAAGACAAGCAGTAAAAGAATTGGTAAAGCCCTTAAATTCATTTCAGGTCCTTCGTTGAACTTCGCCAAGCATTATAACCCAATTTGTCGAGCAACGCCTTTTGCCGCGACGAGAGCTTCTGCATGGCAGAGAGCTTATGGGCCGTCCCCGCGACTGCATCTGCGATGCCGCACTTCCCGAGCAGTTGGATGACATTAACGGCCGGAACGTCTCGCTTTGCTGTAACCAAGGCATCAACAAGCGGTGTCAGTTCACCATATTTTCCGAATTCGGCAAGCAGCGCCTGCGTTGCATCACGTCCGGGCCTATTCATCGGATACGCACGATAAAGCTCCCGCAGTATGTCCTCGAATGAGGACTTGCCGTTTGATCGCTCAAGCATTGCAATATCGAACAAAAAGGCGATCGTCAGCCCGCGTGCGTAAGTAAGAATGTTCGCCGCGACAGGTCCGCCGTACATCATGGTCAAATCCTGCTGCGGATACGCTGCCTCGATCGTCATAGCACGGCTGAGTGTATCCAGCATATCCTCGAACCTGATCGTCCCGGTGCGGACCGCGGTCAGAAGCGAAACATACTGAGCGGCTCCTTCATAAAACCAATCATACCTGCCGCTGAGAGCAACGCCGTTCGGAAACCAAAGATGAAACATCTCATGCCGAAGCTGCTCATTTAGCCTCTGAAGCGACTGCGAAGCGAACGGCATATCCGATGATGTGATAACTATCGTCGTGCCTCGTGTTTCCGCTTCCCATTGTCCGGGCGGCGTGCCCTGCGGCATTCGAAACATAACTACGGCCGGCTTCTCGGCTCTCAGCGGCCCGATCGACGCTGCGTAAATATTGCCGATCTTTGCAGCAACCGCGACCGCCTCCGCATCGCTGAACGGCCATTGATCGGCAATAATGAGTTCGACGTCATTCTGCCGCGCTCTTTGCGATGAACGCCTCCAATCCTTGCCGATAGGAATAACGCCTGCTGACGCATTTTGAAACGTAATAGCTTCGTTTTCCGAATGTTCTCCGGTAACGTTCCATTCGACCGGCAATTCTACTCGTACAGCAGCTCCGTCACGGCCGTTCTCAGGCAGCAGGTCGCCAAGCATCAGTATGCCGTTCGTCGCCGCGATCCACGACCGATGTGCCCGTAAGGCACCGATATCAGCACCCAAAACGGATACGGAATAAATGCACCTAACGACACCCTTAAGTGCGACGAATTGCCGCGGCCGAGCCTCCGTAACATCGCTCTTGCGGCCTTCGCGATCGAAACAATGCAACTCATCGGCAGCCCATGAGACTGTTTCCGGCAGTTTCACGATAAATACCGATTCGGAAAATACAGCATCGATCTTGGCTGAGTGTTTGGAAGGATCGGGTGAGATCGTTGCTGTAAGATGTTGAGCGTGGGCACCTAACGCACCAAGCAAGGAAACCAGAAACAGCAATAACGTACGCGCCAAACCCAACCTATTCCGCTTTCCGGCGTTTACTGATACCATCGTCCCTAATAGCTTTGTCTGTAAAGATTTGTAAATCAAGCAAATTTTCCCGCCATGCACCCGAATTTTCTTTGACATGCCGACACTGACAAGCATAAAATGCGGCTTTAGCACAAAGGGTACCAAAGGCATTTTCGGCCAACCGGGGTTAGACTGCAAATAGGATATGAGTTTGATAAAGATCATAATTTTTACGCTTGTGCTGGTTTTCAGCCTTCTGTTTCTCGGGCGACTGTTTTAAGTGCGGTACGCACCGACAGGCCATTTACTGAGATCAAGAGGCTTGGAACGGCGTACTGTGCGTAAGCCTCGCAGCTGAATTTGGCGGCCATCGCAGGCCGCCTTTTTTATGTCAGAGCTAAGAAAGATAACGCGTGCGCTGATAAGCGTTTCGGATAAGACAGGCCTGCTGCCGCTTGCTCAGGATTTGACGTTACGCGGTGTCGAGATCGTTTCAACCGGCGGCACTGCAGCGTTCCTTCGCAACAGCGGAATAACCGTAACCGATGTATCTGAAGTTACCGGTTTCCCTGAGATGATGGACGGCCGCGTAAAAACGCTCCATCCGCGGGTTCACGGAGCACTGCTTGCACTTCGCGATAACGCCGATCATGCCGCGTCGCTCAACGAACACGAGATCTCGCCGATCGACCTGCTTGTTGTCAACCTGTACCCGTTCGAGGCCGCGATCGCAAAGGCCGGAGCCACGTTGGAAGATGCCGTCGAGAATATCGACATCGGCGGGCCTGCGATGATCCGTTCGGCGGCGAAGAATTGGAGCAGCGTTGCCGTTGTTACCGATCCGGCGAGGTACGAAGGGATCATCAATGAATTAGCAGCGAATGACGGTTCGCTCTCGCTTGAGACACGAGCAGCGTTAGCGGCGGCGGCGTTCGCGCGCACCGCAGAATACGACACGGCGATCGCAGATTTCTTGAACGCACGGCAAGACAATGAACAGTTCCCGGAAACAGCAAGGCTCACGCTTGCAAAGGCCTCCGACCTGAGATACGGCGAAAATCCTCATCAAAAGGCGGCTCTCTACCGCACCGGCACGGGCGGCATCGCTTCTGCCGAACAGCTTCACGGCAAGGAAATGTCTTTCAACAATTACGTTGACGCTGATGCGGCATTCTCGCTGGTGAACGACTTTGACGAAACTGCCGTAGCGATCATCAAACACACAAATCCTTCCGGTGTCGGGATCGGGGAAACACCTGCCGCGGCATACAAAAAGGCTCTGTCAACGGATCCCGTATCGGCGTTCGGAGGCATAATCGCGTTCAATCGAAAAGTTGATGCTGAAGCGGCAAAAGCCGCGATCGAGATCTTTTCTGAAGTGATCATCGGGCCTGAATTCGACAATGAGGCTCTTGAAATATTTCGAACCAAGAAGAATTTACGGATACTCAAAGCCGCGTATGGAGATGTTTCAGCATCCGAGAGCCTCGAATACAAGCAGATATCAGGCGGCTTTCTTGTCCAAGACAAGGACGTCCGCGCCATCGCTGCCGACGAACTGCATATCGTGACCGAACGTACGCCCTCGGACGAAGAGTTTCGCTCGATGATGCTTGCGTGGAGGGTTTGCAAACACGTTAGGTCGAACGCCATCGTCCTGGCAAGTGCCGATCGAACACTCGGCGTCGGTGCCGGTCAGATGAATCGTGTGGATTCTGTCAGGATAGCGGCAATGCGTGCCGAGAGGTTCGATCTGCCGCTAAGCGGCTGTGCTCTCGCATCGGATGCATTCTTCCCGTTCCGCGATAATGTTGATGAAGCGGCTCGCATCGGCATAACCGCGATCATACAGCCCGGCGGCTCCGTCAGGGATGAAGAATGCATTGCCGCAGCCAACGAAACCGGCATCGCGATGGCGTTCACAGGCGTCCGTCATTTCAAGCATTAGCCGATCGGAAATATTTCTCTTGACAATATATTGTGGTAGTGTTAAAACTATTCACAATTTAGGACGACTGAAAGAACGCTCGGAAGGTGTTGTGAAAACGCATCCTTCGGCGTTTTTGTGCGCTCGGCAGATCACTTTCCTCCGTCCGCAAAGCCTGCCACGCTGATATCAGTGCCGTCGCTTGAAATACTGATCATTCCGTTATCGCCCGTTGTCAACACCGAAGCACCTGCATTCTGCCAACGCATTACTACATCATCATGCGGATGTCCGAAAGGAGAGTATCGGCCCACGGAGATGATCGCATATCTCGGACGAACCGCATCGACAAAGGGCTGCGTTGACGATGTGCGGCTGCCGTGATGAGGAGCCTTTACTACATCCGAAGCCGAAAGCATCCCTGTCGCGGCAAGTTCCGCCTCGGTTCGCCGTTCGATATCGCCGGTCAGCAGGAACGTATTGCTTCGGTAACGCAGCCGCAAAACAACTGAGTGGTTGTTATCCCAAACTGCGTTCGGGTCCGCGGCCGGAGCAGGATTTAAAACCTCGGCCGTAACACCGCCGATCTCGAATGTGTCGCCGCGCGCGATCATTTCGACAGGAATATTCCGTTTCCTAAGCTCAGCATCAAAAGCTGCAAATTCCGCGTCGCTCACCGGTGAGCGGGCGATATAGGCTGTGCCGATACCGAAATTGCGCACAACCTCGGTCAGCCCTTCAATATGGTCCGCATCCGCATGGGTCGCCAATATCCTGTCAATATACGAGTAGCCTTTGCTCCATAGAACGGGCGAGACGACGGCCTCGCCGATACCTTGAGTGTCGCGTTCGAACGCTTCAACACCTTCACCGCTTAGATAGTCAAATCTTCCGCCGCCGTCGATCAGCATGGTCCTTCCGTCGGGAAAAGTAATGAATATCGAATCGCCTTGCCCGACATCAATAAAGTCGATGTGCAGTTTCCCGTCCGGTCTTGACACGCTGAACGGATGCAGAATGATAATGCAGGCGAGGATCGGCGTCGCTGCGAGCGAAATCCGCGTTAAAAGGTACCTTCGTCGATCAGCTTTGCCGAGAGCGAAAGGGCTCCATTGAAAGGCCAATGCGGCAATGATGATGAGCGGTATGAAGTAGAGGAAATATACGGCAAACGCTGTATCATGATAAGCCGGTATCCTCGGTGACCATCCGCCGCTCGTAATTACCCGAGGCAGTGCGAGCATAAGCCCGTTCGCGGCGTCCGCGATGAGAAAGAACGGCCTGGCGAGCACACCTGCTATCAGCGTCAAAAACGATCCGATCACTGCCGCAAAACTCTCGACAGCCAAGATAGCTCCGACCCAGATATTCAGGATCACCGAGGCAAAGGGAACGCGGTGGAAGTAGATCACTGACAGCGGCAGCATACTTACCTGCACGATGAATGAGACGATAATGCCTTCGGCCGCGTAGCGAAGCAGCATCTGAGCCGAGCCTCTCACTCGGCCGCCAAAATACGGCCGTTTCTCGATCGTTCCCGTCCAGATATTGTCTTTCGAGGCGATATTCCACGCCAACGGATCCCAAACTGCGGTTTCACAGGCACGAAGAAGCCATTGCGGGACATTCGGCGGAAATGGCGAGGCTGCATCCGGCGTCCATGCGCCGATCGAATAGAGCTTTTTCAGCAGCGGCTGAGCGATGGCCACGATCGCGAAAACGCTTATCACGGTAAGCTGGAATGACGGCCCGAAAAGATCCGCCGGGCGCCATATAAGAAGGATAATGATGCATAGACCAAGCGAATTCAGCAGATCTGTTCGCCTGCCGACAACGTAAGCGAACATAAGAATTGTGAACATTATCGCTGCCCGCGTTACCGGAACTGCGGCTCCGACGCCAAGCGTGTATGCCCACAAGAAAGCGATCACGACGAGGAATTGGATCAACCTGTTTCGCGAAAGCCGTCGGATGAACCACAGCATCACGCCGCCGATGAATGTGATATGCAGGCCGGAAATGACAAGGATATGAAACGTGCCGCCGGCCCGAAACACATCGCCGGTGTCTTTATCCAGGAAATATTGGTCGCCGAGCAGGCTTGCTATCATCACGCCCGCAGTTTCCGGCCGAAGGTTCGCCTGAAAGCTTCGGATAAGCCGGCCGCGTACATCGTATGTCCAAGCTATCGGCAGAAATACGCTCTCATCCGCGATACGCTCGACAAGCAGAGGTGAGCGAACAGTCGCTGTCGCATCAATCCCCATACCGTCAAAAGCATCACGCGTGTTCCGTATGCCGGGATCGCGAAACTTATCCTCACGCTCAAGGCGACACAACACACGGATGCGTGATCCGTATCTGAGATCGCTGAGCGCGTCAATGCCGTCCTGCGAAGACGATGCAACGAACAGCCTCACGCGGCCGCTGACCTGCCTTTCCGCGCCCTTGAGTAAAAGTGTGTCAGCGTCCATTGTAATGAACGCACCTCCGATTGCCGGCTCCGGAGCAGCGGCAGCAACGCCTTCGACCTCGACAGGCGTTCGAGATGCGATCGCGCCGCTGTCGTAAAGCACTCTCAAGCGATCCGGTGAAATACTAAGCTGATCCGCGCGATATGCTGCCGCTCCCGCGCTGAGAAATGCGAAGCAAATAAGTATGGCTGCGACAGAAGTGCGGCTTACGAACGCGGCCGTGATGCCGAATGATGCGGCAAGGATAAGCGATACTTGGAAGCTGACGGCGGAGTAACGGCCCAGGGCAATACCGAGAGCGAAACAGCAAGCGAGAGTAAAGAGCGGACGCGGCGAGAAATTTCGGGAGCTCATTTTGGCCATCAGCGTCCTACTCGGCCTTTAGCGACGATCGTAGTTCGAAAAATCGCCGCTCGCTGATGCCGCGGATCAGCAAAAGGCCTTCGACACGGCGGAAAGGGCCGTTCGCCTCGCGAAAATCGACGATCGCCGCTGCTGTACGACGGCCGACATAGGGCATGTGTTCAAGCTGTTCGACGGTTGAGGTATTTATGTTCGCGCGCGGATCGCTCGCATCCGGTCGGGGCCGCTCGTAAACTACGCGTGAAGTACAGGCGGTACCGATCGCTGCCGACAGCAATATGAGGACAAAAAGCCGCATCGATATTCCCTTGATCGATGAGAATCTTAACCGACACAACCGCCCTTTTGCAATCGAGGCTCAGGCATCAACGCCGCGTGCACCTTCATCAAGGTCTTGCAGGTACTCGTATGCTTTATCCAGGATCGGGCGCGCTCGGGTTCCTCCGTCCATTTCACCGACAAAGCCCTCTGCAACCATCGCGTCGATGAGGGCGGCCGCGCGGCCATAGCCGATCCGAAGCTGCCGCTGAAGAAGGCTCGTCGATGCTTTCTTGAACTGAGCGAATAACCGCAGGGCGTCGTCAAAATAGACATCGCGACGGCCGGGCGATTCGCCGTCATCACTCACCTCTTCTTCGGTCTTTGTGATGGTAAGATCGTACTCGGGCCTGCCTTGGTTCTTTATGCTCTCAACAACCTTCTTGATCTCGTCCTCGTTGACGAACGCACCGTGGACACGCACAACCTGTGAATTACCGGGCGGCAAAAATAACATATCGCCTTGACCGAGGAGACGCTCGGCTCCGTTTCCGTCAATGATGGTGCGGCTGTCCACCCTTGACGACACGCGGAAAGAGATGCGCGACGGAAAATTCGCCTTGATAAGGCCCGTAATGACATCGACGGAAGGCCGCTGTGTTGCCAATACAAGGTGAATGCCGACCGCACGCGCCATCTGGGCAAGCCTTGTGATCGACTCCTCGACCTCTTTACCCGCAACCATCATCAGATCCGCAAGCTCATCGATGATTATCACGATATACGGCAGGTTTCGGTGCTTATCGCCGTTCTCGTCATACTGGCCGAGGTCATTTCGCCGTTTCGCTTCGACATTATAGCTGTCGATGTTGCGCACACCGTATCCGGCGAGGTCCTTGTAACGCTTCTCCATTTCGCGGACGGCCCACTTCAAGGCGGTTGCGGCTCGTTTCGGATCGGTTATGATCGGTACCGACAGATGAGGAATGTCCGCGTAAAGCCCTAATTCAAGCCGCTTTGGATCGACCATGATGAACTTCACTTGGTCGGGCTTAGCCTTGTAAAGGATCGACATTACAAGCGTGTTCACGCCAACCGATTTTCCGGCACCGGTTGCGCCGGCGATCAGAAGATGCGGCATTTTCGCGAGATCGGCGACGTATTTCGTGCCGTCGATTGTCTTGCCAAGCCCAAGCGTCAGCAGGCTCGATGCCTCTTTGAACTTCGGCGAATCGATCACGTCGCGCAGATAGATCATCTCGCGCTGTTTGTTTGGAACTTCGATACCGACGTATGCCTTTCCCGGTATGCGGTCGATGCGGATGGACGGCGCCGCAAGCGCCAGGCAAAGGTCGTCGGCCAAGCCCGTAACACGCGAGTATTTCACGCCGCTTGCAGGTTTGAACTCGAACGTTGTAACAACAGGCCCCGGCGAAATGTGCATTACCTTTCCCGGCACACTGAATTCTCCCGCCTTTTCCTCGAGCTGTATCGCAACACTGCGAAGCTCATCTTCCTTATGGCCGATCGAGGGCGGCGCTTCGGTCAATAATGCGATATCCGGAAGCTTGTAGCTCGTAAAATCCTGATCGCCTGCTCCTGCATCCGGCAGCACTTCCTCTTCTTCCTCGGCAGCACTCGCACCAACAGCCGCCGGTGCTGCGTCGTTTTCAGATGTACTTTCCGTTACGGGAACAGCCTCGTCGATCGTTGTTGCATACGGGTCGTCCGCCTTTTCGATCGTCGGCACCGAATCGAACTGCTCGTGCTCAAAGAGCGGCTCGCCGCGAACTGCGTTTGCGGAAGGAACCTCAGGAACCGCTATGGTCGGCGGAATAACCGCATCCTTCTCTGCGAGACGCTTCCGCTTTCGCTCCTCCGCACGGATATGGGCGGGGCTTGCCCCTTGAACAGACCGCCGTCTCTCACGCCATTCGTCAAAGCGGATCTTGAAATTCGCCCAGGCCATATCAAAGTGGCTCAAGAATGCTGCGAGCGACGCATCCGTTACGAGTAAGAGCGAGCAAACAAAGATGGTTAAAAGCAGAATGCCGGCACCGATACGCGACAGATAATGTGCAAGCCCTTGAGCCGCGGCTTCACCGACAACCGCACCATAACCGCCGAGAAGCGAGAAGATGCCCGAAAGAGCGACGGCAAAAAAGATAAAACCGAGAACCCTCGATACACGCGGCACAAGCGTATCGGCACGATAAACACGGTACGCCGCCATCACTATCAGGACAGGCACAAAATACGCCGACCAGCCGAGCGAATTGTAAAGGAGCGCGAAGATCGTTGCGCCTGCAACGCCGATCCAATTCTTGATCGGAGCACCGCTCGAACTCGACGGAAGCCATGAACGGTCGTCAGGGCTGCCGCTCAAGAGGCACAGGAGTACAAGTATCGCAAGAGCAACAAGCAGCAGAGCGACGATATCGTTTACGATCGTGTGCGTCGCGGCTTTCGCACGCTTGCTTTTTAACAGCGTACTGCCGTCCGCGAGGCAAAAATTCGTCTCATCGTCGTAGGTCTTCTTACATGTCGGACAGGTTTTCATCCTATGTGTGCGGTACTGCTATCCGGCCGGAGCCTCACCTTTCTTGTAAACCAAAAATTCCTGAATGAAATCGTCCAGCTCACCGTCCAGAACCGAATCGACGTCCGACGTCTCGTGCTTTGTACGAGTGTCCTTGACCAGACGGTACGGATGCAGCACATAATTGCGTATCTGCGAGCCGAATGAAATGTCCATCTTGCCGGCTTCAAGCTCAGCAGCACCCTCGCGGCGTTTTTCCAGTTCGAGTTCGTACAGCTTCGAGCGCAGTACCTGCATCGCAACGGCTCGATTCTGGATCTGCGACCGCTGGTTCTGACAAGTTACCACAATTCCCGTAGGAAGATGCGTAATTCTCACTGCCGAATCGGTCGTGTTGACGTGCTGGCCGCCTGCACCGGTTGAGCGGTACGTATCCACTCGGAGGTCCTTATCCTCGATCTTGACCTCGATATTCTCGTCTATCTCAGGACTTACGAACATCGATGCGAACGACGTCTCGCGGCTGCCGCCCGAATTGAACGGCGAGATACGCACAAGCCGGTGGACGCCCGCTTCAGCAGCAAGAAGGCCGTAGGCATACTCGCCTTCTACGCGGAATGTCGCCGACTTAAGCCCTGCCTCGCTGCCCGCTTGTTCATCGAGTATCTCGGCCTTGAAACCGCGTTTCTCACACCAACGCAGGTACATCCGCAGGAGCATTTGGCAAAAATCCTGAGCATCGGTCCCGCCCGCACCTGCCTGCAGCGAGCAAATGGCATTATTCGCATCGGTCTCGCCCGACAGGAGCGATTCGACCTCGGCGGCCGTAACCTCCTTTTCGAGACGCTCCAGCAATGCTTCAAGCTCGATAGCCGAATCACCGTCCTCGGCCGCGAACTCAAAAAGCACATCCGCATCAGATACGCCCGTATCAAAACGCTTCTGCCGCTCAAGTGCCTTTTCAATACGCGAACGTTCCTGCACAACCTTTTGGGCCGCTTCGTTGTCGTCCCAAAAACCGGATGCAGATATCTGCTGCTCGAGTTTTTCTAGTTCCGCTTGTTTTTTTGGCGCGTCAAAGAAACCTCCCAAGTTGGGTAACTTTTTCTTTGATCACTTCGAATTTTGTCTGCAGGTCCGTAAGTTCCATTGATGATATTCTACACGCCAATGCCCCGATCGCAGAGTGCCTCAGATGCTGTTGCTAGGAACGGACAGCTTCGACCGGCTCCGGCCTCTTTCGCCGAAAGCACATCAAAAGCATGGCCAACGTCACCGCCGTGCACAGCCACGCGAACCAATCGCCGTATTTCACATAGAATGTCTGCGAGCCGTCGCTCTTTGAAACACTCCATACACGCGTAGCCTCTTGGTATGTCGGAGCTTCATCGAGTACCCGGCCGCGTTCGTTGATGTAAGCCGTGATGCCGACATTCGTTACGCGTATGACCGGACGGTTCGTCTCGACGGCACGAAAGACCGCATTCGCAAGATGCTGCCGAAGCACAGGCGTCGGGCCGAGATAACCGTCATTTGTCATCTCTATAAGGACATCGGCACCGTTAAGTACGAATTGCCGCGAAAGTGCGCCGAAGTGCGACTCAAAGCAGATCATTATGCCGGCCTTGGCGTCCCCGACCGGTACAAGATCGTGATCGCGGCCGTATGCGAAATTTCCTACAAAGCCTCGCAGTATCCCTTCAAGTGGCGGCGGCACACTTTCGCCGAACGGCAGCAGATATATCTTGTTATATTGTGCTGCCTTGAGGCCGTCCGGGCCAACGAGAATGGCCGAGTTGTAATATTGCGTGCCGTTAGGCTCGGGCTCCGCTGAATTGAACAGGACGCTCACATTGTTATTGCGGGCGAAATCACCTATGAACCGCCGAAATTCACGATCATCGGTGTACGTAAAGTTCATCGGCGATTCGGGCAAAACAACGATCTTCGGCTTCTTCGCGTAAATTTCGCGGTAGAACTCCGCATCGCTCTCATCATGGATATTATCCAACATTCCCAAATCGTTAGCTTCATACCGGGCAAGATCCTTCTCGAAGGCTGATCTTGAACTCTCGATCTGTTTGTCGCGAAATAATTCGAACTTTGATTGATCTAGGCCGCTCATCGGCACATTTGGTTGTACGGCTATTATGAAAGTATCCCCGTTAGGGAACCTTCCGTAGGAAAAGTTCGGCACTATCGTAACGATCCATACGAAAAAGGAAAATACCGTAGGCACAAGCAAGATCGCCAACAGAGTTCTGATATTCCTGATCCTAAATACCTTCGACGCTTTTCCGTAGTCACCCAAGACGTATAAAAAAAGGAAAACAACCCCGATTATTGGGAAAAGATATGTGGTACTGCTTAGTTCAATCGCTGAATTCGGGTCAGATCGTTCTATAACATCGTCCGACTTGACAGTCTCAGTCGATAACCCGAGAGTCACTATGTCACTTTCATCTATGACGGGAATCGTTTCGCGACTTTGTTGAATGTTACGAACCTTCCTTCTCGCCAGAAAAACACTCGCAAAGAGTAGATTGAAAACTAGAATTGAGAACCCAACTAAATACACTCCCCCGACTTGAGCCGGCAATAAACCCTGCTCTGTAAACCATGTAAATGCCTGCGAATATCCAACCGCATTCCAATTATTTCCGGTCAGCCAGTAGCGCAGAAATTCAGTAAATACCCATAGGAACGGAGCCGCGAGGTATGCCCGATCACCGAAGCGTCGCACCAGCAGCGATAGAATTCCGGCAAACAATGCCGGAAACAGCCCGACGAGCAGACACACGCAAAGCAGCAAAAAGTACGCCAGCCACACCGGAAAGCCCGCGTAGTGTATCGGAGCATAGGTCAGCCACCAGCACGAGCCGAAGAAAAACAGCGTCCCGAACAGCCAACCCGTTAGGAACGAAGCGGGTGCCGATGCTTTCTCACGCTCAACAGCGTACATCAGCGGCACAAGCGCGAACCATGCTAAGTACCATTGATCAAAATCCGGGAACGCAAGGATAAGCAGACCCGCGCCGGCGATCGCCATCAGCGCGCTTTGCCACGAAGGAAGAAACCGTCGGCGAGGTGCCTGAAACACCTCAATATATTAACATCAACGGCGCGTCCGCACCGTAATTTCACCGCTCAAATGCTATATCACCGTCGCAGACCGTTCATTCTGACCGTAATCGTTCATTTAGAAACAAAATTTGTCACTCCGGACTGCCGCGATCTGTCATCACGGCACGAACAGCGAGCTAAATACGGTCAGCTTGAACGCATCACTGTCCGCACCTTTCCACACGTTCACTCAAACTGAACGAAAATGCCGCAGAACCGCCTTTTTATCAATAAATGCAAGTAAAGTAAGGCAGGCCCGGCCGTTTAGATCGGCCGAGCCTGTAAAGGAAGGACAACTGAAGGAACGCTCGGAAGGTGTACAAGCACAGTGGCAAACCGCGCTCGGAGTAGTGGTGGCGGCGGGGTCTTGATGACTGTCATCAAGCTAGCCACCCTCTACTTAGCACTTAGCGTGCCAAAGTTCTGCAAGATCGTTGGAAAATTATTTAGAGATACTCTACCAGAGGGCTAACTCCTTATGGAATAAGCGATTTTACCATGTGAAATTTTTTGGAATTCCTCCGGATTATAACTAGATGATACCTTCCGCCGCATACCAATTACTCATTTCGAGCATCTTTCTGACAGTCTTTGTAATGCGATGGCATCCGGATCTTCAGAATTGATGTCGAGTGCCGATGCGGTATAGTTCTTTGCCTGAAGACAATCGCCTTTCTCGACATAGATCTTGCCTAGCGCGACATGTGCCTCGATCATACGATTGTCCCAGAAGATCGATGTCTTGAACGACGATATCGCCTGTTCCAGATCGCCGCGTCGCAGGTGGATCTTGCCTAGCAACAGATAACTCTCTGCCGACATTGGTTCGCTCGCGAGGATGCGGCGCAGCGTCGCCATTGCATCATCGTCCTGTCCGGCTTTGACTTGTGCACGTGCGGTCGTAAGCAGATCGTCGGTCTCGGTGACCTGCGCCTTTGCCGCGGCGGCACCATAGCTTCGGCTCATTATGACGCTTACAAAATCCTTTCTCAGCGGCACCTCAACACGCAACGCGAGATTGGCTATCGTCTTTGAGCGTTGCCATTCGCGTTCGAGAGTAGCATAGCGGTTATTCGCCGTCAGATATTTGCGGGCCTCATTGTCCATATCCTTGGCAAGCGGGTCTTTGATCGCCTCTAATGCCTTGGACAACATAAAGTAAGCCTCGCCGTCGCGCGGTGCGGCAGAGATCGCCTGCCGAAATTCAGGCGCCGCATCTGCCATATTTCCGGCCAGAAACAGTGCTGCTGCGTAGTTGAAATGTATGTTCGCATCATCAGGCGTTGAGTCCGCGGCCCTTTTCAGCAGTTCGAGTCCTTCGGTTTGAAGAGCGGCGGCCTTTCCTGGGTTCTTTTTCTCGGTACGCGAAGCCTGTATCGCGATCGCCCCGAGTGCGTTATAAATGCTCGTCAGCTTGAGATCGTCGGCGAGCGGCCGCAGCGTTGCCAAAGCAGATTCATAATTACCCTGCTGCCACTGCAAAATACCGATATAAAAAGACGCTTCGGCATACATCTCGTCGCGGCAATTCGGAGCCTTGCTTTCCTGTTTGGCCCTGTCCACGCAGCGATTATGAGCGGTAATGACCTGCTCGAAAGCGTCGATCGCCTCGTTGACCTTTCGGCGGCCCATATTTATATGGCCAAGTTCGAGATCGGCCTCGCTGTAAACGCCGCCCGATGTCGCCTCGCTGTAAAGACGCACCGCGTTGCGGAAGTAATTCTCACGCACATCGATCTGTGATATCGGCGTTAAAAGGCCTTTTGTATATGCCTCGAATGCACGCGCGGGCACCTTTGTCGCCGCGGTTATCATATCGTTCTGTGAGTACGGCAATGATTTATCGCGTTGATAAAGTATCTGATATGCGATCTGCCCTTGGATGGTCTGAAGGTTGCCCAAGGCATCACTGACCCTGATATCCCGTGTAACACGGCTTCCGTCGGGCATTTCCTCGCTCAAAAAACGGCCCTCATTCACACGCACGACCTTTGCCGTAACGATGATGGCGGCGGCCATATCATTCGGCGATGGTTCAACATTATATTGGCCTGAGATAAGGATCGTTGCGTTCGCTTCGCGGGCGAGTTTCAGCGACGTCGCAAGGCTCGGCAAAGCCGTGAGAGGTATTCGCAGCCGCTGCTGGATAAGTTTACGCTCTTCATTCGTAACAACATTAAGGCCCGGCACCCGCAGAAGGTCGCTGAGCGAATCCGCAAAGCTCTCGCCCACCCAATTAAATTCCGAACGCGACGACGTGTTCTCGAACGGCAGCACTAATGCGACATCCGTCTGCGCCCGTGCGCCGGCAGCGACAACGAGCAGTAAGATCAAGCACAATAACGAGCGTTGCAACATCAGCTTCTCCTAAAACAAAAATTCGCTTCGGTTCCGAAGCGAATCCATCGTGTTCATTTGATGCAGAACACACAGGCTAAGATGGTATCCGGTACGGGATTTGAACCCGTGTTGCCGCCGTGAAAGGGCGGTGTCCTAACCCCTAGACGAACCGGACATAATTATCTGCCCGCCCCAGAAGGCGAACGATAAGAATATCGGACGTAAAATTCGTTGTCAACCATCGCGAACAGTGAGCGGTCCATTCTGCCGCCGCGGATAATTTCTGCTAAAATCGCCGTAAATGAAACGTGTCTTCTTGATCGATGCGATGTCGCATATTTACAGGGCATTCTTTGCCCCGATGGGAATGCGCCAAGACCCTTTACGCAACAGCAAGGGCGAGGTAACGCAAGCTGTATTCGTATTTACGAATATGCTCCGCAAGCTCATTAATGACGAAAAGCCCGAATACATCGCCGCTGTTTGGGATACGGAAGAACCTACATTCCGCCACGAATCGTATGCTGACTATAAGGCGAACCGCGAGGCTATGCCTGAAGACCTCGCCGCTCAATTGCCTTACATCGAACGGGTTTGCGAGGCTTTCGGCGTTCCCATTTTGAAGATGGACGGCTACGAGGCCGACGACATCATCGGCACATTGGCACGGAAAGCAGCGACGAAAAAGATGCAGGCCGTTATCGTGTCGAACGATAAGGACCTTTGCCAACTCGTACGCGATCCTTACATCATCGCCATGCGGAATAATGCCGCGAACATTCGCCGCAAGGTTCCCGTGCCGCCGGTCGAGTGGTGCGATGAGGCTTGGGTCTTGAATAAGTTCGGCGTGCCGCCGGACAAGGTCATTGACCTGCTCGGTTTGATGGGCGATGCGGTCGATAATATTCCCGGTGCTCCGGGCATCGGGCCGAAAGGAGCCGTCGAACTCGTGCTCGAATTTGGCTCGGCAGAAGCCGCGATAGCGAACGCCGATCAGATCAAACGCAAGACATACCGTGAGAGCCTGCAGAACAATGCGGAACAGGTCCGCCGATCGCTCGAACTCGCGACCATCCATTGCGAGGTGCCGATCGAACTTGACCTCGACACCCTCGCATATAAAGGGCCGGATAGGCCAAAGGCTCATCAGCTTTTCAGTGAGCTTGAGTTTCGCACGCTTACAAAGGAATTTGCGGACGGCACGGCACAACCTTCGTCAGTTTCGAGCGGCCTGTTTGACAGCCTTCCGGCGGCTGAAAGCATTACGACGCATTACGGGTTGATCGATGACGAACCGGCGGCTGAAAAACTGATACGCAGGCTGTTCGAGGCCGAGTTTTACAGTTTCAGCATCAACGAGCCTGCGGACAGCGGCCAAACAAGCTGCTACGGCAAGGCCGCGCCGCTCGGCATCGCCATAGGTCTCGGCAGCGGCGAGGCGTTCTATATTGATATTTTAAATTTTAAGGACGGCAGCGCCGTCGCGCAGCGATTCATAAGCGATATTTTTACAAATAAATATCTCCGCGCGGCGACGTTCGATAAAAAGCTGGCGATAGGTTCGCTGCTTGCACTCGGTATCGAATCTGTCGCGATCAACGATGACATACTCATCGCCGGCTACCTTCTTGACGCTTCAAGAGCGAGTTATTCGATAGGCCTTCTCGCACAGGCGTACGCCGAAACCGACATTTCCGCGACGATACCTGACGGCTGGGACAAGCGTGCATTTCGATCGGCGGAGGCGGCCGACCTGACCGCACGTCTTTTGCCGATCATGCGGCACAAGCTGCGTGAACTCGACCTAGAAAAGCTGTATCTCGACATTGAGATGCCTCTGATACCCGTGCTGGCCGATATCGAGCTTGCGGGAATGAAGGTTGATGCCGAAAGCCTCACAAAGTTCTCCGAAACCGTAAGTACCGACCTCGCAGAACTCAGCAAGAAGATATTTGCCATCGCCGGCCGCGAATTCAATATCGGTTCGCCAAAGCAGGTCGGCGAGGTGTTCGGCGAGTTGAATATCGAGACGGGCCGAAAGACGGCGACGGGCCAGATCTCGACAAGCCACGAGGTACTGGCCGAACTCGCGCAAACCTACGAGATCGCACAACTCGTGATCGACTACCGCGAGATGGACAAGCTGCGTGCGACATACGCCGATGCTCTGCCCAAACTGATAGCCGACGACGGCCGCATACACGGCACACTTAATCAGACGGTTGCCGCGACGGGGCGTTTATCATCCACCGAGCCGAACCTGCAGAACATCCCGGTACGCACCGAACTCGGAC